>Ga0070741_10001737_pt1 | contig 63143 bp, 46 predicted proteins | sample Coa_R1_4_FD_66440 | JGI IMG/M metagenome (GOLD analysis project Ga0070741, IMG submission 66440) | Surface soil microbial communities from Centralia Pennsylvania, which are recovering from an underground coalmine fire - Coalmine... | ecosystem: Environmental > Terrestrial > Soil > Unclassified ...
ATAAAAGTGTCGCGATCCATTGGGACGAGCCTCCTGTCTGAGCGTGATTTGGTCATCCGCTATTGTACAGGTCGCTCTTCCAATGGGTCAGAGCCTCACAAAGTGTCACACATTAGGTATTGTATATATTGATCTGCTCGATAAAGACGAAGCAGCCGCCGCCGAAACACTGCTCGCAGGAGTCAGACGCGAGCGGGCCAAGCCTTCAACCCCGCCAGCGTTCCCGCAGCCGGCGCGTCCGGCCCAGCCTCAACGAACGATTGCCGAACCACCACGCTTCCCCGGCGCGTTGCCGCCCGTCTGGAATATCACACATCAACGCAATCCGAACTTCATCGGGCGCGATGAAATGATTGAGCAGGTTCATAACACCTTATTTGCCGGTCAGGCCGTGGCTTTGCAGGCGATACACGGCCTCGGCGGCGTCGGGAAAACTCAGCTTGCCGTGGAATACGCGCACTGTCATTCTGCCGATTACGATGTCGTCTGGTGGATCAGGTCAGAGGAAACGGCCACGCTCTCGGGTGATTATGCGGCGCTGGCGACAAAACTTGATTTGCCGGAAAGGAACGCGAAGGAACAGCCGGTCATTGTCGAAGCAGTGCGCCGACGGCTTGAGGGAAGCGAAAGATGGCTGCTGATTTTCGACAATGCGCGGAAGGCTGAAGAACTGCGCGGTTACCTCCCCGCGGGTGGCAAAGGGCATGTGCTGATCACTTCGCGCAACCCGAACTGGCGCGGCGTGGCGCAGTCGCTTTCCGTCAGGGAACTTGAGCGTCAGGATGCAATTGATTTTCTGCTGAAGCGTACGGGGCAGGGCGACCGCGCGGCGGCAGAGGCGCTGGCCGATGAACTGGGCAATCTGCCGCTCGCGCTGGAACAGGCGGGCGCATACATCGAACAGACTGGTAAACCGCTGGCCGATTACCTGAAGCTGTATCAGAACCGCTGGCGCGAATTGTGGGAACGCGGCAAGCCCGCGGATTATCCCGACACCGTTGCCACGACGTGGCAGATTTCATTTCAGGAGGTCCGGCGTGAAGCCCCGGCGGGCGTGGCGCTGCTGGACCTTTGCTCCTTCCTGGCGCCCGATTACATCCCGCTGGAGATGCTGGTCGCGGGCGCTGACTGTCTGCCCGAACCGCTCGCCTCCGTCCTTGCCGACGAACTGGCATTTGATGACGTCATAGCTGCGCTGCGACATTACTCGCTGATCGAAAAGACGGGTGTCGCGTTGTCGGTGCATCGTCTGGTGCAGGCAGTGGTGCGTGACTGGATGAAGGAGGATGAACAGAGGCAGTGGGCGGACGCGGCCCTCGGTTTACTGATCCAGTTGTTCCCCGAAGAAAGCAAGGTCCAGCGAGACTGGGCTGTCTGTGAAAAACTGGTCCCTCACGTCATGGCCGCTACAGGGCAGGCAGTCAGGCGTGAGACCGGATTATCAGAAGCGCTGATTTTGTTGAATAACTCAGGGCTTTATCTGCTCAACCGGGCAAAGTTTGTCGAGGCGAAAGAAGTACTCACTGTCGCACTCACGACCGGTGAGGCTGTCTATGGACAGCACAGTCACGAACTGGTTCCCATCATCAATAATCTGGGTGGCGCACTTCGGGAACTTGAAGATTTTGCTGAGGCAAGGGCATGCTTTGAGCGGGCGTATAAGCTGGAGGAGGGTTTTTATGGACGTGAACATCCGGCATTGGCCAAGTCCCTTGGTAATCTGGGAATTGCGCTTTCGGATCAGGGGTATCTGGAAGGAGGACTGAAGTTACTCAAGCGTGCTTCCAAGCGCTACGAAGCGGCCGGCGAGGCCGGAACAATAGATGCGGCAATTGTCCTTGGTTCAATAGGTGGAATACTCATCCGTCTGGGGAAACGTTATGAGGCGAAGAATTATCTGGAACGGTCGCTCGAGGCTTTTGAAGGAGTCAGTAATGACAGCCGCCCGGAACTGGCGATGCTGCTCAACAACCTGGGACGCCTGCTGGAGGACCGGAATGATCTGACCGGCGCGCGCTCACACATCGAGCGCGCACTCGCAATAGGCGAAGCTGCTTATGGGTCAAACCATCCTAAAGTTGCCATTTTCCTGACTCGACTTTATCCATTTTGGATCTTTGAAAAAGTAACGGCAGGCCGCGTAAGCTGTGAAAGAAATCTTCGCCAAAAGAGGTCTTTCCGATGCCGACACTGCCTGCCGAATTGTTGAGCCTGATTGTAGGCTTCGCGCCGCTCTTTTCCAAACCTGTCTGGGCGCACGCCAAAGTCCTGCTGCTCGGGGCGATCCTTGCGCCTGGGAAACGGACTATCACCGCCTGCCTGCGCGTGGTCGGCCTCGGCGCTGAGCAGCACTTCCAGACTTATCACCGCGTCCTGAATCGGGCGCAGTGGAGCGCGCTCGCCGCCAGTCGGATTCTGCTCGGGCTGATTCTGGCGCTCCTGCCTCAGGGCAGCACGGTCGTGATCGGCGCCGATGACACGATCGAACGGCGGCGCGGCAAACAGATCAACGGCCTCGGCTGTTATCGTGATGCAGTCAAATCGAGCCGGAAACAGGTGGTCAAATGCTTCGGCTTGAAATGGCTCTCGCTGATGGTCCTCGTCAAGCTGCCGTGGAGCAGTCGCGTCTGGGCCTTGCCCTTCCTGACGGTGCTGTGCCGCGCGGCGGCGAAAGATTCGGCGCGGCCCCACAAGACGGCGATTGACATTCTGATGGTCTGTCTCCGGCTGGTGCGGCGCTGGCTGCCCGAGCGGGCCATCGTGCTGGTGGTCGATGGCGGTTATGCGGCCATCAAACTGGCGTTGCTGTGCGCGGGCGAACCGACCCGGGTGACGCTGGTCACACGGCTGCGGCTCGACGCGAGCCTCTACCATCGGCCGGGGCCGCAGCCGGCAGGCAAACGCGGACGCAAACCGCGAACGGGCGGACGCCAGCGCAGTCTCACAGAATGGGCCGCCCGCCGTGAGACCCCGTGGACAGAGGTCGAGAGCGAATGGTATGGCGGGCGAACAAAGAAGCTGCTGGTCTTTTCGCGGACCGGATTGTGGTACACGCCCGGCCAGCGCCCGGTGGCCATCCGCTACGTGCTGGTGCGAGATCCGGCCGGGAAACTGCGCGATGCCGCCTTCGGCTGCACCAACCTTGATGCCACCCCGGCAGAAATTCTCGCTTGGGCCGTGATGCGCTGGTCGGTCGAAGTGACCTTTGAAGAAGCACGGGCGCAGCTGGGGATGGAAACGCAGCGGCAGTGGTCGGACAAAGCGATTGTGCGGACCACGCCCGTGCTGCTGGGGTTGTTTTCGCTCGTCGTGCTGCTGGCGGGGCGACTGCAACCGGGAGGAGCTATCCCGCTCAATCAAACGGCCTGGTATCGGAAAGCTGAAGCCACCTTCAGTGATTGTCTGGCGCTGGTTCGCAGGCATTGCTGGGCTGCACCGTATTTAGTGAACTCTGCGGAAAAGACAGAGTTTGTGTTAATTCCGGGCAAGGCGCTCTATCATTTGTTTTCCTGCCTTGTCCTTGCCGCTTAATGGATAAAGTCGAGCCTGAATGGTCTTGGAAATGTCCTGCGTAAACAGGGAGAACTGGCTCGCGCCCGGGGTTGTTATGAACGAGCGCTTGTGATTGATGAGATGACCTATGGCCGGGATCATTTCACCGTCGGCATGCGTCACGATAATCTGGGATACGTTCTGGAAGCGATGGGGGATTTCAAAGGTGCGAGAGAACACTTTGAAATAGCGCTCCCTTATTTCCAGAAGCGTTGGGGCAGGAATCACCAGTACACGAAAAATATCCGGTCGAAACTGGAACTGTTACCCAAATGACAGCCCGATGGCAGGTGATAAAATGCCCTCCACTATCCGGGCAGTGTCAGCAGCGCCGCCATCGTCTCGATGCCGTCCCACAGGTTCTGCAGCCGGATGTTTTCGTTCGCGCTGTGCTGGTTGTTGTCGTGGTTGGCGATGGGGATGCCGATCGCGGGCAGTTTCAGGATGTCGGTGAAGATGTAGAGCGGTACGCTGCCGCCGAGCGTGGGCATGAGTGCCGTCCTGCCGCGGGCGCCCCGGACGGCGGCGATGACCCGGCGCGAGATGTCCAGATCCATCGAGGTTCTGGCGGCGTTGTAGCCGTCACTGTTCACGACTCTGACGAGCTTCGGGTATTTCAGCCGCGTGGCCTCGTCGGGTTCGGCTTCGACGACGTGGTAACCCTGTTTGCGAATGTGCGCGACGACGCGTTCGACCGCCTGACGGTGGGCGATGCCTTTGACCAGGCGGATGTCAATTTCGGCGACGGCGGTCGAGGGGATGACGTTGCGGGCGGTCTGGCCGACTGACGCGCTCGCGAGGCCGCGGATGTTGAGCGAAGGGTAGTTGATCAGTTCGTTCAGTTTTTTGCCGCCGCCTTCGGTGCCCGCGATCAGCAGTTCGCGTTTGAGGTCTTCGTCGTTATCGGGGGCTTCGGCCAGCGCTCGCTTTTCGGTTTCGCTGAGCGGCTCAATCCCGTCGTAAAAGTTTTCGACGAGTACCCGCCCGTCGTCATCCTTCATCGAGGCGAGCAGCCGCGAGAGCATCATCGCCGGGTTCGGCGCCCAGTTGCCGTAATGGCCGCTGTGCAGTTCGCGGCGCGGGCCGTAGACGGTCAGCCCGAGCGAGACCACGCCGCGCGCGCCGAAGTAGATCTGCTGCTGCCGGTTCTGACTGACCGGGCCGTCGCAGATGATCCACGCGTCGGCTCTGAGCAGGTCGCGGTACTTCTCGATGATCTTTTCCAGATGCGGCGAGCCCGCCTCTTCTTCTCCTTCAAAGAAAAATCTGACGTTTGAACTCAGGGCGATTTTGCCGGCCCTGAGGGCATCGAGCGCCGTCGCGAAGGCGATGATAGGCGCTTTGTCGTCGCCGGTCGAGCGCGCGTAGAGCCGCCATTCGGGGTCGAACTTCTGATTCTCCGGAGGGAAGGGAATGTCTTTACCGCCGGCCTCGAGCGGGGCGGAGCGCAGGATTGGTCTGAAAGGGTCGCCGCCGACCCATTTGGCGGGTTCGACCGGCTGGCCATCGTAATGGGCGTAAAAGATGATCGTGCGCGTGGCCCCGGGCGTGTTGATCTCGCCGAAAACTACCGGCGGCGCGTCGGGGATTTCGAGCAGTTGTGTCCTTACCCCGCGCCGTCCGAGCATCTCTGAAATCAACGCGGCGTTGCGGCGGATGTTCGGCAGGTCGGATGCGACGTTCGGAATCGAGAGCAGCTTTGCGTATTCGCTGATGATTTCGTGTTCGTGCGCCTGACGGTATGCGCGCGCGGCGTCGGCGGCTGGTGATGCCGACTGGGCTGCGGCGTCGAAGCAGAGCGTCAGCGATAAGAGCAGAAGTGAAAGCGGGGCGTATCTCATGGCGATTCTCAGTGGAAAATGTCCGACAAGCTGCCAGCTTGTCGTTGCTCCCGAAAGGGCGCCGTCACGAAGTCAACGACAAGCTGGCAGCTTGTCGGACATCGCCGCACCTTTCATAGTTTCAGGGTACCGTCTCAGACGATACCCGCGACTCCATGGATGATCTGACGGTGCCTGGAAAGCGCCGGCATGTTCTGATGTTCGCGGTTGTTGTGCAAGCATTCTGCCGGGATGACACCACCCGGCCGGCGTGCGCTCGCGAGTGAGTATTGCTGAGTGAGGGTGATCCCAGCATAATCACGGCGTCACCAGAGTGGATGAGTGATCTGGAGCCAGCAGCGGAGACCATCAATGACCGGACGGCTGAAGTTTATCGCGGGCATCCTTTTCTTCGCCCTGATGTTTTTTCACGTCGGCGCGAACGCGCACCGGACTTATCTGTCGGAACGGTTTTATCATGGGTGGTGGTGGACGGTGGAAGACAGGCACCTCGTGGTGACCGGGACGGACCCGAATGGCCCGGCAAAGGCCCTGCGCGATGGCGACAGGGTTGTGGCAATCAACGGTGAGCAGAACCTGCTGCTCATCATTTACCAGATTCAGGGCCACATCATCAAACCCGGCGATGCTTACACGATGGTGGTGCGGCGCGATGGGCAGGAACTGGAATTCACACTGCGCCCAATCCCGCGAAAGGTTGGCCAGATAGCATTCGCCCTGCTGATTCAGCTTCTGATCCGGCTCAGCTTTCTGCTGACCGGTTTTGCCGTCTTCCTGCTCAAGCCACATGACAAGCAGGCGCTCCTGCTCGCCCTGATGCTGGGGACGTACTCAAGCCTGAGCTACTTTGGGTACGGCGAGCTTCCTTTCCTGCTGCGGTTGCTGGCTGCGCTGGCCGGAGTGCTGGGGTTGTTTTTCCCGCCGCTCTTCTTTCACTTCTTCCTGATCTTTCCCGAAGCCTCGCCGCTCGTGCGGCGGTTCCCGCGGCTGGAGCGCTATCTTTACCTGCCGTTTCTGCTGACCACTGTTCCGACCTGGTGCCTCGTCCGCCTGCTGGTGGCCGTCGCGCCGGAAAAGATCAAGGCGGTTCCACCGCTTAATTGGGTCAACTACTCGGTGCTCATCGGCTACATTGTCGCTGGGCTCGTGTCACTGGTGGTCAATTACCGGCAGGCCGGTCGGATGTCGCGGCGGAAGCTGCGGGTCGTGGCGTTCGGCGGCGGCCTCGGGTTTCTGACTTTCCTGGTGCTGTTACTCAGCGAGGCGCTGAAGCTGGATCGCTCGAAGGTATTCTGGCAGTGGCTCGACAACATCGCACCGTTCATGCTGACACTCGCGCCGCTCTCATTCGCCTACGCGATCATCCGGCATCAGGTGATCCCGATCAGCCTGATCATCCGGCGCGGCGTGCGGTACGTGTTCGTCTCGCGCGGCTCGGTGGTGCTGGAACTGGCCGCGGTCGTGGTCATCCTCACCGTCGTGCTGAACGCCATCTTCTCGCGGCTGCAACCACCCGGCATCGTCATCGGCATCATTTCGGGGGCGGTGAGCATCGTCGTCTGGAACCGGACGAAGTGGCTGCACCATCGCTTTCTGGCGCCGGTGATTGACCGCCGCTTCTTCCGCCAGTCTTACGACTCGCAGCGGATTCTGGCCGAACTCGGGCAGTCGCTGCGCACGACCGCCGGACTGCCCGAGCTGCTCGAACAGGTCGCGACGAAAATCCAGTCGGCATTGCAGACCGAGAACGTGACGGTCTTCCTGCGTGACGAAGTGACGGGCGATTATTTCAGCGAACACGGCATTGATTACTGCGAAGCTGAGGGCGGAATCGTGCGCTCGTCGGAGCGGTTGAGGCTGCCGCGCGATGCCGGCACGGTGGGCAGACTCGAACAGACCGCGGCGCCACTCGAAGTTGATCTGAAGGACCCGGACTCGCCGTTGTTTGCGCCGGGCAGCAACGGCTCACGTTCAGTCGAGCGCGAGACGCTTGCGGCGCTGCGGTCATCGCTGCTGCTGCCGCTCGCGACCAGGGACCGGATGCCCGGCATCATCTCGCTCGGGCCGCGCCTCGGCGACCTGCCGTACTCGGGCGAAGACGAGCAGCTGCTGATGAGCGTCGCCGGCCCGGCCACCTTCGCGGTCGAAAACGCGCGCTTGGTCGAGCGCATGGTCGAAGAGGCGCGCCGCCGCCAGGAACTCGAAGCACTCAACGAGCAGCGGGCGCGCGAACTGGAAGAGGCGCGCCAGCTGCAGCTCTCGATGCTCCCCAAAACGGTGCCGCAGCTCCCCGACCTGGAGGTCGCGGCGTATATGAAGACCGCGGCGGAAGTCGGCGGCGATTATTACGACTTCCACCTGGCCGACGACGGCGCGCTGACAATCGCGGTCGGCGACGCGACGGGGCATGGCCTCAAGGCCGGCACCGTGGTGACCGCGACCAAGAGCCTCTTCAACAATCTGGCCGCGGCCCCAGACCTGATCTGGATCTTTCAGCAGTCGTCGAGCGCGCTCAAGCGGATGAACCTGCGCGCGCTCTATATGGCGATCACGATGCTCAGGCTCAGGGGCAGGCAGCTCACCGTCTGTTCCGCCGGAATGCCGCCCGTGCTGATTTATCACGCGCGGACCCGGGCGGTCGAAGAAGTCATGCTCCGGGGGATGCCGCTCGGCAGCGTGATGAGCTACCCCTGGCGGCAGCAGGAAGTCAGCCTGGCGGACGGCGACATCGTGCTGGTGATGAGCGACGGGTTCCCGGAGCGCTTCAATCACGCGCGCGAGATGCTCGATGACGCCCCGGCTCGCGAGGTGCTGGCCGCGGCCGCGCACCAGTCGCCGCAGGAGATCATCAACCGGCTGGTGCGCGTCGGCGATGAGTGGGGAGGCGCGAGGCCGCAGGATGATGACATCACCTTCGTGGTGTTGAAAGTAAAAGACCAGTCACCGGCCCGATCATCAGACCCTGAAATAAACCTGTGATGGCCTGCCGGCCCGCCGCCGGATCACTTCCCTTCAATCTGACCGATTCCTCATTCCGGTCGTTCAGGCTGAGCGCGAAGGGTGAACGGCTGTTCCCGCGCGTGAAGGCCTCATTCACCGGTAAGCCCGGTCATTCCACTGACATTACCCCGCCCCCGTTCAGGTGGCACACCGCTCGCTGGCAAAACCGTGGTCATTGCGGCGAGTCCGTTCTCCCAGCACCCCGGCCGGCAAAGGGCAGGGGCATCAAATAAGCGGGCCGGTCATGATTGATCGCCTGACGGATCACCTTCAGTAAAGGACAAATGTTATGTCGAATCGGATGTCGAAGAAGGCAGCGCGTGCGGGGAAATTACTGCTGGCCATGCCGGCGGCCGGATTTATACTCTGCGGGTTGTCCGGCGGAGTCAGCCCGGCAACCCATGTCAGGGCCGCCACGCCGCAGAGCGCGGCCAGGGCCGATGACCCCGCTTCGGCGCCAAAGGCCCCGAAGATGTCCGAAGACCTGCGCGAACGGATCGCCGGCAACAAGGACAAGGACAAAATCGTCCAGGTCATCGTTCAGCTCACAACCGCCCCTGCCGACGAGCATCAACAGATCATCAAAAAATACGGCGGCAAAGTGAAGCATCAGTTCGAGAGCATCAATGCCATGGTGGTCAGGATGCCGCTCGCGCGCGTCGAGGAGCTGTCGAAGGAAGAGTGCGTGGTTTACATCTCTCCTGACAGGGGCGTCGAAGGCAGTTAGCGCGAATTTCAATCACGTGCGGGGAATGAAAATGGCGCGGGCAGAGTACGGCGCCGGGAATCCCCGCCTGTGGCCTGCCGGTCACAGTGCGACCCAGGGGTCGCGCCACACCATTGCCCCATTCCACCGGTTCGAGGGAAGGACTCATGCGGGCAGTCAGGCTTGTTTGCGGCAATGAATCCAGGGTACTGGCCTTCCTGAACCGGCGGCCCCTCAAAAATATCATCCCCGTCAGCAGCATCGGCCGGTATGGTCTGGAAAGCCCGCGCCATCGCGGGGCCTTCTACGGCTGCTTTGAGGAGGGAGGCTTGATCGGGGTTTCGCTGATCGGCCACTGTGTCATGCCTGAAGGCGGCGAGGAATGTATGGCCGCTTTTGCCGAGGCGGCGCACCGTTTTCACCGGGACGAAGTCCGGCAGGTGCTGGGCGAGGAAGTCGAAGTGGAGAGCTTCAGCCGCGCCTTCACTCAGTTATCGCCGGGTCAGGTCGTCCTCCAGAGGGAATCATACTTCCAGCTGGCCTTGCGCCGGCTGACTGAAGGTGGTGAGACCCGGACGGATTTGAGAGCCGCGACTGCGGACGATCAGGAAGAGGTGACCAGAGTTCACGCGCAGGCTTATCAGGAGATGGTCGGTGAGGAACTGCCGCCGCAGGACTGGCCGGGGTTTCGCCAGCGCGTGATCGAACGGATCGAGGGCGGCCGGGTCTGGATCGTGCGCCATAACAGTGGCATCGGGTTCAAGGCCGACGTGGTTTCAGCCACCGACCGCGCGATCTATCTCGAAGGCATCTGGACCCGCCCCGACCTGCGGTCGAAAGGTTACGGCACCCAGGCGCTGAGGACGCTGTGCCAGCAGTTATTGCAACGCCATCCGGCCGTCTGTCTGTGCGTCCGTGATGATGACCCCCGGGCCCTCTCGTTTTACCAGCGCATCGGATTTGAAGCGCAGGGCACTTACCGATTAATTCGTTACGGCATGACAGCCAGTTAGTGTATCCTGCCCGCAGAAGGCGCCATTCCCCCTTGGGCGCCTGTTACTTTCAGCTCAACCCATCCGAACAACCCGCCAAAAGCGCCCCGCGAAGACCCACGCGATGACTACTACTGTGAGCGGAAAACAGCGGTTGACGAAACCATTCATCTGGGCGGTGATGGCGGCCGGCCTGGCGGCATTCACTTTCTCCGTCCGCCACCTCGATCTGCACCGACTGGATTCCACTTTCGTCATCCTCGCCGTCATCACGGCCGGCGTCGGCTCGCGCCTGAGCGTCAGGGTTCCGCGCGTGCAGGGGGAGATCACGGTCTCTGACACGCTCATCTTTCTATCGCTCCTGCTCTACGGCGGCGAGGCGGCGATCGTGCTGGCGACGGTGGACGCCTTCATCTCCTCGCTCCGCCTGAGCCGGAAGGCGCTGGTCCATTGCTTCAACGCGGCGGGGCTGGCGTGTTCGTATTTCCTCACCGTCCAGGCCCTCCGCCTCTGCCTGGGGGATATTGTCCGGCTGCACCCCGGGCCCGTGTCCGGAAGGTTCATCGCGGCGATCCTGGTCATCGCGCTCGTCCAGTATGTGGCGAACAGCAGCCTGATGGCCGCCTACCATTCCTTCAAATGTGACCAGCCGTTCTGGGGGACTTGGAAGAAGAACTACCTCTACACCTCGCTGACCTATCTGGCGAGCGCTTCGGCCGCCGGGCTGATCGCCCGGCTCTGGATGGTCGTGAACATTTATGCCTTCCTCGCGCTCGTGCCGATCATCGTGGTCGTCTACTTTACCTGCTGGTCATACCTCAAACAGGTCGAGGCGAAGACGCTGCAGATCGAGCAGGCCCGCCAGCACGTCGCCGAGCTGCAGGAGAGCGAGGCGCGGTTCCGCAGCGCCTTCGATTACGCCGCGATCGGCATGGCGCTGGTGGACCCGCTCGGGCACTGGCTCGAAGTCAACCGCTCGCTCTGCGAGATCACCGGCTACGCGGAAGAGGAACTGCTCGAGGGCAGCTACCAGGCGATCACGCACCCGGACGATCTGGGGACGGCGCTCGTCCAGATGCACCACCTGCTCGAAGGGCACACGCCGGCCTTCCACATGGAGAAGCGCTACGTCCACAAACTCGGCCACCCCGTCTGGGTCCACTGGAGCGTCTCGAAGGCGAGCGATCTGGCGACGAAACCCGACCGGCTGATCTTCCAGATCCAGGACATCACCGACCGCAAGCGGGCCGAGGAGCAGCTGCTCCACGACGCCTTCCATGACAGCCTGACGGGGCTGCCCAACCGGGCGCTCTTCATTGACCACCTGCACCTGGCGATCGCGCACGGCAAGCGGCATAAAGAGCGGCAGTTCGCCATCCTCTTCCTGGATTTCGACCGCTTCAAAATCATCAACGACAGTCTGGGGCACGTGATCGGCGATGACCTGCTGGTCGCGATCGCGCGCCGCCTGGAACACTGCCTCCGGCCCGGCGACACGATTGCGCGGCTCGGCGGCGACGAGTTCACGATCCTGCTCGATGAAGTCACTGTCGGCGAAGCCGGTGAGGTGGCCAAGCGGATTCAGAAGTTGCTCGAACAGGCCTTCAACCTGAACGGGAATGAGATTTTCACGACCGTCAGCATCGGCATTGCGCACAGCTCGCTCGGTTACGAGAACCCGGAAGACCTCCTGCGCGACGCCGATACGGCGATGTACCGCGCCAAGTCGCACGGCATTTCCGGCCACAAGGTTTTCGACAAGACCATGCACTCGCAGGCCATGAGCCGCCTGCATCTGGAAAATGACCTGCGCCGCGCGATCGAGCGCCGCGAATTCGTCCTCCATTACCAGCCGATTGTCTCGCTCGACAGCGGCCGGTTGCAGGGCTTTGAGGCGCTCGTCAGGTGGCAGCACCCGGACAAGGGGCTGATCCCGCCGGGCCAGTTTATTCCGGTGGTCGAGGAGACCGGCCTGATCGTGCCGATCGGCCACTGGGTGATGCGCGAAGCCTGCCGCCAGATGCGCGAATGGCAGGAGCTGTACGCGTCCGACCTGCGCCCGCACATCAGCGTCAACCTGTCGAGCAAACAGTTCGTCCAGCCCGATCTGGTCGGACAGATTCGCGCCGTGCTGGAAGAAACGGGCCTCGACCCGCGCTGCCTGAAGCTGGAGATCACGGAAAGTGTGGTCATGGAAAATATTGACACCGCCGTCAGCCTGCTCAGGGAGATTCGCGCGCTCGGCATCGAGCTGAGTATTGACGATTTCGGCACCGGCTATTCGTCACTGAGCCACCTGCACCGCTTCCCCTTAAGCACCCTCAAGATTGACCGGTCGTTCGTCAACCGGATGGCCGACCAGAACGAGAACACGGAAATCGTCCGCACCATCATGATGCTGGCCCGGACGCTCAATATGGACGTGGTCGCCGAAGGCATCGAGACCGCCGAACAGCTGGCCCAGCTCTGCTGGCTGGAGTGCCAGTCCGGGCAGGGCTATTACTTCTCCCGGCCCGTGGCCGCTGGCGCGGCGGGCGAACTGGTCCGCCAGAACAAGCAGTGGGAAATCGCGGAAGCCGCCTGGTCATTCATGACCGGGAGTGAGGCGGCGCGCAGGAGTATCAATTGAGGCAGGTATTCACCCCCGGGAGCGCAAACCGTCCGGCAGGCGAGTTATGAGAATGTCCGACAAGCTGCCAGCTTGTCGTTGCCTCTCGCAACGGGCATTTCACGAAGTCAGCGACAAGCTGGCAGCTTGTCGGACATCTGCTGATACCACGTCCCCTTCAACCACCTTCGTTCAGATTTCATCCCCCAGCACTTCGTAATAACGTTCACCCGCGCAGGCGCGGCAGAGCGAGCGCCCGTCACGATTGATTTCACGGCGGTCGTTGATGCCCTCGCCGCACTCATCACACGCGACTCGCGAAAGCGGGTGGCCGGGTCGGTCGTGGTCGGGCAGCTTCACTGACACGCGTGAGCAGCGGAACAGCCGGTCATCGGGCAGCGTCCGGTAGGCGGCCATCTGCTGTTCCTTCTTCGTCGGCAGATCGGGGAAGCACTGTTTCGCCAGCTCGCGCGAGGATTCGAGCGCGATGACCCGCACCGCCTCTCCGGTCTCGGTGTTGAGGAAGGTGGCGGCCAGCTTGCCGAAGTCGCGGAACTTGAGCGTGCGCTTGCCGAGCCGGCAGCCCGTCACGGTGTTAATCGCGTCGGCGGCGCAGCGGTCAATCTCGACGAAGACGATGAGCCGCTTGCCGACCGTCGGCTCTTCGATCCCGACCGCGCGGCACCCGCTCATCGCCATCCGCACGCCCAGCACCTGCCCCGGGCACATATGCCCGTGATTGTGTTCGGCCACCGCCAGGTATTCTTCCAAGGTCTTCATCGCTTCTCGTTTCCCGCCTCAGAGCCGGCATTCCTCCCGCACACGGTCAATCAGCTCGGCAAGCCCGGCGCGGGTGTAAACCGGCAGGTCGCCAATCATGGCGCGACGCGTGGGGTCATCACACCACGCCGCGAACCGCTCTCGCGCCGCCCGGTCATCGCCTTCATCGAAGAGGTACAGCGCCTGGGCGTGTTCCAGCGCGCGCCGCGCCGTCGGTTTGATTTTGCCGCCTTCGGCCCGCGCGGCGATGATCGTGAAATCCACTTCGACGAATTTGAGAAAGCTGTTGCCCTCGATCAGCACACCCGGAGCCCGCACGCGTTCGAGCGCCCGATTGACCCCTTTCTCCACCTGCTGATCGGTCACAATCACCCAATGAACATTTGAAGCGCCCGCGTCCCAGTAACGCCCCGTATCCTTGCCGGGCGCGTAAGTTTTTTCGCGGCCCGACCAGATCACTGGTTCGTCACTTAAAAGGTGACTGACGCAGCAGGCGTGCGGGTCTTTGCCGCACGAGCGGTAATGCCCGCGCGTCAGCTTGATCGCCTCCCAGCCCGGCAGCGCGCGCAGCAGTTCGCACAGCAAAGTGGTCTTGCCGACTTCGGACGAAAAGCCTCCGATGGCGATCTTCAGCGGTGTTGGAGCGGCGTCAATTCTCATCACAGATTCCAGAGTCAGTCTTCCAGCCGGATTGGATTTTAGTATAAACCCGCCCCCCTGCCCACAGGGCGCGCGTCATTCGCAACGGCATGGCCATCGCCGGCCCGGGGAATAAGATCCAGCGCAGTCCGCTCAGGCACGGGGCGTCCTTTGCTTCGGGTCGTATTGCATTCCGGTGTCACGTCTGCTCCGGGCAGGTGCGGCTGGTCTCCGGCAGCCCGCACGAGCTGCCGTGAGCTTTTTCCATGCGCTTTTGCACATGTACAGGTGAGGCGGGGAGTTGAGGGGATAGGGAGGGGCTGATTGAAAGTTATCAACTTCCGCTTTGAAACAGCGGACAACCGAAAGGAGATTGAGCAATGATGATGAATCTGGTTCGCAAAGGCGTGGCGCTCCTCGTACTGCTGGCGGTCGTGACGGTTCCGGCGGTGAGCGCGCCGGCCGCCGGCTCCGCGCCCACCACGGCGGAACTGGAGATGGTCAGGTCAAAGAGCATTTCCGCGCTGAAATTTCTGGATGACTTCTGGGGCAGGGCGTTCAAGGCCGGCGGGCGGAGTTTCACCGCGCCGCAGGTCCGGGTGGTCAACGAAGGCCACGCCTTTTATCGGCCCGCGACCAACACGATCTGCTTCAACCCGGCCTTCTTCGTCGAGCGGATGCGGTTTGCCGCCTGGCACACGAAAACCGACGGCGATATGGCCTTCATCATCATCCTCGCGCACGAGTACGGGCACGCCGTGCAGTCGCAACTGAGGCTCTCTTTCAGTTCCACCAAAGAGAGGGAGCTTCAGGCGGACAAGCTGGCCGGGGCCTTCGCCCGGGCGGCCAGAGACGCCGGGCTGCTCGATCAGGGCGACATGGATGAGGCCACCTACACGCTCTTCACCGGCCGCGATGCCACCGGGACCTCGGCGAGTGACGAACAGGCCCACGGGAGCGGCACCGAGAGAGTGGACGCCTTCCACACCGGATTCAAGGGCGGGGTGAAAGCCGCCTTCCAGCGGTGACCCTGATGGCCCGCCCGGGGACACAGCCGGCCGGGCCATTCCTTTCAATAGTGACCGACACCCCGGCCACTGCGTCAGAGAAACAACGGAAGGCAGAGGGACCGTGCGGGTTTCGCACCCTGAGCAGTTGCGCGATTGCTTCGAGCAGGCGGAAGATAACGGCGCTGACTGAGAGCATGGCTGGAGATTGAGAACTGGCCCCGCCGCCAGGACAAAATGGAGCGCGGATCAGGCGGATTGGCGCGGATCAGACCGGACTGAAAATCTGATCCATGTTGATCCGCCCGATCCGTATTCCATTCAGGCCTTGTCTTCAGGGGCCATCACATCGGCGCATTCGCCAGGTAACAAGGAGAGGTATCAATGCTGAATCCAAAAAATTATGAAAACTCGCGACCCGACGGGATCGGCGTGCTGGAGATTACCGGTGGCGCAGAGCCGTCGTCGGAGCGGCCACGCCTGTTCGTCCCGCTCAGGCGCACCGAACTCAGCGGTGAAGTGACGGGGCCGCTGGCCGCGCTGCGGCTCACGCAGACTTACGGCTATTCGCGCGGGCAGTGCGACAAGGTACTCGAAGCCGTCTACCGCTTCCCGCTGCCCGGCGACGCGGCGGTGACGAGCGTGCGCGTCTCCTTCGGCGAAGTCGAAATCACCGCCGAACTGAAGGAACGCGGGAAAGCCGAAGCCGATTACGAAGAAGCGAAGCGGGAGGGCAGGCAGGCGGCCCTCGCCACCCGCGAATCGCCCGACGTGTTTACGCTCCAGGTCGCGGGCCTTCAGCCGGATCAGGAGATCAGGGTCGAAACGTCATACGTCCAGCAGGCGCGCGTCGAAGGTGAGGACTGGTCGCTCAGAATACCGCTGACCACCTCGCCCCGTTACGTGCGCAGCGACGAATCCACGTCGCGCCACGCCGCGGGGCAGCCGCTCGCGCTGCTGCGCGACCCGGGGCATCGCTTCAAACTCGACCTCAAAGTGAGCGGGGTTGAGACGGTCACGAGCGCCACGCATCAACTGAGCCTGACGCCGGATGACGACGGCGTGCGCGTGCGGTTGCAGGCCGGCGAAATCATTCCCGACCGCGACTGCGTTCTGTCATGGCATCCTCGAAAGGTGCAGGACAAGGCATCAATACAGGTCTGGCTGCACGACGCGGGCAGCGCTGACGAGCTTTACTTCCTCGCGCTCGTCGTGCCGCCCGCGACCCGCACCGAGTACCGCACGCCGCGCGAAGTCGCGCTGCTCGTGGACCATTCGGGCTCGATGGAAGGCGCGAAGTGGCAGGCGTCGGACTGGGCGGTGGAAAGTTTCCTGCTCGGCCTGAAGGATCACGACGCCTTCGCGCTGGGGCTCTTTCACAGCACCACGCGCTGGTTTGACCGCGGGATGAATCGCGCCGACGGGGCCTCGGTCAACCGGGCCATTCAGTTTTTGAAGCAGCACAAGGACAGTGGCGGCACGGAACTCGGCGTCGCGCTCGAACAGGCTCTGTCACTGACCCGCATGAGCGGCGAACCGGCGCGCCACGTCCTCATCATCACCGACGCGGAAGTCAGCGATGAAGGCCGCATCCTGCGCCTGGCGGATGAGGAATCATCACGCGCCGACCGTCGGCGCGTGAGCGTGCTGTGCATTGACGCGGCCCCGAATTCGCACCTGGCGCTCGAACTGGCCGAACGTGGCGGCGGCGTCGCGAAATTTCTGACGAGCAATCCGGCGGAGGAAGACATCACGACCGCACTCGATGAAGTTCTGGCCGACTGGGCCGAGCCGGTGCTGCCGAACCTGCGTCTGGAAGTGAATCGCGCTGATGCGCAGGCTGCCGGTCGCGACGTCGGCAAAGGCCGCGAGGCCGGATGGAGCGTGATTGATCTCGGCGACCTGCCCGCGGGCCGCGCGGTCCGGGTAGTCGGAAGAGTGCCGCGTGGTGACGTCTCCGATCTGACTTTCCGCGTCCGCGCTTCGCGCGACTGGGAGGTGGGCGAATGGCGCTTTGCCGGTCGTCAGAGTAACGGCGGGCATCCGGCGATCAAGGCGCTCTTCGGGGCGCGCAAGGTGCTGGGGCTTGAGTACCTGATCAATTCCGGTTACTCGGGCGAGGAGTTGAAGAATCGGCTGGCGCGCCTGGGCTATGACCCCGATCAGGTGTTCTCATCGCCGACGGCGGCGAGGCCGAAGGTCTACGCCGAGAATGTGCGCGAGGATGCCACCGCGGCGCTGCGCGGATTGCTCGTGCGCGAGGCGCTTGATTACGGCCTGGCTTCCGCGGAGACTGCATTCGTCGCGGTGCGGAAGGAAGCGGGCAAAGTGATTGATGCGAGCGTCGCGGTGGCCAACGCGCTGCCGTCGGGATGGTCAGACAGATTCCTCAGTTTTTCCGCCGGTGGGGCGGCTCCGGCTGCGCCAATGATGGTGTCATACTCGCTGTCGGCACCGGCACCGCCCGCGACAAGCAGTCCGGATCCCCAGGCGAGAAGTGCGGGGTCAGGTGGGCTGTTCAATAAAGTGAAGGCCCTCTTCAGTCAGCCGGCGTCGGATCAGACAGTCAGTCCATCTGCTTATCCGGCCAGCGCTGCCGCGGACGAGCCGATGAGTGGGCCGCCTGATCAGCAGGCCGTCGTCCTCTTCTCCGGCATTCCTCGCCCGGCCGGCGGGGAAGTCGTTCTGTTTGACTCGGCCCGTGACCGGGGTGCGCATCATTTCCCGGATCGCGGAACCATCAGTCGCCTGGTGGTTCGTTTCTCCGACGGGGCGCCGTCCGCCGGCAGCCTTGATGCCGGGTTAAGTCTGCTGATTTTTGTGGACGACCTTTCAACGCCGCGCGCGAAAGTGCGGCTGGCAGACATCGTGCGCCAACGCGGCGAGCGGCCACTGAACCTGCTCCGGCTGCCGGGGCAGGTCGTCCGCCTCGTGCTGACCGACCCGGCGGGAGCGTGGACGCAGGGCGCGCCAAAGCTCGAAGTCGCGCTCGACTGGGCATAGCGATGAAGTAAAAACGGCTTCCCGGTCTGCCGCTGATTTTCAATGCCTGAATCAGCGGCAGGCGGGGAAGGATCGCCCTCCCGCAGAGTTTCTCCTCCAGAATAATTGTTGCTGTCAATAAATCGGGTGGCTTTTCCCTGGGAGCAGACCTCCGGTGTCTGCCCCTGCACTGATTTGAAAACCGATCTGGCACCCACCCCATTCTGCACCTCACTTACGAAAAAATCGGGTAAAGTTCCGCCGGGAACCTGGCTCTTATTCCATGAAGGACTGAGGAGGCAGCAATTATCTGGTGAAAGACACGCGAATCCTGCTCGCCCAGGCCAGGGATAAGGCCGCCGCGCCCGCCGCCCGGCACGAGGCCTTCGGCGAGATCGTCACCCGTTCCCAGGATCTGGCTTACGGCTGCGCTTACGCAGTGCTGGGGGATTTTTATCTCGCGGAAGAGGCCGCGCAGGAGGCTTTCATCGCGGCCTGGCAGAAACTCGAACAGCTGCGCGAGCCCGACACTTTCCCGGGCTGGTTCAGGCGGATCGTTCTGACCGCCTGCAACCGGCTGACGCGGGGCAGGCGCCTGATCATTGTGCCGCTCGAAGCGATCCCTGACCTGATTGCCGCCGACGCCGGCCCGCACGCGCGGGCCGAGCGGCTGGAAGCGCGGGAAAAACTGCACGCCGCAATCGGGTCGCTGCCCGAACGCGAGCGCGTTGTGACGACGCTCTTCTACATCGGCGAGTATTCGCAGGCCGAGATCAGCCGGTTCCTCGAAGTGCCGGTGACGACCGTCGTCAAACGGCTGCATTCGGCGCGGCGGCGGTTGAAGGGGAGGATGCTCGAAATGTTCAGGGACAATCTGCACGAACATCGCCCGTCGCACAGCGAGGCTTTCGCCGAACAGGTCAACGCCAGACTGCGCCCGTTCGCAGCAGCAGACTGGGAACTCGTCAGCGCCTTCGTTTACGGCCTCGCGCCCGACTTCCGACAGGATGATGAAGCGTGGCTGCGCAACCGCCGGCAGTTTGACGAGACACGCTACACCCGGCGGCAGTACGTGGCCGAGCATGCCGGGACGGGCGAAGTGGTCGGTTACGGCTCGATTGAGCAGACTATTTTTCTGCCGCGGTACAGATTGTTTCTGTTCGCCGAGCCGGAGTGGCTGCGGGCGGGCGCGGGTGATCTGCTGCTCGACCGACTGATGGATGACCTGCGGGAAGCGGGCGCGCTCACGGTCTGGCACCGCAATTACGCGCAGCTCACCGAAGTGCTGGGCTTCCTGACTGAGCGCGGCTTCGCCGAAACGGCGCGCGTCCGGGATCTGCGGCTGAATGTCGCTCAAGTGGGTCTCGCTGCCTTCGCGCCTGTGCTGGAACGGGTGACATCGCGTGGCATCACGATCACGACTTTCGCCGAAGAGCGCGAGCGCGACGCGGCGAGCCTGCACCGGCTGCACGAATTCCTCAACGTGGTGAAGGCGGATGATCCGCAGCGACAGCCCTTCACGCCCGTGCCGTTCGAGGCGGTCGAGCGCTGGTTCGAGAAACCATTCGTCCTCGCCGCCGCCTGTTTTATCGCAAAACACGGTGACGAATATGTCGGGTTCACCGACCTCAATCACATCGAGCCGATCCCGGGCGGCATCATGCACGGATTCACCGGCGTGGCGCGCGTACCGCAGGCAGGGCATCGCGACGGCGCTCAAGCTGCGCGCGATTGCGTACGCGCGGCGGCACGTCTGTCAGACGATCCGCGCCTTCAACCATCCCTCGCACTCAGCGATGCTCGCGCTCAATGAAAAGCCCGGCTTCCGTCGCAGCTACAGTTACGTCACGGTGGAGAAGTATCTGAAGGAGACGGTTCAGGTGGACCCGAACCTCTATGACGCTTACGCCGGCGAGTACGCGCCTGACCCGGAGATGCTGCGGGAGTACGGCCTGCCTCCCGGCCTGGTCGTCACGATCAAAAGGGCGGGAGACCGGCTGATCAGTGAAATGAGGGATATGCAGGATGAATTGCTCCCCGAATCGGAGACCGTGTTTTTCACGGAAATGCATTACGGGCGAATGGAGTTCTTCAAAGACGGCGAAGGACAGGTCACGGACCTGATTTACCGCGAGCCGGGCTTTGAAGTGCGGGCGAACAAGCTGCGGTAATCAGGCTCCATAGTTCGCAGCGCGAGGCGATTCAGCCCGTCCCGGCTGCCGGTCGCGGCTTTGGCCGTCTGCCCGGCCTCTTTTTACTTTTGCCTTCCTGCTGCCTGCCGTTCTGTTCCGGTAACTCTTCGTATAACTCGACCCGGCCCTGAATGATCATGAGCGGAATGCGCCGATCCCTGAGCCAGGGGTACTGGTCGGCCCAGGGCGCATACTGGTCGTTGGACACGATTCTGGCGTGATGTTCTTCGGCGGTGGCGATGACAAAGTAATCGGCGTCGGTTCCGGCGGGTGCCTGGCGCACGGTCTGATCTCTGATCAATGCTTCGAGCCGGTCCGGGTCATCTATCTCATGTCGCAGGCTCGCGTCCACGATGATGATTGATTCGTAACCCCGCTCCTTCAGGGTGTCACGCACGGCGATCAGATTAACGACCTTCGGCCTGCCGGACGCGCTGCGTTCAGCGTAGGCGATGTTCGCCCCGTCAACGACGACCAGCTTACGAGCTGTCTTCTTCCCCATTCCCGACCTCCTCCCTTCAGCTGTCCGGCGAACGGACAATTCTGTACTGAAACACCACTGATCAACCAACGCGGCAGGCCGCAGCACCACCCGGGCAGCAGGCCCGACACGCCTTACTGCAATCATCACGCCAGCCGCAGCTCGCCCGTCGCTGGCATAGTGGTTGCCACCATCAGACGCATTCTGAAAGGAAGTATGGGAAAGAAAGCTTCAGTCACTTCCAGCTTTTCTGATATTGACCCGCTCGACCCGGAGTCGGGTGAAGTCAACACCATCATTGACACACCGAAGGGCAGCCGGAACAAGTACAAATTCGACGAGCAGCACGGCCTCTTCAAACTGGCGAGCGTGATGCCCGCCGGTTCGGTCTTCCCTTTCAACTTCGGGTACGTCCCCTCGACGCTCGGCGCGGACGGCGACCCGGTGGATGTGCTGGTATTGATGGATGAGGCCACCTTCGTCGGCTGTCTGGTGCCGTCGCGTCTGATCGGCGTGATTGAGGCGGAGCAGACGGAAAAGGACGGCAAGACCGTGCGCAATGACCGGCTGATTGCGGTTGCAGCCGATTCACACGAGTACCAGCGGATCAAATCCCTGGGGCAGGTTGATGAAAACCTGATGGACGAAATCGAGCATTATTTCGTCTCCTATAACGAGATCAGGGGGAAGCAATTCAAACCGCTCGGTCGTCACGGCCCGCAGAAGGCCGCAGCCGCGCTGGAAGAGGGCATCAGGCTTTATCGAAAGCAGCGAGGCAGAAAGAAAGCCGTAAAATCAAAAGCGGGGAAGAAGAAACGATGAATCAGGTTGGGCCCCGTTGCCCTGACACCCCGTAAAAAAAGAGGCAGGGTCTCTGGCAGGCTCGTGCAGGTTTCGATGTAGCAGGGATTGTGTTGCAAGGCGGGCGATTCGTTTTTTGCCTCGTCCGGGCGGGTGATGAGTGCCTCTCGGGCACTGGACGAGACCGAATCTGTCAGGAGAGAGAAAGAAGAAAAGGGCGACTGGTGGCCCCGAACCGATACCGCCGAACAACCCATTCAAAACTACGGCACCGGTCAACCAGCCGCCCTCATTCCGGTCACCATGATTGCGATTCTGGTGCCACGACTTGAGCGCGCTGCCGCGTGGCGAACGGGCGCGAGAAACACAGCGCTTAGCCGTTGCAACTCGCCATTCATTGGAAAGTGCGGCAATCAGAATGACGGATTCTGTCATAGACAGAATGACAAGTTTCGCCTCCCCGGGCTTTGATCTGCTGCCTGTTGCGCGCAACCGCTGACCATCGCTGTCAATAAATCGGGGTGGCTCATCCCAGGGATGAGCCGCCCTCAGCCCGCGATGATTTACAGAAACAAAAAATTCCTGACCGTGATTGTTTTCTTCGGAGGAATCCGCGTTAGCTGATGACGAGGGGTAAAGATGAAGGCGCCGTCTGGAAGACGGCGGCCGAAACCGGCATGATGCCGAAGCCGATACTTTTGAAGGAGGAAATCATGGCAATCACCAACACGCAGTCGGGCACCAGTGTTGACGAGATCGCGGACGGGATTTACCGCATCAGCACTCCGATCCCGGGCTTCACATTCAACCAATACCTGATCGTGGACGATGCCCCGCTGCTCTTCCACACGGGGTTGCGGCGGATCTTCCCGCTCGTGCGCGAAGCCGTCGCGAGCGTGATGCCGGTCGAGCGGCTGCGCTACGTCGCCTTCTCTCACGTCGAGGCGGATGAGTGCGGGGCGCTTAACGAGTGGCTGGCCGACGCGCCCGAGGCGGTCCCGGTCTGCGGCCGGGTGGCGGCGATGGTTTCAATCGGCGACCTCGCGGACAGGCCGCCGCAGGCGCTCGCCGACGGGGAAGTGCTTTCGCTCGGCAGCCGCGCGGTGCGGTGGTTCGACGCGCCACACCTGCCGCACGGGTGGGAGTGCGGTTACCTGCTGGAAGAGCAGACCCGCACGCTGCTGTGCGGCGACCTGTTCACGCAGGGAGGCAACGAGCATCAGCCGCTGACAGAATCGGACATCCTCGGCCCGAGCGAAGCCTTTCGCCGCACGATGGACTACTACGCGCATACGAAGAATGACCGGCAGGTACTCGACCGGCTGGCTCTGGCGGAGCCGACAACGCTCGCGTGCATGCACGGCAGCGCCTGGCGTGGCGACGGGGCGAAGCTGCTGCGGGCGCTGGCCGAGAGTCTGGCCGAATAAGCCTTGAATTTCTGCTCACCGCGATCCGGTGGTATCGGTGATCAATACCACGTCGTTGGCCCGCAGCCCGCGTGAGAGCGCGAGCCGCCCGTCGCGCGCGAGGGCGAATGAATAGATTATTTCGTTGGCGGACTCGATCAGCTTTTTCGCCTCGCCGCCGCCCGTCGGCTGCTGCCAGAGGCTGGTCACGCCGTCGCGGAAATCCGAATAGATCACGGCGCGTCCGTCGGGCGTCCAGTGCAGATTCGCGCCGCCGCCGGCCTCGCCCCGGGGCAGGTCAAAAACTTTGACCTGCGGCCCGCCCTCGAAAGGAATCAGCTCGATCCGCCAGGGCGCGTTCGGCGTCTCGTCCTTGTGCCAGCAGGCGACGAGCTTGCCGTCGGGCGAGATGGCCGGGCGCATTGACAGGCCATCGGTCAGCCGCACCGGCTCGCCGCCATCAAACGGCATCTTCCAGAGCGTGGTGGGCGTGCCCGCGCCGACATGCTCGTAAACGACCCAGCGGCCGTCGGGCGAGACCTGCGGCCAGTTACTCTCTTCGCTGCCTCTGGTGAGTTGCGTCTGATTGCCGCCGTCGCGATCCATCCGCCAGACCTGCCAGTTGCCGGAACGGTTCGAGTGAAAGACTATCGAGCGGCCGTCGGGCGAAGCCGTCGGCGCGTAGTTGCGGCCCGCACCCGCGGTCAGTTGCCGCTGCTCCGCGCCGCCGGTCTGCCGCTCCCATATGTCGGCGCTGTCGCTCGCGTCCGAGGCGTAAAGCACGCGACCGTCGGGCGTCCACGCCAGATCAAAGTAACGGCCCGCGCCGGAAGTGATCTGCGTGACGCGGTCGAGCGACACTTTCGGCGCGACCCAGATGTTGGTGAGCGTCTGCCGTTGGATGGTCACTATCGCGCCCGAGTCGGCAGTCAGGCTGAGGCCCTTGTAATCGCTCAAATCGCTGGTCAGCTTGCGCGCAGGGCCCTCGGCGGGAAGCGACCAGAGCTGCGGGAACGGCGAACTGGCATCCTGCGCGGACATCACGATCCCGCGCCCGTCCGCGAGCCACGCCATCTGACTGATCACCATCCAACGCTGCGAGGAGAGTTGCTTTTCCGAACCGTCGGCCAGCCTGACCTGCGTGGCCTTCATAAAAAATCCGTTCGCGTCGGAGGTCTCGACCACACAGGCGATAGTCCGCCCGTCGGGCGACCAGGCGGGGGCGGACGCGGTCGAGAGGTGTTCCGGGAATTTGCGCGTCGCGATTTCACGCTCGCCCGTGCCGTCTTCATTGATCACGAGCAGATCATCCTCGCCCTGTTCCGGGTGATGGCGCACGAAGGCGAGTTGCTTCCCGTCGGGCGAAAGGCCGACGGGGCCGTCAACGCCTTCTTTCAGCATCCTGGCCGAGCCGCCGAGCGCCGGAACCTGGAAGAGCGCGGACCGTCCGTTCTTTTCCGCCGCGACGTAATACACGTTCGCGCCGTCGCGCGAGAAGGCGAGCCCGCGATATTCAAACCCGGAGGGCTCGACGATGCGTGCGCTGCTGGCGATGGCGACCGGGCGCGCCCACAGGCTCTGACGTCCGGCCTCTTCAATGGCGTAGGCGACGTATCTGCCGTCCGGCGAGATTGCGGCCGTGACGGCGTTGCCGGTCGTCGTGATCCTGACGGTTTTTGTCGTCAGAAAGGGCGGAGACACAGCCCGCTGACTGATCATTCGGGACAATCCGAAGAATGCCCCCGCGAGCAGCGCCACTATCACAACGGCAATCGGCCAGTTCACTTTTCGCCGGCCGACTTCACCATCGCCGCGCGCGACAGAGGTCATCTGCCCGCCCTGATGATCTTCAGTGCGCGATGCGGCGCCGTCAGTCAGCTTTACCGCACTCTCGCCTGCTCCGCCGAGTCCGACGCGGCGGAGCAGATCATTGAAGCGCGGGTCATCACGCAAGGCGTCGAGCGCCGGCTCGGTGCCGAGCCAGACCAGCCACCCGTCGTGCTGCTCATCGGCCCGCTCAAGATACGCAATCGCCCAGTCCCGCTCGCCGAGGGCCGCGTGCATCAGCGCGAAGTAATACGGCGAGACGTAACGGCCGGCGGCGAGCTGCTGCAACCGGGCGATAATCTCTCGCGCTTCGTCGTGCCGGCCCGCCGCGGCGCGCGCACGCGCGAGTACCCAGATGGGCAGGACCGAACCTTCCATCAGCGGGAGCGCCTGGCGCGCCGCGGCAACGGCCTCCTCCTTCTTCCCGATCTGGATGAGGGCCAGCGTCAGGATGATGTACGCTTGCCCGAAGCCCGGCTCTATGTTGATCACTCTGCGCAGCTCCTCAATCGCGCGGTCATACTGGCGCGCCTGGTAATAAGTCCACCCGGCCATGGAGTGATCCACAAGCGAGAGCGGGTTGAGTTCCTGCGCCCGCCTGATTTCGGCGATGGCTTCGTCAAAATGGCCCCGGGCGAGCAGGAGGTTCGATTGCCACTGCAGCGCCGCCGTGTAATTCGGGTTGAGTTCGAGCGCGTGCCGGAACCGGCGTTCCGCGCCGTCCCAGTCCTTGTCGTAACAGAGTATGGAGAAGGCCAGCGCCGCGTGGGCTTCGGCCAGCGAGTCGTCAATTTCGAGCGCCCGGCTCGCGGCGGCTTTGGCCTGCGGGTAGCACTCGCCCGGCGAATAGACACTGTAGATCGCGGCCCAGTTGTAGTAATCGGCCACGCCGACGTAAGCCAGCGCGTAATCGGGGTCGAGGCGGATCGCCTCGCGGAAGTGTTCGAGCGCGCGGGCGAACCCTTCGTCGGTGAATTTGTTCCAGTAGTAGCGGCCTTTCAGGTAAGCCTGCCATGCGTCCGCGTTCACCGTCTCGCGCTGGTTGAGCCGCTGCTGCTCTTCGCCCGTGAGCTTAGAGAGGAGCGATTCGGCCACGCGCGCCGTGATCGCGTCCTGCACGCCAAGGATGTCGGTGTATTTCTCGTCGAACTGCTCGGCCCACAGCGTCGCCCTCCGGTCAATACTGACCAGCTGCACAGTCACGCGCAGTCGCTCGCCCGCGAGCTGTATGCGCCCGTCGAGGATGTGGTCAACGCCCAGTTCGCGCCCGGCGGTGAAGGGGTCAACTTCGACGTCTGAATACCTGATGACCGAACTGGTCGGGCGGACGACGATGCTGCGAATGTTACTGAGCTGCGTGATCAGCGCGTCGGTCACGCCGACGCCCAGGTAAGTCTCGCCCGTGTCCTCGCCCGCCCCGGCCTGCACCACCCTGAACGGCAGCACGGCCACGGACTGCGCCGTCGCCGCGTCATGCTCTATCTTCCGCGTCGTGACTGCTGTGACAGTGTGCGGGTGCGCGAAAATCTGCCCGCCTTTGAGATGCAGGTCAATGTCCGCGGCCAGCTCGGCGGCCGAGGCGTAGCGGCGTTCGGGCTCCTTCTGCATCGCCCTGAAAATGATGTTGTCGAGATTGCCCGCCAGTTCCGCGCGCAACGCTTCGGGTGTCGTGCCGCGTTCGGCGCTGACCGCTTCGGGCGTGAGCGTGAGAGTCGCGCCGCCCGATGATGGGACCTGCTCCGTGCGGCTGATGACGATGCTGGCCCTCTCCGGCTCCCCCTCACAAATGATGCGAACCAGTTCGTGCGTCGCCCGCGTGTTCAGGTAGTAAGGGCGGTGGCCGGTGAGCAGTTCGTAGAGCATCACGCCGAGGCTGTAAACGTCGCTCGCGGGCATGACGGGCAGCCCGCGCACCTGTTCGGGGCTCGCATACTCCGGCGTCATCATCCGCATCGTCGTGGCCGTCGGGTCGAGCGTGTCGGAGGCCGCTACGGGCGCGAGCAGTTTGGCGATGCCGAAATCGAGCAGCTTGACCACACCCTCGGCCGTCACGAGGATGTTGCCCGGCTTGATGTCGCGGTGGACGATCTGCTTCTCGTGCGCGTGCCCGACGGCCGTGCAGACCTGCCGCACCAGCCGCAGGCGTTCCGTAACTGTCAGCCGTTTTTCATTGCAGTAATGATGAATCGGCCTGCCGTCAATGTACTCCATCACGAAGTACGGCAGCCCGTCCGGGGTCGAGCCGCCGTCGAGCAGCGCGGCGATGTTGTGGTGGTTGAGGCCGGCTAGGATCTGGCGCTCGCGGCGGAAGCGGCGGAGGATGAAGTCGGTGTCCATCCCGCGCTTGATCAGCTTGATCGCCACGCGTCGCTGGAACTCATTGTCGGCGCGCGTGGCCAGGTAAACCGCACCCATCCCTCCGCGCCCCAGTTCGCGCTCGATCTGGTAAGTGCCGATGCGCTGACCGACGAGCGAGGTGGGCAGGTCGGTCTGCGTTGAATAAGGATCGTCCCTTGTCTCAGCGGAAATGGCGGCCCAGGCCGGGCTGTCGGCCATGCTCGCGGTCTGCCCGTAAGAGAGACGCAACTCGACCTCGTGGCGCAACTCGTCATCAGCAGCGCAGGCCCGGCTGAGAAAAGAGCCACGCTCCGCAGGGGCATGCTCCAGCGCGGCTTCCAATACTTCTTCAATCTGCTTCCTGCGTTCGGGGCTCATAACGAACTGCTGACTGACCTCGCGGTGAGGGCTGTTTTATTTATCCTCGCGCACTGCTCCTCGGGCGAGGGGGCGGTGATATGGCCCGGCGATATGATTACCTTTGACAATAATGGCTGAAGATAAAAGGACAGTGAAAGTATGCACTCTGATCCTTGTACTTCTGAACTCTGCCTGATAACTGGCGCCCCTGCCGACGCGCCCGCCTCGTTTGTGAAGGGCAATTATACCAGACGCCTCGCACTTTCCGGTGTTCACCATTCTGTTAACTGGGTTTTTATTCGACCCGATGAGAAAGCGTTGAGACCGGGGCTGAACGCCATAAGTACACTCCTCGAGTCTCCTCAACGTACCCCCTGAGTACAATTCTCATTCACAATTTCATGATTCGCATATAAACGCCGAAACAGCGGCGCCTTTATCCTGATTCATCTGCGTGGCCCGCACCTTGCACTACCGTCGTGCTTGATGAGGATCGCTGGCCCCCCGGGGCCGGCGGTGAGGCGGAAATATCACTACCTGAGGAGGCTGAAATCATGTTCCCAATCGGAGACGACAACTCATCGCGCCGGTCAGTGCCGGTTGTGACTTACGGTTTGATTGCGCTCAACGTGATCTTCTTCTTTGTCGAGCTGAGCGGCGGCGAGCCATTCATCCAGCAATGGTCGGTCGTGCCGCGGCGACTGGTCTCGAATCCGGGTGCGGACTTCGCGACTGTCTTCACCTCAATGTTCATGCACGGCGGGTGGATGCACCTGTTCGGCAACATGCTCTACCTCTGGATCTTTGGCGACAACGTTGAGGATCAGCTGGGTCACGGGAAGTTTCTGGCTTTCTACCTGATCTGTGGCATTGCCGCGACAGTGGCGCAGGTCGCCGCCAACACCGGCTCGACCATCCCGAACCTGGGGGCGTCGGGCGCGATTGCCGGCGTGCTGGGCGCTTACATTGTGATGTTCCCGCGGGGGCAGGTCAGGGTGCTGATGGGCCGCGGGATCGTGACGCTGCCGGCGGTCGCCGTCCTGGGCTTCTGGATTCTGCTGCAGTTCATCAACGGCGTGGGGGCGATTGCCCACACTGCCGAGACCGGCGGGGTCGCTTATCTGGCCCACATCGGCGGGTTCGTGACGGGGCTCGCGCTGGCTTATCTGTTTCACGGCGGCAGGAGAATTCAGGCGACGGCCTGATTGCATTCAGGCGAAATCAGACAGGGATGAGGTGGGCGGTTTCGTGTCGCGGGAAGGCCGCTTCAGGTGGCGGCCTTCTTGGTTGAGGCGAAGAAGGAAACCTGAACGGGAACCAAAGACTGACAGCCCTCAGGGAATCAGGGCGTTCAGGCTTTGAAGCCAGCGATAACTGGCATCCCCGAATTCAAGTGTCGGGACTGCGGCATAGCCTTCGGTATATCCATTCCAGGTATTAAAGGTGATCCCCCTGACTCCCAGTGCGATCATTCCAGTTTGCGCATTTCGCCATTGATCATTGTTACCCCACACCAGTGGGAAGGGGTCTCCCGGCTTTGGCTGGGCAAACACGATGTGTCCATCATAACCAGGCGCGACATCCAGGATCACCGGGATCCCGGTTTCAACCCAGGATTTCACAAAGTTCTCCTTCCAGGAAATCAGCTGGCCGAGATCAAGGGTATCAATCAGGATCGGCTCTCCCTGACGCGGGCCGCCCTCACCATAAGTGTGGCCCGACGGATGTGGCTGATTGTGGGAATATGCCCAGGCCTGAGAGACTTCCGGGATGAAACACTCGATTGCCAGCAGCGACTGGGCGCCGGAGAGAGCATCCCCGGCCGAGGTCGGTGTTGGATAATAAGCCCCATGATCAGGCGTCACGTCGAGCGTGAAGCCGACCTGCACACCAGTCCTCAGTGCCACCCTGAAGGCGACCAGGTCCAACCCTCTCGCAAACTCGTAATCATCCACTCCATCCTGCCTCGACCTCGCATGGATCAGGGAGATCACATAACGTTTGCCGCCGAACTGGTCATACATCTGCGCCCACCTCGCCGGCCACTCGGGCTTCTCAGGGTAGAGCAGGTAACGCTCCACCAGATCCACTATCTGCTCGACCAGCGCCGGCGACGGATCCTGCGGGGTTCCGGGAAAATCGTCCGCGAATTCAAACGCCGGGGAGTTGCCGCCTCTCGGCCTGCCGGTCACGGGATCGTTGCAATCGGTGCAGGCGCCCCCTTCGATATAAGGAGCGATCAGCAGATTCTTCTCGGCCGCGACATCAAACAATTCATCGTGAGCCCAGGTTGAAGTGTGCATCGGAGCCCAGTACACCCAGCGGTCCGACCCGCGCTTCCCCCAGTAAGACATATTGATCACATTTACCCCGGCCTCCGCCATGCGGTCGAGGGCAAACCTCCGGTACTCGACGCTTTCAGACCAGCCAAGGTGTTCTGACTCGGAAGGGTGGATCGTGTAGAAGTTATCGTTCGCCCCCGCACAGTATTCATAGAACTTTTTGAAGCCGGGCGCATTACCGCATTCGGGGTCGCGGAATTCGTGAAACCGCCAGTCACCGGCAAAAAAGTAGACACTCTTCATCGGCTGGCCCTCGAATCCGGGACTGGCCAGCAAGCCCCAGTAAGGATCCCGCCCTGACTCGCCCTTCGGTTTGCCGCTGGCGTGTGCGTTGGCAACACCTGTTTCGAGGGACCACAAGACAGAGCCGCCCTCGAAATGGTTGAAGCGCCAGAAGCCGTCAGCCGTACCGGTCTCATCGGTCGTCGGGTAGCCGAGCCAGCTGCGCTCCCAGCCGAGGCTCGCCCACTTATCGCGGATGGCGCCAAAGATCGCATGCGCGCCCGTCTGCGGCGTCCAGTAGATTGAGCGATTCCCCTCAAAGTGATTGTATCGTCCCCGCCCGTCGGGTGTGACCAGTTCGTCAGTGATCGGGTAACCGTAGCCGCGTTCCCAGCCGAGACCCGCCCACTTATCGCGGATGGCGCCAAAGATCGCATGCGCGCCCGTCTGCGGCGTCCAGTAGATTGAGCGATTCCCCTCAAAGTGATTGTACCGCCCCCGCCCGTCGGGTGTGACCGACTCGTCTGTAGTCGGGTAACCGTAGCCGCGTTCCCAGCCGGAACTCGCCCACTTGTCGCGGATTGCCCCATGGATTTCGTGCGCACCTGTTCGTGGGGACCAGTAAATCGAGCCCCCCTGGTAATGCCTGTATCGCCCGACCCCGTCCGGGGCAGTCAGTTCCGGGGTGACCGGCGAGCCCAGAAAGCTCCGCGGCCCGCCGAGGGAGTAGTATTTCTGATCAATCAGACTGGCAGTGTCTGCCAGCGTCAGAGTTGCGATACCACACAGCATGAAGACAGCCAGCGCCAGTTTAGTTGCCAGGCGTGGTGACAATCCGGAATCCATAAGTTCCTCCACTAATCTGATGACTCGTTATCAACTGGCACGCGCCAGTGATATTCCTTCTTCCACTGACTACTGGAGGAAAGCGGGAAAACATGTCGCAACAAGTTGTGGCCGGAGATCAGAAAGAGTCGGGCTGATGATGTCAGCAACTGGTGGGCTGTGCGTGGCTGAGGACCCGCCGAGGGAGGGGATCGAAAGATCATCCGAAGCCTCCCTGAACTGGCGCTGGCTTACCTGCTTTACGGCGGCAGAGGAATTCAGGAGACATCAGGACACGCGAGATTGGTACAGTAGCGGCGTCCTTCAAGTCGCGGCCTTCGTGAGCAGCGTGATCTGCCCGGCGTGGTAGACGTGGTGCCGGATGAGGCCGCGCAGCATAATGCGGGTGGAATAATTCCTGCCGACGACTGTTTCCTCCAGGGCCGAATCCGACACGCGCGCCACCGCGCTGAGCAGGCGCTGGTGAGCGCTCTCCAGTCTGGCGAGAGTCTGAGCCCACGCCTCCTGAGTGACCTGGCCGGCCGGCGGGAAGTCGCCCTCCTCCGGCTCGGCGGCGGGAATGCCTTCGAGCCTGCCGGCGAAGACTCCCTCCCAGGCCGCAATGTGCTGCACGAGTTCCCAGATGCTGTGCGCGCCGGCTATCGGGCGCGCGGCGGCCTGTTCGGGCGAGACCCTGGCCAGCACGTCACGCAGCGCGGGCCCGTGCCACGCGTCGCCGTCGTGAATTCTCTTCAGGTCTTCGAGGATAGCTGCAACTTCTGACATGATGATTTGTCTCCTTATGGTCTGACTGACACTTCGTAATGCTCGACCTGCGGTTCGAGTTCGAACAGAAACTTTTCGTCTTCGGGGTAATACCGTGCCCGCCTCACGTCTTCACCCGCGAACCTTTTGATTGCCTCGAATGATTCCCAGTGCGAGATCAACAGGAAGTGCGCGTGGTCGCCTGCGATGCGGCGCAGGACAAAGACGCCCTCGTTGCCTTCGGTCGCCCGGAGGTCGGGCACGCCTGTTTTGTTCAGATAATCGAGATATTCGTCAGCCTTAGCTGCTGCGGTAATGCCGTGCCAGAGTCTGGCGATCATAGAATCCTCCGTGTTGATGATTAAAGGTTGTGCCGGAACAGGTACGAGAACTTGATGAAGAACGTCCGGCTGTTGCGATGCAGGCCCGGTTCATACTGCCCTGTGAACGGGCTGTAGCCGTTGCGGTTCAGATCGTCGTTGTAGCCGACGTAAAAAGCCGTCCCCGGACTCGGCGTCCACCCGAGCAGGAACTGTCCGCGCACGGTCGCGTGCAGCGAGTCGTAATCAATCCTCGCACGCGCGAATGTGAAGCGCGTGAATTGATAAAGCACGCGCAGTGATGGGAGGTTCTGGTCGTAGGCCACTCGCTTCGTGTCGTTGCGCACCAGACGGCTCTTCGTGTAATTGAGGGTGAAACGCATCGCGTCAGTGGGCTGCCAGTTGAAAGAGGAGCTGATGTCCTGCGTGTCGCCGGGGCCGGGATCAAGTGGGGCCTGCGGATCAGCGAGCGCCGCCGGGCTGACGCGGGGGAAGCGTGGTCCGCCGCCGAAGTCGTAATCGAACGCCTTCCACGAATAATCAATGAAAACCTCCGCCGAATACTTCCGGCTCGGGGCGGTTCCAGCGCCGACGGTGAAGCCCTTCCAGACCGTGCTGCGCTCGGGCGCTCCCGTAAAAGCCCCCTGCCGCGAGGCCGTCCGCTGCGGGCCGAACTCTTCCTCGAAGAGGCGGGCGTAGTCTCTGTAAATGTCTGCCCTCAGCCAGGCCTGACGTTTGAAATTGAGTACCGGGCGCAGGGCGTTGTAGGCGTATTGCATGCGCCCGCGCCAGTCGAACTGCGCGTGCGTGTTGTATTCCAGACTCCATGAAATCAGCCTCGATTCGGGCTTCGGCTCAGAGTTGTAACGTGCCTGAAGATCCCAGGAGTTGGTGTCGGTGCGCCGCGTGAAGCCGACCTGTGCGACGTAATCAGGCGTCCTCCCTTCGCCACTCAGCGTCAGGTTCAGGTGGCGCGTCGCCCGCTGGTATTGGGCGAAATAGCCGAACCCGTTGCCCGTGCGATAAACGTTTTTGTCCAGCTGCGGGTCGTAGAAAAATCGTCGCGACGTTGTGCCGAGCGCCTGAAAGGTGATGAAGCTGTGTGCATCAAGTTTCAATCGCCCGTCAACGCCGGCCGTGTGATTGTGCCGCTCGATGAAGTCATAGCTCGTGGCGATCAGCCCGACGTTTGATTCTCTGCCGACATCGCGCTTCAGACGCAGGACGCCGACGTAAGCGTTTTTATCAAGGAACCTCTCGATGCCGGGGCGAACGTCCGGGTCCGTGCGCTCCTCGTCACTGAAACTGCCCGGCGCGTTATCGCTCGCGAGCAGCAGGCCGAACGAACTGCGCCCGCGCTTGCCCGACAGCTTGAGCGCGAAATCGGGGTCAATGATCGTGCGCGTATGCACGGCACGGAGGGGCGTCTGGAAGATGTCTATACCTTCGAGGAAGAAGGGCCGCTTCTCCTCAAAGAAGAGCGGGAAGCGCTGGTTGGCGGTGACGACCAGCTGGTCGGCTTCGACCTGCGCGAAGTCCGGGTTGAGCGCCAGATCGAGGCTGACGCCCGACGAGAGCGCAAGCTTCGCCGTCAGCCCCGGGTCGGCCTGCGCCGGCCTGTTGACGAAACGACCGGGGTCAGTGAGCAGAGGGTTCGCGAGCAATGACATGCGCGGCAGCGTTGGGACTCGGCGCCCTGTTTCCGAGAGCGTGAGTGTGGGGATGATCTCCAGCGTGCGCCCGCCGGCGATCTCCTCGATGCCGGTGAGGTGGCCGGCCTGATCCAGGAACCGGGCCCTCAGATCGGCGGTCGCGCCGGCCTGCTCGCGCCTGAGCGGCATCCACGAATCCTCCTCGTCGAGATGCCTGATGCGGCGCAGGACGTGAAGGCCCCACAGCTTCCCGCGGCCAGCTTCGTAGCGGAGCGAGTTGAACGGGATGGCGATCTCAATCGTGTAGCCGTCCGCCGTCACCAGTCCCTTCGACCGCATCACCACGTCAACGCTGAAATCAACCTCACGGCCCTCGGCGAAGACGCCGTCCTGTTGCACGCCGAGCGGATTGAACATCAGCACGTAAGCCCGGCGCCGGTCGTCGAATGTGTCGAGGTAGACGGCGACGTAATCGTCGGCGGCAAGGTCGTCGCGTTTCGCCACACTCGCCCGCACCGCGCGCGGATCGTCGGTCGCACGGATGCCAAGGTACAGGTATTTATCATCGCAGCCCAGCCTCACCTCGGTCGGATACGACGGCGCGACGTTGTCGCCGGGCCGGGTCTGGTAAAAGTCGCGGAGCAGGGCGGCGTGCTGCCACTCCGCTTCGTCAAGCCTCCCGTCTATCACCGGAGGCTGCTCAAAGCGCGCCACGCGCACGGGCCGCACCTTCTCCTCGGGCAGCGGCCTGTCGGCAGGCCGTGCCGGATGACCGGCGAGCATTGTGACCGCAAAAACAACCGCGCTGACAGCAAATCTCCCGCGCCATGTTCGCATCGCTCCTCCACACGTTTGGGCCGATCGGAATTGACGGACAGCGCGTAACCGGTTACAGTGCTGATACTGGTTACACGGTAACGCAGACTGTGTAACCTGTCAATCCAATTTTGGAGGTTACGGGAAAATGACGCGGGCGAGGAAGCTGAGTGAGCGCCCGTCGGCCACCGCGAAGCAGGTGGGCGGGCGGCTGTGTCTGGATTTCGTCAACACGGTGGGCGGGCGGAACGCGCACCCGGCGCGCCACCAGACCGGGCCGGGCGGGGTCATCCTGCGGGATGACAGGCTGAATGATTATTTCGACCTGCTCGCCTGGGGCCAGCGGGCTGGGCTGCTCTCTGAAGCAGAGGCGAGGGCGCTCGTGCGCGAGGCGGAGCAGCGCGCGAAGGAGGCGGCGGACGTGCTGGCGCGCGCCGTCGCGCTGCGCGAGGCGATCTACCGCGTCTGCATCGCCGGGATGAAAGAGGAGCCGCCCCGGTCAGCGGACATCGAGTCACTGAATCGGGAGCTGGCCGCGGCGCGCAGTCACGAGCGGCTGGTGGCCGGCGACGGGCAGTTCGTCTGGGAGTGGGCCGATGACCGGAAGGCGCTGGATCGCATGCTCTGGCCGGTGGCGGATTCGGCGGCGGAGTTTCTGACTGCCGGTGATCTGACGAGGCTGCGCGAATGCGGAGGCGAAGACTGCGGCTGGCTGTTTGAGGACACGAGCCGCAACCGCAGCCGGCAGTGGTGCGACATGCAGGACTGCGGCAATCTGGCGAAGGTGCGCCGCTTCCGACAGCGGCAGCAGAAAGCGTAGCGGTGCGCTCAGAACGCCGGGGAGAATGGATCCGGCGCCGGAATCGAAAGGCTGTGGCCCCTCCATCAGCGGATCACCTGCAGGTCTCGTTCGCCGACGATCTTCCACCCGTTCCCGCTTTTCACCAGATTCAATTCCTGAAGGACTTCGCCGCGCTCGGTCTCACCATTGCGCTCGAATTCGTACTGCTTGCGGAAGCGGACGCTGGCCGTGCGGCCGTCCTGCTGAAGGGTGATCTCCGGCTCGCTCGTACTCAGGCGGATCGCGTCGGCGTCTGCAAAGCGCCGCGCCTTGTCGGCGCGCACCGCTTCGCGCGGGACGCCGGTCTGAAGGTAGTAACGCTCAACCAGGGGGGCGTAAAAGTTCATCTGCCGGTCAACGTCTTTCGCCCGGGTGGCCGCGAGCCACCCGTTGATCATGCTTCTGATCGCCGCCTCGTAGTTGCTCGTTTCCGCTGCCGCATCAGCTCTCTCTTCACGGACGGATGGCGTAGCTTCCGGCGATGAGGCGGGAGTCGGACTGACGCCATTCACCGGCGTCGCTGTGGCCTGGGCCGCTGCCCCTTCGGACTGATCAGGGGGTGCGCTTCTTGGCGAGGGGCGAGGCGAGACGCGTGGTGAAGCTGCCGTGGAAACGTTGACCGCCTCGGCATCCGGGGGCGTGCGTCTCATCAGCAGCCAGGTCGCCCCGACGACGAAGACCAGCAGCGCTGCCACGAGGATGAAGAGTGTGGCGGGATGAAGGCGGATGCCCCTGCTCCCGCTGATCGCCGCCGTCCGACCTGTGCCCGCGTATTCGAGCCTTTGTTCGTCGCGTGGCCGGCGGGTATCAATGATGATAGGCAAAGGCGCCGGGCGTGGCTCACCAGCCGGCGATTCCGCGCCTGCGGAGTCCGGCCCGAGCGGGCGGGCCTGCCGGATCACACGCCCGCTGCGCTGATACCGCGAGAGTGGCTCGAAGTGGACTACGTTACTCTCGCTTTCGGGCAGGGCGGCTTCCGGGGCCACAGCCGGGGCGGGCATCTTCTGCTCCTCGCGGTGACGGCTGACCAGTGCGAATTCGCGTTCGACCAGTTGCCCGAAGTGCGCCAGATCTTCTTCGAGCCGCTGCCCCAGGTTTTCGGCGAAGATGTGCGCCACCGCACTGTCCGACAGCCAGGGCGGCATCCCGTAACCGAGCGCGAGGCGCACCAGAGTCGTGTCGGGATCGGTGGCTCTGAAGACGGCGACTCCCTCGGTCGCGACCGCGCCGTTGACCGATTCCCACGAGAGCCGGCGATTCGCCTCATAGACCGTCGTCTCCGCTTCCCACTCAACCAGGGTGCCGTCCGGGGCATCAACCAGCCAGCGGGTGCGCCGCGAAGGCAGCAGTCGCACGTCTCTGACCCCCTGCATCCAGCTGGGAAAAAGATTGAGGCTGGTGAACTGGTCGAAGACGAATTCGACCGGAGCGTTGACTTCGATCAGTTTTTCTACTTTACGCATCTCGCATCCAGACGGGCCTCACCCGATTAATACCGCGGAGTGAATCTATGGTAAATCTGCCCTCCCTGTCTTTACATCATGAGAGTCGGGATCACAACTCCGGTGCGGGCAAATGAGGTGCCAGACGGGCGGGGAAGTGCTGTTGTACGGTGATTGCCTGACGATCAGAAAGAATTGAAAGGGGACAGACGATGAGTGAATTTGAAATGTTCCAGTCCGACAGGCAAACCGGGCTGGTGAAATATACCCGCGATCTGACCGACGCCGCGCTGCGTGACGAACTGGAACCGGTGCGCTGCCGTGACGCCGAAACCGACCGCGTCATTGCGATTCTGATGCGCCAGTCGAAGAACAATCCCGTCCTGATCGGCGAAGCCGGCGTGGGCAAGACGGCCGTGGTCGAGGGGCTCGCCCAGCGGATCGTGGCGGGCCGCGTGCCTCAGGCCCTGGCCCGCGCGCGGGTGTTGATGCTTTCGCACCTCGACCTGATCGCGGGCACGTCATTCCGGGGGCAGTACGAGAAGCGGTTGCAGTCTGTGATTGACGAAGCGAGCCGCGACGCGGAAGTCATCCTGTTCATAGACGAACTGCACAACCTGATCGGCGCCGGCTCGGCCATGGGTCAGCCGCTCGACGCGGCCAACCTGCTCAAACCGGCGCTCTCGCGCGGGGAACTGCGCGTCATCGGGGCGACGACCCGCGACGAGTACGAGCGTTATATCCTGCCGGACGCGGCACTCGAACGCCGGTTCCATTCTGTTGAAGTCAGAGAACTCGGGCGCGAGCAGGTGCTGGAGGTGTTGCGCGCCCGGCGGGGGCGGCTGGAGATGCACCACGCCCTGGTCATCACCGACGCGGCGCTCACGGCCGCGCTCGATTCATCCGACCGGAGCGCCGAGTACGCCGGCCGCAAACAGCCGGACAAGGCGATTGATCTGCTCGACGAGGCGTGCGCGATTTACCGCCTGAACAACAGTCGCCAGCCGTCGGCTGAAATCGCGGGGCTGATCGCTGAACGGGCGCGGCTCGTCGGCGTCGAACGTGATTCAATCAACGCGCTGCTCAGTCTGGCGGCGGCGCGCGGCAACCTGCTCGAGCGATTTTCAATCGGGACTTACAAAGCGCTCGAAGCGATGGGGCTGGGGCTTGAGCGCCTGTTCACAGGCCATACTACCGGGCGGCCACCCGCGCCCGTACCCGACAGCGTGCGCCGACTGGAGGAACATGACCCGGCGACGCGCCTCGCCGATGCGCACCGCGACCGCCTGCTCGTCGAAGACCGTTTGCGCGAGGCGCTCGCGGCAGAAAGGTTCGTGATTGATGCTGAACAGGTGCGAGCCGCGAGCGGGCAGCACGGCGGGGCTGCCGCGGATGAAATTAAAGGAGACAACCCCGCCTGAGCAGGCCATCACAGAGCTGCCTCCTTCCCGGTTTTGATACTTGTCAGCTCGCGGTGGAGCGGGTTTGCGGCTGTTTGCCGAAAGTCTTCTTTGCGGCCTCAAGCTCCTGCCCCATCTGATCCAGTTCTTCGGCTGAGAAGAACTTTCTGACTTTGGGGAACATCTCCGTCTCTTCTTCCTCGACGTGGTGTTCGACGTTTTCGCCCATCACCTTGAGCTTGGCGTCAAACCTCTCGCTGCCGTCCGAAAGGCGCTCAATCTCGCGGATCAGGGTTTTGACCTGCTTGTGTTCCTCAAGCGCCTCGAGAACCATGTCTTTGAGTTCCTCCTCTTTCTGGATGGCCGGATAGAAGACCGCCTCCTCAATATGAGTGTGGGTTTCCAACTCGGTTTTGATCTGCTTGAAAAGTCGTTCGTGCTGCTTCTCATCCTCGGTCGCTTCGACCTGTTTGAAAAGCTCCGATACTTTCTGGTGATCCTTCCTCAATAATTCCAGCGCGTTCATGAATATTCTCCTTTCCTGATCCCGCCCGCCACAGTGACTAAGAAATCTCCGGGCCGCGGATCGAAACCTTGTCCGCCGGGCGGACACACCTGTACGGCACCACTGCAACGTGGCCCGCCCCGGCCTTTGCTCGCTTTGCCCCGTGGTGCGCATAGCCCTGCCGCTGCAATCCATAAGCCAGTGGGGCGGACTGGCATAACTGTTGCCGTCGTACGCATTAGTGATCAGGGGAGTGCAGGTTCATCGAGCATCACCGGCGGCGTGAATGAGGACAGTACAGGTGTCAGGATATTTCTCCGGATCAAAACTATCAGCACAAACAAGACCGCGAACGCCACGTCGTTTGAGACAGGGAGAATGACTGATGTCGAGCAAAATTCTGGTCATCGAGGATGATGATTATTCGCGGGACGCGCTCGCGCACATTCTCGAAGCTGAAGGGTATGAGACGGAATCGGCGGGCGAGGGCGGGGATGGTTACGAGTGCGCGCTCGAAATGCGGCCCGACGTGATCGTCCTCGACCTCGGCCTGCCGGGGCTGAACGGGAACCAGTTCATCAGGATGATTCGCGCTGATGAAACGCTCCGCTCGACCCCGATTCTGGTCGTGACCGGCAACAACATGGCGGGGCAGGCGGCGGTTGAACTGGGCGCGAATGCCTGTTTCATCAAGCCCATCGAGTTCGACGCTTTAATCAGTGCGATTGCCAGCCTGAAACGCCCGTAGGAATCTCCGGGCGGGATCTTCACGATGAAAGTGAATAATCAGGCCAACGGGACGCAGGAGTCACGCGCCTCTCTGGTCAACAGGCTGCTCGCGGTCTTGCCGGAGCCGGAAAGCGACGAACTGCTGGCCCGGCTTGAGCCGGTTGAACTGGCGCTCGGTCAGGTGCTGTCTGAACCGTTCGAGCCGATCACCCACACTTATTTCCCCGAAGATGCGATGATCTCGCTGCTCTCGCTGACGGGCGACGGGGACCCCGTCGAGATTGCGATCATCGGCAATGAGGGCCTGGTGGGCGCCGCCGCGCTATTGGGCAAGGACAACCTGCCTTACCGGGCGATGGTGATCGGGCCGGGCCGCGCCCTCAGAATTGAACTGCTCGCGCTCGAAGATTTGTCGGCCCGCCACCCGCCGCTCCAGGGCCTGATCCTGCGGTACCTCCATGCGCTGCTCACGCAGATCGCGCAGACCGCCGTCTGTAACCGCTACCATTCGACCGAACAGCGGCTGGCCCACTGGCTGCTGGTCTCGCAGGATCGCCTGCAGTCGGACGCCTTCCCGTGGACCAGAGAGTTCCTCGCGCACATGCTCGGCGCCGAGCAGACGAGCGTGACGGCGGCGGTGGGCAATCTGAAAAAGGCCGGGCTGATCCGGCAGGCGCGCGGGCGGGTCACGATCCTCAACCGCGAAGGGCTGATCAGGTCGAGCTGCGAATGTTACCGGATCGTCAAGGCAGAGTTCGATCAGGTTTCCGGCCAGTAATCTGAAATGGTGTCAGTCGCCCGACCGTCACGCGAGGGCCTGTTTTGCGTTGCTCAAGTTCACGCGTGACGGTCGGGCGACTGACACGGCCCTGTGCGAAACTTCCCGAAGTGATTCGTCAGTAACGTCGGGCAGCTTTACGTTTCTTGTGCCGATACACCATATACCCGGTGCCGGCCCCGGCCCCGGCGCCGATCAGCGCCCCCTTGCGGCCACCGATCAGTGCGCCGCCGACTGCGCCTACCGCAGTGCCGACGGCGATGTGTTTGGTCTTACTCGGGCGCCGGCGACGTTGCGCATAACTGTCGGGGACGGCGGCCAGCATCAGAAACACCAGTACCAGGATTCCGGCCAGAACTTTATTACCTTTCGCAAATCGTTTCATCTCGTAGCATCCTCCTTGTGAGTTGTTGTTGAGGGGACCTGACTGCAACTGTAACGCCAGACCTGACCCGGAGTAAATAGTTGGTTATTACCCTCTATGAATCATTTGCCCGTGCCGGTCAGGAAAGTCTGGGAATCGGGCATATTGATTGCTCTCCCGATCATTTGTTCAGCTGCGAAGTGAAAAGGCAGTTCAACTCTCGTATTTCACCCCTCCGGTTACGCTCTGTCGTAAATAAAACTGTATGAAAGAAGCCGACTCGCAAGTAACAGAAGTCATCCCGGTGTCTCAGGCGCAGACAGATGTACGGCTCAGGGACAGGCCGCACAGACTGACTGTCCTTTACCTGCTGCGCCCTCACTGGAAGTCGCTCGGCGTCGCTTTGCTGGCGGTGGCAGCTCAAGGGGTCACCGACGTGCTGGAGCCATGGCCGCTGAAGATGATCATTGATTACGTCCTTGGCTCCAAACGGGTGCCGGAGTGGCTGGCGGGGGTCATCAATTCGACCTTCGGGCAGGACAAGCTGGCCGTGCTGAACTTCGCGGCGACGGCGGTGATTACGATTGCGGTGGTCGGCGCCATCGGCTCCTACACGGAAAAATATCTGACGACGAGCGTGGGTCAGTGGGTGATGCATGACCTGCGGCGCACGCTCTACCACCACATCCAGCGGCTCTCGCTCTCGTGGCACGACCAGAAGAGGACCGGCGATCTGATCGGCCGCGTGACGAGCGACATTGACGCCATCCAGAGCTTCATCGCGTCGGCGCTGCTGGGCGTGCTGGTCAACGTGCTGACGCTCGTCGGGATGGTCGGCGTGATGCTTTACCTGAATCTGGCCTTCACACTGATCGCGCTCTCGGTCGCGCCCACGCTCTTTATGGTCGTCTACAGCTTCACGCACCGCATCAAGCAGGCCTCGCGCGACGTGAGGAAGAAAGAGAGCGAGGTCGTCTCGGTCGTCGAGGAAGTCCTCTCGTCCATGCGCGTCGTCAAGGCGTTCGCCCGCGAGGATTATGAGCAGCGCCGCTTCGAGCGGGAGAGTCTGGAGAGCGTCGAGGCGGCACTCCGGGCGCGCGGCCTGAAGGCAAAACTCTCGCCGCTGGTCGAGGTGATCGTGGCCGCGGGCACGTGTCTCGTACTCTGGTACGGCTCGCGGCTCGTACTGGCCGGCACGCTCACGCCCGGCGTGCTGATCGTCTTCTTCCTCTACCTCGGCAAGATGTACAAGCCGATGCGCGAACTCTCGAAGATGACCGACACCTTCTCGAAGGCCGCGGTCGGCTTCGAGCGCATCCGCGAGGTGCTGGAAACCGAGCGGCAGGTGCGCGACATGCCGCACGCGCGCCCGGCCCCGAAATTCAGGGGCCAGATCGAATTCGAGCATGTTGATTTCAGCTATGAAAAGGATAGAAAGATTCTGAAGGATCTGAATTTCACCATCGAGCCGGGGCAGGTGGCGGCCTTCGTCGGGCCGACCGGCGCGGGCAAGACGACGATCATCAGCCTGATCCCGCGGTTTTATGACCCGCAATCGGGACGCGTGAAAATAGACGGCGTGGACGTCCGCGCCTTCCGCCAGCAGTCACTGCGCCAGCAGATCAGCTTCGTCCTGCAGGAGACGCTGCTCTTTCGCGCGCCGGTCTGGAACAACATCGCCTACGGCAGGCCCGAGGCGTCGCGCGACGAGATCATCAACGCGGCCCGGCTCGCCAACGCGCACGAGTTCATCGAGAAGATGCCGGAAGGCTACGACACGATGATCGGCGAGCGCGGGGTGACGCTTTCGGGCGGCCAGCGCCAGCGGATCGCCATCGCGCGGGCCATCATCCGCAACTCGCCGATCCTGATCCTCGATGAGCCGACCTCCGGGCTCGACGCCGCGTCGGAAGAACTGGTCTTCGAGGCCATTGATCGCCTCATGGCCTCGAAGACCTGCATCGTGATCGCGCACCGTCTGGCGACGGTCAGGCGGGCCGACGTGATCTTCGTCCTCAAAGACGGGGCGCTAATCGAGCGGGGCTCGCACCAGCAACTGCTCGAGCGCGGGGGCCTCTACTCAGAGCTTTACGAAATCCAGTTCCGGACGGAAGAGAAAGAACCTGCGGAGGCGGGGAGCATTGGCTGAGTGACAGTCATTACCCGCGGGTCTCGCGTCCAGTCGCGCCGACTGGCGGATAATTCCGGGCGACCGTGATGACGGCGGTTTTTCGGGAGTGAATTGCGGCCCGGGGCCCTGAATCAGGCCTGCCTGATGACCCCGCGATCAATCACGCTGCCGGTCTCACTGATGGCCTCGAAGCTGATCTGCCGGTGATCAACTTCGATCAGCATGAAGTGGTTGTCCTCGTCGAAGCTGACGTCCCTGAACGGGCTCCTGAGATCCACGTCGCCGCGGCGGGTCTTTCCGCCGGCGCCGCTGACAAAGTACTGAATACCCTGCTGCGGCCTGGTGCGCTCGTAGATGTGATCGTGTCCGGAGAAGACGGCGCTCACACCGTAGCGTGTGAGCAGCGGCTCAATCTTCTTTCTCAGGCCGAGGTCCGACCCATGCTTACGACCCGAGGAATAGATCGGGTGATGAAAGACGGCGACCTTCCACCTGGCCGTCGAAGCGCGGAGCGCCTGTTCGAGCCAGCCCGCCTGAGACGAATCGAAGTCGGTGGAATCGAGCATGAAGAGTTCGAGCAGCCCGTCGCCCTGTTTGAGCGTGTAATAGTTGCGGCCCGCCATGTTGAAGAGCGGGTACTGGCACTGATCCTGGCGCCCCTGCTCGACATCGTGGTTGCCCAGCACCGCGTAGAAATTGACGCGTTCCTGTAACAACGAAGCGAATGGCTGCTCGAAATGCTTCTGGAAATAGCGTCCGCTGCCGTTGGGATAGATGTTGTCGCCGGCGGCCACTATGAAGTCGAAAGGGGTGCGCCGGTGAGAGGCGAGCATCTGCCCGGCTACGCCGGCTGCACCCTGATCTCCAGTGCCCCAGTCACCGAGGACCGGAAACCTGACGCTGTTCTTCACCGGCTCCGCGCCAAAGACGAGAGTGGGCCTGATTAAAGCCCCCGCGGCGACCGTCGCCAGTGACAAGACGGCCTGCCGCCGTGTGATTTTCCGATTCATCATACGCAACCTTGTGAAATGTAAAACCGTTGTCTTCAAGGCTGCCGCGGCAGAGTGTGCGCGGGCCAGCGGGCGTCAGAATGCCCCGGAGCGCGGCGCGCTGAGAGTAATGAAACGCAACCGATGACAGCCCGGCCGCGATGGTATCCAGACCATCACAGCCCTCTCACTATTGACTCAACCAGAAGGTGTGCTTCATCCGCCGGACCGGCGGTAGACAGAATTCCTGATGACCGGCTGATAATAACTCAGGACCCCGCTCAATTGTCAGGGCAGGCAATTATAAATTCATAAAAGTGGCCCACTACAGTCGTGAGTTCGGGCGGCCGGAAAGGTCACCCGGGGAGCAGTCGGGATTACGCGAGATGTCTGAGTCGAACGAGCTGTCCGATCCGCTCGCTCAGCGCCGAGACCTATTGGCGCACCGTCGCCTGATCATAGCTCGCCGCGCGGAAGGCGTCCCTGATTCGTTGCTGGCGCAGGCGTGAGAGCCGTTGCCCGATCAGGGCCGCTTGATCAACGGTAAGATATGGTTTCCTCCCCCTGGGGAGACAGCTGATCCCGGATACAAGGCTCTTTGACGACCCCACTGCCGGCCCCGCCACGGGGTGTGATCACAGTTTATTCAGCTCCGCGATCCGCTCCCGCACTTTCCCGGTGAAGGCGTTGACTTCCTGAGGCGAATACCCGGCGGCGCGGAAGGCGTCGGCGATCTGCTGATCCGAAAGCCGGGCGAGCAGGCTCCCGATCCACCTGGCGTCAGAGCGCGGGATCTCTTTGACGATCCTCTCCATCCGGGTGCGCTCAATGTAGTAACGCGGGTTGAACGCGAAGAGGAAGAACGGGCGGCTGCGCAGGACGAAATCAACCTGCTGGGGCTTCACCCGGTCGATGAATTTTGATTTGAGGTAATCGTTCAGGCTGTTGCGTGACCTGGTCATGGTGTTGCCAGTTTTGCCGAAGGTGGCCCCAAGGTCGGCAATGACGTAGCGGCGTTCGGCCCCCTGTTCTTCATAAACCTCATTGTTACTCTGCTTCAAATCCCAGTTGTTGATGAGCGCCATCATCACTTTCAATCCATTCATCTCCCTGGTGCCGGCCAGCCTGTCATCGAACCAGCTCCATTGCCCGGCCTTCTTTTCGCCCTTGATGTGGCGCTCCAGTCTCGCCCCGTGAACTATCCCGTCACGAGTCACAAACTTCTGACCGCGTCTGAGCTTCTTCATCCCCTCGACCCGTAATTCAGGCAGGTAATAATCCTCGTCGGTGAAATAGCCGACCGCCCACACGAGCCGCGTGGCGGCGGTCTCGGACTGGGCCTCGGGGCCGAGTTTGACTTTCCATTTGACCCCCTGATCATCCTGGATCTCGAATTTCGGGTTCGAGCCCTTGGGGTCCTCTTCGAGGAAAGAAAACTTTCCCTGGGGCGCGTGTTCCTTCCCGCCCTGCCCGTAGAACAGGTTTCGCCGGCTGATGTCGGTCGGCTCGCGCCAGAGGACGGCAGGCTCGAAGGCCGTCTTACCGGCCTTGCTGTTCAGCGCCTTTTTCATCTTCTGCGCCGGGGCAGGGACCGGAGAGCAGAGCGCAATGATCAACAGAGTCGCCATCAGAATTCTGATTCCTGAACGCATACGAGTTCTCCTTCGGCGGGAGTTGGTTACCGGACAGAAGCGTCCTTATCAAATACATTCGGGAAGAGGCAGGGCAAGAAGAGTGCCAGGCTGATTGCCCTGATGATCGGCCGTGCGGCGTAGGAATCCGGCAGGTGAGAAGTCTGCAATGTGCAGTAACCCTGACAGCCAGACAGGCATTGTATGCGGATATTGCACGCACCTGGATTCAGTCGGTATGAAAACTTTGTATTGTCCTTATACGATCTCCGGCGGCAATGGCCTGCAAGTTGCTGCTCCCAGGCTGATAACCAGTGATGTTGTTCCGAGCCGACTGTCCCACGCCGCCCGCCGCGGTCGATTTTCGGGCGGTGTGAGGACTCAGTAATGACGAGGTAATCTGACTGTGAGACTGCTCACCCAACCTGACGATGGAATTGCGCCGCTGCTCTCAGGCATCAGGGGCGCAAAGAAAAGTATTGAGATCGTCATCTTCCGCCTCGACCAGAAGGAGATTGAGGCGGCGCTCAAGGCGGCCGTAGTGCGCGGTGTGTCAGTGCGGGCTCTGATCGCTTACACCAACCGTGCTGGGGAGCGGGGCCTGCGTAAACTCGAGCAGCGGCTGCTGGCCGGCGGCGTGATTGTGGCGCGCACTGCCGATGATCTGATCCGTTACCACGACAAGTTCATGATCATTGATCGCAGCGTGCTTTACCTGCTCGCCTTCAACTTCACCGCGCTGGACATAAAACACAGCCGCAGCTTCGGCATCATCACCCGGCATCACCGGCTGGTGCAGGAGGCCGTCCGCCTCTTTGAGGCGGATATGACGCGGCAGCCTTATACGCCGGGGCTGGACGAGTTCGTCGTCAGCCCGCTCAATGCGCGCAAACAACTCGCCACTTTCCTCAAGGGGGCGCGGAAGCAACTGCTGATTTACGACACTCAGGTCAGCGACGGGCAGATGGTCAAAATCCTTGAGGGTCGGGCCAGGGCGGGGGTCGAGGTCAGAATCATCGGCGAAGTGACCCGGAAGGGCAGCGGACTGACGGTCAGGAAACTGCCCGGGATGCGGCTGCACACGCGCACCATCATCCGGGACGGCCATCAGGCGTTCGTCGGCAGCCAGAGCCTGCGGAAGGCCGAACTGGAGGCGCGCCGTGAGGTCGGGATCATTATTCGCGACCCCCACGTGGTCAAAGGCCTGCTCACGACTTTCGAATCAGATTGGGAGCGGAAAGCCGGCGCGGAGCTGTCTGCTGATCTGAACAAGAGTCTGGTCTCGGCGGCAAAGGCGGCGAAAAAGGCCATTAAAGCCGTGGCCGATGATCTCCCCGCCCTGTTGCCGGAAGTCAAAGAGGCCGTGATCAGCGCAGTCACGGAAAAGATTGATCTGGCCCCGGAAGCCGACGAGGTTGAAGACGTGGTCAAGGAAGCTGTCAAAGAGGCGGTCAGGGAGACGGTCAAAGAGACGGTTAAAGAGACAGTCAGGGAGGTAGTTAAGGAAGCCGTACAGGATGTTGAGGATGCCGCGTGAAGGGCCCTCGCTTTAATGGAATGGTGTGGCAGCGTCGGCGCCCCCGGCAAAAAAGTGATTCCAATAAGACGTGAATAGTATTAATATCAGCGCGGGGATTTTTTCGAGCAGTTGAAATCGGTCCCTGTTTCATACTGTCATACTTTCAACCGGACGGATTCAAGGCGAGGGGGGTATGAAAATAAACAGTTCCTTTTCTGCCATTACCGGGCACGCCCTGTCGAAGACGGCGGTGACGCTGTCACTGGTCCTGTCCTTATTCTTCTCTTTGGCGCCTGCGGCCCGTGCCGGTTCGGACAAAAAACACGAAGCCTCTGAAACCGGGATCTCCAATTTCGGCAAAATAGACGACCATTATTATCGCGGCGCCCAGCCCGATGAAGAAGAGTACTCCCGACTGGCGGCGCTCGGCATCAGGACGATTATTGACCTGCGCGATGACCCGAAGGATTACGCCAGGCCGATGGCCGAGCAGGCTGGTCTCCGCTACATCAACCTCCCGATGAGCGACAAGAGGTATCCCCCGGCTGACGCGGCGCAACGATTCCTTGAGATCGCCAATAACCCTCAGAACTGGCCGGTCTATGTCCACTGCGCGGGCGGCCGTCACCGGACCGGAGTGATGACCGCCGTCTACCGGATCACGGTCGACGGGTGGGATATTGATCAGGCTTATCGGGAGATGAAGCAGTACGACTTTTACTCACGCCAGGGCCATCAGCAGATGAAGAAGTTCATCTTCAACTACTACCGCGAAATGAAGCAGGCCCAGGCCCGGGCCGAACAGCAGAAGGACTCATCAATAGCTGCCAGTAACCACACTCCCTGACCCGGGCACTTCTGTTCAAACACAAATTTATTGACAGCCCCAGGCACGAAGTTTAGTATCACGCCGCTCGTGAGCCGGGGGCAATTCCTCCGAAATCACAGACCCGCGACCCCGCCGCTAATCCCGCCCGGACACTCACTCCAGAACAGCCCGGAGATCATCAACGCGCTTGCGGCTTCTGACGGCGGCGAGAGTTTCTTCTCACCCGATCAGAGGTGGCCGGGCGCCGGTCAGTCATCTGCTGGCCGGAGAGAAGTACCATGAATACCTGTCCCTACTGCGCTTCCTCATCAGAGCCGGGCTTCCGTTTCTGCCAGTCCTGCGGCAAGCCGCTGTCAGCCACCCGAACCCCTGCGCCCGGGCGAATACCACATCGGCAACCCCGAAATGACAAGTCACACGCCGCCCTGTCGAGGGGCTTGCTCGTCATCGGCGGCGTCGCGGTGATCGGGTTTCTGGCCGTCTGGGTGCCGAACAAAATCCGCTCTGCCAGAGACCGCCAGTTCAATCATCACCAGTCGGTGTTTTCAACCAGGGCCGTCGAAGCCGAGGCCGACGCGAATTCACCCGAAGCCATGCGCTCGCGGCTGCTCGCTTACATCTCCGAGCAGAACAATTCGGGTCAGGATTTCGAGGAGAAGCTGCTCGGCGCGGCGCGCATGGAAAAGTATGACCCCGACGCGCGCGAGGTCTGGTTCTCGCTGCCCGCCGGTGACCGCTCGGTCGAGGGGGTGAGAAAGGAGATCGGTCAGTTTATCGCCGACCCGGCAAGGATCGAAATTGCCACCGAGGAGAACGGGTACCTGAAAGTGGGCGACCTCTCGCTCGACAAGAGGCCGGATCGCGCCTTCCTGTTCAGGACCGCTGAACAGAACGTGAAGTTCGACCCCGACCGGGAACTGAGCTTCGGTTTTGATCGCGCGACTTATACCGTGAGGCTGCGCGAGGCGGCGGATTACATCACCAACCGCAACGCCCAGGGGGGGCTCCTGCGCGTCAGGTCGGGGCGGCGGTGGGACGGCAAGGAGATGGTCTTCGCCAACCACGGGACCTTCGTCGCGAAACAGGGGGAGCCTTCGCTGACGCGACTGGTCGAACAACTGACCGGCGGCATCGCAGCGACGGCGCCTGACGCCAGAGAGCGAAAGCTCCAGCGGCTGCTGGATTTCGTGACGAAGGAGATTCTCTACGACAATGACGAGGCGAACAGCAAGGATGAAACCCTCAAGCACCCGGTCGAGACGCTGATCAGCCACCGCGGCGATTGCAGCAACAAGGCGATTCTCTACGGCTCGCTGCTCGAACAGATGGGCGAGGATTACCTGTTCTTATACTGCCCGGAACACCTGACTGTCGCCGTGCGGCAGGGCGGGTTTGAGGCCCGCAACGGCCTGACTTTTTCCTGGGACAGGCAGACCTGGGTGATCGCGGAAACGACCGCGCCCGGTTTCAGAATCGGCCAGCACCACCTCGACAAGGAATGGATCATCAAACAGGTGGAGTTCGTCCAGCGCCCGAGCCAGAAGAATATCATCATCAACGCCAGCACTCACCAGTCGGTCGAGTTCCGCTGAGCCGTGAATGACGCGGAATCGGGCTATGACTTGTTGAGGTTTTCAAACCGCTGGTAATGCTGCGCCCGGTAAGCTTCGACTGAGGCATTGGCTTCGCCGAACAGCTCGCGCGCGTGATTGAAGTTGCGGATTTCCAGCTCGTCTTTGAGCGATTGCAGCCCGGCAATTATTTCCGCCAGCGCCCTCACGATCTGCGGCTGGTTGGTCAGGATGATGTCGCGCCACACGCCCCATGAACTCCCGGCCAGCCTGGTCATATCACGCCAGCCCGTCGCGGCCAGTTTGCGCGCCAGATCAACATCGGCCAGCCCGTCAGACTTCTCTTCGGTCAGCAATGTCGCCAGCGTCGTCGCCACCAGTTGCGGCAGGTGGCTGATGAGCGCGACTGCGGCGTCGTGTTCTTCGGGCTCCGTGACGATCACCCGGGCGCCGATCATTTCAATCAGCGATTTCAACTGAGCGAACCCGGTTTGATCGGTTGAGCTTTCGGCCACGAGTGCCCAGGTTGCGCGATCAAACAGGTCGGCCCGCGCGTATTCGAGGCCCGTATGCTCGCTGCCCGCCATCGGATGCCCGCCGATAAAGGTCACGCCGGCTGGCAGTGATTCACGCGCCACACGGCAGATTTCAGTCTTGGTGCTTCCGGCATCTGTGACTACGGCACCGGGTTTGATCAGACTGCCGCGTGTTTTCAGGAAGTCAATGATCCCGCCAATCGGCGCGGCCAGATAAATCAGGTCGGCTTCACACACTTCACCACGCACGAAGCTCTCTTCAATCACATCAACGATGCCGCGTTCCATTGCGAGCTTCGGCCCGCGCGACCCGCCGGAGGCCGTCAGCCTTCCGGTGAACCCGGCGCGCCGCAAGGCGAGCGCGAATGATCCGCCGAGCAGGCCGCAGCCGACGATGGTGATGTGATCGAACATTTCACATCCTTCTCTCGACGGCTGGCGCGATCAGCCGCAATTGATCCATCAGCTTCTCGAACTGTTCAGGCAGCAGCGACTGTGCGCCGTCACACAGCGCGCGGTCAGGATCATTGTGGACTTCGATCAATAACCCGTCGGCGCCCGCGGCCACGGCGGCGCGCGCCATCGGCGGGACTTTGTCGCGGCGGCCCGTGCCGTGACTCGGGTCGGCGAGGATCGGCAGGTGCGAGAGTTTCTTGACGACCGGGATGGCCGAGAGGTCGAGCGTGTTGCGCGTGTAGGTCTCGAACGTCTTGATCCCGCGCTCGCAGAGGATGACTTCGTGGTTGCCACCCGACATGATGTATTCGGCCGAGAGCAGCCACTCCTCGACCGTCGCCGCCGGGCCGCGCTTGAGCAGGATCGGCTTGTTGATCTTGGAGAGGTCTTTGAGCAGGTTGAAATTCTGCATGTTGCGCGCGCCGACCTGGAGGATGTCAACGTAGCGGATGAACATCGGAATCTGCGACGACTCCATGATCTCGGAGACGGTCAGCAGCCCGTACCGGTCGGCGATCTCGCGCATCATCTTGAGCCCCGGCTCGCCCAGGCCCTGAAAACTGTAGGGCGACGTGCGCGGCTTGAAGGCGCCGCCGCGCATGACCTGCACGCCCTGCTTCGAGACGCCGGCGGCGACGGCCTCGATCTGCTCGCGGCTTTCGAGCGTGCAGGGGCCGGCCATCATCACCACCTGCTCGCCGCCGATCACGACGTCCCTGATCCTGACCTGCGTGCCTTCGGGCCTGAAGGCGCGTGCGGCCAGCTTGTACGGCGAGCTGACGCGGACGACTTCGTGGACGCCTTCGATCAGTTCGAGGTCGCGCGTGTCGGCGATCTGCGCCCCGACCGCGCCCAGCACCGTGTAGCGCGCGCCCGTCGAGCGGTGGATGTCGAACCCGAGGTTGACGAGCTTGTCCACGACCTTCGTGATCTGCTCCTCGGTCGCGTTTTCCTGCATGATGACGATCATCTCTGAATCCCTCTCTTACTCACTGTCTGTCAAATTTTCGACTATTGCCTGTGCATTGATTTCTTTTTCCTGAGCGCCACCTGATTCAATGCGTTCGATGCGGCGCGATTCGTCAATGATGCGCTCGAAGAGGCGTTTGATCGCGTCATCGTCGAGCGGCCCCCGGTTGGCTCCCGTAACGTTGGCGATCACCTGAGCCTCGCGCTTCGGCGAATAGACATCCATCCCGAGCCGCTGCTTGATGTGCCCGATCTCGATGCAGCACTGCGCGCGCTCGCTGAAGAGCGCGACCAGCTGCTGGTCAATTTCATCAATCCGGATGCGCCAGTCATCAATTGTTTTTTCGTCGCTCATCAGTTTTCAAATCTCAGCCTGCGTTGATTAATTCTCTGGCGAGTTGCGCCACCTTCCCCACCAGTTCCGGCGAGCCGAGGTTGTTTTCGACCTCCAGCACCAGCCGCGTGCCGACCGCCGCCGCGTCGGCCACGCCCCAGACCTCGCGCACGTGTTCGGGCTTGAAGATGCCGAAGCCGACCGCGACGGGTAAATCGGTATAACGGCGCACACGCTCGACAATCGGCTGGATGTCCTGCACCGCTGATGCCCGCATCCCGGTCACGCCGGTGCGCGCAACGACGTAGACAAAGCCGCTTGCGTGTTCGGCGATCAGCCTGACGCGTTCGTCGGTCGAAGTCGGCGCCACCAGAAAGATTGTGTCAATCCCCGCCCGCCGCATTTCGGCGGAAAATTCGCCGGCCTCTTCGGGAATCAGGTCGGTAACCAGCACGCCGTCAACGCCTGATGCTTTCAGTGCAGCCCCTAGGCCATCACCGCGAAATTGCAACAATGGGTTGAAGTAGGTGAACAGCACGACAGGCACATCGTTCTGCTGCCGGAACCGCTCGACCAGTGGCAGAATCTCGGCGATGCCGATGGGGTTTTTGAGCGCGCGTTCCGAGGCGCGCTGAATCACCGGCCCGTCGGCCATCGGGTCGGAGAAGGGAACTCCGAGTTCGATCACGTCCGCACCCGCGTCGGCCAGCGCCAGCAGCAACTTCTCAGTCGTCGCCAGATCGGGATCGCCGGCGGTGATGTAAGGAATGAATCCCTTGCGCCCGGCGGAACGCAATCGGGTAAATCTGTCAGATATCCGGCCCATAAGAAATCAGGTGATTACAGCGTGTCTCAAATGAATGTCCAGCCCGCCGTGGCGCGGAGCGTTTGGAGTGCGGTAGCCCGGTACCGCTTTGGTTTGACTTCTATGGCCGCGCTGACTGCAAGGTTGAGAAAGCGGTACCGGGCTACCGCACTCCAAACGCTCCGCGCTGCTACTGAAGCGGCTTGTCATGATCGAAGAGCTGCATAAGGGCTCAGCCTTTTCCATTCCAGGTCACGCGCCAGATCTTCTTCGCGCCGTCATCCACCACCAGCAGCGAGCCGTCATGCATCTGCAACAGACCGACGGGCCTCCCCCAGACGTCCTGCTTCGGCGTGTCGAGCATCCAGCCGGTGATGAATGTTTCGTAGCCGCCTTCAGGCTTGCCGTCCTTGAAGGGCACGCGGATCACCTTGTAACCGTGACGCTGCGAGCGATTCCACGACCCGTGCAGCGCGACGAAGGCGCTGCCCTGGTATTCCTTCGGGAACATCTGGCCGGTGTAGAAGACCAGCCCGAGCGCCGCGCCGTGGGCTTCGAGCAGCACGTCAGGTACGACGGCTTTCGCGACCAGATCGGGCTTCTGGTCATTTTCGTGCCGCGGGTCGAGATTCTTCCCGATGTACGAATACGGCCAGCCGTAAAAGGCGCCGTCCTTCACCGAAGTGATGTAATCCGGCACGAGGTCGTCGCCCAGCCCGTCGCGCTCATTGACGGAGGTCCACAGCTCTTTGGTCGTCGGGTTCCAGGCGAGGCCCGTCGGGTTGCGGATGCCCGAGGCGAAGACCCGGTGGCCGCTCCCGTCAGGGTTGTATTCACTGATCGCGGCGCGGCGCGGGTCGGGTTCGACATCCACGTTGGTGCCCGAGCCGATGCTGACGTAGAGTTTCTTCCCGTCGGGGCTGAACAGCAGGTTGCGCGCCCAGTGGCTGTTCTTACCCGGAATGTTCAGGTCAATGATCTTCTGCGGCTCGCCTTCCAGCTTCGTGCTGCCTTCCTGATACCTGTAGCGCACCACGCTGTCAGTGTTGCCGATGTAAAAGTAACCCTCGTGAATGGCCATCCCGAGCGGGCGGCGCAGGCCGCTCGCGAAAGTGAAGCGCTCGGTCTTGTTGTCAATGACGTTGTCTTTATTGGCGTCGCGCAGCAGCACAATGTTGCCGCCGTTGGAATCGGCCACGAACAGGTCGCCGTTCGCCGCCTCGATCATCCAGCGCGGGTTGGAGAAATCTCCCTCCGCGAAAGTGTTGATCGCAAACCCGGGCGGAAGCTGCAAGGCGGCGCCCGGTGGCGGATCAATGACAACGGGAGGGTTTTCTGCCGCTGCCGTGTGAAACGGCTTCGGCAATGAGTCCAGTGTGATGACCGTCCGCTCGCTGCTGAACGCCTTGCCGGCGGCGGATGAAGATTTTATCTCCGCCCCCGAGTCGCGGCAGCCCGCCAGGGCGAGGGCGAAAAGTACGGGTGTGATGATTCGTCTGAGTGACCTGCCAGGCATATGTTCCTTCTCCGTGTGTTTCTTACTGCGGGTTGTTTTCGAGGTGTTGATCTCTTCCGGCCAGTTGACCAATCACTGTATTGACATCCTTGTCACCGCGCCCCGAAAGGTTGACCAGAATGATCTCGTCGCGTGATAAGACTGGTGCGAGCTTCACGACCTGCGCAATCGCGTGCGACGTTTCGAGCGCCGGGATGATCCCTTCATAACGGGCGAGCAGCTGAAAGGCGGCGAGCGCTTCCTCGTCGGTCGCCGAAACGTACTCGACGCGCCGCTGGTCGTGCAGCCAGGCATGCTCCGGCCCGATGCTCGCATAATCGAGCCCGGCCGAGACTGAATGCGTCGCCGCGATCTGGCCGCGCGAGTCCTGCAACACGTAACTGCGCGTGCCCTGCAACACGCCGACGCGCCCGCCGCCTTCACCCAGAAAACGCGCCGCATGCTCGCCGACGTTCGTGCCACGGCCTCCCGCCTCGACCCCGATCATCTTCACGCCCGCGTCGTTCAGGAAGCTGTAGAACAGCCCGATGGCGTTGCTGCCGCCGCCGACGCAGGCGACCAGGTAATCAGGCAATCGCCCCTCGCGTTCGAGGATCTGGGCGCGGGCTTCCTGCCCGATCACGTTCTGAAAATCGCGCACCATCATCGGGTACGGATGCGGGCCGAGTACTGAACCGAGCAGGTAATGCGTGTCGCCGACGTTCGTCACCCAGTCGCGCAGGGCTTCGTTGATCGCGTCCTTGAGAGTTTTGCTGCCCGATTCGACGCCGACGACTTCCGCGCCGAGCAGCCGCATGCGGAAGACGTTCAGCTCCTGCCGCCGCATGTCTTCGGTGCCCATATAGACGACGCACTGCAACCCGCGCAGCGCGCACACGGTCGCCGTGGCCACGCCGTGCTGCCCGGCCCCGGTCTCGGCGATGATGCGCGTCTTGCCCATCCGCTCGGCCAGCAGGATCTGACCGATGGCGTTATTGATCTTGTGCGCGCCGGTGTGGTTCAGGTCCTCGCGTTTGAGGTAAATCCTCGCGCCGCCCAGATGCTCGGTCAGTCGCGCGGCATAGGTCAGCGGTGAAGGCCGCCCGACGTATTCCTGAAGCAGGCGGTGATATTCGGCCTGAAAATCAGGGTCGTCCTTTGCGACGGCATAGGCTGATTTCAACTCTTCGAGCGGGTGCATCAGCGTTTCCGGCACGAAGCTGCCGCCGTATGCCCCGAAGTGTCCGCCATCGTCAGGTAATGAGTGAAAGTCTGTAGAGGTACTCATGCGCTTCTGTTCAGAATGTTTGTCCGCGGTCAGCGAGGCTCAGCGGATAAAGACTCCCAGCGGCCCGTCGCGCCTGACGTAAGGTTTGAGCTGCTGCCAGGTGAAAAGGTAGCTGCCCGCAGGCTCTGCGGCCTTGATGACGTGCGGAAAGCCGAATTCATAAAGAAAGGTCAGGCCCTTCTCGCTGATGGAAAAATGACCGAGATTATCGGTCTGAAAATGGACGGCACGGAGGTTCTCTCTGATCTCTTCACCAAGGCTTTTATCGTCCTTTGTTACTTCACCGATGGTTTTTTGAATATCCGCCTGCATCGCCTTGTCCACAACTTCGGCGAGGGATTTCAGGGCTGATGGATTGAAGACCTCGGCGGCCTTCAGCCGTTCTCCGGTCCTGAGATTGACGACCAGTTGCCTGGTAGACGTATCAGGGTACGCGCCCATCGTCTCCATCTGGAAGGTGACATCGAGCAGATAGTTTTCGTTGTAATTGATCGTGTAATCAATGCCAGTGATCCCCCTGATATCGCCTTCCTTCAGTTGCGTGAGCGAGACATCGAAGACATTTTTCAGGTTCAGCAGCGATTGCACTTTACTGAGCGTGGCCTGATTCTTCAGTCCGCTGACCACCGGGTGACTGAAGACATGGCGAAATTTTCCTTCATCTTCGCGGAAGATGTTTCTTTCTTCAATCACCGCCCTGTCATCAACACCTGACGGAGCCGGGGCATTTCTGACCGACGCGATAAATGACATCACCTTACTGTCGCCGGCTTTCGACCACGACCCTGAGAGTTTGTTCTGCCCGATCAGAACGCCCTTGAAAACGGCGGTTACCCTGCCATTTTCATCAAGCTCGTTGATGACGAAGTTATCTTTCCCTTCAATCCTGCCTTTCAGCCGGATGGGCCTGCCGACTTTGACATACACATAGCTGCCGGAAAGTTCGCTGCCGTTCTGCTGCAACGTCATTCTGATGGCGTACTGATCGTTGATGAAGCCGGAAAAGGTTTTCGGCGCGGGCGTCTGCGCCCCGGCCTGAAGTCCTGCCATCAGCAGAAGCGCTATGACAAGCATCCCTGTCCGCAGGAAAGGAAAACTCTCTGTGGTAACTATCCGGATCATCGTTCAGTGAAATAGTGAGTTCAGAATCTGTGCCAGCCGCCGCAGCTTTTCGGCATCCTTGCGACCCGGCGCGCTCTCGACGCCACTGTTGACATCAACGGCATAGGGCCGGACAGTGCGGACTGCTTCAGCAATATTGTCCGGCGAAAGCCCGCCGGCCAGAAAAACCTTCGCCTGATTCGCCAGTTCGCGCGCGACCTCCCAGTCGGTCGTGCGCCCGGTGCCGCCATAGAGCTTCCGGTCATAGGCGTCCAGCAGAATCGCCGAAGCAGGGAAGTCGAGTGCCGCCCGCCGGTCAAAGTCATCACTCACCCTCAGCGCTTTGATCACCCGCTCGGCGCCGACGCGCGCACAGTAATCAGTATCCTCATCGCCGTGCAATTGGGCAAACCGCAGTCCGCACTCGCGCATGGTTCTGATAACGAATTCGGGCTCGGTTTCATTGACGAATATCCCGACGCCCATGATTGTTTCCGGCAGGCGCGTAATGATCTCGCGCGCGGCATTGGGCGCGATGAAGCGCGGGCTGGGCGGGTAGAAATTGAAGCCCAGGTATTCCGCGCCGCACTCAATCGCGGCGCGGGCGTCGTCGTATGAAGTGATCCCGCAAACCTTGAGCCTGACCATTCTCAAATCCCGAATCTCAAATCTTCAATCCCCGACCAGCTCCCTGAGTGCCGCGCCCTCGTCCCCGGCGCGCATCAGTTCCTCGCCGATCAGAAATGCCTTGTAACCCGCCGCCCGCAGCCGCTCGATGTCGTCGCGCGTGCGGATGCCGCTTTCGCTGACGAGCGTGATCGTGCCGGGCAGCTCGGCGGCCAGCGACAACGAAGTCTCCAGGGTCGTCACAAAAGTTCTGAGGTCGCGATTATTGACGCCGAGCAGTCGCACATCGTACCTGAGAACCTTTTCCGCCTCCTCGCGGTCGTGGACCTCGACCAGGACATCAAGGCCGAGGCCGTATGCGGTCTGCATCAGGTCATTGAACTCGCCGCCTTCGAGCATCGCGGCGATCAGCAGAATCGCGTCGGCGCCCGCGTGTGCGGCTTCGTAAATCTGGTACTCGTCGAAAACAAAATCCTTGCGCAGCAGCGGGAGCGGGGTGACGGCCCGGACGGCGCGCAGGTGGTCGAGCGAGCCGCCGAAGAAATCCTCTTCGGTCAGGACCGAAATCGCCGCCGCGCCGCCGGTCGTGTAATTGCGGGCGATGCCGGCCGGGTCGAAGTCTGCGCGGATGACGCCTTTTGAAGGCGAGCGGCGCTTGATCTCCGCGATGACGTTGACCGCCTCGCGTTCGAGCGCGGCGATCAGGCGATGCGCCTCGCCTGCGGCGCGCGGGGTCAGGGCGGCGCGCAGCGCGGCCAGCGGCCGCCGGTTTTTGATTTCGGTCAGGCGCTCTCTTTTGCGCCCGACGATCTGCGAAAGAATATCGTTCATCGGCCAGTTCGGTTATTGCTGCGACGGTGAGCTGTCGCCCACAGGCAGGGCATCGGATTTCTGATTGAGCCGGAAAACATCAGAAAAGTCCAGCGAGGATGAAACAGTCGGGCAGTATAATTCATCGCACTTCACAGCGACCAGGCCGGAGTATGGACGCCAGGGGTAATTGATTCTCCCAGTGAGATTCGTTGACAGGCAATCTGCGGCGTAATATTTTGGCCATTACTGACCGGACTCGGGCAGCGACGGATTTCGACACAAGCGGTGACGCCTTCCCCATCTCACTGCTTCGGCCCGCAGCGTCCCGTCGGGTAACAGATAACAGCGTTCATATCGAGCATCTGCTGTGCATCAGGTCTGATCTTCTCGCGTGTAGTAATCTGACCGGATAACAGCGCTGTCTTGCAGTCTGTCCGGCGGGCCGGGCAGACTGCCCGTGACCGAAGACCCCTTCAGTGGAAAGACTGAACCCGTGACTGCTGAACAATTCCTCGAATTTGCCGGAGTGCTGCCGGAGCCACTTTGTCTTGTTTCCTCAGACGGTCAGGTGCTGGCCCTCAATCCGCCGGCTGCGGCCCTGCCGGGCGTCGGCGAGGGGGCGCGCGGGCGGGCGTTCGCTGAACTCGTGACCGACCCGCCGGAGAAGGTCGCGGATTATCTGCGCGACTGTTCCCGGAGCAGAGAACTGATTCAGATCACCCTGTCATTAAGAACGCCGGACGGGCCGGCCTTGGGCTGTCAGTGCGAAGGGGCGGCCCTCCGACCCCGGAAGGGCAAACAGCCCTCACTCATTCTCCTGCGCCTCAGGCCCGATGCGTCGTCAGGCGGGAAGGGGAAAACTACGGCTCGGAAGCTGCGGAAGACTGAAGGGGAGACGACGGAGCAGCGCGAGCGCTGGCAGGTCACACTCTCGAGCATCGGCGACGCTGTCATCGCCACCGACGCCGAGGGGCGGGTGACCTTTATGAACAGCATCGCCGAATCACTCACCGGGTGGACGGATGCGGAGGCAGAAGGGAAGCCGCTCAAGGAGGTCTTCAGAATCATCAACGAATTCACGCGGCAGGAGGTCGAAAACCCCGTCGCTAAAGTCATCCGCAAGGGCACGGTCGTGGGGCTCGCCAATCACACCATCCTCGTCGCGAGGGACGGGACTGAAAGGCCGATTGATGACAGCGGGGCGCCCATCAGGGATGAGGCCGGGAGGCTCGTCGGCGTAGTGCTGGTCTTCCGCGACATCACCGAACGCAGACAGGCAGAGGTCACACAGCTCCGGCTGGCGGCCATCGTCGAGTCTTCTGACGATGCGATCATCAGCAAGACGCTCGACGGCATCATCACCAGCTGGAATACGGGCGCCGAACGCATCTTCGGCTACACCGCCGGGGAAGTCATCGGGCAGCCGATCACAATCCTCATCCCGCCCGACCGCCCGAACGAGGAGCCGCAGATTATCGAAAGGCTCAGGCGCGGCGAGCGGATTGACCATTACGAAACCGTGCGGGTGAGGAAAGACGGCCGGCGGATAGACATCTCATTGACCGTCTCGCCGATCAGGGATGCTGAAGGTCAGATCATCGGCGCGTCCAAAATCGCCCGCGACATCACCGAACGCAAGCGAATCGAGGAGGAGTTGCACAGACAGCGCGAGTGGTTCCGCGTCACACTCTCAAGCATCGGCGACGCCGTCATCGCGACCGACGCGCGCGGGGAAGTGACGTTTGTCAATCCGGTGGCCCAGGGCCTGACCGGGTGGGCGCAGGACGAGGCGACGGGCCGGCCGCTCGAAACGGTCTTCACCATCGTCAACGAGGAGACGCGCCGGACGGTCGAGAATCCGATCGCGCGGGTGATCCGCGAAGGGGTGGTCGTCGGACTCGCGAACCACACGGTGCTGATCGCGAGAGACGGAACGGAGCGTCCGATTGACGACAGCGGCGCGCCGATCAGGGACGATCAGGGTCGGGTCCTCGGCGCCGTGCTGGTCTTCCGCGACGTGACCGAGCGGAGGCGCGCCGAGGATGAGTTGCGGAAGTCCAGAGACCAGCTCGAAGTCATTTTGCAGGGGGTCGCTGACGGGATCATGGTGCTTGACGCGACCGGGCAGCTCGTCCGGGCGAGTGACGACGCGGCCAGAATCCTCGGCTTTCCTTCCGTCGAGGCGCTGCTGCAGGTGACCCGCCAGGAGATCAGGGACAAGTTTGATGTTATGGACGAATCCGGCCGGCCATTCCCCTTCTCTCAGCTGCCCGGGCTCCGCGCGCTGGGGGGCGAACATGCTCAGAACGTCCTCCGCTTCCGCATCAGGGCGACGGGCGAAGAGCGGTGGGTGATTGTCAAAGCGACGCCGATCCTCGACGAGCGGGGAGAGCCCCGGCTGGCCGTCAGCATTTTCCACGACATCACCGAGCGCAAGCGGATTGAGGAGGCTGAACACTTCCTCGCCGAAGCTGGCGCGGCGCTCGCGTCCACGCTCGACTACGAGGCCACGCTGCAAAGCCTGGCACGCCTGTCAGTCCCCCGGCTGGCCGACTGGTGCGTCGTTTACATCATCAGAGACGGGGAACTTCAGCGTCTGGCGATGGCCCATGTTGACCCGGCGCGGGAGAAGCTGGCCTGGGAGGCCTCACGCCGCTACCCGCCGGATATGAAGGGTGCGGGCAGTATCGCACGGGTGTTGCAGACCGGGAAGGCTGAACTCTACCCCGATATCACAGACGAGATGATCGCGGGGGCGGCCCGCGATGCGGAACACCTTGGATACATCCGCGAGTTGGGGCTCAGGTCCGGGATGCTGGTGCCGCTCACCGCGCATGGGCAGAGGCTCGGCGTCATTTCATTCGTCTCGGCCGAATCCGGGCGCCGCTACGGCCAGACTGATCTGGCGCTGGCCGAGAGTCTGGCCGGCCGGGCGGCCCTGGCAATAGATCACGCGCGGCTCTACCAGGAGGCGCAGGCGGCCAACCGGATCAAGGATGAATTCCTGGCGACGGTCTCGCACGAACTGCGCACGCCGCTCAACGCAATCAAGGGCTGGGCCCACCTGCTCGGCAGCGGCAAGCTGGACAAGGCCGATTCGAGCCGCGCCGTCGAGACGATCAATCGCAATGCGAGGGCGCAGGGGCAGATCATTGACGACCTCCTGGACGTTTCGCGGATCATCTCCGGCAAACTCCGCCTCAATGTCGGGCAGGTCGAATTGCCGCTCATGATCGCGGCGGCCGTTGACACCGTGCGGCTGGCGGCGGAGGCCAAAAATATTCGGCTCCGGGTTTCCATCGAACCCGGGGACATCATCATCTCAGGCGACCCGGACCGCCTGCAGCAGGTCGTCTGGAACCTGCTCTCGAACGCCGTCAAATTCACGCCGCCGGGCGGGCGCATCGAAGTCCGGCTGGAGAAAAGGATTTCAGAAAGGATGAAGTCGGAAGTCGGAAGTCGGAAGTCGGAGTCAGAGACTCCCTCTGATTCATCCTTCCGCCTTCATCCTTCTGATTTCATCCAGATCACCGTCAGCGACACGGGCCAGGGCATCAGTCCCGACTTCCTTCCCTACATCTTTGATCGCTTCCGCCAGGCCGATAACACCACCACCAGACCGCACGGCGGCCTGGGGCTGGGCCTGGCCATCGCGCGTCACCTGGTGGAGCTGCACGGGGGCACGATCCGGGCGGAGAGTGAGGGGGCGGGCCGGGGGACAACCTTCATCGTCAGGCTGCCACTCCACGCCGTCCGGCCCGAGAGAGGTGACCTGAGGCCGAGTTCACTGAAGTATGTCCATGCCCCAGGCGAGATGGTGGCGGGCAGCCCTCTGCCGCTCGCGGGCGTGCGAATCCTGGCCGTTGATGACGAGCCCGACACGCGGGATCTGTTGAGCGTGGTGCTGAGGCAGAGGGGGGCGGAAGTACTCGCGGTGGCTTCCGCGGCTGAAGCGCTTGACCAACTCGCTGCCTTCTCCCCGCATGTCCTGGTCGCCGACATCGGGATGCCGGGCGAGGATGGCTATACGCTCCTGCGCAAGGTGCGGGCGCTCGGCCCGGAGCGCGGCGGCAGGGTTCCGGCGGTGGCGCTGACGGCATACGCCAGAGCCGATGACCGCATCCGGGCGCTGGCCGCCGGCTTCCAGATCCACGTCCCGAAGCCCGTCGAGCCGGACGAACTGGTGACGGTCGTGACGAGCCTCATCGGCCGATCCGGAGAAGGCTGGAAGACGCAGCGGGAGTAGAGGAAGTCCGGATCGGAGCGGGAACCCCGGCGCCCCAGGTTTCAGTTTCCGGCCCCGCGCGCGCCAGTTGCCGCGCGGCTTTCGGTCAACGTCAGGTCAACGACCACGAAGCGCTGTTCCTGCGCCGCATCACAGAAAATTCCCGGTCGGGCATGAAATTCGATGACTTCTGAACTCTCATAGTGTATGTTGTGAGCGGACTATCTCTCACCGGCAGCAATCAATTCACTGGGTAATTCTCACATCCGAGCCGTCAGTGACAGACTGTAGCAGGCGGATCGCCCGGGCTCCCTGACCACGATCACTGCTCATCCACCTTTCATTGCAGGCGCCGCAGACCCTGTCATTTCTCCGGTCACCCGGCCCGGGGCAGGCCGCTGTACGCCTGGCTCTCACCGTCCGCGCGCCGGAATAATTGTTCTGCGCGCCACCGGTTTATGGAAATGGGGGCGGATTCTTCGTCTGATTATATTGCTACCGTCTTCCAGTGGCCCTGTTCTGTCACGGCCGCCTCACGAATCTCCGGGCACCGGCCCGGGGACAGGCCGATATATCAATTCTGCCAGCCGGAGCCCTGTCGCTTCGGGCCCGGGCAGTCACACTCTCACAACTATCAACTCTCTGAAGGGAGAATTTCGACATGCAACCCTCACACAAACTCACACACGCTCTGCTGGCGCTCCTCGCGCTGGTATTTCTTTCATCATCGGCCCTCGCGGCTGACCCCGGCCTTCCCATCGGGACCTCGGCCGTCAGCGACCAGAAGGTCGGTTCTCTGCTGATCTACAACATTTACAGCTCGAGCGTGACGAACCCGAACGCGGGCAACACGCGCATCAGCATCACCAACACGAATCCGACCGACGGGGTGGCGGTACACCTGTTCCTCGTAGACGGCTCCAACTGCTCAGTCGCCGATTCCTTCCTCTGCCTGACCAAGAGCCAGACGATGAGTTTCCTCGCGTCCGACGTTGATCCGGGCGTCACCGGCTACATCGTCGCGCTGGCGGTGGACGCTGCCGGCCTGCCGCTGCAGTTCAATTTTCTGATCGGCAGCGAGTATGTGCGGCTGGAGAGCGGCCACCAGGCCAGTCTCGGGGCCGAAGCCTTCGCCAAGATCAACAACACCAACGTCGTCAGCACGGACGGCAGCCTGGCGGCCCTCTTCTTCGATGGCCTGCCGCTCGCCGGCAGCTACGACCGGGCCCCGCGTGTGCTGGCGGTTGATGACATCCCGTCGCCGGCCGACGGCAACGACACGCTGCTCGTCATCAACCGGGTCGGCGGCAAC
>Ga0070741_10001738_pt1 | contig 63107 bp, 53 predicted proteins | sample Coa_R1_4_FD_66440 | JGI IMG/M metagenome (GOLD analysis project Ga0070741, IMG submission 66440) | Surface soil microbial communities from Centralia Pennsylvania, which are recovering from an underground coalmine fire - Coalmine... | ecosystem: Environmental > Terrestrial > Soil > Unclassified ...
CCCGAACGGCATCAGCGAGCTGGTTCATCCCGCTCTCGAGCGCCCGGCGGGCCTGCTCGTCGAAGGCGATAATCTTTGGCATTCCGGTTGAACCCCCTGGAGCAACGTCGGATGTTCGAGGTGTCTGTAGATCTTTAGCACTCTCGCCCTGAGAGTGCTAACAGGCAGACTAGCGTTGCCCGCCGGGGATCGCGCAAGTTTCTCACCGGAGGTCCGCCACCCTGACCCGAACCCCCTCCACCATGCTCGGGCTCGGCACCGAGGCACCCGATTTCCGCCTCCTCGACGTCACCGCCGGTTCCAAGGTCGTCGCCCTCGACGATTTCGCCGCCGCCCCGGCCCTGCTGGTGGCCTTCATCTGCAACCACTGCCCCTTCGTCCAGCACGTGGCCGGCGAGCTGGCCGCCCTGTCGCGGGACCTGCCCGCCCGGGGCGTGGCCATGGTGGCCATCTCCAGCAACGACGTCGCCGCCTACCCCGCCGACTCGCCGGAGGCGATGGCCGAGGAGGCCGCCCGCCAGGGCTGGGCCTTCCCCTACCTCTACGACGAGACCCAGGCCGTGGCGGCCGCCTACCGGGCCGCCTGCACCCCCGACTTCTTCCTCTTCGACGGCGACCGGAAGCTCGTCTACCGGGGCCAGCTCGACGCCAGCCGCCCCGGCAACGGCCTGCCGGTCACCGGCGCCGACCTCCGGGCCGCCGTCGACGCCGTCCTGGCCGGCCGCCCCGTCGCCGGGGACCAGCGCCCGAGCCTCGGGTGCAACATCAAGTGGAAGCCGGGGAACGAGCCGGAGTACTTCTGACCCAGATGCCACCCGCCGGCCATCGCCGGCGGGTGCACCCGGTCGCAGGATTTCTGTCACAGGCGCCGCAGCCGTGGGCGGCGAGGATCGCCCGCCGGGTGGTCAGGCCCGGACCGGGGAGGGCCGGCCGGCGGTCGACCGGTGAGCGACGGCGTCGAAGGCGAGCAGCAGACCGCTGAGCCCGACGAGGCCGTACACGACACGGGTGACGGCGTTGGTCTCGCCGAAGTCGAGGCCGAAGAGGGCCGCCACCAGATCGAAACGCCCGACGGCCACGAGGCCCCAGTTGAGGGCGCCGACGATCACGAGGAGTCCGGCGAGCAGCTTCAGGTTCTTCACGGTGTTCACTCCTGTCCATTTTATGTCTAGAGTTTGTCCAGCAACTGTCCGCACCGTAACCCCCCGACGAGATGCTGTCAAGAGTCTGTCCATAGATTGTTGACATTCTGGTTTCGGGCCCGTACCGTCTGCGCCATGGAGGACGGGTATCTGCGCATGGGGGCGTTCAGCCAGCAGGTCGGCGTCAGTCCCGACCTGCTCCGGGCCTGGGAGCGGCGCTACGGCCTGCTCCGGCCCACCCGCTCCAGTGGCGGGTTCCGCCTCTACTCCGACGGCGACGCCGCCCGGGTCAAGCGAATGCAGGCGCTGCTGGCCGAGGGCTTGTCAGCCGCCGAGGCGGCCCGCTTCGCCGCCGGCGACGAATCCGGCGGGGAGCGCCCCGCCGGGCCCTCCCCCAACGGCCGGGGCGGGGCCGGAAGCACCGAGCCGCTCGGGACGTCGGCCGCCGAGCTGACCGCCCGCCTCGAAGCGTTCGACGACGGCGCCGCCCAAGTCCTGCTCGACGATGTGCTGGCCCGCTACAGCCTCGAGGCCGTTCTCTCGGACGTGATCCTGCCCTGCCTCGCCGAGATCGGCCGGCGATGGGAGGCCGGCGACCTGTCGGTGGCCCAGGAGCACTTCGCCTCCAACCTCCTCCGAGGCCGGCTCCTGGCCCTGGCCCGCGGGTGGGACCGGGGCCGGGGCCGCCGGATGGTCCTCGCCGCCCCACCCGGAGAGCTCCACGACCTCGGCCTGATCGCCTTCGGCCTCGCCGCCCGCCCGCTCGGTTGGAGGATCACATTCCTCGGCGCCGACACCCCCATGGAGGCGCTGGAGTGGACCGTCCGCCGGCTCCACCCCGACCTGGTGGTGGTGGCGGCCACGACGCCGGAGCCGCTGACCGCCGTCCGCCGCCGGATCAAGACCCTGGCCGGGGAAGCCCCGGTGCTGCTGGCCGGCCCGGGCGCCTCGCCCACGCTGGCCCGGGCGGTCGGGGCGGAGTGGACGGACCGCGACCCGGTCGACGCCGCCCGGAGCAGGAGCGAACCGGCCGCCTGACCCCGTTCCCGCCGGGCTCCGCAACGTCACAACGGTGAGGCCGGACTACGGCCGGGTGGTCACGTAGCGGCCGACGTGGCGGCCGAGTCCACGGCCGGCCTCGCAGGATGCCCGCCAGTGGACGCCGCCCCACACCCGGGCGTTGACGACCTCGTCGCCGATGGCGGCGAACGACGGGTAGCGGTGCGTCACGCCGGGGAGGGCGGCGCTCGTCAGCGTGAGCTCCACCCCGGGCCGCCGGCCGAACCACCGCTCGAACACGGCCTCGGCGGCGCCGCCCAGGCTGCTGTGGCCGCAGACGTAGTCGGGGAACGGGGGCGTGGCCAGCAACGGCGTCCACCCGGGGTCGGGCGCCGTCTCCGGGTTGCCGTCGGCCGCCGCCTCCCGGATGCCGGTCACCGGGCGCCACTGGCCGTAGTGGAACTTGGCGTCCCAGGCGGCGATGGCGGCGTCGGCTTCGGCGAAGTTGAGCTGGGCGAACAGCCGGGCGGTGTCGAGCCGCGACAGTTGCGCCGCCGCCGCCAGCGGCCCGACGAGCTGGTTCCACTCCTGGGGGGCGGTGGCGGTCCAGAAGCGGGCGGCCTCGGTCTGCCCGGCGGTGCGGACGCCGCTGTCCTTCGAGCCGACGGCCCGGATCTCGGCGAAGTCGCGGCTGTAGCTCCGGCTGGTCAGGGCCGGGGGCGGCGGCGGCCGGAACTGCGACGCCCGGGTCAGCACGAACGGCGTGACCCGGCCCCAGCCGGGATCGAGCGCCGGTGCCCCGGCGGGCGGCGTCGGCCGCCACCGCCCGGGCGCCGGGTCGGCCGGGTAGGTCGCCGCGTCGTCGGCGTGGTCCCCCGCCCGGCGGTCGAGCATGCGCTGCGCCGCCCGGTGGCCGGCGGCGGCGCCGGCGTCCTCCTCGGGCCCGTCGGGGACGCCGGTCAGGGTCGCCCGCTCGGCCTCGTCGAGCGACGCCTGCTGGGGCGGGTAGACCGCGGCCAGGACGTCGTGGGCGGCGACCGCCACCGCCGCCTCTTCCGAGGCGTCCCGGCCGGCGAGGCCGGCGAGGGCGTCGAGCACCGCCCCCTGGACCATGGCCAGCGTCCGGGACTCCCGGGGCGGGTCGACGGGCGCCGCCGCGGTCGCCCGGCGGGCCAGCGAATTCCACTCGACGACCACGTTGCCGCCGCCGGCCGGCCGGCGGTCGGCGATCGTCCGCATCGGCCGGTCAGCGGCGGTCGACGACGTGCAGGCCCCGCCCGCCATCAGCCCGGCCAGGGCGACGGCCACCGCCCGCCCCATCGTGCTCCTGTCCATGCCCGCCTCCCCGACGCCGTCGGGCCTCCGTCGACCCGTCCGCCCGACGATGACCCCCGATCGCCTGCGTCAGCAAGGACGAAAATTGGACTATCCGGGCCGGGATCGTGACGCCAGACTGAGCGGCATGCACGGCTACCAGCAGTACTGCCCGATCGCCCGGGCCACCGAGGTGCTGGGCGAGCGCTGGACGTTCATCATCGTCCGCAACCTGCTCCTCGGCTGCGACACGTTCACCGAGATCGAGGCGGGGGCGCCCGGCATTCCCCGTTCCACGTTGACGGCCCGGCTGCGGCACCTGGAACGCCTGGAACTGGTCCAGCGGACCTCCGACGGGAAGGGCCGGTCGAGCCGCTACCGGCTCACCTCGGCCGGCCGCGACCTGTGGGACGTCATCCTGGCGCTGGGCAACTGGGGCGCCCGCTGGCTCGACGTCGCCCCGGAGCACTGCGACCCCTGGAACGCCCTGTGGTCGATGTCGCGCAGCCTGGTCAAGGAGCGGCTGCCCGAGCGCCGGGTGGTGGTGCGCTTCAACTTCTCGGGCTACGGCCAGCGCACGATGCCGATCTGGCTGATCATCGACGCCGGCGACAGCGAGCTGTGTCTCAAGCATCCCGGCTTCGAGGAGGACCTCGTCGTCGACGCCGACGCCGAGTGGTTCGTCAAGTGGCACATGGGATGGGCCGGCTGGGCCGACGCCCTGGCCGGCGGTCACATCACCGTCAGCGGTCCCCGGGCCCTGGCCAAAGCGCTGCCGACGTGGAACAAGCTGAGCCGCTTCGCCGGGGTGGAGTTCGAACCGGCCCGCCGGGTTGAGGCCCGGGCGGGCTGACCGCCCGCCTCCTCCCGGCCGTTCTGTCACCGGGCTGACGGTCGGAGCGCCGCTCGGGGCACGGACAGCGGGGCGCGGCCCCGCAACCATGGGTCTCACCGCTGGCACCGACGGACGGGAGACGCCATGGCCGCGACCGGAGCAGGACGCCGCGAGTTCCGGATGGGCGGGGTCATCGCCGCCTCGAGCGTGGGGTCGCTCATCGAGTGGTACGACTTCTTCCTCTTCGCCACGCTGGCCCCCACGCTGGCGCCGAAGTTCTATCCCCCGGGCGACGCCAGCGTGGAACTGCTGCTGTACCTGTCGACCTTCGCCGCCGGCTGCGTCGTGCGGCCCTTCGGCGCGCTGTTCTTCGGCCGGCTGGGCGACCTCGTCGGCCGCAAGAACACCTTCCTGCTGACGCTGCTGATCATGGGCGCCTCGACGGCCGGCGTCGGGCTGCTGCCCGGTTACGCCACCATCGGGTACCTCGCCCCGGCGCTGCTCATCGTCCTGCGCCTCCTCCAGGGGCTGGCCATCGGCGGCGAGTACGGCGGAGCCGCCGTCTACGTCGCCGAACACGTCCCCGACCGGCGCCGGGGCTTCTGCACCAGCTTCATCCAGAGCTCGGCGTCGGCCGGGCTGCTGCTGTCGATCCTCGTCGTGCTGGCCGTGCAGCACTCCATGTCGCCCGCCACCTTCGCCCGGGCCGGCTACCGGATCCCGTTCCTCCTCTCGGTGGTGCTGGTGGCCATCTCGCTGGCCATCCGGCTGCGGATGAAGGAGTCGCCGGTGTTCGCCGCGCTGAAGGCCCGGGGGGCCACGTCGCGGCACCCGATCCGCGACGCCCTGTCGGCGCCCGGGGCCCGGCGGCGCCTGCTCTGCCTGCTGTTCGGCCTCACCGCCGGCATGGGCGTGCTGGCCTACACCTCGTCGATCTACTCGCTCTTCTACCTGACCACGATCCTCAAGGTGGACACCGAGCCGGCCCGCTGGGTCATGGCCGCCGCGCTGCTGCTCTCGCTGCCGCTGTTCTCGGTCTTCGCCGCCCTGTCCGACCGCATCGGCCGCAAGCGGATGATGATGGTGGGGCTCTTCCTCGGCGCCGCCAGCTACCTGCCCGTCTACCACGGCATGGCCGGCGCCGCCCGGACCGGGGTCGTCAGCCTCCGATCGGCCCGCGACCCGGTCACCCACGAGCCCCGGCTGTCGGCCGTCAACCGCTCGGGGCAACGGGTGGTGCAGCGGACGGAGAAGACGGCGACGGCCAGCCACCGCCAGCTCCTCGCCGCCGGTGCGGTCGAGTCCCACCGGCGGCCCGACTACCCCCGGCTCGTCGTGCTGGCCTTCATCCCCATGGCCCTCTTCGCCATGGTCTACGGCCCGACGGCCGCCTACCTGGTCGAGGCGTTCCCGGCCGCCGTCCGCTACACGTCACTGTCGCTGCCCTACCACCTCGGCGCCGGTGTCATCGGCGGGCTGCTCCCCACCGTCGGCCTCTACGTCAACGCCGCCACCCACAACATCTACGCCGGGCTGGCCTACCCGATCGCCTTCGCCGCCGTGGGGTTCGTCGTCGGATCGCTCACGCTGCCCGAGACCCACGAGCTGCGGCTGTGGGCCGAGCTCGAGATCTCCGCCGAGCCGGTCGCCGCTCCCCTGCCGGCCGGCGTCTGAGCGGCGCCGCCGGAGGGAAGATGTGTCCATCGCCGAGGGCGACGGGCCGATCGTCCCTATCCGGACATCGCCCGGCGGTCGAGACTGTGATCGATGGCCACGACGCAGCCGCTGTCGATCACCCGCCTGACGGCTTGGCGGTTCGACGACGTGGCGGCGATCCTGACCACCGGCAGTTCCGTCCTGGCCGACGAGGTGCTCTCGGGCCGCACGCTCGTCCTGCGGGTCGCTCCCGACCCCACCAGCGGGGTGTCGTGGCCGGTGATCGTCCACGTGGATCGCGGGCGGGTCGGCCGCGACGCCGTGGTCGTCGGGCTCCGCTGGGAGGCCGGGGCGCCGGAGACGATCCTCCCGTCGTTCGACGGGCGCCTCACCGCCCGGCCCTCCGCCGGGGGGACCGAGCTGGCGCTCACCGGCCGCTACCGCCCCCCGCCGGGCTGGCCCGACGGCCGCCCCGGGGCGGCCGAACGGGTGGGGGACCGGTGGTTCGCCCACCGGCTGGCCCGGATCGACGAGCGGCTCGGACCGGTGGTCGAGGGGGCGGCCGACACCGGCGGCCGGACCGGCTGCCGGCTGTGCCGCTGGGTCAACCCACCCCGCCACTGCCACGGCCTCCTCGTCTGGGACCAGGGCCGCCTCGGCTGCGACATCAACGGTCCCGACTGCATCTACCGGCTCGCCCACCCGCTCGGCGCCCCCCGCCGGCCCGAAGAGGCCGTCCCGGGCGTGGCCTGACCGCCGGAACCCCGCCGGGGGCCGGGACGCCGGGCGGGTTCGATCAGCGACGGGCCAGGAAGGCGACGACCGGGGCGGCGACGCCCCGCTGGGCGGCCGAGCCGAGGAAGGCGGCGTCGCCGAAGGCGAAGATCCCGCCGTCGGAGGCGGTGAACCAGTACCCCCGGCCGGTGGGGGTCGGCGCCATGCCCACGATCGGCTGGTTGAGCCGGATGGCGCCGGTCGAACCGAAGAAGCCGGCGTCGCCGAAAGCGAAGACCCCGCCGTCGGAGGCGGTGAGCCAGTAGCCCCGGTTCGACGGCGTGGCGCTCATGGCCACGATGGGCCGGTTGAGCCTGATGGCCCCGGTCGAGCCGAAGAAGCCGGCGTCGCCGAAGGCGAAGATGCCCCCGTCCGAGGCCAGCAGCCAGTAGCCCCTCCCGGACGGCGTGGCGGCCATGCCCACGATCGGGCGGTTGAGCTTGACCGCCCCGGTGGAGCCGAAGAAGCCGGCGTCGCCGAAGGAGAAGATGCCGCCGTCCGCCGCCACCAGCCAGTAGCCCTGGCCCGAGGGCGTCGCCGCCATGCCGACGATCGGCTGGTTCAGGCGGATGCCGCCGGTGGAGCCGAGGAAGGCGGCGTTGCCGAAGGAGAAGATGCCGCCGTCCGCCGCCACCAGCCAGTAGCCCTGGCCCGAGGGGGTGGCGGCCATGGTGACGATCGGCCGGTTGAGGTGCGTGCCGGCCAGGGAACCGAGACCCGCCGCGCTGCCGAAGGCGTAGACCGACCCGTCGGCGCCGGCCATCCAGTAGCCGGGCGCGACGGCCGGCACCGGGGCGACGACCTGGCCCGGGGCGGGCGGCGCCGAGTGGCCCGGGAGGACGAACAGCCCGAGCGACGACCAGTCGCCGGCGGCGTTGGCCACCACCTGGTCGGTGCCCGGCACCGGCCGGCCGTCCCGGAAGCCGACGGTGTGGAGCTGGCCGTTCCGGCTGAAGGTGAGGTGCCCCGACGCCATGGTGAGGCCCTGGGCGCCGTTGAAGTCGAGGCCGTCGCCGTCGCCGCCGGCCACGAACACGTCCCAGCCGACGACGTTGCTGTCGGGCGAGAACCACCGGTAGAAGAGGCGCCCGTCCCCGGCGACGGTGTGGTAGAGCCGGCCCCCGTCGTAGAACATGCCGGTCACCCGGGTGATGGGGAACTGCGTATCGGGAGTGCCGTAGAGGTTGACGTCGCTCGGGGCGCCGAACCCGCCGTCGCCGTTGGCGCCGATCGTGCGGACCTGGAACCGGCCGTCGTCGCGCCCGGTGTAGAGCCGGTCGCCCACGGCGAAGGCGCCCCGCACCGACGACCAGTCGGGGTTGCCGGCCGGGCTGACGACGCTGGGCGCGCCGACCACGGAACCGTCGTAGTAGCGCCGGGCGACCGTGCCGTCGGCGGCCACGGTGTACAGATCGCCGGGGAGGGCGGCCGGCGCCGCCAGCGACGGCGCCGGGCTGCCCCCGGCCAGCGGCATCAGCGCCAGCTTGGCGTGGTACTCGCCGCCGATCGTGTCGGTGTCGCTCCCGACCCACAGGCCCTGGGGGGTCGACACCAGCGCCCAGGTGCCCTCGCCCCGGTCGCGGCCGGGGTTCCAGGCCAGCGGCAGGCCGTTGGCGGGGTCGAGGGCGGCGATGCCCTCCCGGGGCACGGCGCCGGGCCCGGGCTGGGCGTCGGTCGACGTGCCGTTGGGCCGGTTGTTGTTGAGCCATCGGACGTGGCCGCCGACGTAGACGGCGGCGCCGGCGACGTCGACGGCGGTGAAGCTGTCGCCGCCGCTGCGGTCCACCCAGGTCGGCTGGAGGCCGGTGCCCCGGGCCCCCGTCTCCCACCGGGCGGCGGCGTCGCACAGCCCGTAGCGGTCGTAGCCGCCGGTCGAGACGGTGACGAAGTAGCTGCCGTCGGGCGCCATGTCGATGTCGCGCATCTGGCTGTCGAAGCCGGGCTCGGAGCACTGCACGTTGAACGAGTCGGTCTGCCAGTTGGCCACCTGGGCCGGACGGGCGCCGAGGTCGACCATGGCGATCTGGACCCGGCTCTGGCCGCCGGCGGTGCGGAAGTTGCCCCCCGCCACCAGCGTCCTGCCGTCGGGGCTGACGACGATCGTCTCGACCCGGGGGGCGGTCCCCTGGTTGGGGTCGGTGAAGGCGATGTTGAGGTTGGCGTCGAGGGCGCCGGTCGTGGCGTCGACGCCGGCCAGCCCGCCCCGGGCCTGGTTGTCGACGGAGGTGAAGTCCCCGGCCAGGTACAGCTCGGTGCCGGCCACGGCGATGTCCTTCACCGCCGAGCGGACGGTGAGATGGAACGCCGGATCGGGCGCCCCGCTGGTGCCGTCGAGCTTGAGGACCTTGTCGACGGCGGCGCCGTTGAGCTGGCCGAAGCTGCCGGCCACGAACACCGACCGCCCGTCGGGCGACGGCGCCAGGGCCTCCACCTCCCGGCCGGAGGTCGGGTCGACGTCGAGGCCGGGCGTGAAGCCCGGGTCGACGGCGCCGGTGACGGGGTCGAAGGAGAAGAGACCGTGCCGGGTGAGGACGGGCTGGCCGGCGCCGACCGCCTGCACCTGGGAGAAGGTGCCGCCGACGATGATCCGGTTCCCGAGCGGCACGATGGCCCGGACCATCCCGTCGAGGACGTTGGGGGTGTTGTCGGCCGGGTTGGCCGACACGACCGACGCCTGGGGGCTGTAGAGCGCCTGGGCGGTGGCCGGCACGAAGGCCAGCAGGGTCAGGGCCAGGCCCAGCGCGCCGCGTCGTCGGTTGGTCATCTCGGAGTTCTCCGGTGCTGTCAGGCGGCGTCGGGCGGGGACCGCCGGCGGCGGAACACCGAGAGGACGAGGCCGGCCCCGATGAGGAGCAGACCGACCGTCACCTGGTGGGCGATGGCGGCACCCGTCCTCGGCAGGTGGCCCAGCGTGGCCCCCTGGACCTGCGGGTTGCCGGCCGGGCCGGGGGCGGGGTCCGCCACCGGGGAAGCCGTCAGGTTGGTACCGGCCCCGCCGGCCGACGGGTCGCCGCCGGACGGCTGCGTCACGGCGACGCCGTTCTGGCCGGTGTCACCGGCCCCCTGCCCCCCGGTGCCGGGGGTGGGGTCGTAGGGGTGCTCGGTCGGGTTGACCGACGGGTCGTTGCCGTACACGCCGTGCTTGACGTTGGTGAAGGTGCAGACGACGGCCTCGCCCGGCGCCACGTTGATGGTGGCCACGCCGTGGCCGGCGTCGCCGGTGGAATCGGTGTCGTCGCAGGCGATCGACGTCAGCTCCCAGCCGGCCACGGGCGCCTCGGCCACCGTGAAGGCCCCGGGGTCCACAGCGAAGGTCCGGCGGTCGGGCAGGGCGTTGACGTTGCTGCCGTCGTCGTCGAGGAGGAAGGCGGCTCCGCCGTTGAGGCCGGCGCTCGGCGTGAACGTGAAGTCCTGGGCCGAGTTCGGCTTGGCGTCCTTGACGATCGTGATCGTGGCCCGGCGGACGTTGGTGATCCGGCAGGTCACGTCGTCGCCGATTCCGACCGGGATCCCCGACAGGTCGGTGCCCGACCCGGTCCGCACGACGACCTCCGACGAGCCGGCGCTGGTGGTGACGACATGCGTGCAGGAGATGCCGGAGGCGTAGTTCGCCAGCGCCGTGGAGGGCCCGGCCGTCTCGCCGACGGCGTGGGTTCCGGCGTCGACCGCCACGAGCCCGGTGTCACCGTTGTCGCCGACGTCGAGGGCCTCGACCGTGCCGTCGATCGTCAGGTTGAACCGGCCGGAGTCGGCGGCCGGTTCGAGGGTCTTGAGGACCCGCAGATGGCCCCGGCCCCGGGTGTTGGTGAAGACGCAGACGACGTGCTGGTTCGGGGCGACGGGAACGTTGGGCAGGAACGGCCCGGCCCCCGCCGCCACCACCGCGGCCGGGTTGAGGGCGTCGGTGCAGCGGACGGTGATCGGGGCGTAGTCGCCGAGAATCGTGCCGACGCCGGCCGTCTCGGCGACGGCGTGGAGGCCGGGAACGACGGTCTGGGCCCCGGTCGTCCCGTTGTGGCCGACGTTGGTGGCGAACTGCGCTCCGTCGATGAACAGGTCGAACACGCCGGGGTCCGTGGCGGGCGAGAGCTGCTTGACGACCTCGAGCGTGCCGACCGGGATCTGCGGGATGATGTCGGCGAAGGTGCAGGTGACGTGCTCGCCGGCGCGGACGGCGTAGGAGGCGAAGCCGACGAACGGAGGCGTGGGCCCGACGACGCCGGCCGAGGCGCCCCCGGCGACGGTCGAGACGCACGTGACGCTGCTCAGCACGAACGGAGCGGCCGGGGGAAGCTCACCGATCGTGTAGGTCCCGGGCGCGACCGTGAAGTCCCGGGACCTGGACGGCGCCGGCGGTGGGGGCGGCGGGCCGTTGTCCACCAGGGGGAAGACGTTCCCGGCGTTGACGGCCGCGGCCGTCGGGCCGAAGGCCTGGAACAGGAAGGGCTGCGGCGTGTCGGGGACGGCGTTCTTGACGACGGTGATCAGGCCGGTCGTCTGCGGGGCGACCTGGATCGGCAGCGTCTTGCTCGGCTCGTTGAGCTCGAGGTGGAGGCTGGCGCCGCTGAACTGCGAGGCGCCGTTGCCCGGCCCGACGCCGGCGTCCGTGGGGGCGGCCAGGTGCCCGCCCCAGACGACGAAGGCGTCGGTCGGGCTCCCGGCGATCGTGACGCTGACCTGGGTCTCGAGCTCGCCGGCGTTGGTGCAGGCCCCCTGGGCGTTGACCTCGGTGGCGGAGTTGACCGTCACCGTCCCGCCGTTGGCGGCGCCGCTGAAGTTCCCCACCGTGCTCGTAATCGGCGCCCCGATGACCGGGGTGACCGTGGCGTTGTAGGGGGCGAGGACCAGGTAGCCCCGGACGCTCGACGGCGGGTTCGTGGTGAAGTCCCGGCAGACCGAGAAGGTGTACGTCCCGTCGGCGACCTTGCTCACGTCGAGCCGGAACGGCACGACCTGCCCCTCGGTGTACTCGTTGACGATGGAGCCGGTCGTGAAGGCCGAAGTCGAGATCTTCCACTGCTCGAACTTGACGTCGGCCGGCAGCGTGGCCGCTCCCGCCGGGCTGCCGACGGCGATCGTGACCGCCCCGGACAGGATCCCGACCGACGCGATGACGCTGATGAGCCGCGGCCAGCGGCCAGATTGCGGCCCGGACCGGCGAGCGCGACGAGGCCGGCTGTTTGACCAGATCGACGGGGACAATGGGACTCCTTGGCGCCGGGCGCTCGGGGGGCGGGGGGAAGCGCGCTCTGACACTTCTGAGCGGGGCGCCTCGACTCCTCCGCCGCAAAGCCGGGCGACGCCGTAAATTCACCTCCCCTCGGCGAACGCGGCGCGAACCGCCCGGAAACTCCGAAAATCGCCCTTCGGCCGGATCGCCGGGAGAGCGGCGGTATCGCCCGTCTAGGGGCGCGGGACGTCCCCTCCGACGAGGACGGCGCCGAGGAGCGGAACGCCCAGCCGCTCGAGCATCTCCGCACTGCGGGCCGCCGCCCCGATCGAGGTCCGCCCGGCCCGCACGACGAGCAGCACGGCGTCGGCCAGGCGGGCGAGGTCCGCCGCCTCGCTGGCCACCAGCAGCGGCGGGCTGTCGACCAGCACGAACTCGGCCATCTCCCGGGCGTCTGCGAGGTGCTCGCCCAGCCGGCCGATGAGCGGCACCGGATCAGGCACCGGCTCCCCGGAGGCCACGAACCGGATCCCCCGCAGGCCGGTGGTCAGCTTCAGGTCCTCCAGCCGACGCACGTCGGGTGCCCCCCGCAGCATGTCGCTCAGCCCGGGGTCCCGCGGCCGGTCGAAGTACTCGTGCAGCCGTGGCCGGCGGAGGTCGGCCGAGACCGCCACCACCGAATGCCCCACCTCGGCCAGCGCGGCCGCCAGGTGGGCCACCGCGGCCGTCTTGCCCTCACCGCCCGAAGCCGAGGTCACGACGATGACCCGTGGCTCGGCCAGCACGACGCCGGTCCGAAGGCCCCGGTACGCCTCGAAGACCGGCGACCCCGGCGCGGTCAGGATCCGGTCGCGGTCCCCTCGGGGCAGGACCGGGACCTCCGCCATCACCGGCACCCCGAGCGCCCGCTCCGCCGTGCCTTTCGTCCGGACGCGGTTGTCGAACCGCTCCACGGTCAGCGCCGCCCCGACGCCGAGCAGCAACCCGAACGCCCCGAGCATCAAGGCCCGCCCCGGCCGCGACGTCGGGCCCTTGATGTCGTCGCTCGGTACCGGCGACGCTACGGCAGCCGGTTCCAGCGTCTCGAGCGGCGACTTCTCCGGCCCTCCCAGCTCAGCGATGAGCTCCTCGGCCGTGTCGTTGGCGATCGCCACAACCAGCGCCCCGTCGGAACCTCGGGCCGTGATCAGCAGCTGGCCGGTATTGGGCGGCGTCTCGACGGAGACCATCGTCCGCAGACGTGGCCCGTCGACCCCGACTCGGGCGGCGACCCGGCTCGGAACCGCACCGAGCGTCGCCACCGCCGCGTACTGGAGCAGCTTCGAAAAGTCGGTCTGACCGGGCTTGAGGATCAGCGCGTTCGTCGCCCGGAAGGCCGGCGGAGTTTTGGTGGCCTCGGGCGCCGTGACCCACCCCACGGTCAGGCCCATGAGGATCCCGGCGACGACCAGCCACCTCCATCGCCGGAGGGCATCAAGGGACCTGGGCGTCGTCATCGGCGGTGGGCACCGAGCACCCCCGGAAGTCTACGGCGCCGCACCGGCCCGATCCTGGCCTCTTGACCGTAAGATGTCCTGGTGGCCGCTCCGGCGACGGTGAGCAGCGTCTTTCTGGCCGGCGGCTTCGCCCCGGCGGTGGCGGCCAGGGGGCTTCGCGGCTCCGGGCTCCGACTCCCCGCTGAACCACTCGCCTCACCGCAATGGCGCGAGCTGGTGCAGAGCGTCCGTTTCCACCGCTTGAGCGGCCTCCTGGCGGCCGCCGTGATGGCCGGCGATCTGCCCGCGGTTCCGGAACAACGCGACGAAGCCCTGATCGATCACACGAACGCCATGCAGCTGTGCCTGGAACTCGAGGCGGATCTGCTCGAGGTCGGGCAGGTCCTCGCCCGGGGCGGTGTCGGATTCCGGGTGTTGAAGGGCCCCGCCTTCGCGCATCTCGACTATGTCGATCCCGCCCTCCGGTCGTTCGCCGACATCGACCTTCTCGTCCGGCCTGAGCATTTCGACCCGGCCGTGGCCGCCCTCACGGAGGCCGGCTTCACGCGCAAGTTCCGGGAGATGCGCCAAGGGTTCGACCGGCGCTTCGGAAAGGGTGCCTGCCTCACAGGGCCCAACGGTCGCGAAGTCGACCTGCACCGAACGTTCGTCATGGGGCCGTTCGGGCTCTCGCTCGACCTGCTGGACATCTGGTCCACCGTGGAGCGGTTCGAAATCGCCGGGGAGACCTTCGAAGCGCTCGGCGCCGACGAGCGCTTCCTCCATGCCTGCTACCACGCGGCCATCGGGAACGCCCGCACCCGGCTCGGACCGCTGCGGGACCTCGCCGGTATGTTGCAGCGCTCCGACCGGCCGGTCGACGTCGACCGCGTGCTGACGCTCTGCGCCAAGTGGGGATCTGACGCGGTCGTCGCCCGAGCGGTCCGACTGGCGTGGGAGACGTTCGCCCTCCCCGACGACCCCATGGCCCGCTGGGCGGCTGAGTTCTCACCGAGCCGACGCGACCAGCGGGCGTTGAGGACCTACCTCGACCTCGACATGGGATTCGCGGCCCGGTCGTACGAGGCCGTCCGGGCAATTCACGGCCTGCGGGCCAAAGGGGCGTTCGCCTTCGCTCTGGCCTTTCCCGATCGCGGCTACGGCTCCGGACAGCACCACACCCGCTGGCGGCGCTGGCGATCGGCGGCCCGGCAGATCGCCGCTCTGCGGCAGAAGGATCGCCAGTCTTGAGCCGATCGACGCTCGACTTCGTGCCGGCCCCCGCTCAGGGCGTCGAGAGCTGGAAACTCGATGGCGAGCGGCTTCTGTGGCGGGGCGCCACCCTGCACCGGCTCGATCCGATGGGCTCGCTGGTCTGGGAGTGCTTCGACGGCCAGGCGAGCATCGCCGACATCGGCCGGATGCTGGCCGATGTCTTCGCAGAGCCGGAGGCCGCCGTCCACCGCGACCTCAGGGAGTTGTGCGACGAGCTCCTCGACACCGGCCTCCTGGCGGGCGGCTCACCGGAGAGCCCGGACCCTCCGCCGTTCATCAAGATGGGCCGGACGCCGAGTGCTCCCCTGCAGCGGGAGAACGACCTGCCGTACCGGACCGGGCACTTCCGCGCCTTCGACCACGACTTCGCGGTCCGGACTGACGACGCCCGTCTGGCCGCCTACTTCGACCGTTCGCTCCGATCGTTCGCGTCGGCCGGCGCGCCGGCTCGGTGGTACTCGGTGGTCAGCACCGCACAACCCGACGAGCGCTATCGCATCTACCTGGACGACGAGGGGCTGTTGGCCGCGACCGATGCCGACGCCGTGGCCCGCTACCTGCTGTGGCACGTCAACTACACGGTGATCACCGGTTCGTCACCGCATCTGCTCATCCATGCCGCCGGAGCCACGGAGGACGGGTGGGCGATCGCCCTTCCCGGCGAGATGAACGCCGGCAAGACGACGCTGGTGGCCGGCCTCGTCCTCGACGGCCTCCAGTTCCTGACCGACGAACTCGTCGCCCTCAACCTCGCCACGGGCCTGATCGACCCCTACCCTCGGCCGCTCAACATCGGATTCGGTTCCTGGGAGGTGCTGGCGCCACTCCGGCCCCCGGACCGGGATACTGCTGAGCCACTCCCCGAACTCGTATGGCACGTCGAACCGCAATCCATCCGGCCCGACGCCGTCGCCCAGCCCGCACCGCTCGCCTGGGTCGTCGCCCCCCGGTTCGAGAAGGGATCGCCGACCCGGCTCGAGCCGATGTCGCGTCCCGAAGCGGCGGTCGTGCTCCACCGGAACTGCTTCAACCATCACCGGTTCGGCAGCGATGGAGTCCGGGCGCTCGTTACCGCCGTGAGCCGGGCCCGGTGCGCCCGGATGGTCAGCGGCGATCTCGGGGAAGCCGTCCGGGCCGTCCGCCGCTTCATGGAGGAGAACCGTCCCGATGACGCCTGAAGACAGGCCGGCCCGCGCCCTCGAGGCGGTCACGCTCGAGTTCGATGGCGCGACCCTCGTCTACCAGCAGCGGACCGGCGAGGTCCATCGCCTCGACTCGGTAGGCTCGGTCGTGTGGCGGGTGCTCGACGGCGAGACCCCGGTCGGCGAGTTGGTGCAGGACCTGGCGGAAGCGTTCACCGTCGATCCGGCCGTGGTCCGGGCCGACGTGACCGAGCTCCTGGCGAAGTTGGAGCAGGCCCGCCTGTTGGCCGGTGCGCCGGACGCCGCGCCACGCCGCGGCCCCGTTCTCCTCACCAATCCGCCCAGCCCCTGAGGGAGCGGCTTCTCCCTCTCGGTCGGAGAGGAATTGTTGAGCCTCGAGGTCGACGGAGTGGTGATCGGCATGGCCGTACGCGGGAGCGGGCCGGTCCGTGATCTGATCAAGGCCCTCGAACCGTTCCGCAGCGGGCACACCGCCGACCACAACTACACGGTCTCGCTGTCGGATGACCGCAAGGTGTTCCAGCGCCTGCAGTGGAGCGGTTGCACGGTGGTCCGGACCCGCGATCCGGACCGGTTCACCCGGGCGCTGGCTCTGCACCTCGCCGGCCACGGCGAACCGGCCACCGGCCTCATCCGGACGGACGGCGTCGTGGCCCTCCAGGGAGACCGCGCCACGGTTCTTCCCGCCAGCCTGCGGCAGAGCCTTCCCTCCTTTGAGCGTGGTCTCCGGAGCGCCGGCATCGTCCTGAGCGACGCTCCCTGGGTCGACGTCGATCCGCACACGGGGGAGGTCGCCGTCGCCGCACCGCCTCCCTGGACCGACCGTTTCGCCGCCGTGGCCGCCGGGTTGCCGGTACCACCGCGCCCCGACCCCGTGGTCGAGCCCGGGCGCTATCCGCTGACCGGCTGGTACTTCGACCTGGTCGGCTTCGAGGAGGAGCCGATGACGTTGACCGACGCGGTGGCCACGGTGCTGAGCGGCCTGCACTGGCCCCTGTCCGACCGGGACGGCCCGGTAGCGGTGACGGAGATGCTCAGACGGACGACGTTTGGTTCCCTCGCCCTCCGGACGCCGAGGGAACTCGCCGACCAGATCAGGACATGACCGAAGACCCCTGCTATCGCCGGGGAGCCGTGCTGTGGCGGCAGACCTATGACCGCGTCCTGATCCTGCTCCCGTCGAGCGGCCAATTCATCACGCTGGAGGCGACCGGTCGCGATCTCTGGGCCGCACTCGAGGAACCCGGCACGGTCCATGATCTCGCCTGCCGGTTGGCGGCGGATTTCGGCGCACCCGTCGCCCAGATCGCCTCCGACATCACCCCGGTGATCGAGGAGCTGGACCGCCGCGGAGCGGTCGTCGCTACGGGCAGACGCCCGTGATGGCCGGCGCCAGGCAGAGTGCCAGGTCGACGTAGTTGAGCGACTCGGTGCCGGTGTCGACCTCGATGGTCGTATAGCCGGCCGCCGGAGTGCTGCCGTTCATGTTCTGCAAGACCCAGATGCGGTTCGGCGGGATCGTCACGCCGCTGCCACAGGCGCCGCCGTTGGTCGTTGAGCAGGTGTTCTTACAATTGCTGTTGTCGGTCTGGCTGGTCGTGAAGCAGGTGCAGTACGTGTAGTAGCAGTTGTTCGTACCCTTGGCGGCGGCGGCGATGAGCGTGACCCCGGGCTGGAGGATGACCTCGGCCTGGGTACCGCCCATCTTGAAGACGCCTTTGACGAACGAGTTGCTCGCCTGGATGAGGCAGTTCCCGACGGTCGTCGAGCAGGTGATGCTGCTGATGGTGCTGGGCGCGTTGTCCAGGCAGGAGGCGCCGCAGTTGGTGGCGGTGGCCGAGGTGAGCTTGAACCGGACGGGCGTTCCGGTGGCGCAGCACGGCGTGTTCGACGCGGCGGCGGCCTTGCCCGTCAGCAGGATGGGCGCGGACCACACCAAGGCGCCGGCGGCGACCGAGGCCTTGATCATGTCGCGGCGCGAAAGCCCGCTGCGGTCCTCCACAGTGGTCGTCGGCTCGTTGGTGTCGTTCACGTCGTCACGTCCGCTATTTCTCGAAAATGGCCCGGAAGAAAGGGTGCAGAGGAGGCAAAATAGTTGTCAAGCCGACGGTGTACCGGCCCGGCGGCGGCGAGCGATGACGATGAGGCCGGCGCCCAGGGCCAGGGCGGCCAGCCCGGCCCGGACCAGCGGAAGGGTGTTGGCCCCGGTCCGAGAGAGGAGGCCGCCGACGAAGCCGGCCCCACCGTTCGATGGCGCCGCCGCCCGGTCTTCGTGCTGGCCCAGGACGGTCTCGCCCGGGGCCACCCCCCGGCCGGAGTTGTCGCCGGCGTTCTGATCGCCGGGGTTCGGGGCGATACTGCCGCCATCAGGGGGAAGTTGGGGCAGAACAACCGGGACGACCGGAGCCGGGGCGTACGGGTTCTGCTCCTCGGGAAGGACGGGATGCGGGTTCTGCCCGTACTTCGGCGGCGGGACGTAGCTCGGTTCGGTGGTCGTGGTCGTCGTCGGCTTGGGCTCCCGGCTCGCCTCGGCCGGAGCGGCGACGAGCACCGCGGCCGAACCGGCGAGCAGCACGGCTATCGTCAGCCTTCGAAGTTTGTCGCCCATGGAAACCCCAGCCCTTTACGCATCACTTAGCGTGTTATTCGTCGCGGAGTATGACGGACGAGTGACGTCCTGTCACTAGTTATTCGACGGCTCACCGGGAAATCATTTTCGGGTCATTTCCGTCAAAAGTCGCACATTCTGGTCGAGCTCTCGCCTAGTCATCGCGGTCGTTCCCCGACCGTTCAGATCGCCGCCGGTGATGCGCCATCCCCCCGCCGTCTCGACGGTCACCGTCACCTGGTCGGCCCGGACGGCGGACTGGCGGGCCAGGTCGAGCGTCAGCCGGCCGCCGGGGGCGGGCAGGCGGCCGGTGAGGCGGAGTTCGATCGTGAGGGCCGATTTGGGTGGCACGGCCACGTCGAATTCGTGGGCCCAGTTCCCCCTGGCGCCGAGCGACCGCACGCTGGCCGGGGGAGGCGGCCGCCCGTCGACCGTGGCCGAGGCCAGATCGAGCGGCGTGTAGAGCTGCACGATCTGGCGGCTGTAGCCGGGCGGCGCGACCCCCCCGCCGAGGACGTAGGCCGGCTCGCCCGACGCCGGAGCGTCGTTGGTCAGCGTGACGGTGACCGTGGCGGCGGCCGACCCCGTCGCCGGGTCATAGCGGAGGTGGTAGTCGACCGCCCGGTGGAGGAACCAGTCGATCTTGCTCTGGGAGGCGTTGTCGGTCACCAGCCCGAGGTGGTCGCCGCCGGCGTTGCGGATGGCGCCGTCGGCCCCGAGACGGCCCAGGGTCGCCTGCTCGTCGGGCCGCCGGCTGTGGAGCTGGATGTGGCGGCCCCGGACGGCCGGTCCGAGGGCCTTGGCCAGCGCCGCCGGTGAGGGGAGGTCGCCGGTGGTGGCCCGCTCCCAGACGGCGTGGATGACCTCGCCGAGGAAGTTCTCCCGGGCATCGCCGTCGAGGGCCACGTACTGCTCGTGGAGCAGGACCGAGGCGGCGTTGTCGGCGCCGATCGGCACCGGCCAGCTCGGGACGGTGACCGGGCCCACCACCTGGAGGAGGGCGGCCACGGCCAGCGGGTCGATGCTGATCGTGCCGTCGACCTCACCCCGGCCGGCCAGGGGCTGAACCGCCTCGAGGACCTCGGCGGCGGTCGGGAAGTCGGCGGCCACGGTGACGTTCTGGAGCTTCGCCGGAACCTTCCACTCGCCGTAGGCCTCGGCGTAGATCGGCGGGAGCACCTTGGCCGCGGCGACATCGTCGACCGCCTCGTTGAGCCGGGCCACCCGGGCCACGGCGGCGAGGTCGAGCTTCCCGCCGGTGGCGGTGATCTCGCCGATGTTGCCGACCAGGCCCCCGCTGGCCCGATTCTCGACCGGGGTGACGACGGCCAGGAACCACCGGCGAGGCCCGTCCCGGCCGAGCATGGGACCGGCCAGGTCGAGGACGTCGGCGGCGGTCCCGACGTCGCGCCGGGCCTCGGCCATCCGGGTGTCGAGGTCGTCGATGGCCCGGGTCAGCGGGGGCAGCAACCACGGCGACGACGCCGACCGGACCCGGCCGCCGGCCCGGTCGAGGGCCCGCCGGGCGGAGTCCACCGCTCCGTCGGCCCGCCCCACGGCGGCGAGGTCGATGGCGCCGTGCTGGACCCGCAACCCCTTCAGGTCGAGCTCCGACGCCGAGGATGAGGCGGCCGCGGCCAGCTCCCGACCGGCGGAGCTGAGCGTGCGGGCGGCGTGGAGCTGCTGACCGACGACGGGGACGGCCAGGGCCGGCCTGACCCACCACCGGCCGAGGGTGTCGCCGGCCCGGCCGAAGGCGTCGGCGGCGATGTCGAAATGCTGGGTCGCCTTGTTCACATCGCCGTCGCGGGCGGCGCTCAGGCCGTCCTTGCCGGCGTCGATGCCGTGCTGGACGTCGCGGTTGGCCCGGACCGCCCCCAGGGCGGCGGCGCCGCTCAGCACCGCGGCCGCGCCGGCCAGGACGCCGCCCACGATCCAGGCCCGCCGCCGGGTGGAGCGCCGGGCCCGCCGCAGCCCCGAGACGGTGAGGACGCCGGCGACCGCCGCCGCCACCGTGGCGCTGGTGCCGTTCGTCCCGTCGAGGTCGAGGCGCAGGAGCACCTGGACGAGGCAGGCTCCGATCAGGGCGCCGACGACCCAGCTGCGCCGGCCGAGGAGCACCAGGGCCAGCGCCATCCCGGTGGCCACGAAGGCCAACCAGTCGTAGGAGGCGCCCGTCCCGGCCACCACCGTCGCGGTGGAGGCGAGCAGCCAGGCCTGGCGCCGGGCCCGGGCCGATGCCGCCGTCACGGCGACCGCCAGCACCCCCCGGAGCACGGCATCCACCCCGGAGAGCGCCGTCGGAGCGCCCTCGGCCGCCATCGCTCCGGCCGCCGCCGCCAGGCACAACACGATGACGGGAACCGGCCCGCGGGACAGCACCAGGCGGGGCCAGCGGGTGATGACGACGGACGTGGCGGCGAAGGCGACGCCGGCGATGACGACACGGACGAGGAGGTCCACGGACGGCCAACGTAATTGCCGGGCCCGCCACCGGCCGGGTTTCCCCTCCCGCCGGCCCGGTAGGCTTGCCCCATGCGGGCCCTCGTGACCGGTGGAGCGGGGTTCATCGGCTCGAACCTCGCCGACCGGCTCCTGGCCGACGGGTTCGAGGTCCGGGTGCTCGACAACCTGTCGACCGGATTCCCGGACAACGTGCCCGCCGCGGCCGAACTGGTCGAAGGGGACGTTCGCGACGAATCAGCGGTGCGGGCGGCGGTGGCCGGGGTCGACCTCGTCTTCCACCAGGCCGCCCACCGGGCGGTGCTGCAGTCGGTGCAGAACCCGCTGTCGACCGACCTGGCCAACACCCACGGGACCCTGCTGGTCCTCAAGGCGGCCCAGGACGCCGGGGTCAGGAGGGTCGTGGCGGCCTCGTCGAGCAGCGTCTACGGCGGGGCCGGCCAGCTCCCCACGCCCGAGTCGGCCCCGCTGGTGCCGCGCTCGCCCTACGCCGTGTCGAAGCTGGCCGGCGAGCACTACTGCCGGGTCTGGGCCGAACTGTTCGGTCTCGAGACCGTGGCCCTGCGCTACTTCAACGTCTACGGCCCCCGGCAGCGGCCCGACTCCGCCTACGCCGCGGTGATCCCGCTGTTCACCCACGCCTTACGGACCGGCGCCCGCCCCACCGTCCACGGCGACGGCGGCCAGAGCCGGAGCTTCGCCTACATCGACGACGTGGTCGCCGCCAACCTCGCGGCCGCCACCGCGCCGGCCGAGGCCTGTTCGGGCAAGGCCTACAACATCGGCGGGAACCGCCGGTCCACGCTGCTCGAGCTCCTCGACGAGCTCGCAGCCATCCTCGGCGTCGAGGTCGACGCCGAGCACACCGCTCCCCGGGCGGGCGACATCCGCCACAGCTTCGCCGACATCAGCGCCGCCGGGCGGGATCTGGACTGGGCGCCGGCGGTGGAGCTGAGCGACGGTCTGCGCCGAACGGTCGACTGGTTCAGCCGTAGGGGGATCTGAGCCGGTTCGGCCCGCCCGGTGCATTCGGCGCGAACGGGACCAACGGTGGAGAGCGCGCGGGTGAAACGTCCCCTTCCAGAGGTCGCCCGACCGGCGCAGACGAAACCTGATCCGGGGCAGTGAGGGCCGGGCCGAAACCGGGCGCGGCCGGAGGGCAGGGAGCAGGCAGTGGAGCAACACCCCGAGCGGGCCACGAGAACCGGCGGCAGCATGCACTGGGCGCGGCTGGCGCTCCTGTTCCTCCAGCGTCGCGTCGGCGCCGACACCCTGGCCTGGACCGGCGGCCTCTTCGCCGCCCTCCTGATGCGCTACGACTTCCATGTCGACCACATCAACTGGGTGGGTTTCGCGATCCTGGCCGGGGCCGCCGCCCTCGTCCAGGTCCTGGTGGGAGTGGCCACCGGGCTGTACCTCGGTCGCTGGCGGCTGGGCAGCTTCGAGGAGGTGTCAGCGCTGGCGCGGACCGTGGCCGGCGTCAGTACGCTGCTGTTCCTGGGCGAGTTGCGCCAATCGGCGCGGTTCGTCCCGTTGAGCGTCGTCGTCGGCGGTGGGGTCGCCGCCTTCGTCCTGATGGGCGCCTCCCGGTACCTGATCCGCAGCTACGACGAGGAGCGCCGCCGTCCCGTCGGCCCCGACGTCCACCGCCTGCTCGTGTTCGGCGCCGGCGACGCCGGAGCCCAGATCGTGGCTTCGCTGCTCCGGGACCCGTCGAGCCCCTACCTGCCGGTGGCTCTCCTCGACGACGACCCAACCAAGCGGCACCTGCGCATCATGGGCGTGCCGGTCATGGGCGACCGGACGCGCCTGGCCGAGGCGGCCGACGAGCACCAGGCCGACACCCTGCTCGTGGCGCTGCCGAGCGCTCCGGCCACCCTGATCCGGGAGCTGTCGGCCCTGACCCACGACATCGGCCTCGACATCAAGGTCCTGCCCGGCGTCGGCGAGCTGGTCGAAGGCCACGTCGCCATCGGCGACATCCGCACGCCAACCGCCGAGGACCTCCTCGGACGCCAACCGGTCGACACCGACGTCGCCTCCATCGCCGACTACCTCCGCGGCAAGCGGGTGCTGGTCACGGGGGCCGGCGGCTCGATCGGCTCCGAGCTCTGCCGCCAGATCGCCCGCTTCGAACCGGCCAACCTCATCATGGTGGACCGCGACGAGTCGGCGCTCCACGCCGTCCAGCTCTCGATCGAGGGACGGGCGCTGCTCGACTCTCCCGACGTGGTGCTCGTCGACCTGCGGGACCGGGACGGGATGGAGCGCCTCCTGCGCCAGCGCCGCCCCGAGGTCATCTTCCACGCCGCCGCCCTGAAGCACCTGCCGCTGCTGGAGCGCTACCCCGGCGAGGCGGTCCAGAGCAACATCTGGCTCACCGCCCAGCTGCTGGCCACCGCCGCCGACATCGGCGTGGAGAAGTTCGTCAACATCTCGACCGACAAGGCGGCCGACCCCGTCAGCGTTCTCGGCTACTCCAAGCGGATCGCCGAGCGGCTGACGGCCCACTTCGCCGCCCGGGCGTCGGGCTCGTTCGTCTCGGTCCGGTTCGGAAACGTGCTCGGCAGCCGGGGCTCGGTGCTCCACGCCTTCCGGGCCCAGATCGAAGCCGGCGGGCCGGTCACGGTCACCGACCGCGACGTGACCCGGTACTTCATGACCGTCCACGAAGCGGTCCAGCTGGTGATCCAGGCCGCCGCTCTGCAGCCGGAGCAGGAGCGGCGCAGCGAGGTCCTGGTCCTCGACATGGGCGAGCCGGTCCGCCTCGACGACGTGGCCCGCCGCCTCATCGCCGAGTCGGGACGGGCGATCGACATCGTGTACACCGGCCTGCGCCCCGGCGAGAAGCTCCACGAGGACCTGATCGGCGAGGCCGAGGAGGTCGTCCGCCGGGTGCACCCGCTCATCTCCCACGTGACGGTCCCGGCGCTCGACCCCGCCGCCGTGCAGCGCCTCGACCCCTCCCAGCCGCCCCGGGTCATCACCGCCCAGCTGCGGGACCTGTGCACCGTGTCGCTGCCCCGGCCGCCCGCCCGGCCCGCCCCCGTCGCCCCCCGGCCCGTCGTGGCCGCCGCCAACGCCGTGGGCCCCGCCCCGGCCCCGTCCCGCCCGGCGCGGCCCGTCCGTCCGGTCGCGGCCGTCCTGCCCCTGCCGCCGCGCCGGCGGGGGCTCAGCCTCCTCACGCCGGTGTGCCGCGGCGCGGCGAAGCGGGCGGTCGACGTCGTGGCGGCGCTGGCCGGCCTGGTGCTGGGCCTGCCGGTCATGCTGGTGGTGGCGGTCCTGATCCGGGCCCGGATGGGCGGCCCGGTGCTCTTCCACCAGAGCCGGCTGGGTCTCCACGCCCGGTCGTTCAAGCTGGTGAAGTTCCGGACCATGACCGATGACCGGGACGCCGACGGCAACCTCCTCCCCGACGACCAGCGCCTCACGAGCCTCGGCCGGGTCCTGCGGTCCCTGAGCCTGGACGAGCTCCCTCAGCTCTGGAACGTTCTCCGGGGCGACATGAGCCTCGTCGGACCGAGGCCGCTCCCGGTGACCTACATCCGCCGTTACACACCGTCCGAGTACCGGCGCCACACGGTCCGGCCCGGGCTCACCGGCTGGGCCCAGGTCAACGGCCGCAACGACGTCGGCTGGGAGGAGCGGTTCGCCCTCGACGTCGCCTACATCGAGCACCGATCGCTGCTGCTCGACGGGCGGATCCTGGCCCGCACGGTGGTGGCGCTGCTCCGGCGCAAGGGCATCAGCGCCGAAGGTCAGGCGACGATGACGGAGCTGCGCCCGCCGGCGCCCCGGGCCGAGGATCAGAGCTCGCCGGCCCCGGCCGCGCCCGTGGTGGTTGCGCCGGCGGGACCGGCGGCCGAGCCGGGCCGGATCTGGCTGTCGCCACCCGACGTGCGGCGTCCCGAGCAGGAGGCGCTGCTGGCCGCGCTGGCTTCGGGCTGGGTGGCGCCGGTCGGGCCCGACCTCGACGCCTTCGAGGCTGAGCTGGCCGAGCGCTGCGGCGTCCCCCACGCCGTGGCCCTGTCGTCGGGGACGGCCGCCCTCCACCTGGCCCTGCTGCAGGCCCGTGTCGGTCCCGGTGACGATGTCCTCGTCCCCACCGCCACCTTTGCCGCCACCGCCAACGCCGTCGCCTACTGCGGCGCCCGCCCCTGCTTCATCGATGCCGATCCGGTGACCTGGCAGATGTCGCCCGCCCTCCTGGCCGCCGAGCTGGCCGAGCGCCGGGACCGGGGCAGCCTGCCCGCCGCCGTGATCACCGTGGACCTCTACGGCGCCTGCGCCGATTACGACGCCATCCTCGCCGTCTGCACCGAATACGGCGTCCCCGTCGTCGAGGACGCGGCCGAGGCGCTCGGGGCCACCTTCGGCGGCCGGCCGGCCGGCTCGTTCGGAGCCGCCGGCGTCCTGTCGTTCAACGGCAACAAGATCATCACCACGTCGTCGGGCGGCGCCCTCCTGTGCCACGACGGCCGGGCCGCCGACCGGGCCCGCTACCTCGCCACCCAGGCCCGGCAGCCGGCCGCCCACTACGAGCACACCGAGGTCGGCTACAACTACCGCCTGTCCAACCTCCTGGCCGCCTTCGGCCGGGGCCAGCTGGCCACGCTCGACGAGCGGATCGCCCGCCGGCGCGCCATCCAGGCCCGCTACCGGGAGGCCTTCGCCGATCTCCCCGGCGTCGCCTTCCCGGCCGCCGACGCCCGGAACCGCACCAACGCCTGGCTGACCTGCATCACCCTCGAGCCGGGCGTCGCCGCCCTCACCCCGGCCGACCTCCGCCTGGCCCTCGAGAGCCGCAACATCGAGACCCGGCCGCTGTGGAAGCCGATGCACGCCCAGCCCGTCTTCCGGAACCACCCCGCCCGCCTCGACGGCTCCGCCGACCGGCTGTTCGCCACCGGCCTGTGCCTGCCCTCCGGCAGCGGGATGTCGGACGCGGACCAGGAGCGGGTGATCGGCGCCGTGCAGGCGGCCCTCAAGCCGTCGTCGTCGGTCAGCCGCATCGCCGTCGGGTCCGCCCATTCATGAGGTCCCCCGGGCCGAAGTCAGCGGTGCCCCGGTAGGCGAACCCCCGGCTACGGAGCCGAGACGAGGTGGTACCGGTAGGTCACTGCTTCGTTGAACCCGATCCGCACGCCGGCCAGCTGCATCCGCTTCCACAAGTTCCAGTCGGCCGGATCGCGGACGCGCCAGCACTCGGTGTCGTACTTCATGAACCGGAGCCCCATCGAGTAGAGGACGGTGCCGCGGGCGACGACGCCGAGACGGATCGGCTCGTCGCCGAGCACACATACGGTCGGGGGGGTTCCGGGGGCGGCATCGGGCGGCGGGTACTCGATGACCTCGAAACGGCTGTAGACCATCTCGAGGCGGCGACGCTTGGCGTCGGCGAGAAGGGTCTCGACGTGCCCGGGCAGCAGCTCGTCGTCGTCGTCGCAGTTGGCGATCCATGCCCCGCCGGCGAGGTCGATGCCGACATTCATCGGTGTGGCCCCGGCGACCATGCGCCGCAGCCGAGGGTCCGCCGGATAGATCCCCTGATGGGCGAGGTTCACGAAGCGCAGGCGCGGATCGCCGATGGTGGCCAGGATCTCCGCCGTCCGCTCGTCGGTGTGGTCCCCGACGACCAGGATCTCCAGGCGCTCGTAGCTCTGGGCCTGGGCCGACTTGACGGCCCGCTCGATCGTGTCGGGCCGGCGGTAGGTCGGGATCACCACCGTGACGAGGGGTTCGGCTTCGTGGTCCTCCTCGGTCCAGCAGACATCCCGCCCGGCCCGGACCTGGGCGAGCAGCTGCCGCTCGTGATGTCGCCCGAGCCATTCCCGGAGGAGTTGGCGCCGGTCGTAGCGCCGGGCCCGGAGGAGCGACACCAGCCCGGGGCGCTCGGCGAGCCGCCGGTAGAACCACCGGCGCAGGTCGGTCCTCAGGGGCGGTCCCATCGGACAGTTCCTAGCACGGCTCTCCGGAGCCGGTCGTCCCCGAGACGGGCCGGGCGGGCACGCCGACGACGGTGATGCCGGCGGAGACGTCCCGGACCACGGCGGCGCCGGCCCCGACCCGCACATCGTCGCCGAGACGGATTCCCTCCCTCACCGCCGCCCCGGTGCCGACCAGGACCCGCTGCCCGGCGGTCACGTCGCCGCTCACCGCGGCGTTCGGCATCACGCTGGCGTGGTCCCCGAAGACGCTGTCGTGGCCGACGGAGGCGAGGTACGACACCAGGGAATGCGCACCGAGGCGGACGAACGGTGAAAGGTGGGCGTGGCCCAGGACCACCGACCCGGGCCCCAGGTCGACGCCCACCCCGACGTCGGCGGCAGGGTGCACGATCGCCGGGGCGGGCCGGGCCCGGTCGCCGATTCGGGCGGCCACGGCAGCCCGCGTCCAGGGCCAGCCCAGGCACAACACGTAGGCGGCGTCGACGGCGTCGACGTCGTCGAGCGGTCCGATGTGGTGCACGCCCCGTCCGGCGAAAGGCCGGGAATCGACGTCGTGGTCGTCGAGGATGCCCAGGACGTGATAGGTCGGCCGGACCCGGTTGACCGCCTCGATGGCCTGGAGGACGTCGCTGGCGTGTCCGCCGCCCCCGACGAGCACCAGGGGCAGGAGCGTCACGTGACGGTACCGGCGTAACGGCGCCGGTTGCGCAGCCGGCGGAGGTCGTCCTCCAGCGCCAGCCCTCCGGCCGCCTTGCGGCGGAACCAGCGCATGCCGTCGCCGATCTGAACCGGGGAACGGAAGAGGCGGTAAGGGTCGGTCCGGCCGTAGGGGTTCGGCCGGGTCCCGGCGATGGCGGCGGTACGGAACCGGCGCCGCACCTCCTGTTCCGCCGCCGGTGACCCCCGCAAGGCCTTGGGATAGGCGAAGTGGTGGCAGGCCACGCCGAGGCGGTCCTCGATCAGTCCGATGGAGCGGTCAAGCTCCTCCGCCGCCTCCGGACCTCCGACCCGGTCGAGCAGCCGGTGGGTGTGCGTGTGCGAGCCGACCGTCACCAAACCGGTCGACACGGCGTCGCGCAATCCGGCCCACGAGGCCGGTCGCCCGTGGTCGGGAAAGGACCGGCCGGCATCGATGTAGTCGGTGGCCACGAACAGCGTGGCCGGAACCCGGTGAGCCACCAGTTCCGGCACAGCCTCTTCGACGAAGTCCGCCGTCCCGTCGTCGAAGGTGACGCAGATCGGGGGCGAGCCGGGCGGGGCGGCCGGCCCGGCGAGCAGATCGGCGGCGGTGTCGAGTGTCACCGGCGCCCATCCGTCGCGGAGCGCGGCGAGCTGCTCGCCGAACAACGGGCGGGGCAGGTCGACGGAAACGGGGGTATGACCACCGACCCGGTGGTAGATGAGGACGACCAGTCCCCGGGGCCGGCGAACGACGTCCGCCGCCGCCGCGGTCCATTTCACGAGCTGGCGGAGGTCCTGCATGTGCCCGCCATCATGCCCGCCACCGGGCCGCCGCCGCCACGGCGAGACCGGCGGCGGCCACGACCGCCACCCGGCCCCACCCGGCGTGGGGGTTCACGCCGATCCAGCGGGCGGCGAGGATGACGAGCACCGTGTGGACCCCCAGCAGCCACGGCCCGGGGTTTCGCCGCCAGGCCGGTGGGGGGAGGAGGGAGGCCAGGGCGAGCCATGGACCGACACCGCTGCACAGAGCACCCCCGAGGGCCGCCCACGGACGCCCGGCGGCTCCGCTCAGCGCCGCCCAGCCGACGACGGCGGCCACCCCGGCCCCGGCGGTCGGCGCCCAGCGGGATCGGGTGAGGGCGGCGGTGGCGGCGAGGCCGGTCAGAGCGCCTCCGGCCAGCAGCACCGGGCCCGTCTCGGGCACTCCGGCCCAGACCCCCGCCGCCGAGACCAGCGCGCCGGCCGCCACCCAGGCCCAGCCGACGGTGCTGTCACCGAGAAGCCGGGCGGCGCCGACGCCGGCCAGCACCACGACGAACGCCGCGCCGGCGGCCATTGGGTCCCATCGGGGCCAGTCGGACCGCCCGGTGTACCGGGCGGCGAGCACGACGGCGAGGAGGAAGGGCACACCACCCCACCGGACCCGGCCCGCCGCCCGCCAGGCGAGGCCGGCCGCCGATCCGGCGGCGAGCCCGGACAGTCCCAGCCGGATCGTTTCGGGGGTGAGGTAGCGTCCGATCGTGACATCGTGGCCCGGTCCGTGAGGATCTACTGGTATTGGCCCTTCGCCCGGCCGGAGGAACTCCCGCTGGCCTGCGCCACCGTCGGTGTCGACGACGAGATCACCGTCCACGTGATCGACCGGGAGGCGGCGCCCGCCGTATCGCCCTGCGGGCCGGTGCTGCTCCGCCGGGACCTGCCCGATGTCCGGCGGGACCTCCGGCGGTCCCCGGCCTGGTTGGCGTCCCGGTCGGCGACCTATGCCGGGCGGGCGTGGAGGAGAGAGCGGACCGTCGCCCGGCTGCAGCCCGACATCTGCCATCTCCACTACCTCAACCGGTTCACCGACTGGCTGCTGCCGCGGCGGCGGGGGTTCCGGCTGGTGATGAGCGTCCACGACGTGGTCCCCCACGTGGCCCGCCTGCCCCGGCGCGCCGAAGCCGGTCTGCTCGAGGCCACCTACCGCCGGGCCGACGCGCTGATCGTCCACCACGACCGGCTGCGACAAGAGCTCCTCGCCCGCTTCGCCGTGGACCCGGCCCGGGTGCGCGTCGTGCCCCACCAGGTGTTCGCCTATGGCTCCCCCTCACCGCCGCCTCTGCCCGAGCGGCCCTCCGTGCTGTTCTTCGGCGCCCTCCGGGCCAACAAGGGCATCGACGTCCTGCTCCGCGCCGTGGCCGGGCTCGGGGAGGGGATCGCCGTCCACATCGCCGGTCGGGGGGAACCGGCCATCGAAGCGCAGCTGGCCACGGCGGCGGCCGCCGACCGCCGTCTGAACGTCGAGATCGACCATGTGCCGATGGCGCGCAAGGTCGAACTGTTCCGCCAGGCCAGCGTGGTGGTCCTCCCCTACACGGCCTTCGCCTCCCAGAGCGGCGTGCTGCACGACGCCTACGCGCTGGGGCGGCCGGTCATCGTCACCGACGTCGGCGCCCTCGGCGAGACCGTCCGGGAGGACGGCACCGGTCTCGTCGTGCCGGCGGGAGACGCCCCCGCCCTGACCGAGGCGATCGAACGGCTCCTCTCCGACCGGCCCGGTCTCGCCCGCTACGCCGAACGGGCCGCGGCCGTCCGGGAGGCCCGCTCGCCGGAGAGGATCGGACCGCTCCTCCGGCTCGCCTACGAGGCGGCCGCAGGTTCGTAGGTCAGAAGAGTTCGAGGTCGCCGAGCCGGAACACGAGGTCTCCCAGGCTGGGGACCACGGCCCGGGCCAGGGGTCGCCACGTCACCACCGGCCCGAGCCCGGGCAGAGGCAGGAGCCCGTGGGCCAGGCCCAGATCAGCGGCGACGATGTAATCGCCCGCCTCCCGGCCGAGCCGGCGCAGGGCTCGCCGGTCGGGCCCGGGCGCCAGCCATTCACACAGCGCCACCTCCCGGCTGGGGCCGCGACGGCGCACCCGGAAGATGGCGATTCCGCCCCGCACGTCGACGGCCCGGTAGTGGAGCGGTCCGAAGCCGTAGCGCCACCGGAGGAAGGCCGGTGTACGCGGGGTGCTCCAGAAGATGGGAACCGGGAGGGTGGCCAGCAGCGACTCGAGCCCGTGGTCGGCCAGAGCCTCGGCGGCCGGCCGCCCGACCGTGCTGGCTTCCGACCATTTCTCCGCCGCGGCCCTGGAGCGCGCCATCCGCAGGGCGCCCCGCGGCCCCCGGGGACGGGCGGCGATCGCCGGCCGCCCCAGCTCGCTCCATCCCATCTTCAGGTACCCCGGGCGGCTGGCGGCGTTGGGCGTGTTGAAGACAGCGTCGTACCCGGCGGCGGTGAGTTCCGTGACGGCGCTGAGCGTGAGCCGCCGGAAGATCCCCTTTCCCTGATGATCGGGGTCGCTGGCCGTGTCGACGGCCCTCACGATCCGTAGCCGCTCGTCGCCTCGGACCAGCTCCCACCGGAGGAAGGTCCGAAAGCCGACGATCTCGCCGTCCTCGACGGCCACCCAGGCCGGCGACGCCCCGAACGGGTTGTCGTCGTGCTTCCAGGCGAAGAACTGGCGATCGCGATCGTCGCCCCGCCAGCCCAGGGCCCGGATGGCGACCCGCAGGGCACCGGCCCGGTCGTCCGGCCCGGCGGGGCGGATCGTGAGGGCATCGGCCTCCACGTGGGGCATCATGCCTCATATGGCCGCCGCTCGGCAGGCTCCCATCCGCGTGTTGTGGTTGACGAAGGGACTGGGTCCCGGGGGTGCCGAACGCCTGCTCGTGTCGTCGGCCGCCGTCGCCGACCGGGAACGCTTCGACCTGCGCGCCGCCTACCTCCTGCCCTGGAAGGACCACCTGGTGGGGGACCTGGTCGCCCTCGGAGTCCCCACCGTCTGCCTCGACGGGCCCCGGGAGGGGGATCCGCGCTGGATCCCCCGACTGCGGGGGCTGGTGCGAGCCGACCGCATCGACGTCGTCCACGTCCATTCCCCGCTCGTCGCGGCCTTTGCCCGTCCGGCCCTGCGGGCGCTGCGTCCCGGCGACCGGCCGGCGCTGATGGGCACCGAGCACAACCTGTGGTCGTCGCATCATCCCGCCACCCGATGGGCGAACCGGCTCACGCTCCCGCTGGAAGATGCCACCATCGCGGTCTCCGAAGAAGTTCGGCATTCCATGCCGCCCCGCCTGGCCGGTCGGACGGAGGTTGTGATCCACGGCGTCGACGTCGATGCCATCGCCGAACGGCGGGGTGAGCGGGAGGCCGCCCGCGCCGAACTCGGTGTCCCGGCCGACCAGCTGCTGGTGGCGACGGTGGCCAACCTGCGGGCCCAGAAGGACTACCCGACCATGCTCCAGGCCGCTCGCCGGATGGTCGACGCCGGCCAAGCCGTCCACTTCGTGAGCGTCGGCCAGGGACCCCTCGCCGAGGCGCTGGAGGCGGAGCGGAACCGGCTCGGGCTCGGGGAGCGGTTCCGGTTCCTCGGCTACCGGCCGGACCCGGTCCGGGTTCTTGTCGCCGCCGACGTCTTCTGCCTCTCCTCCCGGTTCGAAGGGCTGCCGATCGCCATGCTGGAGGCGATGGCGGCTGGCCTGCCGGTCGTGGTCGCGGCGGTGGGGGGCATCCAGGCGGTCGTCACCGACGGCCGGGAGGGCCTCCTCGTGCCGCCGGGCGACCCGGCCGCCCTGGCGGCGGCGCTGGGCACCCTGCGGGATCCGGGGCTGCGGAGCCGCCTGGCCGCCGCCGCGGCCGACCGGGTCCAGGCCTTCGGAATCCGCCGGGCCGTGCGACGACAGCAGGAGATCTACGAACGCCTGGCAGCCGATCGGCGATGAACCTCCTGTTCGTTTCGACGACGCGGGTCGGCGGCTCCGGTCTCAGCCAGCGCCAACTCGCCGCCCGCCTCATCGCCCGGGGCCACCGGGTCGTCATCCTGGCCGATCCCGAGGAAGGGCACCGCCTGACCCGTTACCTGTACAAGCGGCAGGTGAACCTCTCGACGAGGCTGCGGGGCCATGCCGTCCGCCCCCTGCTCCTGGCGCTGCAACGGCCCCTCGGGCGGCGGGCGGTCCGGACATCGGAGTACGACGTGCCGGTCTTCTTCAGCCCGGTCCCCGAACACGCCTACCGGGCGCTGCGACGGCAATTCCAGCCCGATGTCGTCGTGGCCAGCAGCATCGACCGGGTGTCGTGGCGGCGGCTGCGGGCCCAGCTCCGCGCCGATGGGATCCCCTCGGTCCTCTACCTTCGGGAGGAGAACGCCCACGGCCACCTGTCGATCAGCAACGCCCCGCCCGATCTGCTGCTGGCCAACGCCGAGAGCCTCGCCGAACGAGCCCGGATGGACGGCTTCCCCTGTCTCATGATCCCGTCGGCCATCGAGACGGCCGCCACCCGCGTCGAATCCAGCCGGGAGCGGGTGCTGTTCATCAATCCCCTCGCCTCCCACGGTATCGACCGGTTGTGGGCGCTGGCCCGAGCCCGGCCCGACATCCCCTTCGCCGTCCAGGAGTCCTGGCCCCTGTCCGAGGCGGCCCGGTCGGAGGTGCTGGCCACGGCGGCCGGCCTCCCGAATGTGGAATTCCGGCCCAGGACGGACGACCAGCGGGTCATCTACCGTGACGCCCGCCTCCTCGTCGTCCCCCACCGCCTCGACAACCGCCCGCGGGTCGTGGCCGAGGCCCAGGCCAACGGTATCCCGGCGGTCGCTTCGGCCTATCCCGGGCTGGTGGAGGCGGTCGGGCCGGGTGGTCTCCTTGTCGATCCGGGCTCGCCCGACGGGGAGTGGGTCGAGGCCGTGGGTCGCCTGTGGGACGACGCCGCGCTCTACCGGCGGCTGGTCGAGGCGGCCCGGCACCACGCCGAGCGGCCCGAGATCGATCCGGAGGTCGTCACCGGTCGTTTCGAGGAGGCGATGCGGGGCCTGGTGGAGAAGGGGCCTCGACCAGGCGGGGGCGACGCCGTCTGATCCGTCAGCCCGGCGCCCTGCCCACGATGTAGACGAAGGTCTCGCCCACGAACGGCCGGCGCCCGAGGAACCAGCGCCGGCACCGGCGCAGGAGCGGCGGATCGGCGCGGACGTGGCGCAGTGCGCCGTTGGTGGCGTAGCCGGCGGCCACCCAGCCCTGGCCGCGCAGGAGGCGGAGCAGCGTCCGGAGGCGCGGGACGAGGGTCCCACCCGGCCGGTGATCGGCCGTGACCGCCGCTTCAGCCAGGCGGAGGCCGTGGCGTTCGCACAGCTCGGCGATCCCACTCGGGAAGGCGTAGACGATGTGGTCGACGTTCTCCCAGACGATCCCGAGCTGGCCGGCCCGGACCCGATCCGGGGCGTAGGGATTGGGCGTCGTGATGATGAGCTGTCCGGTGTCGCCCAAGGCCTGGGCGGCCACGGTGAAGAGCATGTCAAGGGCCTCGACGTGCTCGATCAGCTCACCGGCGACGATGACGTCGAACGGCCCTTCGCCGGCGATCGGACCGAGGCCCGTTCTCAGGTCGTGGAGCACGACGTCGTAGCCCCGGCGGCGCATCTCCTGCACTCCGGCGTCGAGCACGTCGACACCGACGCAGTGGCCGGCGACGGCGGCGATCCGCCCGTGGAGCCAACTCGGGGCGGACATCCGCTCGACGTCGTGGGCCACGCAGCCGACGTCGAGCACCTTCCGGTTGCGGCACCGCTCCTCGATGAAGGCGATCCGGTCAGCGATGGGCGGCCGCCAGGCCGCCTGGAGCATCCGGGCCCGATGGGCGAGGACGGTCGGGGCGTTGGGGTCCGAGCTCAGCTCGGACCAGTGGCGCACCGACCGGACGGGCCCGTTCAGGGCTTCAGCGAACCGCCGGTGGCGGGAGTGCCGCAGCATCAATCGCCACCCGATCCGGTCAACATCGCTCCCAGGGTCTGGCCGATGACCGCGGCGTCCGTGCGGTGCAGGTCGCTGTGCTGTCCCGAAACCCGCAGCGTACGGATCCGGCCGGTGGTGTGATGCTCCCAGCCCAGCGCCGGCCCGAATTGCGGCTCGCGCTGGGTGCCGGCGACGACCAGCAGGTCGCCGGCGTAGGGGCGAGGCTCGTAGGTCCGTTGGGCCCGGGCCGACGCCGCGATGACAGCGTCGCGACGGTCGATGGCGGCCGCCGCCGGCCGGGTGGGCCGGAGCCGGACGAGGCGGCGACGGAGATCGCCGTAGGACCGCCGGAGACGGTTCCTGACCAGCTGGGGAAGCGGCGGGCGGGTCGGAGAGTCCCGGGTGGCGAAGCAGGGGCTGTACATGTCGCCGATACCGACGAGGACGGGCGGCGTTCCGGTCTCGGCCAGCCGACGGCCGGTTTCGAACGCCACCCAGCTCCCGAGGGAATTCCCGTAGAGGGCGACGTCGTGGGTGAGACCGGCGGAACGGAGTTCGCCCAGCAGAGCCGTCGCCAGGTCATCGATGGACTGTCGCGGCAATTGACCGGGGCGGTGCCCGGGATAGTCGAACAGGTAGATGTCGACGTCGCTCCCGACGGCGTCGGCGATGAGGTTCAGGCCCACGGCCAGGCCCATCTGGCCGGGGACGAGGACGAGGCGGATGCGGCCGCTTCCCTTCCGGTACAACCGCAACAGGGACGACGGGCCGACGCCGGAGCGGACCTCGTCGACGCGAGCCGCCAGCCCGACGAGCGAGGGCATCTCCAGGACGTCGAGCATCGGCAGGTCCACGCCGAGCTCGTCCTCGATGGCCACCACGAGCTCCATGACCGCCAGTGACGTTCCGCCGAGGTCGAAGAAGTGGTCGTCGGGGCCGGGCGGGGCGTCGAGGCCGAGGATCTCCTGCCACATCCTCGCCAACCGGTCCGCCGTCGTCCCGCCGGTGGGAGCGCCGGAGGGACGGCTCTGAGGCGGAGCGGCGAGTTCGGCGGCGTGCTCCTCGGCGAACTGGAGACGGCGGGGTTTGCCGGCGGCGGTCTTCGGAATCTCCGGAACGGAGATCACCCGCCTCGGGACCTTGTGGGGGGCGACCCGCCCGGCCAGGAATCCTCGCACGCCGGCAAGGTCGATGGTGGCGCCGGGAACGACCACGACAGCGAGACCGATCTCCTCGCCGAGCTGCTCGTCCGGGATGGCGAAAGCCATGGCGTCGGCCACGGCGGGATGGTCGAGGAGCGCCTCCTCGATCTCGCGGGGGGCGACCTTCTCGCCCCCCCGGTTGATCTGCTCCTTCAGCCGGCCGGTGATGGCGAGATATCCGTCGTCGCTGATACGCCCGAGATCACCGGTCCGGAACCATCCGCCCACGAAGGCCCCGTCGTTGGCCTCGGGCGGGACGGAATAGCCACCGAAGACGGCCGGGCCGCGGACCACGATCTCGCCTTCAGCGCCGGACACCCGGACCTCACCGTCCGGTCCGAGAACGGCCACTTCCGTCCCCGTCGGGCGGCCGACCGTCCCCAGGCGCCGCTCCCCCGGGGGCAACGGGTTGGCGGCGATCTGGTACGCCTCGGTCATGCCGTACACCTCGATCATCGGCGCTCCGAAGCGCTCCTCCAGCGCTAGCGCCACCTGGGGCGGGAGCGGCCCCGACGCCGAACGCATGAAGCGCAACCCCCTCCACTCGCCGGGCGCCTCCACCACGAGGTGGTGGACGGTGGATGCCGCCGTGTACCAGGTGCAGGCGAGGTCCGTGGCCCAGGTGAGGAAGCGGCGCGGGTCCATCCCCCGGGCGCAGGCGATGCTCCCGCCGGCCCGGAGGGTGCTGAGGGCTGCGCCGATCAACCCGTGGCTGTGGAACAACGGCATGACGTTGAGGCAGCGGTCCGAACCCGTCAGAGCCAGAGAGTCCACGACGTTCCCGGCGGCCGCGGCCAGGTTGGCGTGCGTCAGGGGCACCTGCTTCGGGCGGGCCGTCGTCCCGGCCGTATGCAGCAGGAGGGCGACGGCGCCCTCGTCGCCGCCGTCCCGGAGCCCCCCACCGGGTGTCCCGGAGAGGGCCGTCCGCCAGTCGAACTCCACCTGGACGAGCCCTCTGTCCCGGGCCAGGTCCGCCGCCGGGCCCGTCGCGCCGGGCGGCGTCACGATCGCCGCCGCCCCGATGTCGGCGGCGATCGCCTCGAGTTCGGGTCTCGTATAGGCGGCGTTCATCGGTGCGCAGACCCCCACGCACATCGCCGCGACCGTGGCGACGAGCATGTCCGGTCCGTTGGGCACGCTCACCAACACCACGTCGGACGGGCCGACGCCCCGGGCCCGCATCTCCGCTCCGAAGGCCGCCACCGCCCCGGCGAGCTCGCCGTAGGTCATCGCCTCGCCGGAATCGATGCCGAGCACCGCCACGGCCGACGGATCCCGCGCCGCGCCCCGGGCGACGATATCGACCACCGTGCGGACGGCTGGCATCAGAGATAGAGCCTCCGTACCCGGAACGACCCCTCGAGATTACCGACCCTCTGACCCGCCACCCACAGCCATCTCGCCCGGCCGGCCGGGTCGCGGAGCAGCGGCAGATGGCGGACGAGCCACCCCCAGTTGCGGAGCCCGGCCGTTCGGTTCGGGGCGGGCCGGCCCGCCCCCCGCAGCCGCTCGGCGAGGACCGGGCGCACCCGGCCGTACGACCGGGCCTGACGGTAGGTCGAGCCGAGGGTGGGCCGGTAGCGGTAGTGGACGACGGCCTTCGGTTCGAAGTGCACCTCGGTTCCGGCGAGCCACAGGCGGAGGGAGAGCTCCAGATCCTCCCCCACCCGCCACGTCGGGTCGAAGCCTCCGGCCAGCTCGAAGAGCGCCCGGCGCAGGCCGAGGTTGCAGGAGCTGGCGTAGGGCATGATGCCCTCGAAGAGGGGGCGCCGATCGGCGAAGCTGCGGCCCCGGGACTCCACGATCCAGGCGGGGTTGAGCCGGTCCAGCTCGAGCGGGCCGGTGACGAAGTCGTGCTGTCGAAGGGCTTCACCGATGGCCGCCACCCACCCGTCGGCGACGACGTCGTCGGCGTCGCAGAAGGCGAGTGCCACCCCCGACGCCGCCTCGGCGCCGGTGTTGCGGGCCGCACCGGGCCCGGCCCCGGCGGGAACGTCCACCACCCGCATCGGCGGCCCCCCGCCGGCGCGGCGGTGGACGACGTCGGCGGTGCCGTCGGTCGAGCCCCGGTCGACGGCCACCACGACCTCCCATGGCGCCTCCCACCGCTGGGCGGCGAGCGCGTCGAGCTGTTCACCAAGGACGGTGCCGGCGTCCCGGGCGGGGATGATGATGGAGAGCTCCACCGGCTCGCGCCGTACCATGGCGGCCCAAAGATAACCCCCTGGAGCTGGCGTGACCGACGCCCCCGTCGAAGCGGCCCCCTGCGAACTGTCCGTCATCATCCCGGCCCGCAATGAGGAAGGGATGCTCCCGGCGCAGCTCGAGGCACTCCTGGCGCAGCAGTGGTCCGGGACCTGGGAGGTCGTGGTGGCCGACAACGGCTCGGTCGATGGGACGGCCGGCGTCGTGGGCCGGTACGTCGAGGCCGGCGCCCCCGTCCGCCTGGTCCGCGCCGACCGGCGGCCCGGCGTGAACTACTGCCGGAACGCCGGCGTGCTGGCGGCCCGGGGCCGGGCCCTGGCCTTCTGTGACGCCGACGACGTCGTGGGCCCGAAGTGGTTGGCCGCGATCGGCGAAGCCCTCCGGCAGCACGAGTTCGTCACCGGTCTCCTCGAACTCGACGAGCTGAATCCGGCCTGGCTGGCCGCCACCCGGGGCCGGGGCGACGAACGGGGGCTGGCCACCTTCTATGGCATCTTTCCCTACCCGCACGGCAACAACTTCGGCCTGCAGCGCGGCCTGTGGGAGCGCCTCGGCCGGTTCGCGGAGGACTTCCCGAGCGCCGCCGAGGACGCCGAGTTCGGGCTCCGGGCGTGGCGGGCCGGGGTGACCCTGCATCTCGTCGAGGACGCCGTCGTCCATTACCGCTACCGGGGCGGCCCCCGGGACCTGTGGCGGCAGGGAACGGCCTACGGGCGGAACCGTCCGCTGGTCCGGCGGCTCCTGAAGGAGGCCGGCGCGCCCACCCCGAGTCCCGTGGCGGGATGGAAGTCGTGGTTGTGGCTCGGCCGGCATCTGCCGTCGCTGCGTTCCGCCGAGGGACGGGCCGCCTGGGTCTGGGTCGCCGCCAACCGGATCGGCCACGTCCGGGGGTCGGTGCGGCACCGGTGCCTGTTGATCTGAGCGGCTTCAGCCCGGCGGGGCGCAGTGCACGAACCGGGCCACGGCCTCACTCCAGGCGGCCCGGACATCGGTCATCTCGATCCCCTCGACGCGGTCACCGGCCAGCAACCGGACCGAGGCGCCGTTGTGGAACACGAGGTCGCCGAAGACACTGCCGAGATGGCCGGGGCCCCGGGCCCAGGTCCGGGGCAGCAGGGCGAGGCGGTCGTCGCCCTCCCGCCGGGAGATGCTCTCGCCGGTGTCCCACTCCTCGGTCCCGAGCCGCTCCGGTCGCCAGTCGCCGACATGGGGCTGGAAGGTGTGGCGTCGCGCCACGAACCGGTCAAGTCGCATCATGAGGCAGCAGGGATGGGCATAGCCGCGCAGCGCCCGGGCACCGGAGACCGTGGCGCCCTTCCGCAGCGGTGCCTGCAGGTCCTCGAGCCAGCCTTCCCGGATCGGAAAGGCATCGACGTCGAGGGCGACGACGTACTCCGTCCGGCTGAGAAGGAAGCCCAGATCCATAGCGGGACCGTGGTAGATGTTCCGGGGTAGGAGGACCGGGCGAAGCCGATGCCGCTGGCCGCGGAGCCAGGCCCGGCTCCCGTCGGTGGAGGCGTTGTCGACGACGATCACGTCGGGGCGGTCGGCCGAGTACCGCTCGATGGCGGCCAGGACGTCGGGGAGCAGCCCCCCACCGTTCCAGTTGACGATCACGACCGTCACGCCCGGTCGGATCCCCAGCGGCCCGGGGAGACGGAGCCGGACCGCGGCCGCACCCCTGAGCGCCCTCAGGAGGAGATTCCACGGCCGGTTCAGGGCGACGTCGTCGAGCACCGAGGCCGACCACGGCGGGTTGTAGGCCGCCCCTCCCCGGAGGCGCAGAGCCGCCCGGCGGGCGGAATTCCAGCCCCGCCGGCCGGCCCGTACGGCGCAGGAGTGGCCCGGCATGCCGTTCAGCGCATCCCTGAGAGCGTCAGCGCCTCACGGTAGAACTCGCTCGAGCGCTCGAGACTGTGGGGCGAGTCGAAGGCCTTCAGCTCCCCGTCCTTGATGACCATGATGCGGTCGCAGATCGTGAGGGTCGAGAGCCGGTGGGCGATCACGATCACCGTCATCCGTTCCTTGAGTTCGAGCAGCGTGGTCCGTATGAGGTGCTCGCTCCGCACGTCGAGCGCGCTGGTCGGCTCGTCCAGGATCAGCAGGTCGGGGTTTTCGACCAGCGCCCGGGCGATGCAGAGTCGTTGTTGCTGGCCGCCGCTCAGCTGGCCACCGTGCTTGCCGACCTGGCGGTCGTAACCCTCGGGGAATCCGCAGACGTCGTCGTGGAGATGGGCGAGCCGGGCCGCCCGCTCCACGTCCTCCTGGGAGACGTCATCCCGCAGAAACCGGATGTTCTCGGCGATCGTGCCGGCGATGAGGTGGGCGGCCTGCGGGACGAAGGTCACCTTCCGCGCCCACGCCGCCCGGTCGAAGGTGGAGATCTCCCGGCCGTCGGCCAGCACGCGACCCTGGTCGGGGTCGCGCAACCCGAGCAACAACTGCACCAGCGTCGACTTCCCGGCGCCCGACGGCCCCACGACCCCGATGACCTCGTGGGGCGTGATCGAGAAGGAGATGTCACGCAGGACGGGTTCGCCCTGCTTGTAGGCGAACGAGACCCCGTCCATGGCGATCGTGCCGATGCGCCCGACCGGTCGCCCACCGTCGAGCCGCCGGCCGGCCTCGAAGGCGTTCAGGCGGAACTCGAGCTCCTCGATGGCGGGAATGGCGCCGGTACCGCCGATGTAGGCGCCCTGCACCGCCTGCCCGTAGCTGAGCGAGCGGAGCATCACCAGCATGGCCGCTCCCAGCGACGTGAGGTTGGTGGTGTTCGAGGCGGCCACGACCCCCAGCGCGCCCACGATGGCCAGGTAGGCGAGCCCGGTGTACACCGGGCCCGACAGACCGGAGGCGAACCCCAGGCTGGCGGCCGACCGCCGGGCCGATTCGATGGCCTCACCGACCCGGCCCTGCGCCCTGTCCTGGACGTGGAAGACGTGCAGCTCGAGGCCGAGTTCGGAGATCTCGTTCACCGACACGGCGAAGTCCATGCCGGCGCTGTTGGCGGCCCGGGCCCGGCGACGCACGGCGGAGCGCAGGGGACGGAGCAGCGAACCGAGGGCGGTGACTGACACGACGAGGACGAGGGCACCCAGGGGTTGGACGGCGACGGCCGTGACCAGGAGGGCGAGGAGATTGGCGCCCGACACCACACCGCTGGTCAAGCTGTTCACCAGCACGGTGGCCTGACCGCTGAATGTGGTCAGAAGCTCCTGGAGGCTTCCGGAACGCTGGGCCTGCTGGATCTCCCAGGAGGCGTCGAGGAAGGCGCGGCCGAGGCCGTGGCGGATGTCGGCCACCACCTGGGCCGACAGCTGGGCGGACTGCCAGCTGGCGTAGCCGGCCAGAGCGATGCGGGCGAAGATGAGCGCCACCGCCAGCAGCAACGTGGACGGGACGGACAGGTACCAACCGGACACGACCCCGATGCGGTCGTGCCCGTTGGTGATGGCAAAGGCGGCCCGGGTGGCGGTGATGAGGAACAGCGCCTCAGCCGAACCCCCGACGAAGGCAGTCGTGGCGATCTTGGCCACCGTCCGCCCGTGGCCGCGGACGACGAAGGAGAGCGCACGTTTGGCGCCCGGTTTCGGTGCCTTCAAGGGGGTGGCGGGAACTCTGGTCATGGTCAGCCGACGTACTCGCGCACGGCGTCGTCCCACGCCTTGGCCGCCGCCACGCCGAGTTCGCCCCGGACGTGGGTGGAGTAGAAGTTGTGGTACACGACGTCGCCGAACACGGTGCCGATGGCACCGGGCCCCCGGATCGACGTGGGCGGGATCTTGTGGAGCGCCTTCGTGCCGTAGGCCAGCGACAACACATGGCTGACCGCCTCGCCCGCGTCGAGGTAGACGCCGCTGGCGGGGACTTCGGCGCTGGGGCATCGCCCGACGGCGGCGAAGGAGAGCCGGTAGTCGACGAAGTCGGCGCGATGCAGCGCCGCGAAGCAGGGGTGGACGTAGGCGCGATTCCAGTGGGCGCCGGCGATCACCGAGCCGTTCTCCAGCGGCTCCTTCACCGCCGGCAGCCACTCCTTGGAGATCGGGAAGGCATCGATGTCAAAGGTCACGACGATCGAGGTGTCCGCCGCCAGCACGCCGATATCCAGCGCCGAGCCGTGCCCGAAGTTCACCGGGAGGAGGATGGAGCGGACGCCGGGGAGCGACCGGAGGAAGTCCCGGGAGCCGTCCTTCGAAGCGTTGTCGACGACGATCACGTCGATCGGTTCGGTCGTGTGGCGCTCCAGCGCGGCCAGCAGCGTCCTCAGCTGGGGAAGCGAGTGGTAGTTCACGGTGACGACGGTGACGCCGTCCCGTACGGGCTTCTTCTCGGCCGCCGCCCGATAGGCCCGCACGACACTCTGCACGGCGATGCGGTTCGATCGCGTCTTCCACCATCCGAGGCGGAGCCGCATGGCGCGGGCCGGTGAAAGCTTCCTCATCGTGGACTCCCAAAGCTGGCCGGTCGAAGTGCGCCGACAGGTAGACACAGGGCCACAAACAACATCGGCAGGAGCTGTGAACGCTCGCGGGCCAGGATCCCGAAATTTCCGAGGCTGGCGAAGGCGTAGATGAACGCCAGCCCGTAGACGACGGCCAGCGCCAGGTAGGGCCGCCGGAGGAGCTCCCGCGGCAGGCGCACCAGCCGTCGCCGGGACCGCCCGACGATGACCAGGAGGGCGAGGCCCTCGAGGCTGGTCAGCAGCGCCTGGGCGTTGCGGACCTCGAAGGGGAACGGACGGAACAGGACGGTGACGCCCGAAAGGACGAATCCGACCGGATTGTTGGGGGAGACGGGGGTGAACGCCGATCCACCCTCGCCCGACCGCTGTGTCGTCGAGTCGAGCAGCTCCTGGGCCGACTCGGTATTGAGCGCCTGGAGCCCGAAGAAGTTCTCGGCGACACCGATGAGCGCGGGCCCGGCGAGGACCAACGCCAGCAGGAGCACCGCACCACCGAGCCGGCCCCGCTGACGCCTCTGGCCCTCGGCGCTGCCCCTCAGGACGGCGAGGGGGGCCGCCACCGCCAGGCCGGCGCCCACCATGAGAGCCAGGTGCGGGCGCACGACGGCCGCTCCCCACAAGCCCAGGCCCAGCCACACCAGACCCCGGAGGCGGCCGGCGAAGATCTGGGCGGCGCCGACGGCGGCCGCGCCCAGGACGAGGATCATGAACGCTTCCTTGCCGAGGCTCGACGGCCAGAACAGAAGCGTCGGGAAGAAGAACACGAGGAGGGCGTAGCGGCGGCTGTCGCCGTCCGGGCAGGCGATGCGGAACGCCCGAAAGAACAGGTAGCAGCCGATGAAGGAGAACCAGGAGAACACCATGAACCCACCGAGCCGGGTGGGGCCGGTGAGCGCGTAGACCTGGCCGGTCAGGATCTCGATGAACCGGGTGCCCGAGATCTTCCCGAGGTCGCGGTAGATGCCGTGGCGGAAAAGGGGGGCCAGCAGAACCCCGGCCCGGTGGTAGTGGGAGGCGTCGGCCGACCCCCCGTACAGACCGAAGGCCATCCAGTACCGCAGCAGTGGCGCGGCCACCACCTTGACGCCCGCCGCCATCGCCACGATGCGGCCGATCCCGTCGCCGTCGAGGCGGGCGGCCCGCCGGGCGATGGGCAACGAAAGCATGAACAGGACCGGCGCGAGCCAGAACCCGCCCCAGATGACATAGCTGGTGCGGTTCATCCCGTAGGCAAGCCCGGCGAGAATGGCCGCCATAGCCGCCACCGCGGCGAGAGCGGCATGGTTGGGCGTCACACGCCCGTCCCGCCAGCGGACCGGGGCCATCCCCTCCGCCCCTGCCGGCACGCTGACCGGCAGGACCCCGGTTCTCATGGTCGGGGAACGGAGGGCGGCACTTCCTCTGAGGCTGTGGCGCTCACCTCCGGCACCGTCGTGGCGCCGGACGCCCTGCGGTGGCGCCAGCCCTTGCGCTCCGGCTCGGCGTAGTACCGGGAGGTGTAGTAGCGGGACGCGTTCGACACGGCCTCGCTGCCCACCAGTACGGTCCCGACGACGGGAATTTCGAGCCGTTCGAGGAGTTCGGCACTGCGCTCGGCCGCCTCGACTGGTGTCCCGCCGGCTCGGGCCACGAGCAGAACCCCGTCGGCGTGACAGGCGAGTTCGACGGCGTCATTGGCGATGAGCAGCGGCGGGCAGTCGATGAGGACGAAGTCGGCGAGGGGGCGGGTGGCCGCGATCAGCTCGGCGGCGTGTTCGAGCAACGGGGCGGGGTTGTTGACGGCAGCACCGGACGGCACGAGGCGGACGTTGCGGACCGACGTCGGCCGGTCCAGCGTGGCGAACACCGGCGCCTCGGGAGCGGCGGCGAGCGCTTCGACGAGGCCCGGCCCTTCGGGGACGTCGAAGAACTGGTGGATCTTCGGCCGGCGCAAGTCGGCGGAGATCACCACCACCGACCGGCCGAGTTCGGCCAGCATGGCAGCCAGGTGGGCGGCGGTCGTGGTCTTGCCCTCGCTGGGCCCGGGCGAGGTGACCAGGATCACGCGGTGCCCGTCGTCCTCGCCGCCCTCCGGGGCCCACAGCGCGACGTAGGTCCGCAGCCCCCGGTAGGCCTCGATGAACGGCGAGGTGGCATCGGTCCTGGTGAGCAGCCGGTCCTGGAGCGGCTTGGCGATCGGCGGCACCTCGGCCACCACCGGCGCACCGAACGCCTCCTCGGCCCGGCTCTTGGACCGGATCCGGCTGTCCATCCGCTCGAGGACGAAGGCCCCGGCGATTCCCGCCAGCAGGCCGAAGACGCCCAGGAGGAGGGCCCGTCCCGTCTTCGAGTTGGGCGCCTTGACCCCCGCCGGCCGCACGGCCGAGGCGGTCGCCGCTTCCAGCGTCCGCATCTCGGTGTCGGGACCGGGCGTCGACGACTTGAACTGGGCCAGTGCCTGCTCGGCGGCCGTGACGTCGGCCCGGGCCGCCGCCACGTCGGCGGCGTTCTTGGCGGGAATGGAGTTGAGGCGGGCCCGGGCCGTGTCGACCTTGCCGGTGAGGTCCTTGATCTGGGTGTCGTACGCCGCCTGGTCGGGGCCGGTGATCACGTTGTCGAGCTCTTCGGCCGTGACGTCGGCCAACAGGACCGCCTGGCCCGACTCCGGGCTGCGGGCGGTGATGGCGATCGTCGACACGTCGGTGTTGGCGACGGCCGAGACCGAGGAGCGCACCTGGTTCCGGTCGAGCTTGAGGCGGGCGGCCACCCGGCTCGGCACGTCCCCCGTGGTGGCGAGCAGCGCGACCTGCTGGATGTTGAAGCTCTGGTTGCCGTGCGGCTCGTAGATGAGCGTGTGCGTCGCCCGGTAGGAGACCTTGGCCGTCGAGGTTCCGGGCGCCGTCAGCCAGCCGCCGGCCCCGCCGAGGATCGCCACGGCGAGCACCACGAGCGCCCGGCGCCGGAGCACCTGAACACCGTCGCGGAGGCTCATGGGCGACGACGGGCTGGATCGGCGCGCCGGGGCGACGGTCCGCTCGGAGGAGGGCCCGAGCGACGAACGCCGCACCGGTTGAACCCGGGGCTTCGGAGCCACTGTGGCGGCGGGGGCGGGACCCTGGACGGAGGAGAGGTGCCGGACCGCAGGATCGGCGTCGCCGATCCGGGCGTGGAGTTCGGACTCCGGGATGTTGAACCACCGGGACGCCGAGGGGACCGGCATGCCGTTGGCGACGGACCGGAGGGCCAGCTCGAGCTGCGTGGCGAACGGAGCCGCGCCGTCCGCCGGCTCGGGGCTGACGCCGCTCGCCCCCTCAGGCTGCCGTGCTGTCGGTTGCATCGCTACGCTCCGGCTTGGGGACGGGCCGCGGGTGATGGGTCAAGGGCTGGCGCGTGAAGCCGGGGGGCTTCCAGCACCACAGATTGGAAACGCACCGGCGCGGGTCCGCTTACGGAACCGAAACCGATCGAAGCGGTCGGAAGCTTCACCGCAGGCTCAGGGCGTTCAGGGCGGAGTAGGCGCCGAGCGTGCGGTCGATGATCCGCCGCTGGTCGAACTCCGCCCGGGCCTTGGCCGCGGCCGCCTCGCCGAGGCGCCGCCGGAGGGCGGCGTCGCCGGCCAGGCGGTCGATCGCCGCTTCCAGCGCGGCGGGATCCCGGGCCGGGACGAGCAGGCCCGTCCGCCCGTCCTCCACCACTTCCCGGCAGCCCCGGATGTCGGTGGCGACGATCGGCAGCGCCGAGGCGGCGGCCTCCATGGCGGAGCGGGGGAAGCCTTCGCGATGGGAGGCCAGGACGTAGATGTCGAAGGCCGGGTAGAGCCGCTCGGGATCGTCGCGGTGGCCGAGGAAGCGGACACCGGCGGCCTCGGCGGCGGCCACGTCGGCCGGCGTGAGTGGGTCTCCCTTGTCGCCGTCGAACGGCCCGGCCACCACCACTGCCACATCGGGACGCCGGGCCAGCAGGCCGGCGGCGGCGGCGAACAGCTCGGCGTAACCCTTCTCCCAGACGAGGCGGCCCACGGCGCCGACGACAACCTGATCGTCGTCGATACCCAGCTCGGCTCGCACCGCCTTGCGGACCACGTCGGGCCGGGGACCGAACCGGTCGAGGTCGACGCCGTTGCCGAGGAGGCGGAGCTTCGACCGGGGCACGCCGAGGCCGGCCAGGGTCTCGAGGTCCTCGGGATTCTGGATCAGCTCGACATCGCTGCAGATGGCGGCCAGGCGCTCCAGGGCGTAGACGGGAAGCCGCCGGGCCGGGCGGTCGCCGGGCTGGGCGTAGAGACCGTGCTGCGTGTTGACGACCAGCGGCACCCCGGCCGCCCGGGCGGCCAGCCGGCCGTAGACACCGGGCTTCGGGTTGTGGGTGTGGACGATGTCGGGCCGCAGGCGCCGGAACAGCGCGAAGAGCTCCGCCGGGGCGGCCAGGTCCCGGCCCGGGGCGAACGCCCGGGTGGCGTGGCGCAGCGGATGGTGCACGATCCCGTCGGCCACCAACCCGCCCACGAACGGACCCGGCGCCGAGGCGGTGTGCACGTCGAACCCGGCGGCCTGGAACGCCCGCAGCTGCGGCCCCAGCAACAGCTCCAGGCTGATGTCCGTCGTCGTGACGTGGAGGACCAGCGTCATGTCCCTCGGCCTACGCGGTCGACGCCGGCTAGAGGTACTCGACGTGGTCGGCCGCCGGCACGACCCGACGGGTGTCGAGGATGTAGGGGGCGTGGCCGACCACGAGGTCGAGGTCGAAGTCGGAGTGGTCGGTGAGCATCACCACGGCGTCGGCGGCCCGGAGCTCCTCGGCGGTGAGGGCGGCCAGCTCCACGCCGGCGGGGAGGACACCGAGGGCGATGTGGGTGTCGACCGCCCGGACCGCGGCGCCGAGGGCCACCAGCCGTTCGGCCACGTGCAGCGACGGCGACTCGCGGGAATCGCTGGTGTTGCGCTTGTAGGCCAGGCCGAGCAGCAGCACCCGGCTGCCGTTGACGGCCTTGCGGCGGCGGTTCAGGCCGAAGGTCAGCCGCCGGACGACGTAGTCGGGCATGTGGTCGTTGACATCGTTGGCCAGCTCCACGAACCGGAAGGTGTGGCCGAGCGACCGGCGGACCCGCCACGACAGGTAGGACGGGTCGATCGGCAGGCAGTGGCCCCCGACGCCCGGCCCGGGGGTGAACCGCATGTACCCGAAGGGCTTGGTGGAGGCGGCGTCGATGGCCGACCAGACGTCGATCCCGAGGTCGCCGGCGAACATGGCCAGTTCGTTGACGAGGGCCACGTTGACGTGCCGGAACGTGTTCTCCAGCAGCTTGGTGAGCTCGGCCTCCTTCGGCCCCGCCACCCGCACGGTGCGCTCGACCAGCGAGGCGTAGAACTCGTCCACGGCGGCCAGCGAGGCCTCGTCGATGCCCGAGACGACCTTCGGCGTGTTCACGAAGTTCCAGTTCGGGTTGCCCGGGTCGATGCGCTCGGGGCTGTAGCCGAGGTGGAAGTCGGGCCCGGCCAGGAGACCGGACATCTCCTCCAGGATCGGCTGGACCAGCTCCTCCGTCGTCCCCGGGTAGGTGGTGGACTCGAGCACCACGGTGGCCCCCGGCCGGAGGTAGCGGCCCAGCGTCCGGGCCGAGGCCTCGATGTAGCTCAGGTCCGGCGTGCCGTCCCGCAGCGGGGTGGGCACGGTGATGACGGCGACGTCGAAGCCCCCGCAGTCCCGCTCGATCGTGGTCGCCCGGTACCGGCCGGTGGCCAGGGCCTCCTGGAGCATGGCGTCGGGTACGTCCTCGACGTAGGACTCCCCGGCGTTGAGCCGCTTGACCCGGATCTCGTCGACGTCGAACCCCACGACGGAGTACCCCCGGGCCACCGCCCGCATGGCGACGGGCAGCCCGACGTATCCCTGTCCCATGAGGACGAGACGGCGCGGCGGGCCAGCGGGACCGGAACTAGTCATGCTCTGGAGTCTGAGGCTTCGGCGCCGCGGACGCAGCCGCCGGCAGAAGCGGTTATCCCTTTCGGGTGAAGTGTTCCGGGTCAGAACGGCCGGGGGCCGGGGGGCGGGGCCGGGTCGCCCGACGCGACGGCGTCCGGCGCCGGTGTGTGGGCCTGCACCACGGCCTCCATGGCGGCGGCGTAGAGGGCCGCCACCTCGAGCCGGGCGGCATCGTTGGCCTCGTCGAGCGCCGCCTGAGCCCGGGCCACCGTCTCCGCCGCCGCCAGCTCCGCCTGGGTCACGGCGGCCGCCGCCGCCTGGTAGGCGGCCTCGACCTCGGCCCGGGCCATCGTCTCGACGTCGGCGCGGTAGGCGGCCTCCGACCGGGCCAGCTCCTCCGCCGCCAGCCGGGCCGCCGCCTCGTGGCGAACCGCATCCTCCAGCGCCAGGCGCGCCGCCATCTCGGACTGGGCCCGCTCCTCCACCGCCGCCCGCGCCGCCGCCTCCGCCCGGGCCAGCTCCTCGGCCACCAGCCGCGCCGCGATCTCCGACCGGGCGACCTCCTCGACGGCCGAGCGCGCCGCCGCCTCCGACCGGGCCAGCTCCTCCGCCAACTCCCGGGCCGCCGCCTGTTCCCGGGCCAGCTCCTCGGCCGCCAGCCGCGCCGCCGCCTCGTCCCGGGCCGACCCCTCCGCCGCCAACCGGCCCGCCGCCTCCGACTCCGCCCGCTCCTCGGCTGCCAACCGCGCCGCGGTCTCCGCTCCGGTCCGCTCCTCGGCCGCCTCCCGGGCCCCCGCCTGGTCCCGCGCCAGGGCCTCCGCTGCCTTTCGGGCCTCCGCCTCCTTCCGAGCCAGCGCCTCGGCCGCCAACCGCGCCGCCGTCTCCGCCGCCGCCCGCTCCTCGGCCGCCAACCGGGCCGCCGCCTCGTCCCGCGCCAGGGCGTCCGCCGCCTTGCGGGCCTCCGACTCCTCCCGGGCCCGCTCCTCCGCCGCCAGCCGCGCCGCGGTCTCCGCCGCCGCCCGCTCCTCGGCCGTCGTCCGGGCCTCCGACTCGTCCCGAGCCAACGCCTCCGCCGCCAACCGCGCCGTCGTCTCCGCCGCCGCCCGGTCCTCGGCCGCCAACCGCGCCGCGGTCTCCGACCGGGCCAGCGCCTCCGCCTCGGACACGGAGACGGCCGCCCCGGCCACGGCTTGCGCCAGTTGGCCCTCGAGTTCGGCGATTCTCGCCTCGGCCCGGGCCACCGCCTCCGCCGCCGCCTGGCGCACGGCGGCGATCTCGGCCAGCGCGGCGGCCTCGACCGCCGCCATCGACCGGCGGGCGGGCGCCGGTTCGCGGGCCGGAGCCCGCACCTCGACCGCCGCCGTCGAGCGGAGGGCGGCCGGCGGTTCGGGGTCGACTTCCCGCGAGGCGCGCTCCACCCAGGCCCGCACCGTGGCGGGGTCCAGGTTCAGTTCGCCGGCCACCTCGGCGACCGTCTTCCCGGTGGCCAGGAACCAGGCGACCACCTGGGCCTGGTACTCGGTCGAGGTGACGTCGGCTTCCACCGGCGAGCCGCCGGCGTCGCCGCCGGCGGCGACGCGCTGGCCGCGTCGAGCGGCGCGATTGGACTGTTTCATGGTCATGCCCTTCGTGACGGCGGGGGACAAGCGAGGAGCGCCGTCAGGCCTCCCTGCAGCTAGCGAACGACGCAGGAGCCCGTTGCTGACGCGGCCGCTCCCCGGAGGTGACCGGACGCGCCCCCGACAACCGCATCATCCCGTTCGTTCCCCCCGGCGGTAGGATCGCGAGCGATGCCGCCGCACCGGTCACCGCGCTGGCGGAGGGACGAGACGGCGCTTCCCGGGCGGCTGCGCCTCTCGCTGGCGGCGCTGCTCCTGCTGGCCGGGTGCGTGGGTTCCGGGCCGGCGGCTCCCGCCCGCAAGGCGGCCTCGGTCTCGACGACGACGGCCGCGGCGCCGGCCCCCGCCCCGGCCGAGGCGACGGGCTCGTGGCGTCCCGTCGCCGCTCCGCCGATCCCGCCCGCCGGCGGCATGGCCACCGTGTGGACGGGCCACCAGCTCGTCGCCTGGGGCGGCGGCGCCGGTGGCGGCGGCAACTGGCAGGCGTCGGAGGACGGCATCGCCTACGACCCCGGGGCCGACCGCTGGGAGGTGCTCCCCCGGGCGCCGGTGCCCGGCCGCATCGGCGCCACCGCCGTGTGGAGCGGCCGGGAGGTCCTGTTCTGGGGCGGCCAGTCCGATCCGACGTCCGCCCGGGCCGACGGCGCGGCCTACGACCCGGCCGCCCACCGCTGGCGGACGCTGCCGCCGGCGCCGATCGGCGGCCGCACCCAGCACCAGGCCGTGTGGACGGGCCGGGAGATGCTCGTCTGGGGCGGCTACGGGCGGTGCTGCCCGATCGACAGCGTGATCCACGACCCGGCCGCCGCCGCCTACGACCCGGCCACCAACCGGTGGCGGCGCATCGCCGACGTCCCCCCGCCGTGGAGCGGCGACGACGGGTTCGCCGCCACCACCGCCGCCGGCGGCCGCCCGCTGATCTGGCGGCGGGGCCACCTCGCCGTCTACGACGACGCCACCGACGCCTGGCGCGAAGTCCCCGGCACGGCGCCGGCGCCGGAGGCGCCCTTGACGGGGCCGGGCCGGCCGGCGGCCACGACGACCGACCCGCTGGCGCTGGCCACCGCCGCCGGCCCCGAGATCTTCACGTGGACGGGCGCCGGCGGGAACCGCCTGGCCGGCCTGGCCTACCGCCCGTCCGACCACACCTGGCGCCGCATCGCCGCCTTCGACGGGCAGTTCGGCGCCCAACTGGCCCCGGCCGGCACCGACCGCCTCTACGCCGCCGCCGGCCAGTCGGCCCGGGTCCTGGAGTACCGCATCGCCGACGACCGCTGGACCGAGCTGCCGCTGGCCCCCGTCCCCACACGCAGCGGCGCGGTGCTGGCCTGGACCGGCTCCGAGCTCCTCTACTGGGGCGGCAACGGCGACGAGGGCCCGGAGATGGACGGCGCCGCCTGGCGCCCGTCCGCCCCCTGAGCAGCCGTCCCGTCCGGCCGTCCGCTCTCAGGCGCCTCTCAGCCGCGAGGGGCCGGCCCGCGAATAGAAACCCCCGGCTGACGGTCGTTTCCGGCAATCCCGGCAAACCGGGCGAACCCCGCCGCACCGATCAAGGGCCGAAACGAAGGAGAGTGCATGGGGCAGCTCAAACGGCAGCTCGTCATCTGGGGTGCCATCGCAACGACGACCGCCGTGCTGCCGGGTCTGGCGCTGGCCGACAACGCCAGCCCCGACTTCGGACACCACCACGGTGGCCGTGACCGTCAGCACGCCAACACCAAACTGGCCGTGGCCGGCCGGGCCGTGAGCCGGGCCGAGAAGGCCCAGGAGGCCTACGGGATCGAGATCCGGGGCCGCAGCGGCGACCAGCCGACCGACGCCGGCGGCATGGTCCGCTTCGCCCACCGCACCGGCCAGGGGGCCGGCGAGGGCCTCGTCGGCCGCATCACCTGCCTGTCCAAGGACCAGGCCGGCATCGTCACCGTGACCGGCACGATCAAGCGGGGCGGGACCCGGGCCGCCCGGGGCGAAAAGGGCAAGAGCCTCGAGCCCGGCGCCGAGACCGCCTCGGCGGCCGGCACCGACGACGGGACCGCGCTGCTCGACGAGCTGGCGCCGTGGGACGACAGCGACACCGCCGACCTGGCCGCCGCCGACGAGGCGACGACCGATCCGACCGGTGACGAGGTCGCCGCCGACCCGGCTCCGCCGTCGGCTCCCGGCGCCCCCTCGGCCCCGAGCATGCCCGCTCCGCCCAACCAGGACCCCAACCAGCGCCACGACCACGGCCGCCGGGGCGGCGAGCTGGCCGGCAAGGACTTCGCCTTCACCATCGACGTCCCCGGCAAGCCGCAGCACTTCTCGCAGCCCAAGATCGCCGACAAGGGGACCCTGGCCGCCTGCAGCGGTGGCGGCAACCCCGTCGAGGTCACCCGGGGCGGCTTCCGCACCCGGGAGGCCGGCGCCAAGGGCAGCGACGGCAGGGACGGCGACCACAACCGCCGGGGCGACCACCGCCGCGGCCTCTTCCCCGGGCGGCACCGCTAATCCGCCACGACCCGGTTCTGCCGGTCTCGGACCCGCGCTGGCGACGGGTCCGGGGCCGGCAGACTCGCGTCCGGATGGGCGGCCCGGCGGTGCGGTGCGGTTAAACTGGGCGGAGCACCACCCGGCGATCGTCGGGTGATCGTCGGCTCGCAGCCGACGGGCCGTTTCCGGGTCGTTCGAAGGTTCTCCCGGCTCGCGGTCACGCCTCTCTGGCCTGCAAGCCGACTGGAGTTCCGTTCTTGTCTGTCACGTTCACCGATCTCGGCGTCTCCGCCGACCTCACGGCGCGCCTCGCCGAGGGCGCCATCACCGAGCCCTTCCCGATCCAGGCCGCCACCCTCCCGGCCGCCCTGGCCGGCCGCGACATCTGCGGCCGGGCCCCCACCGGCTCGGGGAAGACCCTGGCCTTCGGGCTCCCGATCGTGGCCCGCGTCGCCCGGGCCAAGCCCGGTCGGCCCCGGGCGCTGGTGCTGGCCCCCACCCGGGAGCTGGCCCTCCAGATCGAGCAGACGCTCGCCCCGCTGGCCGCCACCCGGCAGCGGCGGGTCGCCGCCGTCTACGGCGGGGTCGGCTTCGGCAGCCAGCTGGCCGCCCTCCGGCGGGGGGCCGACATCATCGTGGCCACGCCGGGCCGGCTGGCCGACCTGATCGAGCGCAGGCAGGCCCACCTCGGCGACGTCGAGATCGTCGTCGTCGACGAGGCCGACCGCATGGCCGACATGGGCTTCCTGCCCGAGGTCCGCCGCCTGCTCGACCAGGTCCGCCCCGACCGCCAGACGTTCCTCTTCTCGGCCACGCTCGACGGCGAGGTCGACGTGCTCGTCCGGCACTACCAGCGGGAGCCGTTCACCCACGAGGTGGAGACCCCCGAGGGCGAGGAGGACCGGCGGCGCCACCTGTTCTGGAAGGTCGACCGCACGCAGCGGGCGGGCGTGGCGGCCGACATCGTGGCCCGTCACGCCTCCACCGTCGTCTTCTGCCGCACGAAGCGGGGCGCCGACCGGCTGGCCGGGCAGCTGGCCAAGGCCGGGCTGTCGGTGGCCGCCATCCACGGCGACCGCAGCCAGGGCCAACGGGAGAAGGCCCTGGCGGCCTTCGCCGGCGGGCGGGTCCAGGCCCTCGTGGCCACCGACGTCGCCGCCCGGGGCATCCACGTCGACGCCGTCGGCTGCGTCCTGCACTTCGACCCGCCGGAGGACGAGAAGGCCTACGTCCACCGCTCCGGCCGGACGGGCCGGGCCGGGGCCGGCGGCACCGTCCTGTCGCTCGTCACCGACGACCAGGCCTTCGCCGTCCGATCGCTGCAGAAGGCCCTCGGCCTGCCCCGGGGCACGATCGCCGCCGACGCCGCCGCCCTCGGTCCGGTGGTGGCCCTGACCGCGCCGCCGGTCGCCGTCACGCCCCGCCCGTCCGCCCCGAAGCAGGCGGCCCGCCCCCGGCGGGACTGGGCGGCCGCGGCCGGCGCGGCGACGCCGCGCCGCAAGCCCGACGGGCGCCCGATCCGGTCGGCGAAGGCCGCTAGCCCCCGGCGACGGCGGGGATGATCGACACCGACTGACCGTCGGCCACCGGCGTCGAGAGGCCTTCGAGGAAGCGGATGTCCTCGTCGGCCACGAACACGTTGACGAAGCGGCGCAGCGCGCCGCCGTCGTCGAAGAGGCGCTCGGCCATTCCGGGGTGGGCGGCGTCGAGGCCCTTCAGGATCTCGCCGACGGTCGCGCCCTCGACCGAGACCTCGCTGGCGCCGCCTGTCAGCGTGCGCAGGGCGGTGGGGATGCGGACGGTCGTGGCCATGGTTACTCCTCGTCGATGGTGAAGGCCCGGGTGAAGGCGTCGATGGTCGGGGCGATGGTGGCCGTCGGGCCGACCTGTCCGGTCAGGGCCTCCAACGTCTTCAGGCCGTGGCCGGTGATGTAGGCCACGACGCACTCGTCGGGACGGACGGTGCCCTCCTCGGCCAGCTTCTTCAACGTGGCGATCGTCACGCCGCCGGCCGTCTCGGTGAAGATGCCCTCGGTGCGGGCCAGGAGCTTCATGCCCTCGACGATCTCCTCGTCGGTCACCGCCGCCATCCCTCCACCGCTGTGCTTCACGACGTCGAGGGCGAAGTATCCGTCGGCCGGGTTGCCGATGGCCAGCGACTTGGCGATGGTGTCGGGCTTGACCGGCTTGATCGTGTCGGATCCCGACAGGAAGGCGGTGGCGATCGGCGAGCAGCCCAGCGCCTGGGCGCCCGACACCCGCACCCGGGGCTCTTCGTCGATCAGGCCGACCTTGGCCAGCTCCTCGTAGCCCTTGCTGATCTTCGTCAGCTGCGATCCGCTGGCCATCGGCACGACCACGTGGTCGGGGAACCGCCAGCCGAGCTGCTCGGCGGTCTCGAAGGCCAGCGTCTTCGACCCCTCGGCGTAGTACGGCCGCAGATTCACGTTGACGAAGGCCCAGGGGTAGGTGCCGGCCAGTTCGGCGCAGAGCCGGTTGACGTCGTCGTAGTTGCCGTCCACCGCCACCACGTTGCCGCCGTAGATGGCGGTGGCCACCACCTTGCCCGACTCCAGGTTCGAGGGGATGAACACGTAGCTCTTCATCCCCGCCCGGGTGGCGTGGGCCGCCACCGAGTTGGCCAGGTTGCCGGTGGAGGCGCAGGCGGCGGTCTTGAAGCCGAACTCCAGCGCCTTCGACAGGCCCACCGCCACCACCCGGTCCTTGAAGGAGTTGGTGGGGTTGAGCGTGTCGTTCTTGATCCACAGCTCCCCGAGGCCGAGGGCGCCGGCCAGGCGCTCGGCCCGGACCAGCGGCGTGAAGCCCGCCCCGAGGTCGACGGCGCTGCCCCGGTCGGCCGGGAGCAGGTCGGCGTAACGCCAGATGCTCGACGGGCCCTGGGCGATCTTCTCCCGGGTGACCGAGGCCCGGATGGCGTCATAGTCGTAGGCCGCCTCGAGCGGGCCGAAGCACCACTCGCAGACGTGGAGCGGTGCCACCTCGTAGGCGCGCCCGCATTCCCGGCAGCTCAGCTGGGCGATGAATGTCACGGTTCTCCCTCGGCTTTCTCATCGGTCAGGCATTGGCACCTGGCGCACCCCGGGTGGGTGAGCACTGGTTGCCGCGGCGTCGACGGGCCTGTCCCTCGGCCGCTCTGGATGAGTGCGTGCTTGCGGCATCAAGGTTGACAGGTCCCCCGGCCGCCCGCAAAGCGCCCGGGTGCCGGTCAGGCCGCCAAAGGTGCCAGACTCCGCATCCGTGCACGCCGCCGGCCCGGTCTTCTCCCACCACGACTTCGACGCCCGCCGGCTGGCGGCGCAGAAGGACATGGCCGGGCTGACCGCCTCGCTGTGCATCCCGGCCCGGGACGAGGCCGCCACCATCGGCCGGATCGTCGAGACGGCCCGCCGGCGGCTCATGGAGTCCGTCCCGCTCCTCGACGAGATCCTGGTGGTCGACGACCACTCGACCGACGGCACGGCCGAAGTGGCCTCGGCGGCCGGCGCCAAGGTGGTGCACAGCGCCGACGTCCTGCCCGGCGCCGGGCCCGGCTCGGGCAAGGGCGACGCCATCTGGAAGTCGCTGTCGGCCTCGTCGGGGGACCTCGTCGCCTGGGTCGACGGCGACATCACCGACTTCGGGCCCCGGTTCGTCACCGGGCTGCTCGGCCCCCTCGTCGCCCACCCCTCGGTGCAGTTCGTCAAGGGCTTCTACCGCCGGCCCGGCGGCGGACGGGCGGGCGGCGGCCGCGTCACCGAGCTGATGGCCCGGCCGGTGATCGCCCGGCTCTTCCCGGCGCTGGCCGGGATCGTCCAGCCGCTGGCCGGGGAGTACGCCGGCCGCCGCGACGTGCTCGAGGCCCTGCCGATCGTCTGCGGCTGGGGCGTCGACCTCGCCCTGCTGGTCGACGTCGTGGCCGACCACGGCCTGCCGGCCCTGGCCCAGGTCGACCTCGGCACGCGCCGGCACCGCCACCGGCCGCTCGACGAGCTCTCCCCGCAGGCGCTGGCCATCCTGACCACCGCCCTGCGCCGGGCCGGCCTTCCCGAGCGGGACGTGCCCCGGCTGGTGCTCTTCGACACCGGACACCAGGGCCGGGAGGTGCTCGTGGAGGTCCGGGAGCGGCCGCCGCTGCGGTCGCTGACCGGCCGGGGCTGCCTCCCGGGGGACGAGCTCACCGCCTGATGGCCGTGAAGGTGCTCTACGCCGACGTCGACGGCACCATGGTCGGGCCGCTGGGCAACTTCTTCTGGGACAGCCACCGGCGCCCGACGGTGGCCGCCGCCGAGGCGCTGGTCCGGGCGGCCCAGGAGGGCCTCGAGGTCGTGGCGCTGACCGGCCGGGCCCGGGCCGGGATGTTCGAGTTCGCCCGGGTCCTCGGCCTGTCGAGCTGGATCTGCGAGCTGGGCGGGATCCGCGTCTACGACCGGGGCGACACCGTGGTCCACGAGCACGGCGCCTTCCCCGGCGGCGGGGTCCCCACGGCCGAGCTCCACCGGGCGGTCGAGCTGCTGCTCGAGGCCTACCCCGGCCGCCTCGAGGAGCACAGCCCCTGGAACGCCTTCCGGGAGTCGTCGTTCCTCCTCCGGGGCGACGTCGACCCCGCCGAGGCCGAGGCCCGGCTGGCCGGGGCCGGCTACGGGTGGGCGTCGCTGGTCGACAACGGGGTCATCCCCCACCGCTACGAGACGCTGGGCGCCATCGAGCGGACCCGGGCCTACCACCTGCTCCCCCGGGGCGTGTCGAAGGTGGCCGGTATCGCCGCCGACCGGGCCTACCGGGGCCTCGAGAGGACCGAGTGCGCCATGGTCGGCGACGCCGCCGCCGACCTCGACTGCCGGGGAGAGGTCGGCCGCTGCTTCCTCACCCGCAACGGCTTCGACAAGGACCCCTCGCTGGCCTGGGCCGTCGAGCCCGGCTCGGGCGTCGAGGTGACCAAGGCGGGCCACGGCGAGGGCTTCGCCGAGGTCGTCCACCGGCTGCTGGACGGAGACTGACCGGCCGACCGGCTGACTCCCGGCCCAACCGGGCACAAACTCCCTCAAGTGGGAAGGGGTTAGGGTCGATGCAATGGTCGTGCCTTCGGTGAGCGCGGAGCGGACCCTCACGAGCCTCTACGAGGCGATCCACCGGCGCCGCGACGTGCGGGGCCAGTTCACCGGTGGGCCCATCGACCCCGAGGCGCTCGAGCGCGTGCTGGCCGCCGCCCACGCCGCCCCCAGCGTCGGGCTGACCCAGCCGTGGGACTTCGTCCTGGTGTCGGCCGTCGAGACGAAGCAGGCCTTCGTCGACCACATCAACCACGAGCGGGCGGTCTTCGCCGCCAGCCTGCCCCCCGAGCGGGCGGCCGTCTTCGCCAACATCAAGATCGACGGCGTCATGGAGTCGACCCTGTCGGTGGTCGTCACCTACGACGCCTCCCGGGGCGCCCCCGCCGTCCTCGGCCGCCACGCCATCGCCGACGCCGGCCTCTACTCGGTCTGCCTGGCCATCCAGAACCTGTGGCTGGCGGCCACCGCCGAAGGCCTCGGCGTGGGCTGGGTCTCCTTCTACCGGGAGCCCTTCGTCTCGGAGCTGCTCGGCATCCCCGCCGGGATCCGGCCGGTGGCCTGGCTCTGCGTCGGCCCGGTCAGCCACCTCGAGGAGACGCCCGACCTGGAGCGCCACGGCTGGCGCCAGCGCCGGCCGCTGTCGGAGGCCCTCCATCAGGAGTGCTGGACGGGCACGCCCGGCTCCAACGGCTCCGCCCACTAGCGCCGGCTCCGCTACCGCATCCGCTCCAGCGCCCAGCGCCCGACCTCGACGGCCGCCTCCTCGGCCAGCAGACCGGCCCGGCCCCACGCCTCCCCCGCCTGCCACACCCGGTCGACCAGCGCCAGCATCAGCACCCCGTCGAGGACGCCGTCGTCGTCGTCGGCCACGGGCGTCCCGTTTCCGTCCGGGGGCGGGAGAGGATCGCCGGTCTGCTTGCGTACGTCGTCGGCCACCTGGCCGGCCACCACCGCCCGGTGCGGGACCCCCTCGGAGGCCGCCCAGGCCAGGACCTCGCCGGCGACCTTGCCCTCCAGGCTCGTCCGGTCGAAGTACCCCTCGCCGGTCACGACGAGGTCGACCCCGTCGAGGGCGGCCTCGAACCCGGCCGCCCGGGCCACCACCTCGAAGCCCGGCTCCAGGCGGGCGCCGAGCGCCGCCAGCCCGCCGGCCAGGCCCCCGGCGGCGCCGGCGTGGGCCAGGCCGGCGACGTCGCGGCCGGTGCGCTGGCGGTAGACCTCGGCCAGGCGCTCCAGGCGGCGGGTCAGCAGGGCCACCTGGGCGGCGGTGGCGCCCTTCTGGGGGCCGAAGACGGCGGCGGCGTCGAGGAACGGCGTGGCCACGTCACAGGCGACGGTGACGTCCAGGCCCTTGAGCGACCAGCCGAGGGCGTCGACGGCGGCGAGGCCGCCGTCGGTCATGGCCGAGCCGCCGACGGCCACGATCACCCGCTCGGCGCCGTGGCGGACGGCGGCCCGGATCAGCTCGCCCGTCCCCCGGCTGGTGGCGGCCAGCGGATCGTTGGGCCCGGTCACGAGGGCCAGCCCGCTGGCCAAGGCCGACTCCACCACCGCCGTCCCGTCGGGCAGCACGCCCCACTCCGCCTCGACCGGCTCGCCCAGCGGCCCGGTGACGGTGGCCCGCCGGCGGGACCCGCCCTGGGCGGCCAGCAGGGCGTCGAGCGTGCCCTCGCCCCCGTCGGCCAGCGGCAGGCGCCGCACCTCGTCGAAGCGCCGCCGGTCGACCTCGGCTGCCTCCACCCCGCGGGCCAGCGCCTCGGCCGCGCCGGCGGCGGTCAGCGTGCCCCGGAACTTGTCCGGGCAGACGAGGGCGACAGCCACGGGCCGTGACGCTAATGGCCGGCGCCGGCGATGCGGGCGAGCAGCCCGGCCAGCCCGGGCGGCCCGTCCACCTGGTGGTCGGCGGCCGCCAGGAGTCCGGCCGGGGCCTCGTCGGAGCGGACGGCGACCCGCAGGGCGTGGTCCAGCCGGCCGGTGGCCACCAGGCGGTCGAGGGCGGCGAAGGCGGCCAGGTCGCCGTGGTCGTCCCCGGCGAAGAGGGCGGCGTGGTGCCCGGCGGCGAGGTCCTCGACGACCGTGCCCTTGTCGATCGGGACGGGGGGCCGCAGCTCCACGCCCATCCGCATCGGCCAGGCGGCGAGGCCGTGGCGCTCGGCCAGCCGCCGCCCCAGTGCCTCCCCCGCCGCCGCCCGGTCGGGCACCCGCCGCCAGTGGAGGTTGACGGCGATGGTGCCCTTGCGCTCCACCACCAGCTCGGGCATGGCCGCCTCGGCGCCGGCTGCCGCCGCGGCCACGGCCTCCGCCCAGCGGGCGACCCGCCCGTCGACCGCCCGCCGCCCGGCCCGGCTCCGCTCCAGGCCGTGCTGCCCGACGAGGAGCAGCCCCCGGCCGGCCCCGCCGGGGTCGACGAGGGCGGCCGGCAGGGCCCCCTCCAGGAAGGCGACCGGGCGGCCGCTCACCACGGCCACGAGGGCGAAGCGCGCCGTCAGCGCTTCGAGGGCGGCCACCGCCTCCGGCAGGGGCCGGGCGGCGTCGGGGTCGGCGACGATGGGAGCCAGGGCCCCGTCGAAGTCGAGGAGGAGGGCCGAGCGGTCGGGGTGGCGGGTGAACGGCGAGAGCAGCCGCAGGAGCGGGTCGGGCGAGGTCAGGGCAGGTAGGGCCGGGGGTTCACGGGCTTGGTGTCGATCCGGACCTCGAAGTGGAGGTGGTTCCCGGTCGAGTGCCCGGTGCTGCCCACGAACCCGAGGACGTCGCCCTGGTTGAGCTGCTGGCCCTCGGTGGAGCCCAGCCGCGACTGGTGGCCGTAGAGGGTGGCGACGCCGTCGCCGTGGTCGACCACGACGGTGTTGCCGTAGCCGTTGAGCCACCCGGCGTAGATCACCTCACCGGCCTTGGCCACGTGGATCGGGGTGCCGGCCGGGGCGGCGATGTCGATGCCGGTGTGCATCCGGCCCCAGCGGGGGCCGAACCCCGAGGTCAGCACCCCCTGGACGGGCCAGATGAACCCGCTGGGCGACACGCCCGACCCGCCGGTCGGCAGCCGGTCGAGGGCCCCGCCGACGGCGGCCGAAGCGGCGGCCCGGGCCCGCCGGGCGGCCTCGAGCGCCGCCTGGCGCTGGCGGATCAGGTCCTCGAGCTGGGACTGCTCGGCGGCCAGGGCGTCGGCCTCGGAGGTGAGCTCGGCGATCCGCCCGTCGAGAACGGCCTTGGCCGCCTCCTGGTCCTTCTTCAGCTGGGCCACGGCCGCCACCGCGGCGTCGGCGTCGGCCGAGCGCTTCCGGGCCCGGTCGCGGGCGGTGGTCAGGGCCACCTCGTCCCGGGCCAGCTTCTGCTGCGTCTCCTGGAGGGCGGCGTAGGCGTCGTTGTCCTGCTGGGAGACGCCCCTCACGATCTCGGTCCGGCGGGCGGCGTCGGTGAGGTCGAAGGGCATCGACAGCAGCTCGCCGGCCAGCGCCAGGTCGTCGAGCGGCCGGCCCTGCCCGCCCATGTAGGCCACGACCGCCCGCCGGTTGAAGATGTCCTTGCGGTGGGCCAGCTCCACCTTCAGCCCGGCGATGTCGGCGGTGATCTTGACCACCGAGGCCGCCGCCTCGTCGGCGTCGGACCGGGCGTCGGCGGCGTCGGCCTGGCGGGCCACGAGGTCGGCGGCGATCTGGGCCAGGTGCTTCTCGAGCTCGGTCTCCGAGGCCTGGGCCAGGTCGAGGTCGTGGCGGACCTGGTCCGCCTTGCGCTTCGTCTCGTCGCGCTTGCGCTCGAGGTCGTTGCCCCCGTTCCTCGGGGGACGGGCCCGGCCCCGGGCTACCGCCACCGGACTCCCGGTCAGGAGCATCGTCGCAGCGCACACGGAAGCGATCAGCGTCCGTCTCGGCTTCACCACAATCCGCCGAGTCTTACATGCCTGTAATTCTGCCCGGTGGATTTCCGGGGCCCGGACCCCTACCGGGCGCCGAGGACCACCACGCAGTCGGCGTCGCCGGCGCCGGGAAGAGCGGAGGCGGCGGCGGCGTCGAGGGTGCCGGTGGTGGCCGACGAGCCGAGCCCGGTGGCGGCGAGCAGGGCGCCGGCCTCCCGCTCCAGACCCGGCCGGCACAGGACGGCGGTCTCGGCCCGGCGGGCGGCCGTCCCCGGGGTCAGGGTGTGGTACCCCACCACCGCCAGGCGGTCGGCCATCGGCTTGGCCTGGTTGTTCCTGCCCGTCCCGTTCAGCACCAGGACGGCCACCTGGGCCGGCGGGCGGGGCCCGGGCGGGGAGGCGGTGGTGGTCGTGGTCGATTCGGGCGGGGCCACCGGCGTGCCGGCCGGGGGCGGCTGGCCTCCGGCGGCGGCGTCGGTGCTGGCGTCGCTCCACTGGAGCAGGACGATGCCGATGACCAGGGCCAGCGCCACGAGGCCCGTCCCCCGGGCGAAGGCGCCGAGGAACGACCGGGCGAAGGAGGAGGCGGCCGCCGGGGCGGCCCGGCGCCGGCCGGCCGGCGGCAGCCCGACCGGGCCGTCGCCGCCGGTTGACCCGCCCGGGACCGGGGGGTCCGTCACCGCGACTCGGACCCGCCGTACTGGCGGTCGAAGCGGGCCCGCCGCCGGCGCTCCCGGTGGCGGCGCAGCCGCTTGACGACGAGCGGGTCGTAGGCGGCCACCCCCGGCTCGTCGAGCACGTCGTTGAGCAGCTGGTAGTAGCGGGAGTCGGACAGCCCGAACCGGGCGCGGATGGCCTCGGCCTTCGTGCCGGGCAGGGCACGCCAGGTCCGCTCGAAGTCGATGATGTCGCGGCTCCGCTGCGAGAGCTCCATCAAGATTCTGATCCTCGACTGAAGGTAAGGCCAGGTCAACGACCTCCCAGAGTGGCGGCCTACCGGCGCCGCCGTTGCTCCCCGCACCGGCGCCGGGAATCCCACAGTCCGTACTGGCACTGAGTGCCGAATTCCGCCAGGCGCCGGCCGTCGCGATCGAGGCCCCGCCGGGCTCCGGCGGCTCGAGGCGCCCTCCCCGGCCGCCGGCACTCCTGGGCTTTGCGTTCCCGCCTATTTACCTAATAGTGGAACTGATCTATATATGCATTTTGGCCGGTCGATTTCATGACGAAGCCGTGAAGAAGCCGCATTCCGGGCCTCCGTCGCCACCGAGCGGGCGCGAAACGGCCCCGGCGGCGGGCCGGGGCCGGGAGAGCCCGAGGTGGGATTCGAACCCACGACCTGACGCTTACAAGGCGCCTGCTCTGACCATCTGAGCTACTCGGGCGCGCTCGGGGGGCTGCCCCCGCCGAGGACCCCGCGAGGCTAACCGGCCTCAGCCGGCGCTCCGGGGAGAACGGCTGAGGGGCCCCGGAGGGCCCCTCAGATACCTTCTGACCAGCGCCTTCGGCGCCGGGCTAGGCCACGTCTTCGGCGGCGGCCCGCTCGGCGAGGTGGACGTCGAGCTTGCGCTTGATCCGCTGCAGGGCGTTGTCGATCGACTTGACGTGCCGGCCCAGCACCTCGGCGATCTCCTGGTACGACTTGCCCTCGACGTAGAGCCGCAGGACCTCGACCTCGAGCTTGGACAGCATCTCGCTCATCATCCGGCGCATGGAGCGGAGGTCCTCCATCGAGATGATGAACTCGATGGGGTCGATCAGGCCCTTGGCCTCGAGGACCTCCTCGACCGTGCCGCTGCCGTTCTCCTCGCCGGGGCGGGTGCCCGACAGCGAGAGGTAGGAGTTGAGCGGCTGGTGCTTCTGGCGGGTGGCCGTCTTGATGGCGGTGATGATCTGCCGGGTGATGCACAGCTCGGCGAAGGCCCGGAAGGAGGCCTGCCGGTCGGGGCGGAAGTCACGCACGGCCTTGAAGAGGCCGATCATCCCCTCCTGCTCGATGTCGTCGGAGTCGGCGCCGATGAGGAAGTAGCCCCGGGCCTTGGCCCGGGTGAAGCGCCGGTAGCGCTGCAGCAGCACGTCCAGGGAGTCGTTG
>Ga0070741_10001739_pt1 | contig 63103 bp, 52 predicted proteins | sample Coa_R1_4_FD_66440 | JGI IMG/M metagenome (GOLD analysis project Ga0070741, IMG submission 66440) | Surface soil microbial communities from Centralia Pennsylvania, which are recovering from an underground coalmine fire - Coalmine... | ecosystem: Environmental > Terrestrial > Soil > Unclassified ...
GGACGTCTGAGAAGGGCCGGGCACGACGCGGGTCAGTGCGGGTGCGCGGCGAGCGGGCTGTTGTAGAGGTCGTAGCTGCGCTCGCCGGTGAAGCGGGCCATCACCTCGTCGAGCAGGCGCTGTGAAGTGGCCACGGGCAGCTTCGCGGCGGGCAGGCCCAGGCGCCCGCCGATGCGGACGAGCGCGCACAGCAGCCATGCCGGGTCCGCGAGGAACGGATCGTCGCCGAGCTGCGCGCGCCAGACGCCTAGGCACGCGGCGGCGGCGCACAGCAGGGCGTAGCGATCGGCCAGCGCGTAGCTGAACGGCGTGGAGAGCGTGTTGTGGCCCCTGCCGGCGAGCGCCGCGCATGCCTTGCGCAGATCGGCGAGCTCCTTGGCGAAGTGGCCGCCCACCTCGCGCAGCGCCGCGCGTTCCGCCTCGTCCGCGCCGTCCGCGTCGTCGAGCAGTCCCTGGATGCCGAGCAGAGACGCGGCAAGCGGATCGGCCTCACCGAGAACCTCCAGCCGGTCGAGTTCGAGCGGCGGGAGGCAGTCGCTCGCCCGGAACAGGGTCTCCGGGGGCTGGGTGGCCGTCGCCGGGTCGGCGCGGGCGAACAGCGGCAGTTGCGGGATGATCGTGGCTTGGCGGGCCGCGCTTCCCGCGTGACCGAGGCCCATCACCGGCAAGTCGCGCAGCTGCTTCTGGAACATCCCGTACGGGCCGAAGCGGTGGTACTGGGCATCGCCGAGGATGACGGTCAAATCGTCGCAGCTCTCGGTCAGGACCTTGGGCACCAGGTACGCCGCGGCGGCGGCGCCGGCGGACATCCGGTCCGGCAGCAGGTGCGCGGCGCGGGAAGCGACGAGGGTGACGCAGTCGCTGAGCAGCAGGTCCAGGAACGCCCCTACGACGACCGTACGGGCGTGCGGAGTGCGCAGCGGTACTCCGCCGCGCTGGTTGTCTACGGCGTAGCGTACGGCGGTGCGCAGGGCCGAGTCACCGCACGCGATGAGAGTGGCCGGCACCAATCCGCGTATGAGCAACGAGGAGCGCAGCGAGAGTTCCAGCGCGCCGTTGGCCTCGCCGACCACGCAGTCAGCCGGTGCCGGACAGTCGATCATCTCCAGACCGCCGAAGTGGCAGCCGCGCATTCCGACGGTCGGGTACCTGGGCAGGTCCTCGACGCATTCGGCGGGCAACTGCTCGCGGTCGAGCAACAGCAGGCTGTGGCTGCGCGCCGTGGGGCGGTCGTCGACGCGCGCGAAGATGACCAGGCCGCGCGCTCTGTCGGCGTTGGCGACGACTGTCTTGACTCCGTTGAGGCGGAATCCCCCGGACGCCGGCCGGGCCGCGATCTCGTCGCGCACGAAGTCGTTGGCGTGCGGCTCGCCGCGGCGCGCGACGGCGACCCGGCCGCCGGACAGCAGCAGGCCCGCGACCCAGCGCTGCTGCCGCTCGGTGCCGGCGAACCAGACCGGCGCCGCCGCGATGAAACTGGCCAGCCCGTAGCCGAAGCCGAGCGAGGGATCGCGGCGGAACACCGGTCGCAGGATCCTGCCGAGCGTGTCCAGCCGGTCGAGCCTCCCGCCGAGCCACGCGGGCACGAACTCGGCGCCCATGCCGAAATCGTCGAGCAGCGCCTCGCCCTCCCCCAGCACCTCCCAGTGGTCGTCCGCGGCGAGCACCGCCTGCTGCCCGAGCGGATTGGCAGGGTCGGCCATCACGCCGAAGCGGCGCTCCAGTTCGTCCGCGCGCACTCGCGCCCCCGGCGGCGTCGCGGCCGGGACAGCTGGGGCAGTACCCTGATTCACTTGTGGCTCCTCATGTCATGTGCCGTGGTGCGGTGGGGCGTACGCGGTGGGCGCGCGGCCGACGAGCGCATTCGCACGGACTGTCCCAATTCGCGTTGGAGGGTGGCTGGAGGACGGGTGAAAGGCGGAACGGGCCGGGGTGCCCGCGGCGCGGCGGCCGGCTCGCGGCTCAAGGGATCCTCGGCCGCGCGACGAGCCCGCCGCACGACCGTGGAGGCATCCGAGGAAGGACGGTCCCGATGTCCGAAACCCTTGTCCGCGCCCCGCTGGTCCTCGACGACGCCGCCGCGGACCTGCTCTTCCGCGACGCGCGCACGCCGAACAACTTCAGCTCGGAGCCGGTGTCCGACAAGCAGCTGCGGGCGATCTACGAGCTGATCAAGTGGGCCCCCACGGCGTTCAACGCCCAGCCGCTGCGGGTGGTCCTGGTGCGCTCCGCGGCGGCGAAGGACCGCCTGCTGCGGCATCTTTTCGGCAGCAACGCCGAAAAGGCCCGCTCGGCCCCGCTGGTGGCGATCCTGGCCGCCGACCTGCGCTTCGACCAGGAGCTTCCACGCGTCTTCCCGCATTTCCCGCAGGCGAAGGACGTGCACTTCAGCGACCCGGCGACGCGCGAGGAGGCCGCGCTGTCCTACGCGCAGCTGCAGGTCGGCTATTTCATCCTGGGCGTGCGTGCCGCCGGCCTCGCCGCCGGTCCGATGATCGGCTACAACGCGAGCGGCATCGATCTGGAGTTCTTCCCCGACGGGGAACACAAGGTGCTGACGGTCGTCAACATCGGCAAGCCCGGCGACGACCCGTGGTTCCAGCGGCTGCCCAGGCTGGAGTACGAAGAGGTGTTCAGCGAGGTGTGAGCGCGCTCCGCACCCGAGCCCGCGTCCCGCCGCGCGAGTGCGTCGTAGACATCTGGCGACGAAGTCCGGGAGCTCTTCGGCGGTCTTCTGCCGCACGAGCGGCCTCAGTCGTCGCTCCGCGTCCGTCGGGCAGGGTGCCCCGCCCGACGGACGCGGCCTGTCGGCGAGACGCTTCGGACAGGACGAAGCCCGGCGGTCCGGACGAGCGCAGTGCTCGCACCGGACCGCCGGGCTTCGCGCTTCACCGCGATTCGACGGCTTTGTTCGCGCTCACGCGGGCGGCGCCTCCACGTGCTCTTTGGCGTGGCGCAGTGTGGTGAGGCTGTTGGTGCCCAACGCGTGCCGCACCTTCTGCCTGGCCTCCTCCATGCTCGCCTCCTGGCCCAGCGCCTCGCGCACGCCCGCCGGGTTGAGCGTGACGGTGTGCCAGGACCTGGCCTCGACCAGGCCGTCCGCAGCCGCGCGGAACTCCCACCGGCCGGTGTGAGCGCTCATCACCGGCGGGACCTGCAGCTGCTTGTAGAGGATCTCGCCGCGGTCCGCGAAGCACAGCCGGACCGACTCGGTGGTGTGGATCGAGCCGTCCGGGCTGCGGGTGTCCATGACCATCCGCTGCACGCCCGGCACCCGCTCGGTCAGGTCGAGCCGGCTGACGTGCGGCAGCCGCCGCGGCCACAGGTCGGCCCGGTTGATGAACTCGAAGATCTCGGACACCGGGCCCCTGATGGACACCCCGTCGCTGAAGGTGAAGCGCAGCCGGTCCGGTCCGTCCTGCTGCTCGGCCGCGGTCTTGAGCGCGGCCAGCTCGGCGTTGCTGTTGCGGTCGACCGCCTGCTGGATGAACGCGACCGCGTCCGGGTCGTCCGCGATCGCCTCGAACTCGTGGGTCAGCGTCACCGAGCAGCGCTCGCCGTTTCCGAGCGGCTCGATGATCCACTTTCCGCCCATCGAGGCGACCGGCGGGCTGGAGACCACCTGCTGGAAGGAGATGGTGCCGGCGGCGCGGTCCAGGGTGCGGCGGGAGGTCCAGTCGCGCACCTCGCCGTTGGCCATCGCCCAGATCCGCAGCAGCTGCTCGCCCGCCTCGTCGCGCAACAGGTCGACGTGCACGGTGGGGCCGAAGACCTGCGGCCAGCCCGCGACGTCCGCGACCAGCCCGAAAACGGTTTCCGCCGCGGCCTCGACGGTGATGTCGTGCTTGGTGTTGTGGGTCGCCACTGTGGTTCTCTTTTCGTTCGCTGCGACCGCCGGCCCGGGCTCCGCGCCGGCGCCGGGGTCTTCAGTAGTTGCCGAGGCCGCCGCACACGTTGAGCGCCTGGGCGGTGATGGAGGCGGCGGTGTCGCTCGTCAGGTATCCGACGAGTCCGGCCACCTCCTGCGGGGTCGAGTAGCGGCCGAGCGGGATCTTGGCCTGGAACTTGGTGAGGACCTCGTCCTGGGTGGTGCCCCAGTGGTCCGCGTAGCCCTGCCGCACCTTCACCGCGAGCGGGGTCTCGACGTAGCCCGGGCAGACCGCGTTCACGGTGATGCCGCTGGTCGCCAGCTCGAGGCCGAGGGCCTTGGTGAAGCCGACCACGCCGTGCTTGGCCGCCGAGTAGGGCGCCCCGAACACCACTCCCTGCTTTCCGCCGGTGGAGGCGATGTTGACGATCCGGCCCCAGCCGCGTTCGCGCATGCCGCCGTGCGCGAGCACCTGCCGGGTGACCCGGAAGACGCTGTTGAGATTGGTTTCGATGACTGAGTACCACAGCTCGTCGGGGATTTCGGCGGTCACGCCGCCGCCGTTGCGCCCGGCATTGTTAACCAGGATGCCGAGCGGTCCGTAAGTATCCACCGCGGCCGCGACGAGGTTCTCGACGTCCCGTCCTTCGGTCACGTCGGTGCGCAGGCCGGCCGCGGTGTGGCCGTCCGCGCGCAGTTTCTCCACGGCGCCGTCAACGTCCTCCTGGGTACGTGCGCACAGGAATACCGGGTGCCCCCGCTCGGCCAGCAGCCGGGCGGTGGCCAGCCCGATGCCGCTGGTGGAGCCGGTGACCAGCGCCGGTGCCGGTGTTTTCGCTGACATCATCCCAATTCTTTCCGCTCGGTTGGTAAGAGTTCGAATGTGGTGGTGTGTCACGCCGGGGCCGGGGTCACAGCGCGATCCCGGCCGGGATGAGCACGGCGGGCACGGCGGCGGCCGGCTGCTCGTCGACGAGGCAGTCGCGGACCGCCGGCGGCACCCGGTAGCCCTCGGAGACCAGCCGGTCGACGGCGCGCACCACGGCGGCCCGGTCGGCCTCGGGCCCCGCGGGCCGGTGGCCGAGCAGCGAGACGACCGCGCTGCGGCGGGAGAGCACCTCTGGGTGGCGGCGGGCCAGCACGGAGAGGCCTTGCCCGGGCCCGGTTTCGACCAGCAGGTAAGAGCCCTGCGACAGGAGGTGATCGAGCGCCGGGCCGAAGAGCACCGGCACGCCGGGCACCATCGCCCAGAACTGCGGGTCGCGGGCGGTCGCCTTGTCCAGGAACCCGGGGCGCGAGGCGGACACGATCCGGATCGCCGGGGCGTTCAGCTGGATCCCGGCGAACGCGGGGACGGAGGCGGCGCAGGCCGGCAGGATCGAGGGGCTGTGGAAGCCGCGCAGCGCCTTGGCGGGCATGCAGGTGATCTCCGCGCGCTCCAGGGCCGCGCGCACCTCGGAGAGCTGCGGCTCCGGGCCGGCGACCAGAAGCTGGCCCGGGCCGTTGACCGCGCCGACGACCACCTCGTCGGTCAGGAACGGCGCGACCCGCTCCTCGTCGGCGACCACGGCGAGCATCCCGCCGAGCGGGGCGTGCTGGAACAGCTCGACGCGGGAGAGCAGCAGCGCGGCGGCGTCTTCCAGGCTGACCACCCCGGCCAGCGCGGCCGCGACGTACTCCCCCGCGCTGTGGCCGAGCAGAACCGAGGGCTCCACGCCCCAGGACTGCAACATCCGGCCCATCGCGTAGCCGATGCCGAACAGCAGCGGCTGCGCGCGAATCGCCTCGTCCACGGCGACGCGCGGGTTCGAGGAGAGCCAGTCGGCGCGGATCGCGGCGCCCTCGCGGCCGAGCAGGACGAAGAAGTCGTCGATGGCGTCGGTGAAGGCGGGTTCGCGCTCGTAGAGGCCGACGCCCATGCCCTGATGCTGGGCGCCCTGGCCGGGCAGCAGCAGCGCGACCGGGCGCGGCGTGGACGTGCCCGTCGGCACTGCGCGGCCGATCACGAGGCGTCCCCGATCATCGCGACGGCCCGGGTCCAGCCCGCGCCCGCCCCGGTCAGCTTGACCGGCAGGCAGCTGACCTGGAAGCCGTGTGCGACCGGCAGCGCCTCGAGGTTGGCGAGGCGCTCGATCTGGCAGAACTCGCGGCGGCGGCCGGTGAAGTGCGCGGGCCACAGGACGCTGCGATCCCCGGTGCGCTGGTATTCGCTGATGATGTGCGGGAACGGTGCGTCCAGGCTGAAGGCGTCGGTGCCGATGACGCGCACGCCGAAGTCGAGCAGGTATTCGGTGGCCGGGCCGTCGAGGCCGACGAACTTGGTGAAGTACTCCTGGGTTCCCGCCCGCGCCGAGGCCCCGGTCCACAGCAGCGCGATGTCGTAGGGCCGCGGGGTGTAGCCGATGCGGTCGAGGGCTGATTCGAGGTCGCCGACGCCCGCCGCGCCGGAGCCGATCTCGGTCAGGTCGAGCACGAAGGCCGGACGCACGAACCAGTCCAGCGGCAGCTCGTCGATGGTGCGCGGGACGCCGCTGCCGTACTCGGTGCGGGAGCCGTAGTGCGCGGGGGCGTCCACGTGGGTGCCGGTGTGCGCGGTCAGCGTGAAGGTGTCGTTGTTGAGAAACTCGCCGTCGGGCAGTTCGTCGACGGAGAGGTCGAGGCCGAAGTGCTCGCGCATCGCGCCGGTCATGTGCTCGGCCCCCTGAGCGGGGGTCATCGGCTCGTGCCGCACCGGTTCCGGCTCCCAGAAGCGGGCGTCGACCGGCGTGGACAGATCGATCAGGTGCATCGAGCCACTCTCCTCACGGGCTGTCTCCTCACGGCTGAGGTCAGCGTGGGGGGTGGCGCTCGAGAGCCGGTGGACGGCCGCTTCGCAGGGTTCTGGTGCCGCACGGCGCGGTCCGGCGGGGGCCGGCGAGCTCGAGACGGGCTCCACACGGCGTCGAGCAGCGTTCCCGACCCTCAGTGCACGGAGACGGCCACCGCGCGGGGCCGTCTGTGGGCTGACGAAAGAGGAGTACTCGCATGGATGCCCTGTTGGAGGCGGCCGGCAAGCCGGTCTCCGCGGACCTCTACCTTGAGGTCCAGCAGTTCTACGCCTGGCAGATGCGCCTGCTCGACGACGGTCTGACGGCGCAGTGGGCGCAGACCTTCACCGAGGACGGCGTCTTCGACGCGAACGGCCACCCGCACCCGGTGCAGGGCCGCGACAAGATCGCCGCGGGCGCGCTGGCCGCACGCAAGGCGCTGGACGAGGCGGACATCCGCCACCGGCACTGGCTCGGCATGATCACCGTGACCGAGCAGAGCGACGGCGAGCTGCTGGTGCGCAGCTACGCCACGGTCATCGAGATCCCGCACGGCGGCACGGCCTCGCTGAAGTTCAGCACGGTCTGCGAGGACCTGCTGGTGCGCGTTGACGGCGAGCTGAAGATCAGGGACCGCCAGGTGGTCCGGGACGATCTGCGCTAGCCGCACGCGGCACGCAGGACAAGCACAGCCGCCGCCTCCCGGGGAAGGGAGACGGCGGCTGCGTCGTGTAACGGTTCGTCAGGAAGCGACGACCGGGGCGGACTGGATCATCTCCAGCAGGCTGCGGAAGGTCTCCGCGTCCGAGACCGCGTCGTCCGGCAAATCGATACCGTACTCGCGGCGGATGCGGCCGGTGACCTGGAGCAGCGCGAGCGAGTCGTAGCCGATCTCGACGAAAGGCGTGTCCAGGACCTCCTCGCCGTCCAAGTCCACTCCCTCCTCCACCCCGGCGCTTTCGCGCAGCAACCTGGTCAGCACTTCGCGGTCGATCGTTTGGGCCATGCTCGGCACTCCTTGCTCGGTTGGCGGTTCTTCTTCGGTACGTGCGGTGCTCAGGCGCCGACGACGAGAGCCGCGTTGAACCCGCTGTAACCCCTGGCCAGGACCAGGGCCGTGCGCGCGTCGGTCTCGCGGGCCTCGGTGACCAGGTCGATCGCCAGGCCGGGGGCGGGCTCGGGGACGTTGATCGTCGGCGGGATCACGTGGTCGCGCAGGCTCAGCAGCGCGGTGGCCACGTCGAGGGACGCGCCGCCGCCGATCAGCCGGCCGGTCATCGTCTTCGGCGCGGTGACCGGCACTCCGTTCGGGCCGAACAGCGCGCTGATCGCCAGCGCCTCGGCCCGGTCGAGCCGCGGCGTGCCGGCGGCGTCGGCGAACACCACGCCGATGTCGGCCGGGGCGAGGCCCGCGTCGGCGATCGCCTGGCGGGCCGCGCGCAGCAGTCCCCCGCCGCCGGCCAGCGGATCGTTCTCAGCGTCCTGCGAGGACGGGCGCGGGTCGAAGGTCGCGGCGTAGCCGAGGATCCGGCCGTACTCGCGCTCGACTCCGCGCGCGCGAGCCGCATCGGCGTCTTCGACCACGATGATGGCTCCGCCCTCGCCGGGCACGTAGCCGTTCGCCGCGGCGGAGAACGGCAGGAAACCCTGCGCCGGGTCCTCGGAGCGGCTCAGCAGGCCGGTCGCCAGCTGCCCCATCCAGCCCCACGGGCACAGCGCTCCATCGACCCCACCCGACACCACCAACTCAGTCCCCTTACGGATCTGCCGGCGGGCGTGGCCGATCGCGTCGAGGCCGCCGGCCTGGTCGGTGACCACGACGCCGCTCGGGCCACGCAGGCCGTGCCGGATCGAGATCTGGCCGGTGTTGGCCGCGTAGAACCAGGCGAAGGACTGGTACGCGCTGACGTACTCCTTGCCCTTGCTCCACAGCAGCCCGAGCTCGCGCTGGCCGAACTCGACCCCGCCGCCGGAGGCCGAGGTGATCACGCCCATGCCGTACTCGGGCAGCTCCTGCGGGTTCACCGCCGCGTCGCCCAGTGCCTCCTCGGCGGCCACGAGCGCGAACTGCGTGCTGCGGTCGGTCTGCGGCAGCAGCCGGCTCGGGATGCGCGCCTCGGCGTCGAATCCGGTGACCTCGCCGGCCAGGCGGGAGGGGTACTTGCTGGCGTCGAAGCGGGTCAACTGGCCGATCGCCGGGCGTCCGGCGAGCGTGGCCTGCCAGTGCTCCTCGACGCCGAGCCCGGTCGGCGCGGCGATGCCGAGCCCGGTGACTACGGGTGCTGACGCGCTCATGCTTCCCTCCTGCCGACACGGTTGAGCACCAGCGCGCTCTGGAAGCCGCCGAAGCCGCTGCCGACGCTGAGCACGGCGTCGGTGCGGTGCTCGCGGGCGGTGTTGGGGACGTAGTCGAGGTCGAGGTCCGGGTCCGGCTCGTGCAGGTTGGCCGTGGGCGGCACCACGTTCTCCTCGATGGCCAGCGCGCAGGCGGCGATCTCCAGCGCGCCGATCGCGCCGAGCGAGTGCCCGATCATGGACTTGATCGAGCTGACCGGGGCGCGGTACGCGTGGTCGCCGAGCGCCGCCTTGAACGCGCCGGTCTCGTGCCGGTCGTTCATCTTGGTGCCGGAGCCGTGCGCGTTGATGTAGTCGATCGCCTCCGGGTTCAGCCTCGCCTCGTCCAGCGCGACCCGGATCGCTTCGGCCATCTCGCGGCCGTCCGGCTTGAGGCCGGTCATGTGGTAGGCGTTGCAGCGCGAGGCGAATCCGCTGATCTCGGCGTAGATGTGCGCGCCGCGGCGGCGGGCGCTCTCCAGCTCCTCCAGGATCAGCACCGCCGCGCCCTCGCCGAGCACCAGGCCGTTGCGGGTGCGGTCGAACGGGCGGCAGGCGTGTTCGGGGTCGTCGTTGCGCGGGGTGGTGGCGTGGATCGCGTCGAAGCAGGCGGCGGTGATCGGCGCGATGGGCGCCTCGGTGCCGCCGGCCACCACGACGTCGACGCTGCCCTCGCGGATCAGGTCGACCGCGTAGCCGAGCGCGTCGAGGCCGGAGGTGCAGCCGGTCGAGACGATCGACGCCGGGCCCTGCGCGCCCGCGGCCCAGGCCACCTCGGCGGCGACCGAGCTGGGCACGAAGTGCCGGTACAGCTCGGGCACCACGTATTCGTGGTCTACTTCCCACTTGGTGCCGGTGTCGCTGACCACGACGTACTCGCGCTCCAGGCTCGTAGTGCAGCCGACCGCGGTGGCGATGGTGGTGCCGACGCGGCCCGGGTCGAGCGACTCGACGTCGAGGCCGCTGTCGGCCAGCGCCTCGCGGGCGCAGACCACCGCGAACTGGGAGGCCCGGTCCATCCGGCGGGCGTCCTGGTGCGAGAGCCCGGCCTTGATCGGGTCGAAGTCGACCTCGGCGCCCACCCGGGAGCGGAACGGCGAGGGGTCGAAGTGGGTGATCGTGCGGGTGGCGGTGCGCCCGGAGGTCAACAGCTCCCAGTACGCCTTCGTGCCGACGCCGCCGGGGGCGACCACGCCCAGGCCGGTGATGGCGACCGCGCGGCTCATCGCCGACCCCTGCTCTGCCCGGACGGGCCGCTCGCGGACGGGCGGCGCCGGCCGGGGTCGGGTGTGCGGATAGTCCTCACTGAGGTCGGTCCCTTCTCAAGTCCGATTCCAGCCGGGTGCCGGGACGGGCGGGATCGTGTCCCGCCCGGTCCCGGCAGCTACCGGGCGCGCCCGCGGTGGCGGACGGCTGCCGGTCCTCGGTCCGGCTCCCCGCGGATGAGCGGGGAGCGGGACCGTGTACGCGCATGGTTGGCGACCTTCCTCGACGTCCGCTCGAGCGGCTGCGGAAGGCGATCGCCGGAAATATCAAAACCCTGGTTCGCGCCGCCGGATCAGGCGGCTTCGGGCCGGGCGGCCGGGTCGGGGGCCCCGGCGTCCTGCGGCGGCGCGGCGCTCGCCGGCCGGGCTGCGCGGCGCGGCTTGACCCTGCGGTTGCGCAGCATCTGCCGCCACTCCTCCGCGGAGAAGCCGGCCGCCTCGGTGGTCGCCATGAAGTCCAGCAGGATGTCCAGGAACCGCTGCGGCTGCGTGTGGAACGGGAAGTGTCCGGTGTCGCTGAACAGTTCCAGCCGGCTGCCGGGCATCGCGATGTGCGCGAGCCAGGCGTGCGAGGCCGGCAGGATCGGGTCCTTGTCGCCCCACACGAGCATGGTGGGCATGCCCTCGGTCAGGTAACAGCGGTCCAGCAGCGTGCCCAGTTGTCCGCGCCAGTCCACCACCGCGCGCAGCGTCCTGCCGAAGGCGAGGCGGGAGTCGGCGTTCGGCAGGGCGTCCAGCACGCGCAGCAGTTCGGGCGCGTCCCGGCCCAGCGGCAGCCCGGACAGCTGTAGCAGCTTGACCGCGGCGGTGACCTGCCAGCGCACCGTGGGCAGCTTCATCCCGGCCATCAGCAGCTCGGCGCCCGGCAGCGAGGCGGCGCGCAGCAGCGGGGTGACGTGGCGTGCGACCCCGCCGGTGGCCACCAGCACGATCCGTTCGGTGCGCTCCGGGTACTGATACGCGAACTGCATCGCGACCCCGCCGCCGAGGGAGTGGCCGACGAGCGTGACCCGGTCGATGCCGAGCACGGACAGCAGGTCGCGCATCCCGTTGGCGTAGCCGCCGATCGAATAGTCGCCGCGCGGCTTGTCCGACTCGCCGTGCCCGAGCAGGTCCGGCACGATCACCCGGTGATTACGGGCCAAGCCGGGCACGATCGGCGCCCAGGTCTCGGAGGAGTCGCCGATTCCGTGGATCAGCAGCACCGCCGGACCGTTGCCCGCCATCCGGAAGGCGTGCTTGTGCCCGTGTATGGTCCGATACCGCAGGCGGGCCATCGGCAGCGGCACCGACTCGGGCACCACGCGCAGGGCTCTGCGATTGCGTGCTGAGGTCGGCGCGGCCGTCGCGGTGCTGTCGGTGGTCACAGTGCTCTCCCTCACTGATGCAGGCGCCGCGTTCGGCCCTCATGGACGCCGCCCGCGCCAGGACGCGGCCGAGCGGTGTTGGTACTGACGGTGGCCGCTCCGGCGGCGGACGAGTCGGGGCTGGGCGTCATCAGTGCGCGGCCGGCCCGCGCCCAGCATCGCCACGACCGCGACCAGCGCCGCGATCTCCTGCTCTGTGGGGTGCCCGCGCAGGATTCGCACGTCGGCCTCCCCCGGCGCGAACCTGGTCATCGCACCCGCCTAGACCGGCTGGTTGCCGTGCTTGCGCTCCGGCGTGTCGGCGTGCTTGTGCCGCAGCATCGCGAGCGAGCGGATCAGGACTTTGCGGGTGTCGGCCGGGTCGATCACGTCGTCGACGAGGCCGCGCTCGGCCGCGTAGAACGGATGCATCAGTTCGCTGCGATACTCGTCGATCTTGCGGGCCCGCGTCGCCTCCGGGTCCGCGGACTCGGCGATCTCCTTGCGGAAGATGACGTTCGCCGCGCCCTGCGCGCCCATGACCGCGACCTCGTTGGCCGGCCAGGCGAACGACAGGTCCGCGCCGATCGACCGCGAGTCCATCACGATGTACGCGCCGCCGTACGCCTTGCGCAGGATGACCTGCACGCGCGGAACGGTGGCGTTGCAGTACGCGTACAGCAGCTTCGCGCCGTGCCGGATGATGCCGTTGCTCTCCTGATCCACGCCGGGCAGGAAGCCGGGCACGTCCACCAGCGTCACCAGCGGGATGTTGAAGGCGTCACACAGCTGCACGAACCGCGCGGCCTTCTCGCTGGCGTGGATGTCCAGCGCCCCGGCCATCACCAGCGGCTGGTTGGCCACGATGCCGACGACGTGCCCATCCAGGCGCGCCAGCGCGCACACCACGTTGCCGGCCCAGTGCTCGTGGACCTCCAGCAACTCCCCGTCGTCCACGATCTCACCGATGACCGCGCGCACATCATAGGCCTGATTCGGTTCGGTGGGCACCAAGTCGAGCAGCGCTTCGACGCGGCGGTCCGCCGGGTCGCCGCACTCGGCCGCCGGCGGCAGCTCGGCGTTGTTGGACGGCAGCAGTGAGAGCAGGAACCTGACGTCCTCGAAGCAGGCTGCCTCGTCGTCATGAATGAACGCTGATACGCCCGAGGCGCGTGCGTGCACATCCGCGCCGCCGAGGCTTTCATGCGTCACCTGCTCGCCGGTGACCGCGCGCACCACGTCCGGGCCGGTGATGAACATCTGCGCGTTGCCGCGCACCATGAACGTGAAGTCGGTGAGCGCCGGGGAGTACGCCGCGCCGCCGGCGCACGGCCCGAGGATCACACTGATCTGCGGTACGACCCCGGACATGCGCACGTTGCGCTCGAAGATGCCGCCGTAGCCGGCCAGCGCGGTCACGCCCTCCTGGATCCGCGCGCCCGCCCCGTCGCACAAGCCGACCAGCGGCGCTCCCGCCGCCGCGGCCAGATCCATGACCTTGTGGATCTTCTGTGCGTGCGCCTCGCCCAGCGCCCCGCCGAACACCCGGAAGTCGTGTCCGAATGCGAATACGGTCCGGCCGTGCACCAGGCCCCAGCCGGTGACTACCCCGTCGCCGTACGGCCGGCGCCGGTCCAGCCCGAAGGCATTGGCCCGGTGCCGGCGCAGCGTCTCGACCTCTGTGAAGGTGCCCTCGTCGAACAGCAGGTCAAGCCGCTCGCGCACGGTCAGCTTGCCGCGCTCGTGCTGCCTGCGGGTGGCCTCCTCGTCCGGGCCCGCCTGCACCAGCTCCCGCAGCGCGGACAGGTCGACGGTTACTTCGCGCAGTCCCGGCCGGGCGGCGGCGCCGACGGCCTGCTCGGCCTCGGCGATCGCCTCGGCCACCAGCTTCGCGTCGAGTTCTTCGAGGGCCGCGGTTTCCATGCACTCTCCCTGTCTGCGGGGCGCCACGCGCCCCGCGCGGGGGAAGGCGGCCGCGCGGGGCAGTCGGCGGACTGCCGAACTGGCGGGACCGTAGGCAGCGCTCCTCGCGGCGTGGTGGAGAACCGGCAGGCGCCTGATATCGCGGCGACCGCAGCCCGTCGGCAGAGCGGCTCAGGCCACGAAGCGGTCGAACGAGGCCTCGCGCGGCGACTCGAGGTCCAGCGCCGGGTCGGAGCGCAGGATCGCCTGCTGCAGCCGGTGCACCCGCCCGGACGGCTCGAGGCCCAGTTCCCGGTTGAGGGTGTTGCGCAGCTGGTGGAACGACTCCAGGGCCCGCCAGGCGCTGCCGGAGCGATAGAACGCGAGCATCAGCTGCATGCACAGGTTCTCGTGCATCGGATACCGCGCCACCAGCACCCGTAGCTCGCCGATCAGCGCGCCGTGCCGGCCGAGTCGCAGATCCGCCTCGATCCGGCGCTCGAGGGCGCCCATCCTGGCCTCTTCCAAGCCGAGCACGTCGAGTTCGAGCACCCGCCCCGCCCGCACGTCGAGCAGCGCCGGACCGCGCCAGAGCCGCAGCGCCCGGCTGAGCGTCTCCGAGGCCAGATGGTCGTCGCCGGCCTCGTAGGCACGGCGTCCGGCGGCGGCCAGCTGGTTGAACTCGTCCGCGTCGATCCGCCCCGGCTGCACCTCGAGCAGGTAGCCGCCGTGCCGGGTGACCAGCACATCCTTGGCGTGCCTGCTCGGGTCGGGAGCCAGCGCGGCGCCGATGAGGCGGCGCAGTTGCAGCACGTAGGTCTGCAGGGTGGTGGCGGCGCTGCGCGGGGCCTCCGCGCCCCACAGCTCCTCCACCAGCGTCGGAACGGTGACCACACGATCAGCGCGCAGGGCGAGAAGGGCGAGGACCTGACGCGGTTTGCTCGCGCTCGGCACGATCGAGGTGCCCTGCTCCTCGATGCACACCGGACCGAGAACTTTGACATCCATCTCACGGCCTCCCTTCGAGGTGGCGTCCAACGGCCAAAGACCGTGACGACGACCGCCCGTCGAGAATGGCACCACGGCCGATCCAGCAGCCAGTGACGGGCTCATGAGTGCGGATGTGAAGAACTCACGCCCCGCGGGTGAGCCCGACACTGTTCGGCGCCGAACACCGGCGCGCACTATCGATGGTGTCAGCGCGAACGGCTGACGAAGATCCGGAGGGGAGATCCGTCATGTCGAACGTCAGCAACACGCCGGTCGAACGCGACTGGCGCTTCGCCGAACTCGTCGCTCGTAGCTGGATGGAGCCGGAGCTGGTCGTGCGGTACGCCGCGGATCCGTGCGCCGTACTGGCCGAGTTCGGGCTCAAGGTCGCCCGCCGCGAGGAGGCGCCGGCCCTGGAGCCGTACTGCGGCGCCGATCTGATCATCGAGGATCTGGAGCACGCCCGCGGCCACCGGCTGACCCAGACGGTGAACTTCTGCGGCACCGAGCCGGGCGACGACGAGCCCGAGCCGCAGGGCGACCCGGTTCCGGTCAGGAGGAACTCGGCGTGATCACCGCAGACGGTCCGGACACGGGCCGGCTGGTCGGGTTCAAGCGGCATCTGCGCAGCGCGGTCATCCCGGGCGAGGCGGCATATCTGCTGTCTCCGCTCGGGGTGACTGCTCTGGAGGGAGATTTCATCGAGGTGCTGGCGCCGCTGCTCGACGGCAGCCGCACGCTGGCCGGCGTCGTGCGCGACGCCACCCCCGCGATGACCGCAGCCCAAGTCGGCCGCCTGATCGGCCAGCTCTTCGACGCCGATCTGCTGGCATTCCGAGACAGCACGCGAACAGGTCCGCCGCGCGACGCCGCGGCCGAGGCCTACTGGGATCTGGCCGGCCTCGACGGCCCGCTGGCCGCGGAGGCGCTCGGCAGGACGCCGGTGCGCCTGATTTCGATCGGCGAGGTGGACCACGCCGCCGCTCGCGAGGCGTGCCGGGCCTCCGCGCTGAGCACCCTCGAGGGCGAGGCGTGTCCGGCGGGCGCGTTCACGCTCGTGTTCTGCGATGACTATCTGGCTCCCGAGCTGGCCGCGATCGACGCGGCGCAGCGCGCGAGCGGCCAGGCGTGGCTGCTGGCCAAGCCGTGCGGACCGCAGCCCTGGATCGGGCCGCTGTTCCAGCCCGGCGCGGGGCCGTGCTGGTCCTGCCTGGCCAAGCGGCTCGGCGACCATCGCCGCTGCGAACCGTGGATCAGCCGTGCGGAGGCGGCTGGATCACGGGTGCGCTACCCGGAGGCGTCCATAGCCGCCGCCCGGTCCGTCGCGATCCAGTTCGCGGTGCTGGAAGCCGCCAAGTGGCTGGCCGGGGTACGGCAGGCGGAGCAGAATTCCGTCTACACGCTGGACACGATGACGCTGCACGGCACCCGGCACACGGTCGCGCGCCGGCCGCAGTGCCCGGAGTGCGGCGACCCCGCGATGATGGCACGGCTCGCGCGCAGGCCGATCACCCCGCGCTCGCAGCCGAAGGCCGCGGATACCGGCGGCGGTCACCGAGCCCTGTCCGCCGAGGCGATGCTGGCCCGCTACCAGCACCTGGTCGGCCCGGTCACCGGGATCACGAAGGCGCTCGAACCCGCCGCGGGGGTGCCTGACTTCCTCAACTGCTACGTCTCCGGCCCGAATCTGGCCGTGCGAACGCGTTCGCTCGCCGGGCTGCGTTCCGGGGTCCGCGCGCAGAGCAGCGGCAAAGGGGTCACCGCGCTGGAGGCCCGGGTCGGCGCGCTGTGCGAGGCCGCCGAGCGCTACAGCGCCGTCCGGCAGGGCGACGAGCTGACCGTGCGGGCCAGCTACCGCTCGCTCGGCGAACTGGCCGTCCATCCCGATCGCTGCCAGCTCTTCCATGAGCGCCAACTGTGTGACCGCCGGCGCTGGAACAAGACGCACTCGGCGCTCCAGCACGTGTGCGAACCCTTCGACGAGAAAGCCGTGCACGAGTGGACCCCGGTCTGGTCGCTGACCGGGCAGACCCAGCGGCTGCTGCCGACCGAACTGCTCTACTTCGGCCGCGGCCCGCAGTGGTCCGGGCAGTTGTCCGCGAACTCCAACGGGAACGCGGCCGGAAGCTGCCTCGAGGACGCGATCGTGCAGGGTTTCCTGGAGCTGGTGGAGCGGGACGCGGTCGCGCTGTGGTGGTACAACCGCACGACGCACCCGGCGCTCGACCTCGACTCCTTCGACGAGCCGTGGATCGAGGCCCTGCGCGCGCACTACCGACGGCTCGGCCGCGAGGTGTGGGCGCTGGATCTGACCTCCGATCTCGGCATCCCGGTGTTCGCCGCGCTCTCGCGGCAGGCGGGCGCCGAGGGCGGACGGATCGTCTTCGGCTTCGGCGCGCACTTCGACCCGCGGATCGCGCTGCGCCGGGCGTTGACCGAGATGGGCCAGCTGTTCGGCGCGGTCGTGTGCCGCGACAGCGCCGGAGACCCGGATCTCGACGCGTGGTGGGCCCATTGCGCGAGACGGTGCCCTGAATATCTGTTGCCGGCCGCGGGCGGCAAGGCGGTCGGGGCGCAGGACTACCGGTACACCCCCGCCGCGGATCTGCTCGACGACATCGAGGCGATCACGGCGCTGACCCGCTCGCGGGGGCTCGAACTGCTGGTGCTGGACCAGACCCGACCCGACCTCGGCATCCCGGTGGTGAAGGTGATCGTGCCCGGCCTGCGGCACTTCTGGGCGCGGCTTGCCCCGGGGCGCCTGTACGACGTGCCGGTCGCGCTGCACCGGCTGGCCGAACCGACGCCTTATGAGCGACTCAATCCGATTCCGCTGTTCGTCTAGGCCTCTGAAGCAGAACCCACCAAGCGCGGCCCGGCCCCCGGGGCGCAGGAGACCGATCACCATGTACACGCTTCACCTGGGGGATCCCGGCGAGGGATCGAAGGAACTCTGGTCACTACGCGAAGACGTCTTCGTCGAGCCGTACGCGCCGGACGGCTCGGTGACCCTCTACGGCCGCTGGGGGGATGTCGTCCTGCAGCAGCTGCCGGAGACGGTCACCAAATTCCTGCACCGGATGCAGCTCGGCCCGGTCTCGCTCACCAACGTGCTCGGCGAGCCTTCGGGATCGGGGCCGCTGAGCACGGCGGACCGGGCGACGCTGTTCGTCACCCTGGAACGGCTGCGCCACCTGATCGTGCGCTCGCTCAGCGCGGGACACGGGGAGCAGCCGCTGGTGTCGGTGATACCCATGTCGCCGCGCGCCGCGTTCCAGGTCAAGCCGCTCGACCCGGACCTGCCGGTACGCCTGTCGGTGTTCGCGACTCTCGGCTCCGACGGCACCGCGCTGAGCTTGGAGTCACCGCTCTCCCTGCACCATGTGCTGCTGCACGCCCCGCAGGCCGCGTGGCTGGTCGCGACGCTGGCTCGGCCGCGCACCGCGGCCGAGGCCGCGGCGCTGGCCACCATGCCGCAGGAACTGGCGTCCAACACGCTCGCCTACCTGGTCGCGGCCGGGATGGTCGTGCAGAGCGAGCCGGACAGCGCGCCCGGCAGCCCCCGCTTCGCCGAGGACCACGACCCGTCGCTGCGCGGCTGGACCAGGACCGATCTGGCGTTCCACGTCTCCAGCACGCTCGGCCGGCACGACCGCGACTTCGGCGCCACCTACCCGCTCGGCGGCGAGGCGCGCCTGACCCTGCTTCCCGAGCTGCCGCGCCACGGCCCGAGGATCCCGCTGAGCCGGCCGCGGCTGACGGAGCTGCTGGACCGCGATCCGCCGTTCACCGCGGTGCTCGAGGGTCGCCGCTCGGTCCGCAGGTTCGGCAAGAGCCCGCTGACCGCCGCGCAACTCGGCGAGCTGCTGTACCGGAGCCTGCGCATCAGGTCTCTGATCGGCGCGGAAGGCTCCGCTCCCGAGCAGGCCACCACGATGGACCGGCCCTACCCGGCCGGCGGGGCGATCCACGAGCTGGGGTTCTTCGTCGTCGTCGACCGCTGCGAAGGCGTGGCCCGGGGCGTCTACGCCTACGACGCCGCCGAACACGCCCTGGCGCCCGTCGACGCCGAAGCCGCGGACACGGACCTGCTGCTGGCGCAGGCGCGCACGGCCGCCAACATGGCCGGCGCGCCGCCGGTCCTGATCGTCATCACGGCGCGGTTCGAGCGGCTGTTCTGGAAGTACGCCGGCCTCGGCTACGCGCTGGCGCTCAAGCACGTCGGCGTCGCCCAGCAGACCCTTTACCTGGTCGCCGCCGCCATGGGCCTGGCGGCGTGCGCGATCGGCACCGGGGAGATCGAGGACTCGGCCCGGATCCTCGGCCTCGACTGGCTCACCGAGTCCTGCGTGGGCGGCTTCACGGTCGGTCGCACCGCGCGCCGCGCGGCGGCGGACCGCGGGGCGCGGCACCCGGTCAACGACGCGGACTGGGCCGAGCTCTGCCGCGCCCGGCTGCCGCCGGCCCGATGACCGCAGCGCCGCGGCGGCGGGTGCGGCCGTCGAACCGGCAGATCAGGCTCCTGATCGCGCGCGGACGCGGACTTCCGCGTGCCGATATGCTCCCGCAACCTCCCTTAGAAACCGATCCGGCCATATATTCAAGGTCTACGTCGTTACTCGCGAGGAGTGGCATGGCCACCGACCGCACAATGCCGCAATGGCGCGCCGCACCGGGGTCGTTTCGGGAGTCGGACGCCGACACGCAGGACGAGCTGGCGCTGGCTGTCGATGTGGGCCGGGACGCGCCCGCCCCGCTCATCGCGCGAAACATCCTGCTTTTCCTGCTCTGCACGTATGTTTTCGTCGGAGCGCTCACCCTCCCGACCGACAATCCGGGGGACCCGCTGGCGAACAGCGGCTCCTACGTCTGTATGGCAGTAGTCTTCATCCTCCAGATCGCGCACAGCCTGACGCGGGCTTATGACTGGACGCTGCGTACGAAGATCGCGACCCTTGCCGTGCAGGCCACAGCCACCTACCTGCCGTTCGCGCTCTTCCACGAGCTGTGGGGCGGCATGGCCGGCTTCCTGGCCGGCTCCCTGCTCATCCTGCTGCGCGGCCCGGTGGCCTGGGCGCTGTTCGCCGTCTGCGCGGGCAGCATGGCGGTGATCGCGGCCGTCACCCACGAGCCCGCGGTGTGGATCGCCTACTTCGGCGTGGCGACGGCGAACACCGGCCTGGCGCTCCTCGGGCTGACCAAGCTGACCGACCTGGTCACCAAGCTGCACTCGGCGCGCGCGGAACTGGCCAGGACGGCGGTCGCCAAGGAGCGCAAGCGCTTCTCCCGCGACCTGCACGACCTGCTGGGATACAGCCTGTCCTCGATCACGCTGAAGAGCGAGCTGGCCTATCGGCTGGTGGAGGGGGAGACCGAGCGGGCGCGGCAGGAGCTCGAATCCATCCTGGAGATCTCCCGGCAGTCGCTCTCCGACCTTCGCACGGTGGCCAGCAGCTACCGCGATCTCTGCTTCGCCGAGGAGGTGGCCAGCGTCGAGTCGATGCTGCTGGCCACCGGCGTGGACCTGTCGGTCGATGTCGCCATGCCGCAGCTGCCGGCGGCCGTGGACACGGTGTTCGCGACGGTGCTGCGCGAGGGCGTCACCAACATGCTGAGGCACAGCAAGGTGGAGCGCTGCAGCATCACCGGGCGCGCGGCCGACGCCATGGTGCAGCTGGAACTCGTGAACGACGGCGTCGGCACGCCAGGCGAGCAGGCGGGGGACGCGGCCGGCAGCAGCGGGCTGGGCAGCCTCGCCCAGCGGCTCGCCGCGATCGGCGGCCGGCTGATCGCGGGGCCGGGCGCGGACCACACCTTCAGACTCGTCGCGCAAGCGCCGCTGCGCCAGGGCCGCCCGGTGTCCGAGCGGGCCGGACCGGTCGCGTTGTCGGCGGGCCCGGCCCCCGATCCGACGCGGAGGTCTGCCGATCAGGCTGTCGATGAGTAGTCTTGACGGGTAATCTGAATCGAACGGGCACGATCGCGGACCCGCTTGTGACTGTCAACGCGAACACGGGCGCCCGCGCAGCCATCGGTGGAGCTGACCTCGGCGATCACGGGGAGCCGGATCATGCGATGAAGCAGTTGACCATTCTGCTCGCGGAGGATGTGAACATGGTGCGCGGCGCCCTGGTGGCGCTGCTGAACCTGGAGCCCGACCTCACGGTGGTCGCGGACGTCGACAGCGGCGACGACATCGTGCCGACCGCGCTCGCGCACCGGCCGGACGTCGCCGTCATCGACATCGACCTGCCGGGCATCGACGGGCTGACCGCCGCGGCACTGCTGCATGACCGGCTGCCGTCCTGCAGAACCCTGATCCTCACCAGCCTCGGCCGCCCAGGCACCCTGCGCCGCGCGTTGAGCGCGCACGTGGCCGGATTCCTGCTCAAGGACGCTCCCCCGGCGAAGCTGGCGGACGCGGTGCGCAACGTGGCGGCCGGCCTGCGCGTGATCGATCCGCAGCTGGCGGTCGCCGCGTGGGACTGCCGGGACAATCCGCTCTCCCAGCGTGAACTGGAGGTCCTGCGGCTGGCCGCGCGCGGCGCCGACGCGGTGGAGATCGCCGCGCGGCTCTACCTCTCACCGGGCACGGTGCGCAACTACCTGACGACGATCGTCACGAAGCTGAGCGCGCGCAACCGGGTCGACGCGATCCGGATCGCCGAGAACGCCGGCTGGATCCCCTAGCCGGCCGCGGCTAACCGCGGCCGGCCCCGGTCAGGGCCTCGAACAGCCCGGGATCGAGCATGGTTCCGGCCGCCGTGTCCACCGTGTCGCCGAAGCCCGCGTCGAACAGCGCGACGCTCACGGTGTAGCGCCGGTCCACCGCGCACGTGCCGAAGGTCCACTCGTCGCCGGTGCCCGGGGAGCCGTCCGGCCGCAGGACCCTGGCGCGCGGGTCGCCGAGCCGGAAGCCGAACTCGGTGAACTGGAACCGCAGGCCCTGCCCGATGGCCTTGCTGTAGGCCTCCTTCAGCGTCCAGAGACGCACCAGCGCACCGTTCCTGCGGGCCTCCGCCATCGCCTTGAGCATCGCCAGCTCGTACGGCGTGCAGGCCTGGTTCTCGGTACCGGTACCCGACATCGGGCGGTCGGCCAACTCGACGTCGACGCCGATCCGGCCGCGCCGGGTGATGCCGACGACGAGCAGCTCATCGGTGTGGCTCAGGCTGATGTCGATCTGGTCGCAGCCGCGCAGGTAAGGCCGTCCACCCGGCTTGTAAGCAAGCTCAAGCAGCTCGGGCCGGCTCTCGATCACGGCGGCCGCCGCATGCTTGAGCAGCAGCCGCGCCGCGACGAACCGCGACCGGATGTGCCGGTGCGCCATACGCTGCGCGCGTGACCAGTCGCGGCCGAGCAGCAGCCGCAGTCGGGGATCGTCCGGATCCTCCGGCAGCCAGTCGGCGAGCCGCCCGTACACCATGACCCCGCCGGCCTCGGCCAGCCGCCGGCGCACCGCCTCCCACGGCCCGTCAGGCCCCTCAATCAGCAGCGGACGGCCCAGCGGCCCTCCGGAAACGCCCCCGGGGCCCACACCGGCCATCATGCGGCCAGGTCGGCGGAGAGCTGGCCGTGCAGGTACTCCACCAGGGTCGCGGGCGTGACGATGCTGTCGAGCATGTCCGGCAGCGAGAGCTTGCCGAGGGCGGGCAGCTGCTGTTCGAGCTGATACGTCAGCTGCATCACCATCACCGAATCGAAGCCGAGGTCGCCACGCAGCGCGACGTCCGGTCCGAGACGCACCGAGGGGTCGTTGACCAACCGCGCCACCGCGGCGTACACCGCCTTCCGCACCGGGTCGTCGGCCAGGGCGTCGTTCGGCAGCAGGTCGGCGATCAGCGCGGCCAGCGCGGCCGCGTCGGTGTCCTCGCTGCGGCAAACCGGCACACAGGCCGGGCCGCCGTCGCCGGCCATCGCCTTGATCAACTTGGCCAGCACCGGTTTCGGGCCGATCTCCAGTACCGTGTCAAGGCCCTGCTCCGCCAGCAGCCGCTGCGTGGCCTGGGCGAACCGCACCGGCGCGCTGATGTGCTCGGTCCAATAGAGCGCGCCCAGCGCCTCGTTCAGCAGTCTGCGGCCGCGCACGGTCGAGTAGAACGGCAGCTTCGGCGCGCGCGGCGGCACCCGCGAAGCGACCCGGGCGAAGCGTTGGAGCATCGGCTGCATCAGCGGCGAATGGAATCCGTGCGACACCTGGAGCGGCCGGGCGAGCACATTGAGCGCCGCCAGCTCGTCCTGGATGCGTTCGAGCGCACCGAGGTCGCCGGAGAGCACCGTGGCACGCGGACCGTTGAACGCGCCGAACCCGACCTTCGCCTCGCGCCGCACGAACCGCTCGAGCTGCTCGGGCGCGGCGCGCACCGCGAGCATCCCGCCGCCGCTCGGAAGGTACTGCATGTACGCGCCGCGTACCGCTACCAGCAGCGCGGCGTCATCGAGGCTGAGCGCTCCGGCGACAACCGCGGCGGCGAACTCGCCGATGCTGTGACCGATCACGGCCACGGGCCTGACCCCGGCGTCCAGCAGGGTGGCGGCGAGGGCGTATTCGACGGCGAACATAGTCGGCTGGGTGAATCCGGTCTGATGGACCCTCAGGTCGCCCCGCACGATCAGGTCCGTGATCGAAGTCCCGGTGTACGGACGCAGCGCCTCCGCGGCGGCGTCCAGGCGGCGGCGATAGCCGTCGTGTCCGAAGTAGAGCCGGGCGGTCATTCCCGGGTACTGCGCGCCCTGCCCGGTGAAAGCGAAGGCGATTCGGGGCGCGGGTTCGCTCCCTGCGTTCATGGCCGGCTCCTGTCTGAGGTTCGCGTATCGCCGGGGTGGGCAGCGCCGGGAGCGGCGGCACGAGGTCGCCCGGCGTTGTCCTCAGCCTGCTGCGACAGATGCTCCGCAAGGGCGGCGACGGTCGGATAGTCGAGCACTACGCACACGTCGACGGGTAGGCCGAGTTCCTCTTCGACATCGCCGTAGAGATTGAGCGCGACCAGCGAGTCGATGCCGTACTCGGCGAGCGGGACCAGCGGGTCGATGTCCAGACGGCCGAGGTACCTGGCCAGCCGGCGCACCAGCCACTCGCGTAGCGCGGCCTCGCGCTGCGCGTGCGGAAGAGTGAGCAATCGCGCGTTCACGCCGCCGCCTTCCCGGCCGACCCGCCGGCTGTCCGTACCCGGCCCTTGGGCCGCACCAGCTGCCGGATCCGGGGGTCGATCAGCTCGTGCAGCGGTTCCAGCCGGTCTTCGAGGAACATCGAGCGCACCGCGCTGCGCGCCAGCTTGCCGCTGGTGGTGCGGCGCACCGTACCCGGCCGCACCAGTACCACTCCGGCGGCCTGCACCGCGAACTCCGCGGACACCCGCTCCCGCACGGCGGTCGCCAGTTCGGCCAGGTCCGCCTCGCCGCCCGTGGAACCGGGGCGCACCTCCTGCACCAGCACCACGTGCTCGCGGTCCGCCTCGACCGGGAAGGCGACCGCGGCGCCGAACAGGGCGCTGATCCGCTGGATCGACTGTTCGATGTCCTGCGGATGCAGGTTGCGTCCCGCCACGATGATCAGATCGCTGATCCGGCCGGTGACGTACAGTTCGCCGTCCTTCAGGAAGCCTAGGTCCCCGGTGCGCAGGAAGCCGCGCTCGTCGGCGCAGGTGCGCGCGGCGAAACCCTCCGCGCTCTCCCGCGGGCGGCCCCAGTAGCCGGAGGCGACGCTCGGACCGCGCAGCCAGATCTCGCCGACGGCGCCGTCGGGCAGCTCGGCCGCGGTCTCCGGGTCCACGATCCTGACTTCGTGTCCGTATACGCGCCCCGAACTGCTCAGGGTCCGGCTCGGCCGGTTCGCCGCGGGCGGCCAGAGCCGACGCTGCTCCAGCGCGGCGCGGTCCGCCTCGACCGCCGGGGCTCCCCGTCCGCCCGCGGTGCAGGCGACCATCAGCGTCGCCTCGGCCAGGCCGTAGCCCGCGCGCAGCGCGGAGGGCCTCAGCCCGAACGGGGCGAAGCGCTCGGCGAAGCGGCGCATGGTCTCCGGGCGCACCGGTTCGCCGCCGTTGACGGCGCAGCGCCAGTCGCTCAGGTCCACTCCGGAGAGCTGCTCGTCGGTGATCTTGCGCAGGCACAGGTCGTAGCTGAAGTTCGGACCCGCGGACACCGCAAGCCGGTGCTCGGAGATCAGCCGCAGCCAGTTGGCCGGGTGCTTCGCGAAGGAGATCGGCGACATCAGGACGCTGGTGGCGCCGAGCCACAGCGGGTGCAGGAGCTGCCCGATCAGGCCCATGTCGTGGTGCAGCGGCAGCCAGCCGCCGACCGCGGTGTCCGGTGTGGTACGCAGGGTCTGCTGAATCGCCGCCTGGTTGGCGAGCAGGTTGGCGTGGCTCACCATGACGCCGCGCGGGTCGCCGGAGGAGCCCGAGGTGTATTGCAGCAGCGCGACGGCGTCCGGGCTGATCTCGGGCATGCGCCAGTCGGACGGCTCCGGGGCGGAGGGCAGGCTCAGCAGCGTGTCCGTCGCCACACAGGTGACCTCCCCGTAGCCGCCGAGCGCGAGAACCTGGCTGGCCGCGCCGGCGTTGTGACCGTCTGTCATGACGAAGCGGACCCCGGCGTCCCGCACGATCCCGAGCACCCTGCGCTCGGAGTGCCGCAGCCCGCTGGGATTCGGGCCGGGCACGGCGATCGCGCCGGCGTACAGGCAGGCGAACAGCGACACGGCGAACTGGTAGGCGTCGGGCTGTTGGATCAGCACGCGTTCGCCGGTCGCGCCGTGGATGTGCAGCCACGCGGCGAGGGTTCTGGACTCACGATCCAGCCGCGCATAGCCGATCCGCCGCGTCCGGCCGGTCTCGTCCACCACGATCAGCGCGTCCCGTCCGGGCCGGTTTGCGGCGTGCCGCCGCACCAGCTCGGTGAACGTTTGGCGTCCGGTCATCTCCGTCCCCCTGTCCCGTCTGTGGCCCGGCGCCCCGGCGCCGCGGAAGGATTCCGCGTGTGTCGCGCCGAGGCCGGTGGGCCTCAGGTCGGAGTATGTGTCCGCATTCTCGAAGGCTCCTCGAACAGCCGTTGCCGTCCGGCGGGGCGGGCCCGGACCGACCGGCCGACCAATCGGGCATTTCAGTACTCTTCCGCTCCGGTTGCCACGGACTGCGGCGTACCGGGACCGGGACTCCGCCGCGGTTCGAGCGGATGCGGAGGCATCGTCAGCCGCGCCGCTATGCGCGACTCTCGTCCTCCGGCGCCGCAGTGGGCGCCGGAGCGTCCCCTCCAGCGGGAGTCGAGCCGGGAATCCCACACTGCGGACATGAGCCCGCTCGAAGGACTGCGCGTCCTGGAACTCGCCGCGATTGGGCCCGTCCCCTACGCTGCGACGCTGTTGGCGGACCTGGGCGCCGAGGTGGTGCGCATCGACCGGGCCGAGGGCGAACGCCCGTTCGCCTCCTGGCACCGCGGCCTCGACCGGGGTCGGCGCTGCGTCGCGTTGAATCTCAAGCGGCCGCGGGAGCTGGCCGAGCTGCTGCGCCTCGTCGAGGGCTGCGACGTGCTGCTGGAGGGATTCCGGCCGGGAGTGGCCGAGCGGCTCGGCTTCGGCCCGCGCGAGTGCCAGGCACGCAACCCGGGGCTGATCTACGGCCGGATGACCGGCTGGGGACAGCACGGTCCGCTGGCCCACACGCCCGGCCACGACATCAACTATCTGGCGCTCTCCGGCGCGCTGGACGCGATCGGTCCCGAGGGCGGGGATCCGGTGGTGCCGCTCAACCTGGTCGGAGACTTCGCCGGAGGTGCGCTGCCGCTGGCGGTCGGCGTCCTGGCCGCGGTGATCGAGCGCCGCACGACCGGGGTGGGACGGGTCATCGACGCCGCGATCGTCGACGGCACCGCCAGCCTGCTCACCATGCTGGCCGCGATGGCGGCGGCCGGGCAGTGGGGCCGCGGGCGCGGGCGCAACCTGCTCGACGGCGGCGCCCCCTTCTACACCGTGTACACCTGCGCGGACGGCCGTCATGTCGCGGTGGGTGCCCTGGAGGAGCGGTTCTACGCACAGTTCGTGCGCGGACTCGGCCTGGATCCGGATGAGCTGCCCGACCGCGACGACCCGGAGCACTGGCCCGCGCTGCGCCGACTGTTCGCGCTGCGCTTCGCCGAGGCGGACCGAGACTCGTGGGCCACGCGGTTCGAGGGCACGGAAGCCTGCGTCACCCCGGTGCTCAGCCTCGAGGAGGCGGCCGAGCATCCGCATCATCGCGCCCGAGGCACCTACCGCGACGAAGCGGGCCTTCGGCTGCCGGCCGCCGCGCCGCGCTTCCTAGACCACCTGGACCGCTCTCCGGCCGCCGCAGAGCACGTGCCGTGACGCAGAGGAGAAAGATGGCCGCGAACCACCGCCGAGCGGTGCAGATCTACGACACCACCCTGCGCGACGGCGTCCAGCAGGAGGGCCTGTCGCTGACCGTCGCGGACAAGCTCGCCGTCGCCCGGCGGCTCGACGCTTTCGGCGTGGACTTCATCGAGGGCGGCTGGCCGGGCGCCGTACCGCTGGACACGGACTTCTTCCGGCGTGCCGCCCGCGAGCTGGAGCTCAGCCACGCGCAACTCGCCGCGTTCGGCGCGACCAGGCGGCCGGACGCCGACGCCGGCCGCGACCCGCAGATCCTCGCGCTGCTCGAGGCCGGCACGCCGGTGGTCACGCTGGTCGCCAAGAGCCACGACCGCCACGTCGAGATCGCGCTGCGCACCAGCCTGGCGGAGAACCTGCGCATGATCCGCGACTCGGTGCGCCAGCTGCTCGCGCAGGGGCGCCGAGTCTTCGTGGACGCCGAGCACTACTTCGACGGCTATCGCGCGAACCGCGCGTATGCGCTCGCCGTCGCAGACACCGCGATCGCCGCCGGAGCGGAGAAGGTGGTGCTCTGCGACACCAACGGCGGCACCCTGCCCACCGAGCTTGCGGATATCGTCGCCGCCACGACGGAGCGCGGCATCCCGGTCGGCATCCACTGCCATGACGACGCCGGCTGCGCCGTCGCCAACACGATGCTCGCGGTCGGCGCGGGTGCCGGACAGGTCCAGGGCACCGCCAACGGTTACGGCGAGCGCTGCGGCAACGCCAACCTGTTCAGCGTGGTGGCGAATCTGGCGGTCAAGGAGGGACGCGCGCTGTTGTCCCCCGCGCAACTGGCCGGGATGGCGCGCACGGCGCACGAGATCGGCGAACTGGCCGCCGCCCCGGTGGCGTCATCGGCCCCGTACGTGGGCTCCTCCGCGTTCGCGCACAAGGGCGGCCTGCACGCTTCGGCGGTCCGGTTGGATCCGAGCCTTTACCAGCACATCGAGCCGGAGCGGATCGGCAACCGCAGCCGCGTGCTGGTTTCCGACCTCGGCGGCCGCTCGTCCGTCGAGCTGAAGGCGCGCGAGCTCGGCTACCAGGTGCGCGCGGCGGACGAGCGGGTCAACCGGGCGATGCTGCGGATCAAGGAGCTGGGCAGGCTCGGCTACGCCGTCGAGGCCGCCGACGCCTCGTTCGAGCTGTTGTTGCGGGAGCACCTTGCCGACGAACCGGTTCCCAGGGTCTTCCAGATCGAGGCCTGGCGGCTCTCCGCGGCCGGGTCCCGGGACCGGGCGCAGACCTCCACACGCGCGGTGCTGCGCGTCGAGCGGGACGGCCGCACCGTGACCGCGACCGGCGTCGCCGACGAGCCTGTCAGCGCACTGTTCCGGGCCCTGCGCGCGGCCCTGCGCCCGGCAGTACCGCAGATCGAGACGCTGGACCTGCTCGACCACGAGGCGCGGCCGATCACCACGGAGGACGACGGCCGGCCTGCGACCAGGGTGCTGATCCGGTTCGGTCTCGGCGGGCGCACCTGGCGCACGGTCGGCGTCGGCCGCGACCTGGGCGCGGCCGCCCTGCTCGCCCTCAGCGACGCCGCGGACTACGTGCTGGCCTGCGGCCCCGGGGGCGCGCCGCCGGCGCTCGAGCAGCGGCACACCGAAGCACAGGCGTCCACGGCCGCGGGCTCCGGGGTCGCCGGATGAGCGACCGCCACCCGCCCGCCGCCGCCGGGAAGGGGATAGTGCCGAGCCGTCCGGGCGGCCCGCTTCCAGCGGGCGGCAAGCCCGGTTCGAGCCCGCACCAGGATGCTGCGATCGGTCATCCGCGACCCGAACGCGACCCGAGCCCGGCGGCGGACCCCCGTACTCGCCGGGCCGGCGAATGCTGAATCAGCGCACGAAATCGAGCAGGCCACGGGCTAGGCGTGTCCTGCCACCCGAGCACGAGAGGCAGCAAGCGATGTCCATTGCACTAGCGCCACCCTCGACCGGGCTGCTCGGCGCGGCCCATGGCGTGGCCGAGTCCGCAGCCCGCAACGCCGCGCAGGCCGACCGGGACGGCGACCTGTCACCCGAGGTGATCGCGGCCGTACGCGAGGCCGGATTCGCCCGGCACCTGGTGCCGGCCCGCTACGGCGGCACCGAGGGCACCTTCGCCGAGCTGACCCGCGCGGTCACCGCGGTGGGCGAGGCCTGCGCCGCGACCGCGTGGTTCGCCTCGCTGTCGGCGTATTCGGCGCGGTTCGCCGCGTACCTGCCCGTCGAGGGCCAGGACGAGCTGTGGGCGGACGGAGCGGACGCGATCATCGCCACCGGCCTGATCCCGTCCGGTGCGGTCACCAAGACCGACGGCGGCTGGCTGGTCAGCGGCACCTGGCGCTATGTGAGCGGCGTCGCATGGAGCGACTGGGTACTGCTGTGCGCCCTCGGGCCGGTGCAAGGAGTCGGGGACGCGCGGTTCTTCGCGCTGCCGGCGTCCGCGTGCCGGGTCGAGCAGACCTGGGACAGCACCGGCATGCGGGCGACCGGCAGCCACAGCGTCGTGCTGCCGGAGACCTTCGTGCCGGACCACCGCTCGGTCGCGCGCGCCGAGGTGCTGGCCGGGCCGAACCGCACCTCGCAGGCGGTCTGCCACAACACGTCCTTCCAGGCCGTGGGCACACTGACCTTTGTCGCGCCCGCCCTTGGCGCGGCGCTCGGTGCGCTCGGCTCGTGCGTAGAGCTGCTCAAGCACGCTCGCCGCACTCCGTCCGGCGACGAAGGGCTGGCGCGGTCGGCCGCGCTGATCGACGGCGCGCGGCTGCTCGTGGAGCGCAACGCCGCGACCGCCGATGCCGGGAACTGCACGCCGCAACTGCTCGCACGCAACGCGCGGGATGCCGCGTTGGCAGCCGAAATACTGGTGAGCGCGGTCAACGCGCTGGTGCGCGCGGCCGGCACGCACGGCCTGTCCCAGTCCCACCCGCTGGAGCGGCACTGGCGCGACGTGGTGGCCGCGGCGAGCCACGTCGCGCTGCGCTTCGAGACGGCGCCGGCGAAGACCTTCGCGGACATTCTGCTGGCCTGAGCAACGGCCGCAGCCGGGCCCGATCGAAGCCGGGCCCGGCAACGCCTCGGGGCGGCATCCGGACACCGGATGCCGCCCCGAGGCTTTCGTTCGGCGCGACGCGACGTGTGGCGCGTTAAGGCAGGACCTGGTGTTCGGGCAGCTCCACGGTGAGCCCGTCGCACTGCTCAGTCACGGCGAGTTGGCAGCCGAGCCTGCTGGTCGCCCGTCGCGGCGTGGAGGTGATCTCCAGTACCTCGTCCTCCAGGGGGTGGATCGGGGTGATGCCGCGGGCGACCCGCTCATGCTCCGGCAGGAAGATGTGGCAGGTGCCGCACATGCCGGCGCCGCCGCACTCCGCGACGATACCTGCCACGCCCTCCCGTACCGCCCCGCGCATGACGCTGGTGCCGAGTGGGACGTCGACGGTGTCGCTGGTTCCGTCGGCTCGCAGATAGGTGATGTGAGGCACGTCGTCTCCTCGTCCTGTCGAGGCCGGCTCAGCGCGCGCCGGCCAGGTCGCCCGTGGCGGCCAGCTGCCTACGAGCCTTGATATGTTCGGCCGGCCGGTTGATCGATTCGACGCCGACCAGTCGGTCTCCGCGGAAGCAGGACACGGAGAACCGGCCCTGCTCCTGCTCGCCGAGCACCTCGACCCGGTCGTGTCCCGTAGTGATCCCGGCGATCTGAATCTTGTCCGAGTACTGATCGGTCCAGAACCACGGGACCGCGCGATACGGCTGAGCGGCCAGGCCGTCGCCCGCGATGTACTGGGCCACGCACTTGGCCTGGTCGACCGCGTTCTGCACCGATTCCAGCCGCAGCGGGTCGGCGGCGTATGGGCTGGGGAACAGGGCGCAGTCGCCGATCGCGTGGATTGCGGGGTCGCTGGTGCGCAGGTATTCGTCGACCACGACGCCGTCGGCCACGGCGAGCCCGGCCGATTCGGCCAGCGCGGTGTCCGGCAGCACGCCGATGCCGACCACGACCAGGTCCGCGGGCACGTTCTCGCCGCCGGCCAGCCGCACGCCGCGCAGCGGCCCGTCCGGGTCGCCCTCGATCGCCTCGACCCGCCTGCCGAACAGGATGCTGACGCCGCGGCCGCGGTGCAGCCGGGTCACGTGGCGGGAGACCGGCGCCGAGACCGCGCGGGCCAGAACCCGGTCGAGCGCCTCGATGACGGTCACCTCGTGGCCTGCCGTGCGCGCGGCGGCCGCGACTTCGAGGCCGGTGAAGCCCGCGCCGATCACCGCGACCCGCCGCGGCTCGGCCAGCCGGTCGCGCAGGCTGCGGGCCTCGGCGAGGGTGCGCAGCACCAGCACGTCGGAGTGGTCGGCGCCGGGCACCGGCAGGCACCGCGGGATGCTGCCGGTGGCCAGGACCAACCGCTCGTAGAGCAGAGCGGCGCCCGAGTCGAGCACGACGACCCTGTGCGCCCGGTCGATCCCGACGGCCCGCGTGCCGGTTCGAAGATCGATGTTCTGGGTCTGGTAGAACTCCGGCGTGCGCAGGGCGAGGGCAGCCGCGTCGGCCTCTCCGTTGAGGTACCGCTTGGACAGCGGCGGGCGGTCGTAGGGCGGGTGCGGCTCGGCCCCGACGAGGGTGAGCGGACCGTCGAAGCCCGCCTCCCGCAGCGAGGCCGCGACCTGCATGCCGCCCTGCCCCGCGCCGACGATGACGATCGGCGTTCCGGCCATGTGTCAAACCTGCTTTTCCGGGAGGAGCACCACCAGGGTGCTCAGTTCGTCGGTGATCGGCAGCTGGCAGGAGAGCCTGCTGTTGTCGCGGCGCGGACTGGCGGTGCAGTCGAGCAGCTCGTCTTCGTTCTCGTCGGCCGGCGGGAAGGCGATCGGGCAGTGCTCGACGTACACGTGGCAGGTGGCGCAGATGCCGTCGCCACCGCACTCGCCCTCGATGCCCTCCACGCCGTTGGCGAGGGCGCCGCGCATGACATTGCTTCCGGAGGGCACGTCCAGCACGGTCGTGGTCCCGTCCGGGTGGCGGTAGGTGATCGTGGCCATCAGACCTCCGGGAGCTTCGCCGACGCGGCGGTCGGGTCCGAGAACTTCGCCGGCGGGTTCGAGACCCGCCGGCCTGGTGCGGCCTCGGCCGGGTCACCGTCCGGGTCCGAGCGGCAGTGCGGCCGCGGTCAGCGCGCCGCGTTACCAGGCGACCGGCATCTCGTAGACGCCGTACATGACGTTGCCGTCCTTGTAGCGCAGCTCGTTCCACGGCTTGGCCAGCCGCAGGTTCGGCAGCCGCCGGAACAGGGTGCTGATGACGATGGCGAGCTCCACCCGCGCGATCTCCGCGCCGATGCAGTGGTGAATGCCGTGCCCGAACGCGACGTGGTTGCGCGACTCCCGGTCGATGTCGAGGGTGTCGGGCTCGTCGAACACGGCGGGGTCCCGGTTGGCGGCCATGCCGAGCACGATGATGCCCTCGCCCTTGCGCACGGTGACGTCGCCGATCTGCATGTCCTCCAGTGCGACCCGGGACGTGGCCAGGTCGCCCGGGGAGAGGTAGCGCAACAGCTCCTCGACCGCGGCCGGGACGAGCGACGGGTCCGCCTTGATCCGCTCCAGCTGGTCGGGGTGTTCAAGCAGCGTCATGGTGCTGAGCGCGATCATCGCGGCACTGGTTTCGTGGCCGCCGTTGAGCAGCAGGCGCGTGACGTTGCACATCTCTCTGCGGTCGTAGATCCCCTCGGCGCGATACTTGGCGATCATCCGGCTGATCAGGTCGTCGCCGGGCTCCTGCTCCTTGCGCTCTACCAGTTTCTGCAGGTACTGGCCGAACCCGGTGATCGCCCGCTCGCGGTCCTCGGCGGTACTGCCGCCGCCGAACAGCACCTCGGTGAAGGAGTGCAGGGTCGCCTGGTCCTCGTTCGGCACCCCGAGGATGCCGCAGACGATGGTCAGCGGGACCTTCAGCGCGACCTCGTGCACCAGGTCGGCGGGCGAGCCCTTGGCGATCATCGTGTCGATGCACTCGTCGACGATCTCCTGCATCCGCGGGCGCATGTCCAGCACCCGCTTCTTGGTGAACTCGCCGGACAGCGCGGCCATGCGCCGGTGCAGGGTGTGCTTGGGCGGGTCCCAGCCGATGAAGGAGCAGTCGGTCTTGAACTGCTCGGGGATCGGAATGTAGTACGGGAAGCCCTCGTGGGCGCGGTCCGAGCTGGAGCGCGGGTCGGTGAGTACCTGCTTGACGTACTCGTAGGAGGTGACGACCCACGCCTCGCGCCCGGTCGCCAGCTTCACCCGGGCCACCGGCTCGCTCTCGCGCAGCGTGGCGTACTGCTCGGGCGCCTTCATCGGGCAGCCGCGGAACCAGGGGAACAGCGCGGTCTCAGATGCCGTCTCGGTCAAGGCTGGTCCTTTCTCTGGGTGGGGCCGTCGGCCAAGCACGCTGCTTCAGCGCGGCCCGGTTCTGTTCGAGGTGCCGTTCCATCCGCGGCGTCCGCGGCGAAGCCCGCGCGCTGCGCGCTCCAGGCGGGCTGCTCGGTGATCTGCACGACGGCGGCGCCCCAGCTGTATCCGGCGCCGACCGAGATCAGGACACAGTGATCGCCGGGCCGGGCCGCCCCGGTGGACACCAGATGGTCGAGGCCGGCGAACTGGTCGGCGGCGCCGAGATGGCCGACGGTGCGACTCCACTCCCAGGTGGTGCGTTCGATGGGGATGCCGTACTGGTGGAGGTAGATGGATTCGATCCGGCGCCGGCCGAAGTGCGGCAAGATGATCCACTGCGCCTCCTCGAGTTCGAGCTCCGCGTCGGCCAGCGCCTCCTTGACGACGGCGCGCTGACCGGCCGTGGTGCGTCCGATCGCGAAGGAGAGGCCGTAGCGGCTGGTGAAGAAGCGCTTGGCGGCGGCGAAGTCCACGGGAGTGCGGATGCTCAGCGGAGCCGGGCTGAACGGCTCCTCGCCGCGGTGCATCTCCTCGAGTTCCGAGTCCGCGGTGACCGCCACCGAAAGCAGCCGGGCGAAGCCGCCGCGCCGGGAGAGGACCAAGGCCGCGGCGCCGTCCGCGTACGGCGTGCCCGGATCGGTGCGCCAGCGGTCGATCCCCGGAGGGCAGAACCTGTCGGCGGCGGTCAAGAGCGCATCCGCCCGGTGTTCGGCCCGGCGAAGGTAGGCGCAAGCCAGGTCGAGCGCCGCCAGGCCGCCGTTGGACATCTGCCGGATCTCGACCGCGAGGCACTGATTGCGCACGGTCTCGCGCTGGATGTAGGAGGCCACCGGCCACAGGTCTTGGCCCTGGTGGTAGGTGTCGGCGTGCAGGATGAGCTCGATGTCGTCGGGGGCTGATCCGGCGCGGCGCAGCGCGTCACGGGCCGCGCAGACCGCCATCTCAGCTGCCGACTCGTCGGCCGAGATGCAGACCGAGACGGCTCCCGTACGCGCGACCAGCTGCGGATCGCACTCGCCTGAAGCGACGGCGTCCTGCACCATCAGCCGCGCGGGCAATCGCACGCCCGTGCCTCGGATGTAGACGTCTTCGATTCTCACCAGCGCTCCCCGGATCGACGGTTCGGTGCCGGCAGCGTGCGCGGATCGGCTCGACGCACGGTGCAGCCGCGCCGGAGAGCGGATCGACCGCGGCGGGCGCGGCATCCCGGGCGCCGCGGGTCGATCAGGCGTCCGGAGCGGCGGCGCACTCCATCCCGGCTCCACCGCGCGGCGAGTTCGGCGCGGGAGCATCGCGGCGCCCTGTACCGCCGATCCGGGAGGTTCCCTTGTCCACCTCGTCCTGGCAGGCGGAGCCGGACGCCGACGCGGCGTCGGTTCCACCGGTGCGCAAGCATGTGACGGTTCCGGTCCGCGCCGAGCGCGCGTTCGAGATCTTCGCCGATCGCCCCCTCGGCTGGTGGCCGGCCAACCACAAGCTGGTGCCCGGCCGGCGGATCCGGATCGAGTTCGAGAAGCGGCCGGGCGGCCGGTGGTACGAGGAGGACGCGGACGGCGTCGTCGCCGACTGGGGCCGGGTCCTGGCCTGGGAGCCGCCGGTTCGGATCGCGCTGTCCTGGCGGATCGACGGGCGCTGGCGGCCGATCGAGGACGACGAAAGGGCCAGCGAGATCGTGGTGTCCTTCACCCCGGACGGTCCGCACCGCTGCATCGTCGAGCTGTCGCACGAGAAGCTCCACAAGCACGGCGAATGGGCCGCGTCGATGCGCGCGGCGCTGGATGGTCCCAGCCCCGGTGAGACCCTGGCGAAGTTCGCCGCGCTCGTCGATCAGGTGCTGGCCGACGCGGCAGCGCTCTGATGACTCTGTTTCAATCCCCTGAGACGTTGAATACGAGCGCGCTGTTCGACGAGGTGACGATAGGCGATTTGAAGCTGGCCAACCGACTGGTCATGGCGCCACTCACCCGGAGCCGCGCGAACGCGGACGGCACGGCGAACGCGCTGATGGCCGAGCACTACAGCCAGCGTGCCGCCGCCGGCCTCATCGTGAGTGAGAGTGCTTATGTATCCGCGCAAGGCAAGAGCGCGATCAAAACTCCCGGTCTGCACACCGATGCGCACATTGCATCGTGGCGGCAGGTTACTGATGTCGTACACGCCCGAGGTGGACGCATATTCGCGCAGCTCGTACACGCCGGGAGGGTGAGCCACCACGATCTGCAACCAGACGGGGGCGCACCGGTGGCGCCCTCGCGGATCGCGGCACGCGCGAAGACGTTCACCGCGAGCGGTATGGTGCCGTGTCCTGTTCCACGCCCGCTCACCGGCCGGCAAATCCAGGCCGCGATCGGTTCCTTCGCCCATGCCGCGCAGGCGGCGGCGCACGCGGGTTTCGACGGTATCGAGCTGCACGCGGGAAACGGCTACCTGGTCAATCAATTCCTGGACTCCGCCGCGAACCAGCGCTCTGACCGCTACGGCGGGAGCGTCGCCAACCGGATCCGATTCGCGCTTGAGGCGCTCGAAGCGGCGGCCGGCGCGCTCGGACCGCAGCGGGTCGGGATCCGGATCGCGCCGTGGAACGCCGCGTTCGGCATGGAGCCCGACGATGACGACGTCTTGTACCCGGAACTGGTGCGATCGCTGCCCTCGGACCTGGCGTATCTGCACGTACGGGAGGTCGGCGACCGACCGCTGACCCAGCGGCTGCGCGAACTGTGGCGCGGCCCGCTGATCCTCAATCCCCATCCAGGCGGCCCCGAGGCCGGAGCGGCCACGGTCGAGCAGGCGTGCCAGGCGCTCTCCTGCGGCATGGCGGACGCCGTCTGCCTCGGCACGCTGTTTCTCGCCAATCCCGACCTCCCGGCGCGTATCGCGGCCGGCGGTCCGTATAACGAGCCTGATCCGACGAGCTTCTACCAAGGCGGCGCGGCCGGCTATATCGACTACCCGCCGCTCGTGCAGCCGGATCTGACTCCGGCTCAAGCGGCCTGACGCACAGTGTGCGCATGACTTCCGTCGGAGTACCTCAAACGGTGAAAAGCCTCACCTGGCGCTGGATCGCGTACGGTCTCGGCGCCGTTGGCTCAGCCATGGCGATAGGGCGGATCCCGCTCGAATTCACGATGCACGCCCTGCACTTGGAGCCTGAAGGCGGCGCGGCCGGGCGAACGGCTCACCACAGCGCCAAGCAGGACTGAGCAAAGCCTGGCGGCGCTACGCGGCGCGCGCCGATCGGACCCCGACGGCTCGACGGTCGTCGATCCGGTCCAACCGGCAATCAGGCGCATAGGCGGCCGCTTCCAGGAATGCCACCGCGTGGCCGAGTCCGGATCGCGCGACGCGCGCCGGCAGCGCGGCGGGCTGGAAGTCCACTCGCGCGATCCACGACGGACCGGGCACGATCGAGAAGCTCAACGGGAAGGGCTTCGCATCAAACATACTCAACGTACTGATGCGGATACCGAGCCGTGGCATGACCGGTCCGATCGGCTCGGGTTCGAGTACCGCGACAGTGTCAGATGCGCGCCGTTCGGCGTCCCAGCACGGATCGGTCCGGTCGCCGCGCCGGCGTGGAGCGCTGTCGATGGTGTGCCGTGATGCGGCGCGCAGCAGGTCGCCGGGCGATCCCTCGGCTTCCACGCGAACCGTCGCGGGCAGGATCGCGCGCGTCACATCGAGCGCCGTGGGATCGTGCGACGAACCGGTTCGCGGCACGGTCACCGTCGCCCCGAAGACGACGTCCCGGCGTCCCGTCAATCGGCTCAACGCGAACGCCCACGCGGCGTGCACGACGCTTTCCGCGGCGACCCCCAACTCGGCCGCACGCAGCTCAATACGCCTTGTCAGCTCGCGCGGCAGTTCGCGGGTCAACCGAACCGGGTCCTCGGTGCCGCACGGGGCAGCGAGATCGAAACCGCGGTGCGCGTCCGTTTCCAGGCGCTGATCCGCGGCGCGGAGCGTGGTCCTGGCGGGCTCGGCGGTCCGGCCGTCGAGCGTGCACTGCCGAGCGGTGCCGCGATCCGTGCCCTCATTGCCCCAGCCCGCGCGGAACGCGGCGAGCACGGCGCGAATCAAGGCCGCGTGAGACCAGTCGTCAAGGAGCAGGCGATGACTCGTCACGGCCAAGCGCCGCTCCCGATCGCCGGTGCGAATCAACAGGAGCCTGACAAGCGGCGGCGCGCCGAGGGCGAACTCTTCGCAGCGTTCGTGCTCCTCGAGCCGCGATGCCGCGGCTTCCCGATGCCCCGCCGGGTATTCGCGCAAGTCCACCGCGCGCAGCCGCGGTACCGCGTCACGTCGCTCGACGGATATCAGGCTGCCGTGCGCGGTACGGCCGAATCCGCGCAGGAGGTGGGGGTGCGCCCGGAACACGGTGTCAACGGCCCGCTGCAACGCTGCGACGTCCGCGAATCCGCTGATCTCGAGCACCGTTTGGACCGGCGGCCAAGCACTACCCATCCGACCACTGTGCTGACAGCTCCTCGATGACGCCTCGACAGCGTCTCGGCGACAGGCCTGGGATGGGTTCTCGGCCTGCGGTTAGGCCCCTGCGGCAGGTGACGCGGTGCCGGTCTCCTGGTCGTTCGGTTTCGGGATCTCGGACGCGATCACGGTGGCGGCTACGGCCCCGTCAGGGTCCTTACGCAGCCGCGCGACGACCTTCGCGCCCGGCACGAGCTGGGCGCGCGTGAAAGGGCGCGCGGCGGTGCCGAACCGCGTCTCGGAGGTGATGTGTACGACTACTGTCTCGCCTCGCGCGGTCGTTGCGGTGAAGGAGTCGGAGCCGACGGAGGTGACCGTGAGACGCGCGTTGACGGCCTTGCCGGCTTTCGCCGCCTTCGGTCCGGGCGAGGCGGGGGCGCTCGCCGACGGCGTCCCGGCCGCGGCCGCCGGTGAGCCTCCGGACGAACCGGTCACCGCCCACACGCCCGCGCCCACGCCGATGACGAGCGCCGCGACGCCGCCGAACACGATCGCCGAACGCAGCCGGCGACGCGGCGCGCGTGAGGCCGCCTCGTCGAACGGCATCGGCGGCACGACTTGGTTGTACTCCTGGTATGGCAGCGGAGGCTCCGGCGGGAAGTAGGCGCCGCCATACGTTTCCGCGCCCGGTCGGATCGGCCCGGCGGATTCGCTCGCGAGCTGCTCGGGGAACGGCTCCTGCTCCGCGCGTTCCTGCGCCCGCCGCGCTCGGAAGGCGTCGAAGGGGTCGACGGAGCCGGCGCCGTCCGGCTCGCCGGGAGCGGCGCGCGTCTCGCCGTACGGATCGTGTTCGTCGTAGTCGGGCACGGTGGCCTTCCCGGAAATCGGTGGTCCTCTCCGGCTAGTGCACCGTGCCCGACATAAAGATGACGTCAGTGCGCGGTCTTGCGCTCCGCGAGGTGCGCCGCGATGCGCTGCGCGGGACTGGGCGGTCCCGCTGTGTGCGGCGTCGCGGTCCCCGGGTTCGGCTGGCTGAGTGCGAACGGGTCGCCGAGGGGCGTCTCGAAGGTGCCGCTGAACACGTTGGTCTGCGGCGCGTTCAGCGTCGTGGAGAAGAACGGCCGCACCGCGTCGAACCCGGCGGCGGCCAGGCCCTCGTAGTCGCCGAGGAAATGTCCGCCGGCGCTCGGCGCGAGCAGCCAGTCGAAGTCGGGCGCGATGCGGCGCTCGACCGCGTCGTGCTGGTGGCCGCGCGGGAAGGAGTAGAGCCACGTGGAGGTCGGCAGCGTGGTGGTGTTGCCGGGCTTCAAGTCACGCACGTCGTAGTACGTGACGCTCACGGTCCCGGCCGGGTCCACCGCGATCGACGGCGTGTACGAGGGAGCCTGCGGTCCGTGGCTGATGCGGACGGGAGCGGACCAGGAGCGGCCGTGGTCGCTCGAGTGCACCAGTTCCACCTGGTCGGTCGCGCCGCCGGTGAAGGTGGTGCCCTCGAAGGCCAGGTAGAGCTCGCCGGTCACCGGGTCGATCGCCACGTTCGGCAGGCCGGAGCCGGTGCGCAGGAACTTCGTCGGGTCGTTCGGGTCGACGTCGCCGACCGAGGTGTCCGCGGTGATCCTGGACGGCGCGGACCAGGTGCGGCCGCCGTCGGTGGAGGTGATGAAGGCGTAGTGCGCGTCGATCACGCCGTCGGTGTTCGGATCGGTGTACGTGATCTGATCGAAGAAGTCGTACAGGCGCCCGGAGCGGCCGTCGGCCACGATGATGTTGCCGATCGTCTGCATGTTCGGTGTGACCGAGGTGTTCACCAGCACCCGGGGCGCGGACCAGGTGCGGCCGTGGTCGTGCGTGATCGAGATGTAGGCGGGCCCGTCGAAGGAGATCGCGTGGCCGCTCGCGTCGAAGGGCTGGTCGAGCCGATCCCAGACCTGGTACGCCGTTCCGGGCCGGCGCGGATCGGCGGTGACCGAGTTCTTGTCGTTGAAGTGCGCCGTGTCGTCGTCGGCGATCACCGGCTGGGCGAACTTCCAGGTGCGCCCGCCGTCGAAGGAGGTCGCGGCGCCCAGGCCGTTGCGGTTGTCGGCGTCGTCGAACTCCAGGCCGCTGGAGTACGCGGCGCCGTCCGGGCCGAAGCTGACCCAGAGGTCTGAGACGCGCTCGTAGTTCGTGCCGCCGGGCGCGCCGCAGGTGCCGAAGGGCAGCAGCCCCTCCGCGTAGTGCACGCCGTCGCGGGTCCACACCACGCCGCCGGCGTGCGCGCCGCCGTCGGTCCACCGGTCCTGCTGGAAGACTCCGATGGCCTGGTGCGCGTTCCAGGGGTTGACCGCGATGTAGGGCTCCACCTCGGTGTTCGGGAAGTTGGTGCCGCTTTCGGCCCCGGCGGTGCACGCGGCGGTCGGATCCCCGGATGAGGCCTGCACCAGGCCCGAGCCGGTGTGTGCCCAGGCTGCGGTCGGCCCCAGAGCAAGCGGCGCGGCCGCCAGGATCACTGCCGCCGCGCGTCGTCGTGCTCGCATCTTCGCTCCCTTATGCCCGACAGGTTCACTGAGGGTTCTTGCTCACCCGACCACCGTAACGGTCGATCACGGGATGGCAACCCTACGAGCAGGGCGAATCGGCGAACGGCATAGATCCTATGAATCGCCTTCGTTAGGGAGATTGACAAGGGAGCTAACGGCCCATACGGTCCCTACCGGCGCCACACATCCGATGTATGTCGTGATGGCTCCCGCGCGCTGCTCTGCCCGGCGCGGGCGCCGTGGAGGAAACGTATGCCCTTGTCCCGCTCCTTGACTCTCGCGGCCGCGGCGTTGCTGGCCGCGGCTTCTCTATCCCCTGCCGCCAGTGCGGCTACGGCCACCGCGCCCGCGACGATACTGTTCGCCTCGCCCGAAGGCTCCGGCTCATCCTGTGCGCTTTGGCAGCCCTGCTCGATCGACGCCGCGCAGATCCGCGTGCGCGCCCTCGACCAAGACATGCGCTCGGATATCAGGGTCGAGCTATTCGGCGGCACCTACCGGCTGTCGGCCCCGCTTCAACTCGACGCGCGCGACTCCGGGACCAACGGCCACAGCGTCGTGTGGGCTGCCGCGCCCGGAGCCAGGCCCGTGCTCAGCGGCGGCGAGCGGATCACCGGCTGGCACCAGTCAGATCCGTCGAAGAACATCTGGTCCGCGCCCGCTCCCGCCGGGCTGCAGACGCGCCAGCTCTACGTCGACGGCGTGCGCGCCGATCGGGCCAGCGGGCCGCTGCCGGTGCACCTGACGAAGACCACCTCGGGCTATACCGCCGACTCGGACGCGATGGCGAGCTGGCGCAACCCGAGCGATATCGAGTTCGTATACAGCGGCGGCGCGCCCTACTGGTCGCTGAAGACCGGCGGCGAGGGCGCCTGGACCGAGCCGCGCTGCCCGGTGGCCGCGATCTCCGGCACCGGCATCAGCATGGCGCAGCCCTGCTGGAACAACTCCACGCTGCGCATCCAGCGCACCGACGGCTCCGGCCGCAGCTACAACCTGGTGCACAACGGCAATCTCGGCAACGGCTCGATCCCCGCCTACGTCGACAACGCCTACGAGCTGCTGGACCAGCCGGGCGAGTGGTACCTGGACCGGTCGGCCGACACCGTCTACTACATTCCGCGCGCCGGGCAGAACCTGCGCTGGTCCGACGTCGAGGCGCCGGTGCTGCAACAGCTCGTGGTCGGTCAGGGCACTACGACCGCACCCGTGCACGACATCACGTTCTCCGGCATCCAGTTCTCCTACGCGACCTGGCTCACGCCGAACACCGGCGAGGGCTTCAACGAGATCCAGGCGAACTACACCCTCACCGGGCCGCACGGCTACGACCAGGAGGGCCTGTGCCAGTTCATCGCCGGCGGCACCTGCCCCTACGGCGCGTGGACCAAAGAGCCCGGCAACCTCAGCTTCGGCTATGACAGCGACATCCGCTTCGAGAACGACGCCTTCGTGCATCTCGGCGCCGCGGGCCTCGACCTCGGCGACGGCTCCCGGAACGACACCGTCGCAGGCTCCGTATTCACCGACATCTCCGGCAACGGGCTGGAGATCGGCGGCGTGGACATCCCCGAGCCGGCGGCGCAGGCCGACCACACCTCGGGCGTGCAGGTGCTCGACAACCACCTCTACAGCCTGCCGGTCGAATACCACGGCGGCGTGGCGATCGACGTCGGATACGCCGAGCACACCCTGATCAGCCACAACCAGATCGACCACACCGCGTACACCGCGATCTCGCTCGGCTGGGGCGGCTGGCCGGACAAGATCAAGGTGCAGGCGACGCCGAACTACTCGAACGGCAACACCGTCTCAGACAACTACATCACCGACGCGATGCAGTTCCTCGCGGACGGCGGCGGGATCTACACCCAGGGCATCACCGGCAGCTCGATGGACACCGGCGAGCACCTGACCGGCAACGTCATCACCGACACGCTGGACAACGGCCACGCGATGTACTGCGACAACGGCTGCACCTTCTGGACGGCCAGCGGCAACGTGCTGACCGGCAACGTGTCGAACGACTGGGGCGCCCGGCACACCGACTACCGGCCCGGCGCCAGCGGCCCCGATCCCCTGCTGGTGAGCGGCAACTACTGGTGGCAGGGCGACCGCGATTCGGCGGACGGCAACGCGGTCGTCTCCGGCAACCACGTGATCCAGAGCGTTTCGCAGGCTCCTGCGTCGATCGTGCGCGCCGCGGGGCTCGAGCCGCGCTACCGGTGGATCCTGGCCGAGCGCTTCGGCGCCAGCGTCCCCGAGGCGCCGGGGCAGGTGGCCGCGTTCGCCGCGAACGGCACCGGGTACGTCGGCTGGAACCCGACCTTCGTCGACAACGGGCTGCCGGTCACCTCGTACACGGTCACGGCCTCTCCCGGCGGCGCGAGCGCGACGATCTCGCCGGCCGACCTCGCCAAGATCGGGTACACCACCATCAGCGGCCTGACGAACGGAACCCCGTACACGTTCACCGTCACCGCGCACAACTGGATCGGCGACAGCGCCCCCTCACTGCCGAGCGCCGCCGTGACGCCCGCAGTGACGACGACGGCCGTGCCCGGTGCGCCGACCTCGGCCAGCGCCGATCCCGGCGACGGCACGGTCAGCATCCACTTCACTCCCCCGGCCAGCACCGGAGCGACACCGATCATCGGCTACACGATCACCGCGCCGGGCATCGCGCCCGTTCACGTGACAGGGCACGACTTCCTGTGGGCGGGCAGCGGAAACGGCCTGTACACGGTGGTCAGTGGTCTGACTAACGGCACCGCGTACACGTTCCAGATCACCGCGGACAACGCCGTCGGATCGAGCGCCCCGGCGTCAGTCACGGCGACGCCTGGTCCGACGCCGTGACGTCATAGCCCGTATTCGGACCGTGGCTCCTGGCAATCGTCGATTGCCAGGAGCCACTGCCCACCTCTTGCGCCGGCGGCGACTGATCCGGTACAACGTTGAAAGCTCTGACAACGTTGTCATGCTGCCGAACAACACCGGGAGGTCGTCCCGAATGCTCTATCGCCCAGGACAGGCAGGACGGCTGCGCACCGCGGTGGTGGCGGCCGCGTGCGCGGGACTGATCGCAACAGGCGGCGGTGCAGCCCACGCGCAGACCGCGATTCAGGGTTCGGACAGCGCGGCCGGGAACGCCCTCGTCGGCGATCCCGCCGCGCTGGTCGATCCGCTCATCGGCACCGGCTCCGGGGGCGCGACCGTCGGCCAGGTGGACACCTTCCCCGGCGCCTCGGCCCCCTTCGGCATGCTGACCTTCAGCCCGGACACGCCGTCGCGCCCGGACGGCGGCGGCTACAACTACGCCGACTCGTCCGTCACCGGCTTCAGCCTCACCCACATGTCCGGCCCCGGCTGCGGCGCCTTCGGCGACGTGCCGATCCTGCCGACCGTCGGGGCGATCGGAACCGACCCGGTCGACACCACGGCAGCGTTCAGTCACAGCAGCGAGCACGCGACCCCGGGTTCGTACTCCGTGACGCTGAATCCGGGCACCGCCAACGCGATCCAGTCCGACCTGGCGGCCACGGCGCGCACCGGGATCGCCAAGTTCGGCTATCCGGCGAGTAAGTCCTCGAACGTGCTGTTCAAGATGGGTGACGCCCAGTCCGGCAACGTGGCGGCCGACGTGCAGATCCTCAACGACCACCAGATCGCCGGCACCGAGACGGCCGGGCAGTTCTGCGGCTCGCCGGGTACGTATCCGCTGCACTTCGTCGCGACCTTCTCCCGTCCCTTCTCCTCCTACGGGACCTGGCACACCGCGCCCACGGGCGCGAACGTCTTCACCCAGCCGACCGGCGACCTGCCGTGGAGCTACCACGAGATCAGCGCCGGCGGCACCGCGGCCACCATCAGCCCGACCGCGGCCCCGGACGGCCAAAGCGCCGTCGCCTGGCAGCAGGGCAACGCGCTTGCCAACACCTGGATCCAGGCCACTCCCCCGGCTTTGACGCAGGGCGCGAGCTACGAAGCCAGCGTCACGCTCCAGGGCGCCGGCACCGTGTACCTCGACTTCTACAACGGGCAGGTGGACGTCGGTAGCCAGCCGGTCACCCTCAGCTCGACGCCGGTGACGCTGACCGTGGACGCCGCGGTACCCACCGGTTCGATCCGCGACCCGCAGTTCCAGGTCCGCACCGCCGCGGCCGGACCGGTCGACCTGGTGGCCTCCGCGGTCTCGCTGCGCCAGGAGTCGGTGGTGGTGACCTCCGGCTCGACGCAGGCCTCTGTCAAGGTCGAGGGCTCCTCGGTGCGCCGTCCGCAGATCCCGAGCACACGGACCACCAGCCCTCAGATCACGGGCACGCAGGGTCTGCAGTCCGGCGCGTGGGCCGGCTTCGACACCACGACCCGCCGCGACGTGACGATGAAGGTCGCGATCTCCTATGTCAGCCAGGCCGACGCGACCGCCAACCTCAAGGCCGAGGACCCGGGCTGGAGCGTCGGTGCCGTCAGCCGGCAGACCTACGCCAAGTGGAACGACCTGCTCAGCCGGATCCGCATCGGCGGCGGCACGGCCGCTCAGCGCACTGAGTTCTACTCAGCCCTCTACCACACGCTGCTCGAACCGAGCGTCTTCTCCGACGTCAACGGCGACTATCTCGGGTTCGACAACCAGACTCACCGCACGTCGCACGGCCAGGTCCAATACGCGAACTTCTCCGGCTGGGACGTCTACCGCTCGGAGATACCGCTGCTCGCGCTCATCGCGCCGGAGCAGACCAGCCAGATGATGACCTCGCTGCTCAACGACCAGGCGCAGGGCGGCTGGCTGCCCAAGTGGGGCTTCGCCAACGACTACACGGACGTCATGAACGGTGACGCCGCGGACCCGATCCTCGCCGAGGCCTACGCCTTCGGCGCCCGAGACTTCGACGCGCGCGCCGCGCTGGCCGCGATGGTCAAGGGCGCCTCGGTCGTGCCGACGCAGAGCCAACTGGGTCAGGGCACGTACACCGAGCGGCCGCAACTGGCCGACTACATGTCGCTCGGCTACGTGCCGAACACCACCGAGAGCTCCCTCTCGCCGACGAACAACGGCGCGTCGGAGACGATCGAATACGCCATCGCGGACTTCGGCATCGCGCAGCTGGCCAAGTCCCTCGGCCAGGACGCGACCGCCGCGACGTACCTTCAGCGCTCGCAGGACTGGACCAACCTGTTCAACGTCGACACCGGCTACATCCAGCCGCGCGACGGGAACGGCCAGTTCCCCGAGTTCGATCCGACGACCGACGGGATGGGCAGCTTCGGCCAGTCCGGGTTCCAGGAGAGCAACGCGGCGCAGTACACCTGGGTGGTCCCGCAGAACCTCAGTGGCCTGATCACCGCGATAGGCGGCGACGCGGCGGCGATCACCCGGCTGGACAGCTTCTTCCAGCAGCTCAACGCGGGCCCGAACCTCCCGTACGAATGGGCGGGCAACGAGCCCTCGTTCGGCACGCCGTGGATCTACGACTACGCCGGGGCGCCGTACAAGTCCGAGGCCATCGTGCACAGAATGCTGACGGAGGTGTACGCCGACTCCCCCGGCGGCGAGCCGGGCAATGACGACCTGGGCGCGATGAGCTCCTGGTTCGTGTGGTCCGCGCTCGGCATGTACCCGGAGACCCCGGGCTCGCCGGCGCTGGCCCTCGGCGCGCCGATCTTCCCGAAGGCCACGATCGCGCTTCAGGGCGGCCACCAGGTCGTCATGAACGCTCCGGGTGCGTCAACGAGCACGTATGTACACAAGCTGTCGGTGAACGGCAGGACCCGGGCCCCGGTGTGGCTCGACGAGAACCAGCTCGTCGGCAGCCGGGTCACCCGCCTCGACTACGCCATGACCTCGACCCCTGACACGGCCTGGGGCGCGGCCGCGGCGGACGCACCGCCCTCCTACCCCTCCGGCCCGCTGCAGTTCCCGCCCGGCCGCCAGCCGACGATCCTGGTGCCGACCGGGCCGAACCTGCTCGGCGACGCCCCCACAGGACAGCTGAACTGGCAGGGGCCGGTGGAGAACGGCGTGGGCTCGGTCCCGGGCAGCCTCGCCGCGGCCACCACGCCGCAAGGCGCCAGCGCGATCCACTGGACCGAGGCCGACGCCGGGTCGAACACGTGGATCTGGGTCGATCCCGCGAGTCGGCCGCCGGCCGGCCAGAGCTATCAGGCCTCGGTCACGCTGCAGGGCACCGGCGTGGTCTACGTCGACTTCTGGAACGGCCAGCAGGACCTGACCAGCGCGACGGTCCAGCTCTCCGACACACCACAGACCCTCACCGTGCAGGGTGTGGTGCCCTCGGCGGCCGACGACACCCACGTGCAGGTCCGCACGGCCAATCCCGGCCCGGTTGACCTCTACGCCTCCGCTGCCGAACTGCAGCTGCTCACCGCGCAGCAGCAGGGCGGCTGACCGCGGAAGCAGCCGCGGAATCGTGGAACAGCGTCCGCCGGACCACTGCGGGATGTGGGTGGTCCGGCGGAGCCGTCACGACTCGCTCGGCGTCCTGGTCGGCGCGGTCGTGGAGGCCTGCGCGGCCGGCGCGGCGGCAGCCGATGCCGGCGGGGTCGGCGCGGACTCACCCGGCTGCGCACCGCGAGTCGGGATCCAAGGCGCCCACCAACTCACGCGCCCCTTGCCCTGACGTCGGGAGCCTTCGCTGCTCTTCACCTCGGCGAGGGTTGCCTGCTGCACACCGGTCGCGGTGAGAAACAGCAGGCAGCCGTTGAGGACGGCCAGCAGGTAGTCCAGGGGCGTGTGCAGCTGATGCGCCGTGCCGGCCAGCACGAACGCCACGCCGAGGCCCGTGGCCAGCGGAAACAAGGGCCAGTCACGGCGAACGGCGAGCCGCACGGTATTGCCGACCACCCACACCGTGGTGGTCGCGCCGGCAAAAGTGCCGATGCTTTGATTCGTAACGAAGTCGGTCGTGCCGGCCACGGTCACCTCACAGGTTCGCTTCGGCTAGGAAAGGTTGCATCGGGCCGTGCTTGAACCAGGTCTCGTCTTCTGGTTGCGGCATGGCGCCCGACAGCTCGAGTTCGAGCCAACGCAGCAAGGCTGACGCGTCGTGGGCAGCTGATCCCTTCTTGCTGCCGCTGACAATCATGCCCAGCCACCGCTTCTCCCCGTCCATGACCGTCGAGACCCATGATCCCGAATCCCCGGAAACGCTGAACGCGCCCTTGAACGGCGGCCAGGCCACCCCGAAGTAACGCGTACGCTCCCGGGAGATATGGATCGTGGGGAAACGGATCGCCCCTTCGGTGTCCGATGCGTAGAGGCTCGCAGAGCATACGTACCCTGCCATCCTTTTGCCGCGATGGTTGGTGAACTCGGCGACAGCGTGGTCCAGCACCAGTTCGGACACCCGGCCCCAGCCCGGGCTCGCCACCTGCGCCCGTGACGCCGGGGCGGAGAAACAGCCGCCCATCTGCACCAGCGCCGCATCGGGAGCCCAGCGATCCCGGCTCGGCAGGAACCTGCGGTACGCCGACACACACGCCGGTCCGAGCACATGGCCGCAGGTAAGGCCGAAGTCTCCGGAAGGTGTTGTGATGTAGCCCCCGACCACGCCTTCACGCCCGCCGAGCGCTTTGCATCCGAGCCTTTCAAGCGGCCGGCCTTCCTGAACGTGCACCGCGATGCCCCACCATTGCGGGATGCCTTTCAGCAGGGCGCGCATTTCGTCCGGTCGGTTACTTTCGACGAGGACTCGCCACGGGTACGCGGTGCGACTGACCAGGCGAACCAGCCGAGGCAGACGCCGCAAGGTCACAGTCGGCCGGAGGGGATCGTCGGCGGTCGCCTCAGCTTCCGGTGGCTCCGCACTGCGGACGAACGCGTCGACGGCGTCGCAAGCCCGGCCCAGCAGCGTGAGCTCCGGTCTGGCCAGTTGCCACTCCAATGCCACGCGATGCCCGGTATCCCGCTCACGCGGTTCTCGCTCGCTGCGCGGTGCACCGGGCGGGTACTGCACGAACTCGCCGTAGCCGTCGCTGAGCCAGGCCCTCACCTCGCGCGCGCGTTGCACGGCAGTCGTTCGTGCGGTTTCCGTCGGCACGAAGCCCGTGAGGTTACAAAGCCGCCGCGCCAGCAGCCGAAGCAGGAGGCGGCGCAGCCAGCCGAAGAAGCCGCCGCTGCCGCCGCCGGCCGCGGGCGGCCTGGCAGAACCTCCGCTGCTGCTTCCGCCGGCCGACTCGGCAGCCGGTTCCGGTCCAGGTTGAGCCACGATGCTCATGTCGGTCCCCCCTCCTTGAGCCACGTGGCCAAGGAAGCCGACTTCAGCGTAACTCGGGCTCGAACATCATCACGGGGACTTGCGAAACTTGGTCCGGCGTCAGCCGGCCGGGCCCAGCAGCACGGCCGCCGCCAGGCAGATCCCCGCGAGGGCTTCGGCCTGGCGGGCGGCCGCGTCCTCCAGCGCGCGCAGCCGGTCGCGGTCCAGCCGCGGATCGCGTTGCGCGGCGACGGAGAGCGATCGCCAGCCCTGCAGCTTGCCGAGCACGCCGAGCCGCAGCGCCTCCAGTTCCACGAGGGTGCTCAGCTGGGAGCCGCGCACCACCCGGCCGTTGAGCTTGAGCCGCCCGAGCCGTTCGCCGAGCCGGCCGAGCCAGGCGAAGCTGCGGCGCGGCGTCACGCCGACCGAGCGCATGACCTCGACCAGCGCCGCGTAGTCGTCGCTGATCTGCGCGGCGATCGCATCCAGCTCACGGCCGAGCGGCGTACCGCGCTGCGCGCCTGCGGTACGCAGCGCCAGCTGCACATTCGCCGCCGCGCCCATCAGGTGGTCGTTCAGATACACCTGGAGCCGCTTTTGCACCGCCCTGCGACCACCCACACCGGCGAGACGTTGCACCGTACCTGCGCGAACGGCGTCGCCTTCGATGGGATCGATGCCCATACGCAACCTCCCGCACCTGGCCGCCGACGACCGCTCGGCTCGTGTAGCCACACCCACTACTCGGTGAATGCTGATTTGAAACCCGATTGATTCTGCCGCGACGTGGTATTTCGAGGCCCATGGCCCAAGACGTCCTCCAGCCCACGTACGCTCCGGACCGCCTGCTCAAACGGCATCTCGGCTTCTGGCATCTGACCGCCGCCGGATTCAGCGGCGTCATCGGGTCCGGTTGGCTGGTGGGCGCGCTGTACGCCGCCCAGGTCGCCGGGCCCGCGGCCGTGCTGACCTGGGGCATCGGCGGGATCGCGTTCCTCGTCATCGCGCTGGTGATGGCGGACCTCGGCTCGACCCACCCGGAGTCCGGGGCGCTGGTGCGCTGGCCGCTGCACACCAACGGCCGGCTCGCCGCCACCATCGTCGGCTGGGGCATCTGGATCGCGTACTGCACCAACCCGCCCAGCGAGTCGGCGGTCGTCGTGCAGTACGCCTCGCAGCACATCTCGGGGATCTACCGCAACAACCGGCTGACCTGGGCCGGAATGCTCATCGCGCTGGCGCTGATGGTCGTCTTCATGATGATCAACTGGTACGGGATCCTGCTGCTCGGCCGGGTCAACGGCGCGCTGTCCCTGATCAAGTGGCTGGTGCCGACGCTGACCATGGTCGTGCTGCTGGCGACCTCCTGGCACGGCGGGAACTTCACCGACCACGGCGGCTTCGCGCCCTACGGCTACTCGGCCGCGCTCTCCGCGATCTCGACCGCGGGCGTCATCTACGCCTACACCGGCTTCCAGGCGCCGCTGGACCTGTCCGGCGAGGCCCGCAACGCGCACCGGGACGTGCCGCGCGCGATCATCGTCGGCCTGCTGATCGCGATGGCGCTGTACATCGGCCTGCAGATCGCCTTCATCGCCGCGGTGCCCGGCTCGCACCTCGCGCACGGCTGGGGCGGCATCGACTTCACCTCACCGTTCGCGCAGCTCGCGGTGGTGCTCAACCTGGGCTGGCTGTCCTGGGTGCTCTACGGGGACGCGATCCTCTCGCCCTCCGGCTCGGCGCTGGTCTTCACCGCGGCGATCAGCCGGGAAGCGCGGGCGATGGGCAAGAACGAGTCGATTCCGCGCTGGTTCGCGGCCATCCACCCGGGCTCCGGCGTGCCGCGCCGGGCGCTGCTGCTGAACTTCGTGCTCGGCGCGGCGTTCCTGCTGCTGCTGCCCAGCTGGCACGACATCATCAAGGCCACCAGCGAGCTGGGCCTGTTCGTGTACTCCATCACCATGGTCTGCCAGGCGGCGCTGCGGATCGCCGAACCGTCCCGTGCCGCGGTCTGGTTCCGCGGCACCTCGGTGCTCGCGCCGATCGGCTTCGTCCTGGCGACGCTCATCCTCTACTGGGCGAAGTGGACCAACCTGCGTATCGCGCTGCCGCTGCTGGCCGTCGCGGTCGCCGTCTACCTCTGGAACACGCGCAGCAACCGGCACACACCCGGGCAGGTGCGCGTGGACGTGCGCGCCGGGGCGTGGCTGGTGGTGTACGTCTGCGCCGTGCTGCTCATGTCCTGGCTCGGCAGCTTCGGCGGCCGCGACTGGATCGCGCAGCCGTGGGACTCGATCGCGGTCGGCGTCATCGGCGCCGGCGGATACGTGTGGGGCGTGGCCGAGGCCGTCCGGTTCCTGCGCTCGCACCCCGCCGACTATTGGCGGCAGCCGTCCGATCTCGACGCCCAGGAGCCGGACGCCGACGGCGGAGCCGGCGCCGGACCGATGACCGAGCCCGTATAAGGCCTCTTCGAAAGGAAACCGAGATGTTCGACCCGTTCACGGCCAGCGACCCGCCGGTGCTCGTCCACGAGGTGGACGGCCCCGACTTCGAACGCTCCTGGCACGGCTTCGAGCGCGCGGACGAGGGCTGGCGGTGCCCGGTGTGCGGCGAGGGCAAGCAGCGCGACCGCGGCGTGTCCGAGCACAACCAGCGCCCGTGGATCCGCTTCTCGTGCGGCGACGTGGTCGCGCAGGAGATCACCGCGGGCTGACCCGCCGCGCTCGGCCGAGCCCTAAGCCAGAGTTAACAGAACCCTGTCATTCGCGCCGGGCAGATCCCGATGGTCACGGTTGTCTAATGACCTGTACGAAGCCGCCCGGGTTCCGGCTAGGGTGTCCGCATGCGGCTGAGCGCAGTCGGATATCGCTATGGCTGGCGGGCACCCTGGGTGCTCGGCCGAGTCGACCTCGACGTGCAACCGGGCGACCTGGTGCGGATCGGCGGGTACAACGGCTCCGGCAAATCCACCCTCATGCGGATCATCGCGGGGGCGCACCGGCCCGGCCGCGGCACGATCACCGACCGCCCGAACCGGGTCGCGTACGTGCCGGGGCAGTTGCCGCCGCTGCCGTTCAAGGCGAACGACTACCTGCGGCACTTCGGCCGGATCCACGGGCTCTCCGGCGAGGCGGCCGAGGAACGCGCGCTCGGCTGGCTGGAGCGGTTCGAGGCGCTGAGCTACCGCAAGCACCGCATCGGCGACCTCTCCCGCGGCACCGCGCAGAAGATCGCGATCATCCAGGCGCTGCTGGCCGAGCCGGACCTGCTGATCCTGGACGAGGCCTGGACCAGCCTGGACGCGTACGGGCAGCAGACGCTCGACGAGGTGGCCCGCGAGACGACGCGGCGCGGCGGCCGGGTGGTGTTCGTCGACCACGACCCGCAGCGGCTCGCCGACGACGCGACCGCGGCCTACGTGCTGCGCGACGGGCTGCTGCACCAGGCCTCCGCGGTCGACTTCGAGCTGCCGCTGGTGCTCATCGACCTGGAGAACGCGCCGGATCCGTGGCCCGGTCCCGGCCGCGGCCGGGTGCTGGCCGACGACGTGCTGCGCATCGAGGTCGAGCCGGACGGCTCGGACCGGCTGCTGCACGAGATCCTCTCGGCGCACCGGGGAATCCACGTGCTGTCGGTGCGCACGGTGGACGGCCGGGCGGTCGAGGCGGCCAAGCAGCAACAGCAGGGCGCGAAGCAAGGGCAGCAGTCCGTGCCCAAGCAGGGCGAGCGCGGCCGAACCGAGCATCAGCAGTCTGCGATTCCAAGGGCTTCGGTGCCGCAGCAGAGCAGGAGGCAGCCGTGACGACCCGTGACGCCGCCGTCGCGCGCTACTACGTCGTCCTGCTCGCCCGCTCGCAGCGCTGGCTGCCGCCCGTGCTCTTCTACGCGATCGCGCTGGCCATCGACTCGGCGGGCGGCGACAGCGCGGCGGACGCGTTCGCCTACAGCGCCGCCTTCCTGCTGCCGGTGAGCGCCTGGCTCACCCGCGCGATCCTGACCACCGAACCCGCCGAGGCCGCCGCGATCACCGCGACCGTGGCCGGTCCGGTGCGCGCCCGCCTCGCCGCCCTGTGCGCCGCGACCGGCTACGGCCTGCTGTGCGCACTGGTCGGCGCCGTCGTCGCGGCCGCCACCGGTGCGCTACCCGGCAGCGGTTCGACCCTTCTCACCGGCCTGAGCACGGAACTGGTCTGCGTGCTGCTCGGCACCGCGGCCGGGGTGCTCTCCGCTCCGCCGCTGGTCCCGGCCGCCGGCTGGGGCGTGCTGCTGGCCGGCCTGCTCGCGCTCGGCCTGCTGGTGGCCCGCTTCTCCCCCGCCGCGATGGGCATCCGGGCCCTGACGACGGCGAACGGCGCCGCGCCGCACTACCCGCTCGCCGCGCTGCCCATCGCGCTCATCGTGGTGGCCGCGGCCTGGGCCGCCTCCACCGCAGCGGCCGTGCGCCACATCTGACGCCTGGTCAGCCGCGCGGCTCAGGGCGAGCAGTGAAACATCCGATGTAAATGATCGTGAGCGCGCCCCTTCCGCGCTGTCCGCCATAGCGGCTTCGGGCTGCGGAAACATGGGCCGAGACCGCGGTGAGCGCGTCCAGTCCGCGACCTTGGTCGTGGACAAGAGATCGGATCTCACCTTAAGTGGTCTGCGCACAAAGCCGTGCAGATCACCGAAGGGAGACGTCATGTCCAACCCGGTCAGCCGCCGCAGGCTCGTCGCGTTCGGCGCGGCGGGCGCGACCGGAGCCGCCCTGCCCCTCGCCGGCGCGGCCGGCGCCCGCGCCGCCTCCGCCCCGGCCCCCGCCCCAGGCCTGAGCGACGTCTTCGACGTGACCGCCTTCGGTGCGACCGGAGACGGGAGCACGATCGACAGCGACGCGATCAACCGCGCGATCACCGCGGCCGCGGCGCACAACAACGGCGCGGGCGGCACCGTCTACTTCCCCGCCGGAACCTACGCCAGCTACTCGATCCGCCTAGCCAGCAACGTGGCGCTCTACCTGGCCAACGGCTCGCGGATCCTGGCGGCCGCGCCCACCGCGACCCAGGGCTACGACCCCGCCGAGCCCGGCGCGGGCAACCCGTATCAGGACTATGGGCACAGCCACTGGCACAACAGCCTGATCTGGGGCGAGAACCTGCAGAACGTCACCATCTACGGCCCCGGCACCATCGACGGCAAGGGCCTGGTCAGCGGCGGCAGCAAGGAGTCCGCGCCGCTGCAGGGCAACAAGGCCATCGCGCTCAAGCTGTGCCGCAACGTCGGGATCTACGACGTGACGATGGTCAACGGCGGCCACTTCTGCATCCTGCCGACCGGGGTGGACAACTTCCGCATCGACGGGCTGGTCATCGACACCAACCGGGACGGCATCGACATCGACTGCTGCAAGAACGTGCGGATCTCCAACACCGTGGTCAACTCGCCCAACGACGACGCGATCGTGCTCAAGAGCTCCTACGCGCTGAACGAGGCGCGCTCCACCGAGAACGTGTACATCGACAACTGCATGGTCAGCGGCTACGACCTGGGCACGTACGTGGACGGCACGTTCAAGGTCGGGCCGTACGGGCGCACCGGCCGGCTCAAGTGCGGCACCGAGTCCAACGGCGGCTTCCAGAACATCGCCATCTCCAACGTCGTCTTCGAGCACTGCCGCGGCCTGGCGCTGGAGACCGTGGACGGCGCGCTGCTGCAGGACGTGACGATCAGCAACCTGACCATGCGCGGCGTGCAGACCCCGATCTTCATGCGGCTCGGCGCGCGCATGCGCGGACCGGCCGGCCTGGCGATCGGCAGCCTGCGGCGGGTGAGCATCAGCGACGTGACCGTGATCGACGCCGACCCGAGATACCCCTCGACGATCGCCGGCATCCCGGACCACCCGATCGAGGACGTGCGCATCAGCGGCCTGCGTCACATCATGGTCGGCGGCTTGACCCCGGCCGCCGCGGTCAACCCGGTGCCGGAGCTCGTCAACGCCTATCCCGAGAACTACATGTTCGGCACGCTGCCCGCGTACGGGTTCTACGTGCGGCACGTCTCGGACATCGCCTTCGACGACGTGACGGTGGCGTTCGAGCAGCAGGACACCCGCCCGGCGTTCGCGCTCGCCGACGTGAACGGCGCCGACTTCCACCACGTGCGCGCCGAGAAGGCGCGCGGGGTGCCGACCTTCTCCCTCAGCGGGGTCGAAGGGCTGCGCATCAGCGACAGCTGGCCGGTCGAGGACGGGCGATTCGACACGAAGATCCAAAACCGCACCCTCTGAGGTGAATCCGACGAAACGCCTGTACGTAGCGCCACTGCAGGGTTACTCTCGGATTCAGGCGGCGTTCGGGGCCCGCGCGGGGGTGGGGAGATCCCCCGCGGTGGGACCGGCGCGGCAGTGCGGCCGGCACACCAGGGCGCGCCGCCTTCCGAATGGGGGGAGCCATTCATGGGACGAACCGTTTCCCGCTACGGCTGGGTGCCGGACCTGCCGGACGCGCGCGACCACGTGTATTCCGCGCCGCACCTCGGCCTGGTCAACCCGCCGCCGCAGGTGGACCTGCGCCCGCAGCTGCCCGCGGTCTACGACCAGGGCAAGATCGGCAGCTGCACCGCGAACTCCATCGCCGCCGCGGTCGAATTCGAGCTGCTGCGCCAGCAGCTGCCGGACTTCGTGCCGTCGCGGCTGTTCATCTACTACAACGAGCGGGCGGCCGAGGGCCACGTGGAGTACGACTCCGGGGCCCAGATCCGCGACGGCATCAAGTCGATCGCCTCGCTCGGGGTGTGCCCGGAGGCCCAGTGGCCTTACGACGACACGCCTCCGGCCACGGACGGCGGGGCATGGCCGCCGCAGGCGCGCGCCGGGCAGCGGCCGTCGCAGAACTGCTACGAGGACGCGCTCAAGACCAAGGCGCTCTCCTACCGCCGGGTGCTGCGCTCGATCGAGCAGCTCAAGGGCTGCCTGGCCGAGGGGTTCCCGTTCGTGTTCGGCTTCACCGTCTACGAGAGCTTCGAGAGCCAGGCGGTGGCGCAGAGCGGGGACGCGCCGATGCCCAGCGCGGGCGAGCAGGCCCTCGGCGGGCACGCGGTGCTGGCGGCCGGGTACGACGACGCCACCGGGCGTTTCCTGGTGCGCAACTCGTGGGGGCCGGAGTGGGGCAAGGGCGGCTACTTCACCCTGCCGTACGCGTATCTGACCGAGCCCGGCCTCGCCTCGGACTTCTGGACCGTGCGCCTCATCTCGTAGCGCACCGCCGGCGGCCTGAATCTGAATACTGACACACCGGCGTCCGCCGGCGGCCTCGGACCGGGGCCGCCGGCGGACGTGTTTCGGGTGGCAATGCAGTGATAGGCGGGTTCTCTCGCGACCTTGCCCGTCCGCGCTAGGAGAGCGCTCTCCTAGTGAGCAGATTTCTACGCCCAGCCACCTGCGCTGTCAACCCCTCCGGGCGGTCGGCACCGCGGGCATCCGATCTTGAGCTGGCGACCCGCTCCGTTCCGGAACTGTGCGAGACCCTTGACACGCCGGAAACCCGGGCGCGACTATCCCATCTTGGAGAGCGCTCTCCGAACCGCCCGGACTCCGCGCTCGAAGCAAGCCACCCACCACCCACACCTCCCCCGGTGAAGCTGGAGACGCCAATGAAGGCACGCTCCTCCGGCGCGTTAGCGCCTCGGAGACCTCTACCGCGCTGGGCCAGGGCCGCCGCCGCGGTGGTCGCGGCCCTGAGCCTGACCGTGTACGCGCTGGTCGCGTCCACCACCGCGGCGCACGCAGCGCCGACCCTGCTCTCCCAGGGCAAGCCGACCACGGCCTCGTCGCTGGAGAGCGCCGCGTATCCGGCCTCGAACGCCACCGACGGCAACACCGGCACCCGCTGGTCCTCGGCGTTCAGCGACCCGCAGTGGCTCCAGGTCGACCTCGGCCAGAGCGCGTCGATCAGCCAGGTCGTGCTCCAGTGGGAGGCCGCCTACGCGACCTCGTTCCAGATCCAGACCTCGAACGACGCGAGCACCTGGACCTCGATCTACTCCACCACCACCGGAACCGGCGGCACCCAGACCCTCAACATCACCGGCACCGGCCGCTACGTGCGCATGTACGGCACCGCCCGCGCGACCGGCTACGGCTACTCGCTCTGGGAGTTCCAGGTCTACGGAACCCTCGGCGCAGGCGGCGGCTGCGGCACCTCCGACGCCGCGCTGGGCAAGCCCGCGACCGCCTCCTCGCTGGAGAACGCGACCTTCCCCGCCTCCAACGCCGTGGACGGCAACACCGGCACCCGCTGGTCCTCCGCGTTCAGCGACCCGCAGTGGCTGCAGGTAGACCTGGGCAGCACCCAGTCCATCTGCCAGGTCTCGCTGAACTGGGAGGCCGCGTACGCGAGCGCATTCCAGATCCAGACCTCGAACGACGCGAGCACCTGGACCTCGATCTACTCCACCACCACCGGAGCCGGCGGCACCCAGACCCTCAACGTCAGCGGATCAGGCCGCTACATCCGCATGTACGGCACGACGCGCGCGACCCCGTACGGCTACTCGCTCTGGGAGTTCGGCGTATTCACCGGCAGCGGCACCGGCAGCCCCTCGCCCTCTCCCTCCTCCAGCAGCACCGGCGGCCCGCCGCCCGGCTGCACCGGCCAGTCCAACACCCCGAACTTCGGCCCGAACGTCGACATCTTCGACCCGAGCATGTCCGCGAGCAGCATCCAGTCCACGCTGGACTCGGTGTTCAACACCCAGAAGCTCAACCAGTTCGGCACCCAGCGCTACGCCCTGCTGTTCAAGCCGGGCACCTACAGCGCCGAGGCCAACATCGGCTACTACACCTCGATCCAGGGCCTCGGCCAGAACCCCGACGACGTGACCATCAACGGCGACGTCACCGTGGACGCCTTCGACGGCACCGGCAACGCCACGCAGAACTTCTGGCGCTCGGCGGAGAACCTGGCCATCAACCCCTCCTCCGGCAGCGACCGCTGGGCGGTGGCGCAGGCCGGCCCGTTCCGCCGGGTCGACGTGCACGGCGGCCTTGAGATGTACCCGGCCAGCTACGGCTACGCCAGCGGCGGCTACGTCGCCGACTCGAAGGTCTCCGGCCAGGCCTCCAGCGTGTCGCAGCAGCAGTGGTACACCCAGGACAGCAACCTGGGCAGCTGGAGCGGCTCGGTGTGGAACATGGTGTTCTCCGGCGTGAACGGCGCCCCGGCGCAGAGCTTCCCGAGCCCGCCGATGACCACGCTGGCCACCACGCCGGTCTCCCGCGACGTGCCCTACCTGTACGTCGACTCGGCGGGCGGCTACCACGTGTTCCTGCCCTCGCTGCGCACCAACGCCTCGGGTCCGAGCTGGAACAGCGGCCCGACGCCGGGCAGCTCGGTGCCGATGAGCCAGTTCTTCGTGGTGACCCCGTCGAACACCGCGGCGCAGATGAACGCGGCGCTCGCCCAGGGCTGCAGCCTGTTCTTCACCCCGGGCGTGTACAACATCGACCAGACCCTCCAGGTCAACAACCCGAACACCGTGGTGATGGGCCTCGGCTTCCCGACCCTGATCCCGGTCAACGGCGTCGACACGATCCACGTGGCCGACGTCGACGGGGTGCGTCTCAACGGCCTGCTGCTGGACGCCGGCACCACCAACTCCAACGCGCTGCTGACCGTCGGGACGCAGGGCTCGACCGTGAGCCACGCGGCCAACCCGGACTCGATCCAGGACGTGTTCTTCCGGATCGGCGGCGACATCGCCGGCAAGGCCACCAACAGCCTGATCGTCAACGCCGACAACACCCTGATCAATGACATCTGGGCCTGGCGGGCCGACCACGGCAACGGCGGCACGGTCGGCTGGACCACGAACACCGCGGCGCACGGACTGGTCGTGAACGGCGACAACGTGCTGGCGACCGGCCTGTTCGTCGAGCACTACCAGAACTACGAGGTGCAGTGGAACGGCAACGGCGGCGAGACGATCTTCTTCCAGAACGAGAACCCGTACGACCCGCCGAACCAGGCCGCCTGGATGAACGGCTCGACCAACGGCTACGCGGCCTATGAGGTCGCGCCCGGGGTCACCAGCCACCAGGCGTACGGCATGGGCAGCTACTGCTACTTCAACGTCAATCCGGCGGTGGTCAACGACCACGCCTTCGAGGCGCCCTCCACCTCCGGCGTGCAGTTCCACGACCTGCTGACCGTCTCGCTCGGCGGGGTCGGCGTGATCGAGCACGTGATCAACGGCACGGGAGGCGCCACACCGTCCAACACCACCCCGGTCAACGTGACCAGCTATCCCTGATAAGGGCCGCTTCGAGGTCTGACCCCGATTTGGCATAGAGCTGCCGCGTTCCCCGCCCCAGGGAACGCGGCAGCGCTAGCATCGGGACCACAGCGCGGCGCGGGACGACAGCGCGGCGCGGAACCGAACGGAGGACCGTCATGTCCGAGCGGGGCCTGACGGCCGACCAGATCGACACGAGCATCGCGCATCCGGCGCGGATGTACGACTACTACCTCGGCGGCCGGGACAACTACGAGGTCGATCGCCAGGCCGCCCAGCGCATCATCAGCGCCCTGCCCTCGATAGTCACCGGCGCCCGCGCGAACCGGGCGTTCCTGCACCGAACCGTGCACACGCTGGTGGCCGAGTGCGGCATCCGGCAGATACTCGACATCGGCACCGGCATCCCCACCTCGCCCAACACACACGAGGTGGCGCAGCGCGTCGAGCCGACCACGCGAGTCGTGTACGTCGACAACGACCCGATCGTCGCCGTGCACGCACACGCGCGACTCACCGACGCCGGGCACACGGCCTTCCTCCCCGGCGACGTGCGCCGGCTTGACGAGATCCTGGAACGCGTGCGGGCCGAGAAACTGATCGACTTCACGCAGCCGGTCGGCGTGTTGATGCTCGCGCTGCTGCACTTCCTCCGCGACGAGGAGAACCCGGCCGCGGTGGTGGCGCGGCTGCGAGACGCGCTGCCGGCCGGCAGCTACGTGGCCATCAGCCACGGCACCCGGGACCGGGCCACCATGGAGAACTTCGAGCCGCTCGCCGAGCTGGCGGACGTCTACCGGCACGCCACAGCCTCGCTCACCCTGCGTACCCACGCGCAGGTGCTCGGCTTCTTCGAGGGCTTCGACCTGCTGGAGCCGGGCCTGGTCTCGGTCTCCTCCTGGCGGCCGGCTCCGGACTCGACCGAGCCGCCGTGGATCGGGATCTACGGCGGCGTCGGCCGCAAGCGTTAGGCGTTACTCCGAACGGGCGATATGCCCGTGATCAGGCACGATCACGGTTTGTTAACGCTGGGTTAGGGGACCATCACAGAAGGGAGTTTCGTCCCGGCTGCCAAATTGGGGGGCTGCCATGACGCCGGATCAAGATGTAAGAACCGTGCAACGGCTGCGTTTCGGCATCGGCGCGATCGGACTGCTTCTGCCGATCGTCCTGCCGTTCGGAAACTGGATCTTCGTGCAGTTCGGCCACCACACCGAGATCATGCCGAGCTCGATGAGCAGTTCGTACTACACCAGCACACGCAACATCTTCGTCGGGGGCCTGTGCGCGCTCGGCGTGTTCCTGATCGGTTACCGGTACAACACGCGCGATGACAAGTGGAGCACCGTCGCCGGGATCTTCGCGATCGCGGTCGCGCTGTGTCCGACGGCGCCTAAGGTGCCGACGTCGTATCAGTCCACGATCGGTTACGCACACCTGAGCTTCGCGGGCGTGCTGTTGACCGCCCTGGCGATGTTCTGCATCTGGTCGTTCCGGGATCCGGCCGTCGCGGAGCGCCGCAGGGTCAACCACGCCTACCTGACCGCCGGGATCCTCATCCTGGCCTTCCTCGCGATCGCGGTGATCGCCGGCGTGGTGCACTGGGGCGACCACTGGACGGTGACCCCGCTGTACGCCTGCGAAAGCCTGTCGGTCTGGGCCTTCGGCGCCGCCTGGATCGGGGCGGCCCTCGAGCTCGGCACGCTCCAGCCGCAGGCGCCCCCGGCGACTCCGCCGGTGCCGATGACCGGCGCGCTCCAGCCCTGACCGAGCCGAACCGGAAGAGCCGGTTCGTCAGTCCAGATCCGGACCGGCATCCCGCACCTCTTCCACCTTCTGCATCGCGTCGCGCAGGTCGGACAGCCAGCTCTCGGCTCGCTGGCCGACCTGCCGCACGCACCAGGCCAGCGCGTCGCTCCGGCTGCGCGCCACGCCCGCGTCCACGAGCGTGTCGAGCAGCTGCCGATCGGTCTGCTTCAGTCGCGTCATCACCGGCACGGACAGCGTGGTGAACGGCTGCGTGGTCTCGCCGCAGCGCACCCACCACGACACCTTGCGCCGGAACTCGTGCTCCGCCTCGCGGGCGACCCGCATCCGCGCGGACCGGGTGCGCTCGCGGAACTCCTTGATCCGCCCGGCGACCGCGGCCGCCTTCTCCGCCGCCGAGGCGCCCTCGGCCGTCTCCGGCTCGGGGATGCGCCCGATCACGGTGATCTCCTCGCGGTCGACGGTCACCTCGGGCGGCCCGTCGAACAAGCCTTCCGGCAGCCGGCCGGTGAACCAGCCGCGCAGTGTCTCGGTGGTTTCCTGATGAGTAGCCATGCAACGATGATTACACGATTACAGCATTACGCGATGGCGCGGCCGTACGCCGTCAGCGAACGCGAAACTGCCTGGCACGAGCCGGGAAGGGCTCGTGCCAGGCAGGCGGTCAGACGGGCCGGACGCGCTAGGACCAGCCCGTCGGTGCGTTAGTGCACACGACCATCAACCACTTGCGGTTCGGCGGAGTCCGGCTGGAGGCGGAGCTCAGCCGGAGGTGGCGCAGCCGCCCGCGTTGTTGCTCCAGGTCGGCTGGATCGCGTAGGTGCCGGTGGACAGGCTCAGGGTGGTCAGCCCCTGCCAGGCGCACAGGTCGCCGTTCTCCTCGCCGTCGGAGGCCACCCAGCCGCTGGAGGGCTCGGGGTCGGTGACGGCTTCGGCGTACTCGTGCCCGCCGACGATGCTGTAGCCGTCGAGCTGGTTCTGCACCGAGTTGGCGCCGCAACCGGAGCCGGCGTCCAGGACGTACGGCATGTTCGTGTACGCGGTGGTGCCGTTCCAGTCGTGCCAGGCGCAGAAGCCGGAGTTCGGGAAGCCGTCGGGGCTGGTGCCGCTCGGGCTGACCACGAACACGTCCGCGTCCGGGCCGGAGACTCCGAAGTGCTGCGCGCCGACCACGGCCTCGGCCGCGATGTCGGACTGCGACGCGTTGCTCGGAGCGGAGGAGGAGTCGTCGACCCAAGTGCCGCCGAGCACCGAGCCGTTGAAGGATGGGCCCGAGCCGCTGCTGTCGGTGTACTGCGTCATGATCGTGGACCAGTTGTCGCCGGAGCCGCCGAGCCCGCCGAAGAAGCCCTGCAGGTACGACTGCACGCCGTTGCTGTCGCTGTCCCACTGGTTGCCCCAGAAGACCAGGTACACCGTGGGGCTGTGCTCGACCGGACCGCCGTTGTAGATCAGGTCGCCGCCGGCCTGCGGCCGGACCCGGGCCTGGGACCGCGCGCCGTGCTGGGCGACCACGCCGTGGCGGCCGTGGGTTTCGACGCGGACGGTGCGGCCGTGCGTGTGCACGTAGTGGACGGTGCCGCTCGACGAGGCCGCGGTGTTGGCGGGCGCGCCGCCCGCAGCATCGGCGACGACGTTCGCGGACGCGGCGCCCGCCGTCAGCGAGGCGCCGAATGCGACCAGGGCTATGGTGCAGAGTCCGGCCACGGTCCGGCGCGACCGCGGCGTGGTGCGTCCGGCACGGGTGGTGCCCGCGCCGTTGTGGTTCAGCATGGAATTTGTCTCCTTGCGCAGTTCCCCGCGCGGCCGGTCGGCCGCTGTGGGTTTGTCGGGGTTGTCGCAGGATGCAGACATGAGGGTACGAGCCGAGCGCTTGCCCTCGGATCACGACGAGCTGTAGTCGGCCCGAGCGGTCTGCAACCCGTACGCATTCGACAGCGGAAAGCCTCACGTGTCCGCAAAGTAAGCTGAAAATAAGCTTAAAAGAATCTCCAGGTTTCATGAAAGCCGCAGGTGGGCACCCTTGTTCACCGGGAGCCGTAAGCGTTTTGATTCGCGGTGGTCGGTATCGCACACGCGGACGGCCGGTCCGTCGCCGGACCGGCCGTCTTCCCCGTCCCCGTTATCCCGGGCAGCGGCTGCGGCTCAGGAGCAGGCCGCTCCGTTGAGCGTGAAGTTGCTCGGGGCCGCGTTGCTCGACGTCCACGTGCCCTGCATCCCGACCCCGGTCAGTGTTCCGCCGGGAGCGATCGATCCGTCGTAGGACACGTTCGTGAGGGTCACGGTCGCACCGCTCTGCGACGCGGTGGCGCCCCAGGCGTTGGTGACCTTCTGGTCGCCGTTGTAGCGGAACGTCACCGTCCAGCCGTTGATCGGCGCGGTGCCGGTGTTGTTGATCGTGATGCTCGCGGTGAAGCCGCCGGGCCAGCTGCTCGAGTTGGCGTACGTCACGTGACACGGTCCCGATCCCGCGCTGGCCGAGGGCGAACTCGACGGGCTGTGCGAGGGCGAGGCCGACGGGGACGCGGACGGCGAATTGCTCGGCGAGGCGGACGGGCTGGCGCTCGTCGCGGAGGCGGACGGAGTCGGCGAGTAGCTGTGAATCGGACCATTTACGA
>Ga0070741_10001740_pt1 | contig 63100 bp, 59 predicted proteins | sample Coa_R1_4_FD_66440 | JGI IMG/M metagenome (GOLD analysis project Ga0070741, IMG submission 66440) | Surface soil microbial communities from Centralia Pennsylvania, which are recovering from an underground coalmine fire - Coalmine... | ecosystem: Environmental > Terrestrial > Soil > Unclassified ...
GCAATCCGCTCCCACTGCGCGTCGTTCAACATCATTCGAATCAAGGCTGGCCCCCATTTTTCAGCCTTGAATCAACTTTCTACCGATTTGGGAATCCTGTCTGTAAACAGGCCTTAGCCCGGGTTCGCCTTGAGGCCTGCGGCTTCGATGCCGGCGATGGCGCAGATTTCGTCATTGTCGGAGGTGTCGCCGCTGACGCCGACGGCACCTAGCAGCGTCGCGCCGTCCTGGATCAGCACGCCGCCGGGCACCGGGACCATGCGGCCCTGCGCCAGCGTGTTCACCGCGTCGATGAAGTAGGCCTGCTCCTGGGCGCGCTGGTAGAGTGCGCGGGAGCCCATGCCCATCGCGAGTGCGCCGAAGGCCTTGCCATGCGCGACCTCGGCGCGGAGCAGGCTGGTGCCGTCTTGCGCCGCGGTGACCTTGACCGCGCCGCGCGCGTCGAGAATGGTAATGACCAATGGCTTGAGCTTCCTCTCGACGCCCTTGGTGAGCGCGGCATCCAGAATCTTGCGGGCGATGTCGAGGGTCAGTTCAGCCATGGGCGGTTTCCTTATGCAAAGGGGACATGAGAGATGATGGCGCGCGATCGAGGCTCATCGCAAGCACTTGCGCGACATGCAGCGCGTTGCGCTGTGCGCCATCGGCGATCTGGTGGCGGCAGGAGGTGCCGTCGGCGACAATGAGCGTCGTGTGGTCGGCGCGGCGCACCGCCGGCAGCAGCGCTGCCTCGGCCATCTGGAGCGAGGCGTCGTAGGTGTCAGCGCCATAGCCGAAGGCGCCGGCCATGCCGCAGCAGCTGGACTCGATGGTCTCGACCTTCAACTCCGGCACCAGCCGCAATACCTCGCTGACGGGCTTGAACGCATCGAAGGATTTCTGGTGGCAATGGCCGTGCACCAGCGCGGTCGCGGCCAGCGGAGCGAGCGGCAGCTTGAGCCGGCCGGCCTTCGCCTCGCGCGCCAGAAACTCCTCGAACAACAGCGCATGCGCGCTGACGGTTTTGGCATCATCATCTTTGCGCAGTGACAACAGCTCGTCACGCAGCGTGAGCAGGCAGCTCGGCTCGAGGCCGACGATCGGCACGCCGCGCGCAGCAAACGGCGCGTAGGTCGCAACCAGCCGGTCGAGCTCGGCGCGCGCCTCTTCGACGAGGCCGGCGGAGAGGAAGGTGCGGCCGCAGCAGGGTGGGCGGCTGCCTTGCGCGGGTTTTGGCATATGCACGCGGTATCCGCCGGCGATCAGCACGCGCAGGGCGGCGTCGAGATTTTCACGCTCATAGATGCGGTTGAAGGTGTCGGCGAACAGCACGACCTCGCGGCCGCCTGCCGGCCCGATCACCTCGGACTCCGGCCGGAACACGTCGGTGCGGAAAGAGGGCAGCGCGCGCCTGGCGCTGATGCCCGCGAACTTTTCGAACAATGACCGCAGCAGTGCGCTGCTGTTGCGCCAATTGGCGAGTGGCGCGAAGCGCGCGGCGAGATCCGCATAGCGCGGGAGATAGCCGACCAGGCGGTCGCGCAAGGAGAGCCCGTGCTTTTCGGCGCGCGCGGCCAGGACCTCGATCTTCATCCTGGCCATGTCGACGCCAACAGGGCATTCGCGCCGGCAGGCCTTGCAGGAGACGCAGAGTTTGAGCGTCTCCATCATCTCGTCGGAGGCGAGGGCGTCGGGTCCGAGCTGGCCGGAGATCGCAAGCCGCAGCGTGTTGGCGCGTCCGCGCGTGACATGCATCTCGTCGCGGGTGGCGCGGTAGGACGGGCACATCACGCCGCCCTCGAGCTTGCGGCAGGTGCCGTTGTTGTTGCACATCTCGACCGCGCCCTGGAAGCCGCCGCCCGCGCCCGGATAGGCGGACCAGTCGAGCACGGTCTTCATGTCGGCAACGCGATAGTCGGGCGGATAGCGGAACAGGCTGCGATCGTCCATTTTGGGCGCATCGACGATCTTGCGGGGATTGAGCGTGCTCTCGGGATCGAAGCGCTGCTTGACCTCCTTGAAGTCGGCGACGATGCGCGCGCCGAACATCGGCGCATGGAATTCCGAGCGCACGATGCCGTCGCCATGCTCGCCGGAATGCGAGCCCTTGTACTCGCGCACCATCGCAAATGCCTCTTCGGCGATGGCGCGCATCGCCTTGACGTCCTTCTCCAGCTTCAGGTTCAGCACAGGGCGCACATGCAGGCAGCCTTCGGAGGCGTGGGCATACATGGTGCCGCTGGTGCCGTGTTTTGCGAACACCTCGTTCAGCCGTGCGGTGTAGTCTGCCAGATGCGGCAGGGGCACGGCGCAATCCTCGACAAAGGAGACGGGCTTGCCGGCCTCCTTCATCGACATCATCACGTTCAGGCCGGCAGCGCGGAAATCGGCGATGGCCGCCTGCAGCGCCGGCTCGGTGATCTCGACCACGCCGCCCCACTTGCGCGATGGGTTGTTCCATCCGAAGCCGAGATCGGCCATCAATTCCGAGAGCTGCTTCAGGCGCTGCAGATTGTCGGCCTGGTCTTCCTCGGCGAATTCGACCAGCAAAAGCGCATCCGGATCGCCGCGCACCGCGGACTCGATCACGGGCACGAACATCGCGATGTCGCGGCCAAGCCCGATCATGGTGCGGTCGACCAGCTCGACCGCGATGGGCTTGAGCTTGACCAGATGCTGGGTCGCATCCATCGCCTCGTAGAAGCTGCCGAAATGGCAGACGCCGAGCACCTTGTTGCGGATCACGGGCCAGAGCTTCAGCTCGACTTGGGTCGTGAAGGCGAGCGTGCCTTCGGAGCCGACCAGGAGATGCGCCATGTTGTTGGGGGCGTTGCGCGGAGTGAGCGCATCCAGATTGTAGCCGCCGACGCGGCGCTGCACTTTGGGGAATTTGTCCGCGATCTCAGTTGCCTCGCGCTCGCCGAGCGCAAGCATGTCGCGGAACAGGGCGAGGCCTTCATCCGGCGCATCGATGCCGGCGAGATCGCGTGGCACATCGCCGAAATGCATGCGCGTGCCGTCGGCGAGCGCGGCATCCATCGACAGCGTGTTGTCGCGCATGGTGCCGTAGCGGAGTGAACGCCCGCCGCAGGAATTGTTGCCGGCCATGCCGCCGATGGTGGCGCGCGAGGCGGTGGAGACGTCGACCGGAAACCACAGGCCGTGTTTCCTCAGCTGTCGGTTGAGGTCGTCGAGCACGATGCCGGGCTCGACCACGCAGGAGCGGTTGTCGAGATCCAGCGAGACGATGCGATTCAGGTACTTCGAGAAGTCGATCACCAGGCCGTCATTGACGGTCTGGCCGCATTGCGAGGTGCCGCCCCCGCGCGGCGTGACCTTGGCGCCCAGCTCGCGGCCGATCGCAAGCGACAGCAGGGCCTCGTCCATGGTCCGCGGCACGACCACGCCGGCCGGCACGATCTGATAGAAGGAGGCGTCGGTCGCATAGCGGCCACGGCTGAACGGATCGAACAGGACCTCGCCTGATATCTCCGACCGCAGACGGCGCTCGAGCGGTGAGGTGTTGTTCATGCCAATTCCAGAGATAATTCAATGAGCTCGTTTTGGACCGATCGAGGAATAGATGCAATCTATTCTCAGGTGGCGTGAATTATGAATTCACATTTGGCGCCGTAGTGCTGCCAATGGGCGCGATTGGCGCGCCACGCTCGGCCTCATCCAGATGCTCCAGCGCGGCCGTGCGCTTGGCGCGCAGATGGTGGAACAGGATGTCGCTGAGCTCGCTCCCCGCACGCCGGCGCAGCGCGTCCAGGATCGCCTCATGCTCGCGCATGGCCTCGCCCCAGCGCTGCCGCTTGCGGGCGAAATTGGCGGAGTAGCGCACGCGGCGGATGCGGCCGGCGAAGTTGGCGTAGGCTGCGCGCAGCGTTGCGTTGCGCGAGGCCTCCACGATCTTCTCATGGATGCGCTGGTTGGCCAGGAAGTAATTGTGCATGTCGCGGCGCAGGTAAAAGCCGTACATCTCGTAATGCAGCCGCTCGATCTCGGTGATCTCGTCGTCGGTGATGTTCTCGCAGGCGAGCCGGCCGGCGAGGCTCTCCAGCCCGCCCATCATGTCGAACAACTCGTCGAGATCGCGCCGCGACAGCTGGCGGATGCGCGCGCCGCGGTTGGGCAACAGCTCGATCAGCCCCTCGGCCGCGAGCACCTTCAGCGCCTCTCGCAGCGGCGTGCGGGAAATGCCGAACAACTCGCACAATTGCCGCTCCGGCACCCGCGCGCCCTCGGCGATGTTGCCCTCGACCACATAGTCGCGCAGCCGCGACAGGATCTCGCCATGAAGCGAGGGCTCACCGCCATTGCCGCCTGGCCGCGTCAGGGGCTCGCCGTTTTCGGGAATCGTCGATTTCATGCGCGTAACAATATTTCAGGGGAGCTGCGGTCGTCGACGGCTCAATTTGTATCTAAAAGGAGGATTGCACATCCTCAAAATGAATGCAAAATTGCGCTGCCGGTAGCCAGTTGCCTGAGTTGAGGAGATCGCCATGGCCCAAGGACGCCATTTTCTGCAGATTCCGGGCCCGAGCCCGGTCCCTGACCGCGTCCTGCGTGCGATGGACATGCCGGTCATCGACCACCGCAGCGCCGAGTTTGGCGACCTCGGGTGGATGGTGCTGGAGGGAACGAAGAAGATCTTCCAGACCACCGGTCCCGTCGTGATCTTCCCTTCGTCGGGGACGGGGGCCTGGGAAGCCGCCATCGTCAACACGCTCTCGCCCGGCGACAAGGTGCTGATGGTCGAGACCGGCCATTTTGCCACGCTCTGGCACAACATGGCCAAGCGTTGGGGCATCGAGGTCGACTTCATTCCCGGCGACTGGCGCCGCGGCGCCGATCCGGCCGAAGTCGAAGCCAGGCTCGCGGCCGACACATCGCATGCGTTCAAGGCGGTGATGGTCGTGCACAACGAGACCTCGACCGGGGCGACCAGCCGGATCGCCGAGATCCGTGCCGCCATGGACCGCGTCCAGCATCCGGCGCTTTTGATGGTCGACACCATCTCCTCGCTCGGCTCGGTCGACTACCGCCATGAGGAATGGAAGGTCGACGTTTCCGTCAGCTGCTCGCAAAAGGGCTTCATGCTGCCGCCCGGCCTTGGCTTCAACGCGATCTCGCCGAAGGCGCTGGCCGCATCCAAGACCAACAAGATGCCGCGCTCCTACTGGGATTGGGAGGAGATGCTCAAGCCCAACGCCAAAGGCTTCTTCCCCTACACACCCGCGACGAATCTGCTCTACGGCCTGCGCGAGGCGATCGCGATGCTGCTGGAAGAGGGGCTCGACAAGGTGTTCGCGCGGCATCAGCGGCTTGCGGCCGCGACGCGCACCGCGGTCAATCACTGGGGCCTGGAGGTGCTGTGCCAGGAGCCGAAAGACTTTTCGCCGGTGCTCACCGCCGTCCTGATGCCGCCGGGCTATGATGCCGATCAATTCCGCAAGATCGTGCTCGAGAACTACAACATGTCGCTCGGCTCGGGCCTGTCCAAGGTCGCCGGCAAGGTGTTCCGCATCGGCCATCTCGGCGAGTGCAATGAGCTCACGTTGCTCGCAGCGCTGACCGGTGTGGAGATGGGCTTGGCGGTCGCAGGCGTTCCGCACCGCGCCGGCGGCGTCGATGCCGCGATGAAATTCCTGGAGCAGCGGCCTGCGGGCAATGCCACCCATCTCAAGGTGGTGGGGAGCTAGCGGCGAACTCGGATGAAGGGCCGCAGCTTCATCGCGGGATCCTAACCCTCACCCGGATTGCATCTGCGATGCAATCCGACCTCTCCCTTCGGGAGAGGTGAGGACCAGCTGCGTTGATTGATAGTCGACGACTCGAAAAGAGGCTTACCGAGAGGGTGGAGATGGAAGGTCAAAAGTCGCGTAGCTTCGGACGATGGTACATTCTTGGCCTCATCTGCCTGATGTACCTCATCACCTATCTGGATCGCGTCAACATCTCGACGGCCGCTCCGGTCATCAGCAAGGAGTTCGGCTTTGACAAGATCACCATGGGGGTGATCTTCAGCGCCTTCGTGTGGGCCTACGCGCTGTTTCAAGTGCCCGGTGGCTGGCTCAACGACCGCTTTGGCGCAAGGCCGGTGCTGGGAGCCATCGTCGCGTACTGGTCGGTGATGACGGCGGCTACCGCGGCGGCAACCGGCGCATTTTCGTTCGTCGTGCTGCGCTTCCTGTTCGGGATCGGCGAGGCTGGCGCCTTTCCCGGAGCCACGCGCTCGATGCAGCTTTGGTATCCGCGCGAGGAGCGTGGTCTGGTCCAGGGGCTCACGCATAGCGCAAGTCGCCTTGGTGCCGCCATCGCGCCTCCGCTGGTCGTTTTCATCATGACCAATTGGGGGTGGCGATCGGCCTTCTATATCTGTGGCGCGATCGGTCTGGTCTGGTCGATCTGGTGGTTTATTTCCTATCGCAATTTGCCGGAAGACCATCCTCTCGTGAACCGCGAGGAGCTGAAGCACATTCGCGGCGTCGACAGCACGGGCGCGATCAAGGAGGCCGCGATCGAGCGCAAGGCTGCGTCGGTGCCTTGGAGCACGCTGCTGCGTTCGCCGAACATGTGGGCGATCATGTGCGGCTATTTCACCTACGTCTACTGCCTCTGGATTTTCCTGAGCTGGCTGCCGTCCTATCTGGTCGAATTCCGCCACTTCACCCTGCTCAAGGTCGGTCTGTTCGCATCAATGCCGCTTTTTGCCGGTGTGCTGGGCGATACAGCCGGGGGTCTCGCGACAGACTGGCTGTTGAAGGTGACCGGCAACACCAAGCTTGCCCGTCGCTCGGTCGCGATCGTTGGCCTCCTGGGATGCTGTGCGTTCATCGTGCCCGCCGCGTTGACCAGCAATGCCTATACCGCCGTCTATTGCCTGACCGCATCCATGTTCTTTTTGGAATGCACCATCGGTCCGTCCTGGGCGGTGCCGATGGACGTTGGCGGCAAATATTCGGGCACCGTATCCGGTATGATGAACATGGCCGGCAATTTCGGCGGGGCGCTGTCGCCGCTGGTATTCGGCTTCCTGGTTCAATACGGCAACTGGCAGGCGCCTTTCATCGTCGCAGCCGTCCTGCTTGTCATCGGCGCTGCCGTGTGGGGCTTCTGGCTCGATCCGGACCGATCAGTGCTCGAGACGCCCGACGCCTCGCCCGCGACGCCACAGCACGGTCAAGTGGCTGCGGAATGACGAGAGGATGGGCTTGGGCCGATCGTCCGCCGTCTTGCGGGATTGACGGCGGCGGCCGGGCAGGGGACAAGCCGGGCGAATGGTGCTATTCGAGCCCTCTCGCCAAGACCAAGGCTCAGCCACGCTAAGCCAACAAAAGCCCGGGAAAGACGCCAATGACCCTGCATACTGGACGGCATTTCTTACAGATTCCAGGACCGACCAACATCCCCGACCGGGTGCTGCGGGCCATGGACATGCCGGGCCTGGATCATCGCGGTGCGGAATTCGCCGAGCTCGGTTTTGCGGTCATGGCGGGCATGCAGCGGATGTTCCGCACCAAGCAGCCGGTCATCATCTATCCCTCGTCCGGCACCGGCGCCTGGGAGGCGGCGATCGTCAACACCCTGCAGCCGGGCGACAGGGTGATCATGGCCGAGACCGGCCAGTTCGCCGTGCTGTGGCGCGGCATTGCCGACAAGTTCAAGCTCGACGTCGACTTCGTCCCCGGCGACTGGCGACGTGGCGCTGACCTCGCCGGAATCGAGCAGCGGCTTGCGGCCGACGCGGCGCACAAGGTCAAGGCCGTGATGGTCGTGCACAATGAGACCTCGACCGGCTGCGTCACCTATCCGCTCGACGTCCGCAAGATCCTCGATCGCCTCAAGCACCCGGCGCTCCTGATGGTCGACACCATCTCGGGCCTCGGCTCGCTGGACTATGAGCACGATGCCTGGGGCGTCGACGTCTCGGTCGCGGGCTCGCAGAAGGGCCTGATGCTGCCGCCGGGGCTCGGCTTCAATGCCGTCTCGGAGAAGGCGCTGGCAGTCGCGAAGGCAAATCCGGGCATGCGCTCCTATTGGGAGTGGCAGGACGTCATCGCCTTCAACAAGGTCGGCACCTTTCCCTATACGCCGGCGATCAACCTGCTGATGGGCCTGCGCGAGGCCATCCGCATGCTGGAGGAGGAGGGACTGGAGAATGTCTTCGCCCGTCACAAGCGCCACAGTGCGGCGACCCGCGCCGCTATGAAGGTGTGGGGGCTGGAGACCCAGTGCCAGGATCCGCAGGCGCATTCGCCGGCCCTGACCGGCGTCGTCATGCCGGAGGGCCACGACAGCGACAATTTCCGCAAAGTGGTGCTGGACAATTTCGACATGTCGCTCGGCACCGGGCTGAACAAGATCAAGGGCAAGGCGTTCCGCATCGGTCACATCGGCCATTTCAACGATCTGATGCTGATGGGCACGCTGTCCGGCGTCGAGATGGGCCTCGAGCTTGCCAAGGTGCCGCACCGCAAGGGCGGCGTGCTGGCGGCCATGGAAGTTCTCAGCAGCCGCGAGACGGTGCCGATGCCAAAGGCGGCGGTCGCCTGAATGTCGTATTCACGCTAAGAAGAAGGACAAGCGCGATGAACGCACCGGTCAATGCCTCTGAAGACCTGCTCTACTCCGTCGAGGACGGCATCGCCCGGCTCACCTTCAACCGCCCGCAGGCGCGCAACGCGCTGACCTTTGCGATGTACGAGCAGCTTGCCTCGACCTGCGAAAGCATCAACGCCGACTCCTCGATCAAGGCGCTGATCCTGACCGGGGCCGGCGACAAGGCGTTTGCCTCAGGCACCGACATCTCGCAATTCCGTGCCTTCAAATCCGCGCAGGATGCACTGGATTACGAGGCCCGGATCGACCGCGTGCTCGGCACGCTGGAGCAGTGCCGCGTGCCTGTGATTGCCGCAATCGCCGGCGCCTGCACCGGCGGCGGGGCCGGCATCGCCGCCTGCTGCGATATCCGCATCGGCACTGAATCGACGCGGATCGGTTTTCCGATCGCCCGCACGCTGGGCAATTGTCTCTCCATGTCGAATATCTCCCGCCTGGTCTCGCTGATCGGGCCTGCGCGCACCAAGGACCTGATTTTCAAGGCGCGATTGGTCGAGGCGCCCGAAGCGCTGGCGCTCGGGCTGCTCAATGAGGTGGTGGCGGATGTCGCGACCTTGCAACGCCGCGCCGACGAGACCGCGAAGCTTATGGCCTCGCACGCCCCGATCACGCTGGCCGTCACCAAGGAAGCGGTGCGCCGCATCCGCCGCACGCTGTCGCGTGACGAGGGCGAGGATCTGATCCTGCGTGCCTATATGAGCGAGGATTTCCGCGAGGGCATGGACGCCTTCCTCAACAAGCGCACGCCGAACTGGAAAGGCAAGTGAGCCCCAAATCGGGGCGCAAAAGGGGCGCAAGAAGGGGGCGGATGCGTGGGAGCTGCCGTCTCATGCTAAAGTCACATTTGGCGTGTGCGGGTCGCGCCTTGAACCGGCCGGTAATCCTTCCCACAATGCCGGCTGGCCAGCTTTCAGGGCCGTGCTAAACCCCCGACCAAGAATCCATGGGGATCAAGGGACGAACCTCGTGCGCAAGATTGTCCAAGCAGCAAGCCTGCTCGCAGCCTCCCTGATTGCAACGCCGGCTTTTGCCGGCTGGGAACCGACCAAGCCCGTCGAGATCGTGGTGGCCGCGGGCGCCGGTGGTGCCTCCGACCAGATGGCGCGGATGATGCAGGCCGCGATCCAGAAGAACAATCTGATGAAGCAGCCGATGGTGGTGTCGCTCAAGGGCGGCGCCTCCGGCGCTGAAGCCTTGATGTACATGAAGGCCAGCGAGGGCGACCCCAACAAGCTCCTGATCGCCTATTCGTTGATTTACATGCTGCCGCTGTCGGCGAAGATTCCATTCGACTGGCACGATCTGACCCCGGTCTCGGTGATCGCGCTCGACCAGTTTGCACTGTGGGACAACGCCGAGGGCCCCAAGACGGTCAAGGAGTTCATCGATGCCGCGAAAGCGGCAAGCTTCCCCTTCAAGATGGGTGGCACGGGATCGAAGCGCGAGGACAACGTGCTGACCGTGTTCATCGAGCAGAAGACCGGCGCGAAGTTCTCCTACCTGCCCTACAAGTCCGGCGGCGAGGCCGCGACGCAGCTCGTCGGCGGCCATATCGAATCCAACGTCAACAACCCCTCTGAGAATCTCGAGGTCTGGCGCGCGGGGCAGGTGCGCCCGCTCTGCGTGTTCGACAAGGAGCGCATTTCCTATACCGCCAAGGTGACCGCGACCCAGTCCTGGCACGACATTCCGACCTGCAAGGAGGAGGGGCTCGACGTGCAATATCTGATGTTGCGCGCCATCTTCCTGCCGGGCAAAGTCACCGCGGAGCAGCGGGCCTTTTATGTTGATCTGTTCAGCAAGGTGGTCCAAACACCCGAGTACAAGGAATACATGGAGAAGCAGGCCTTGAAGCCGATCTTTCTCACCGGCAAGGACATGTTGCAATTTCTTGAAGACGACGACGCGCTCAATAAGCAGCTGATGACTCAGGCCGGCTTTGTCGCGAAGTGAACCTGTCGTCCTGCCGTGTCCCGTTGATCCGGGGCACCCGATATTGCAAAAGATCGGGAAACAATGGGACTGGGAAGACCCGCACCCGTCCCGGGGTTATTGGATCATCGGTTGCAGTCTCGCAACGGGCAGCATCGCTGACCGTTGGCGGGTGATGACCTTTGTTTGAGCCAATAACCTGATCTCGCTATGTCGGACACTGATCTGGAAATCGTCGTCGATGACCCCACCGCGCCGGAGGCCAACTCTCCCGCGGTGACCAGCAACCGCACCGCCGATATCGTCGTCTCGCTCGTGCTGCTGGCACTGGCGGCGACGCTTGGCTACGACAATTGGCGCACCGGCATCGGCTGGGACGAGACCGGGCCGCAGCCCGGCTATTTCCCGTTCTATCTCTCGGTCATCCTGGGTGCGGCAAGCCTCTACGGCATCGGCGCGGCGCTGGTGTCGCGCAAAGCGGCGCTCGAGACCTTCGTCACACGCGCGCAGTTTCGCCGGGTCATGGCGGTGTTCGCGCCGACCTTCCTGTTCTGCCTGGTGACGCAATATCTCGGGCTCTATGTCGCGAGCTTCCTCCTGATCGGCGGCTTCATGCGGCTCGTGGGCAAGATCGGGTGGTGGAAATCGCTGCTGACCGCGTTCCTGTTCACGGCGATCATGTTCGTGACCTTCGACATCGTGTTCGACGTCATCATGCCGAAGGGGCCGCTGGAAGCAGCGCTCGGCTATTAGCAGGGCAATATGGCGCCATCCGGCATTGCGAGGAGCGAAGCGACGCGGCAATCCAGAGTCGCGCGGGGGGCCCTGGATTGCTTCGTCGCTGGCGCTCCTCGCAATGACGAGCGGGGGGCGACCTGATGGAAGCCTTCGGTCTGCTCTTGCACGGCTTTGCCGTCCTGCTCACCTGGAAGACGCTGGCGCTGATGATGGTCGGGCTCGTGCTCGGCATTTTCGTCGGCGTGCTGCCGGGGCTTGGCGGGCCCAACGGGGTTGCGATCCTGTTGCCGCTGACCTTCAGCATGGACCCGACCTCGGCCATCGTGATGCTGTCCTGCATCTATTGGGGCGCGCTGTTCGGCGGCGCCATCACCTCGATCCTGTTCAACATCCCCGGCGAGGCCTGGTCGGTGGCGACCACTTTTGACGGCTATCCCATGGCGCAGCAGGGCCGGGCCGCCGAAGCGCTGACCGCAGCCTTCACCTCGTCTTTCATCGGCTCGCTGGTCGCGGTGTTGCTGATCACCTTCCTGGCTCCCTTGATCTCCGCCTTCGCGCTGAAGTTCGGGCCGCCGGAGTTCTTCGCAGTGTATCTGTTGACCTTCTGCTCCTTTGTCGGGCTCGGGCGCGAGGCCAGGCACAAAACGGTCATTTCGATGTCGCTCGGACTGCTGCTCGCCGGCATCGGCATGGACACCGTGTCCGGGCAGCTCCGCATGACTTTCGGCTCCGGCGATCTCCTGCGCGGCATCAACTTCCTGGTGGCGGTGATCGGCCTGTTCGGGATCAGCGAGATCCTGCTCACCATGGAAGAGCGGCTGGCGCTGCGCGGGCATGCCGCCGCGATCAGCCTGCGCGTGGTGCTCTCGGTGTGGAAGGAGTTGCCGCGCTACTGGGTGACGCTGCTGCGCTCCTCGGTGATCGGCTGCTGGCTCGGGCTCACGCCGGGCGGCGCGATCGCGGCGTCGTTCATGGGCTACAATCTCGCCAAGCGCTTTGCAGAGGAGCCCGAAAGCTTCGGCAAGGGCCGCATCGAGGGCGTGTTCGCGCCGGAGACGGCCGCGCACGCGTCCGGCACATCGGCCCTCTTGCCGATGCTCGCGCTCGGCATTCCCGGCTCCGGCACGGCTGCGATCCTGCTCGGCGGGCTGATGGTCTGGGGGCTCAATCCGGGACCGCTGCTGTTCGTCGAGCACAAGGATTTCGTCTGGGGCCTGATCGCCTCGATGTATCTCGGCAATGTCGTCGGCCTCGTGCTGGTGCTGACTACCGTGCCGATCTTTGCTTCGGTGCTGCGCGTGCCCTTTGCGGCGATAGCGCCGATGATCGTGGTGTCGTGCGCGATCGGCGCCTATGCCATCCAGAATGCCATGTTCGACATCTGGCTGATGCTGCTGTTCGGCGTGGTCGGCTATGTCTTCAAGAAGATCGGCATTCCCTTGGCGCCGCTGACGCTCGCCCTCGTGCTCGGCAGCCGCGCCGAGGACGCGTTCCGGCTCTCAATGATTGGCTCCGGCGGCGACGTGAAGGTTTTCTGGTCGAACTACCTGGTGGGCTCGATCACGACGCTGGCGATCGTGCTGCTGTTCTGGCCGCTGATCGACAAGGTATTTGGGCACCTGCAGCGAAAAGGCCCGGCAAAGGCCTAGCCGGTTCGGCGGCCGAATAGGTGCGGGCCCAGTGTTCGGCGCTGCTACGGCGGCACAGGTGCGCGCCGTCCAACCGGCCGCCGGATCAGCGCGCGAACTCAACAGCCTTGCGAATAGGTGAAATTTTACCGATCTCCACCGCCGGTTGATTTTGTCCCAGTGTGTCTGAGGAGCGACACCTTTTCGGGCAGCCGAAGCGTATCTTTTGGGCAGTTTTTCTTGGGAGACATATTATGAAGCGAATTTGGATGGGCGCGGCGCTCGCCTCGCTACTGGTGTCTGCGGCCGCAGCGGCCGATCTTGCACCGAGGACGTACACGAAGGCGCCGGTCATTCCCCCGGTCGTCTACGATTGGACCGGCTTCTACATCGGCGGCAACATTGGCTATAGCTGGGGCCGTTCCAGCGACACCTCCACCTTGACCAACACGGCCGGCACCGTTCTGCTTACGAGCGCCGACCGCACGAACCTCGACGGTGTGGTTGGGGGCGGCCAGCTCGGCTATAATTGGCAGATGCAGAATTGGCTGTTCGGCGTCGAGGCCGACATTCAAGGTTCAGACGAGAAGGGTAGCCGGACGTTCACCTGCGGAATCGGCGTCTGCACACCCGGCACCCCCGTTCCTGGCATTCTTCCGATCGTCATTCCAGGCCCGGCTGTCCCCGTCACGTTGAGCCAGAAGATCGAGTGGTTCGGAACGGTCCGCGGTCGCGTCGGCGTCTTGGTCGATCCCCGCGTTCTGCTCTATGCGACGGGTGGTCTCGCCTATGGCGAGGTCAAGAGCAGCGAAGTCATCGGCGCGGCTGGCCTCGGTTTCTCCAACTCGGATACGCGGGTCGGTTACACGGTCGGCGCCGGCGTCGAAGGCGCGATCGGCGGCGGCTGGAGCGCCAAGCTCGAGTATCTGTGGGTTGATCTGGGCCGCACCTCGGGTTCGTTCCTGACCACCATCCCGGCGACACCGGCAGGCGTCATCAGCAGCAACTACAGCTCGCGAGTTACCGACAACGTGCTGCGCGTCGGCGTGAACTACAAGTTTGGCGGACCCCTCGTAGCAAGGTACTAGAGCATGATCCGGAAAGTGTGAAGCGGTTTTCCGAAAAGATCATGCGCAATCAAAGAGCTAAAGCGCGATGACGATTCATCCTAATCGCATCGCGCTTTAGCTGGCCTCGCTCGAACTCGGACCGAAAAAAGCCCGGCATTGCGCCGGGCTTTTTGTTCGAGAGGCGATCTGTTTGCGATGTGGGCCGGTTTTCACACCACCTTCCGCTGCTTCAGCTCGGCAATCTCACCCGGCGCAAAGCCGAACTCGCCGAGCACTTCCTCGGTCTGCTCGCCGAACTCCGGCGGGCGGGCGTCCATGTGGCTCGGGGTGCGCGACAGCGTGAAGGGCTGGCCGACCAGACGGATGTGGCGGCCTTCCGGATTCGGCACGTCCTGCGCCATGCCGAGATGCTGCACCTGCGCATCGGCAAAGACCTGGTCGATGGAATAGATCGGACCGCAGGGCACGCCGGCGGCGTTGAGCGCCTCGACCCAGTACTCGGTCGATTCCGTTGCCGTGCGCTTGGCGATCTCGGCATTGAGCGCATCGCGGTGCTTCGAGCGCGATGGCGCGGTCGCGTAATCCGGATGGTCGACCAGCTCAGGCGCACCGATCGCCTGCGCGCAGCGCTCCCAGGTGCGGCCGCTGGCGGTCGCGATATTGATGTAGCCGTCGGAGGTCTTGAACACGCCGGTCGGAATCGAGGTCGGATGGTTGTTGCCGGCTTGCTTGGCGACATCCTTATCCATGAGCCAGCGCGCGGCCTGGAAATCCAGCATGAAGATCTGCGCCTGCAACAGCGAGGTCTGCACCCATTGGCCCTCGCCGGAGACCTCGCGCTCCAGGAGCGCCGTGAGGATGCCCATGGCACAGAACAGGCCGGCGGTGAGGTCGGCGACGGGGATGCCGACGCGCATCGGACCTTCGCCCGGCGCGCCGGTGATCGACATCAGTCCGCCCATGCCCTGCGCGATCTGATCAAAGCCCGGACGCTTGTGATACGGGCCGTCCTGGCCGAAGCCGGAAATGCTGCCATAGACGATGCGCGGATTGACCTTGCGCACGCTCTCATAATCCACGCCGAGCTTTGTCTTCACGTCCGGCCGGTAGTTCTCAACCACCACGTCGGCCTTCGCGGCGAGCCGCATGAACACGTCGAGACCTTTGGGATCCTTCAGGTTGAGCGCGATCGCGCGCTTGTTGCGGTGCAGGTTCTGGAAGTCGGCGCCATGCCGCGGGCCGCCGAGGGATTCACCGGGAGCATCCTCAAGCAGCGCGTCGATCTTGATGACATTGGCGCCCCAGTCGGCCAGCTGCCGCACGCAGGTCGGGCCGGCCCGCACGCGCGTCAGGTCAAGCACGGTGAAGCGGGACAGGGCTTGCGAGGCGTGCGGGATGGCCATTGCGAGGGGAACTCCGGGAAGTGATGCGGAACGGTATAGGGGAGGGGCGTACTATCGACAATACCGGCGGCGGACGCCAGCGCTGGCGCGACAGTGCAGGTTTGCAAGCGCTGGAGTGCTTCCCGAAACACCCGACGCTCGATTTGACTCGATCGATCCGTTCTTCCCTTCTCCTTGTGGGAGAAGGTGGCGCGGGCGAAGCCCGCGACGGATGAGGGGTCTCTATCCGCGAGTCCACTATTGTTAGAGCCTTGCTCGCGGAGACAAACCCCCAAACCAAGCGCGCTTTGTGTCCGCCGTCGAGCTGCCCTCTCCCACAAGGGGCGAGGGCACCACAACGAGCAGCGCGCTCCGTCTCGTTGCCGCCCGTCTACCGCTCGTCGGCGATCACCTTGCCATCGTTCGGCAGCGAGCCTGCGCCAACCAGCTCCACCGCGCCGCCGAGCTTTGTCACTGCGCGCAGCGTCGCTGCGAGTTCGTCGCGCAGCGCATCGCCGGGCGCCGCACACTCCGCTCTCAGCGTCATCATATCCGTCTCGTTCGCGCGGGTGACGACCAGGCGCAGGCGGCCGAGGGCGGGGTGGTGCCTGGCAATTTCGGCAATCTGCTCGGGGCGGACGAACATGCCCTTGACCTTGGTGGTCTGGTCGGCGCGGCCCATCCAGCCCTTGATGCGCATGTTGGTGCGTCCGCATGGGCTCTTGCCCGGCAGGTGTGCAGTGAGATCGCCGAGCGCAAGCCTGATCCAGGGATGCGCAGGGTCGAGCGAGGTGACGACGATCTCGCCGACATCGCCTGCGGCCACGGGCTCGCCCGTGCCGGGCTTGACGATTTCGACGATGAGGTCCTCGTTGACCACCATGCCCTCGCGTGCCGGCGTCTCGAAGGCGATCATGCCGAGATCGGCGGTGCCGAAACCCTGATAGGCCTCGATGCCATGCGACTTGATCTCTGTCTGCAGCGACGGCGGAAAGGCCGCGCCCGAGACCAGCGCGCGCTTGAGCGAAGATACGTCGCGGCCCTTGGCGATGGCCGCGTCGATCAGGATCTTCAGAAAGTCCGGCGTGCCGCTGTAGCCCACCGGACGGTACGCCTCGATCAGTTCGAACTGCTGCTCGGTATTGCCGGGACCGGCAGGGATCACGGCACAGCCGAGTGCCCGCGCCGACGAATCCATGATGAAGCCGCCGGGCGTGAGGTGATAGCTGAACGTATTGAGCACGACTTCGCCGGGGCGAAAGCCGGCGGCGAACAGGGCCCGCGCGCCGCGCCAGGCATCAGCGTGCGCCGCTTCCGGCTCGAAGATCGGACCGGGCGAGGTGAACAGACGCGCGAACGAACCTGCTGACGTCGGCACGAAGCCGCCGAAGGGAGGGCTTGCTTTGTGGAGCGCAGGCAGTTCCGATTTGCGCAGCACGGGCAATTGCGACAGCGCTGCGCGGCTGCTGATGGCGGCGGGATCGACGCCGCGGAAGCGCTCGGCATAAGCGGGCGCCTCCATTGCCTTGCGCAGGATGGCGGGCAGGCGGGCAAACAGCTCGGCTTCGCGCTCTTGGGGATCGCGGGTTTCTTTCGAGTCGTAGTGATTAGTCATGGTCTTGCCCCTCGCACGTCATTCCGGGGCGGTCCGGCAGGACCGAACCCGGAATCTCGGGGTTCCCCGATGCGCAGCGCGCATCTGAGGTTCGCGCTTCGCGCGCCCCGGAATGACGGCGCATTGTGTTACTCACAGCCATCGCTTGCGCCGCTTGAAGCTTTTCAAATTCTTGAAGCTCTTGCGCTGGTCGCCGGCGCCGCCGAGATAGAACTCCTTGACGTCCTCATTGTCGCGCAACTCGTCCGCGGTGCCGTCGAGCACGACCTTGCCCTGCTCCATGATGTAGCCATGGCTTGCGACCGACAGCGCGGCGCGCGCGTTCTGCTCGACCAGCAGGATGGTGACGCCGAGGTCGCGATTGATCTGCTTGATGATCGCGAACACCTCTTTCACCAAGAGCGGCGACAGGCCCATCGATGGCTCGTCCATCAGGATCATCTTCGGGCGCGCCATCAGCGCACGGCCGATCGCGAGCATCTGCTGCTCGCCGCCGGAGAGATAGCCGGCCAGGCCCGTGCGCTCCTTCAGCCGCGGGAAATAGTTGAACACCATCTCGATGTCGGCATCGACCTTGCGGTCGCTGCGGGTGAAGGCCCCGAGCCGCAAATTCTCCAGCGAGGTCATGTCCGCGACGATGCGCCGTCCCTCCATCACCTGGAAAATGCCGCGGCGGACGATTTTATCAGGATCGATGCCGTCGATGCGCTCGCCATCGAACACGATCTCGCCGCGCGTGACCTCGCCGTCCTCGGTCTTGAGCAGCCCCGAGATCGCCTTCAGCGTCGTCGACTTGCCGGCGCCGTTGGCGCCGAGCAGCGCGACGATGGCGCCCTTGGGCACGTCGAGGCTGAGGCCGCGCAGCACGAGGATGACGTCGTCATAGACGACCTCGATGTTGCGCACGGCGAGGAGGGGCGGCGGCGTTGCGGCGGCTTCCGCAGCGGGACGCGTGATGTCGAGGGTTTCACCCATGTCTAATCACCTCTGACTGTCGTCCCCCGCGAAAGCGGGGGACCCAGTATTCCAGAGACGCCGGAGCTTCACTGAGAAGCCGCGGCGTACTGGATCCCCCGCCTGCGCGGGGGATGACGAGTGTTGTGTGTGGTTGCGGCGGGGCAACCTCAGCATCACCACCCGAACCATTCCGGCTTGCGCGGCAGCTCGACGGTCTTCACCTTCTCGAGCTTGATCGTGCCCTTGGCCATCAGGTCATTGAGGTCGCCGTCGGTCGCGCCGGTGATGCGGGCGCGATAGAGGTCGACCTTCATGGTGCCGCGATGGTCCTTGTCGGTCCAGGTCGAGGGGCTGCAGACACCTTCCATGCCTGATGGCACCCAGTCCTTCTTTTGATAAAAGCCTTTCGCGACGTTCTCGCCGGTGGCGCCGCCATTCTTGGCGGCCCAGTCCAGCGCTTCTTTCATGTACATCGCCGAGCAGACGGCCGCGATGTAATGCACGGGGCGATAGACCTTGCCGGTGGGATCGGACATCTTCGAGATTTCCATCACCGTCTTCATGCCGGGCGCATCGCCGCCCCAGGCAACGGAGGTGCGCAACGGGAAGACGATGCCATCGGCGGCGTCGCCCGCGGCCTTGGCGCCGTTCTCGTCCATGCCCCAGACATTCCCCAGGAATTGCACGTCGACGCCGGCCGCCTTGCAGGCCTTCATCACCGAGATGTTGGAGGCCGCGGTGTTGCCGAGATAGGCGTAGTTGGCGCCGGAGCTCTTCAGGCTCAGGCATTGCGCAGAGTAGTCGCCGGGTGCGAGCGCAAACACCAGCGGCGGCAGCACCTCGAAGCCGAGCTCGGTGGCAAGCGCTTCGCCGGCCGCCTTCGGCGCGTTGGGATAGGGGTGGTTGGCGCCCATGTGCACGAATTTCGGCTTGCCGGGCTTGCCCTTGGCTTTCCAGTCATCCGCCGCCCACATCAGCATGGCGCGCAGTGCATCCGAATAGGTCGGGCCGTAGAAGAAATTGTAGGGCGCAGGCTTTGCCTTGCCGCTGGTCCCCTCGGGATCGGTCAATGCCGCGGCGTAGGAGCCGGACACATCAGGAATCTTGTCCTGCGCGAGAAAGCCGGTCAGCGCCTCGGTGTCGGCGGTGCCCCAGCCCATGATGCCGGCGACCTTGTTGTCCGGCGCCGACCATTTCTTGTACAGCGCAATCGCGCGCGGCACCTGGTAGCCGTAATCATTGGAGTCGACCGACAGCTGCTTGCCGGCGATGCCGCCATTCTTGTTCACCCAGGCAAACGTATCGGCGACCGCCTGGCCATAGGGCGTGCCGACGTCGGACGTGCCGCCCGAGAGGTCCTCGAGATGACCGATCGAAATCTGCTGCGCGCTGGCGGATGCCGTGCCGAGCAGTAGCGCCAAGGAGACGGTGCTGAGAAGGGATTTGAACGTCATTTGTTTTCCTCCAGTGTTTTGTTTTGGGCGGTTCGAGAGGCGAAAAACCTCAGTGAGAGAACGGGTAGAGCTTCCAATACATCTTGATCTGTCGCCAGCGGTGCGCGAGGCCGTCAGGCTCGAACATCAAAAACGCAATGATGATCAGGCCGATCGCGATCTCGCGCAGGAAGGTGATGTTGTTGTTGAGCGAGAGCGCATGATCGATCGCGCCGCCCTTTAACGATCCGCTGAGCCATTCCATGGATTCCGGCAGCAGCACCACGAAGGCGGTGCCCATCAGCGTGCCCATGATCGAGCCGGTGCCGCCGATGATGATCATCGCCAGGAACAGGATCGAACGCTCGATGCCAAAACCCTCCTGCGAGATCACGAGCTGATAATGCGCGTACAGCGCACCCGCGATGCCGGCGAAGAAGGCGGCGAGACCGAATGACAGCGTGCGGTATTTGGTGAGGTTGATGCCCATGATCTCAGCGGAGAGGTAGTGGTCGCGGATCGCGATCAGCGCGCGGCCGTCGCGCGTGCGCATCAGATTGGTGACGAGCAGGTAGCAGACGACGACATAGGCGAGCACCACATAGAAATATTGCCGATCGCCGCGCAGCGTGTAGCCGAAGATCGAGAACGGATTGGCGCTCGCGGGCACCGAGCCGCCGGAGAACCACTCGGCGCGGGAGAAGAAGTCGAGCAGGATGTATTGGGCGGCAAGCGTCGCGATCACGAGATACAGCCCCTTCAGCCGCGCCGCGGGCACGCCGAACACGAGTCCGACCAGGGCGGTGACGACGCCGGCGAGCGGGATCGCGAAGAAGACCGGGACGGGGAAGTTGTTGTTGATATAGGCCGAGGTGAAGGCGCCGAACAGGAAGAACGCCGCGTGCCCGATCGAGATCTGGCCGGTGAAGCCGACCAGCACGTTGAGCCCGAGCGCCGCGATGGCGAAGATGCCGATCTGGATGGAGATCGCGAGCCAGTATTCGCTGAACAGCTGCGGCGCGAAGCACAACAGCGCAACGCCCGCGATGGCGAAGTTGCGGCTCGTTTTGGTCGGGAAGATCGTGGTGTCGGCCGCGTAGGAGGTGCGGAAATCGCCGGCAGGGATAACGGTCGAAGTGGCCATGATCAGATCCGCTCAATGTCCTTGGTGCCGAACAAGCCATAGGGCTTGATCATCAGGATGATGATCAGAACGTAGAACGGCGCGATCTCGTAGAGATTGCCCCAGTGCAGGAACTGGCTGTCGACATATTGCGCGATGTTTTCCAATAAGCCGATGATGATGCCGCCGAGCACGGCGCCGCCGATTGAATCGAGCCCGCCGAGGATCGCCGCCGGAAACACTTTGATCCCATAGGCCGACAGCCCCGACGAGACGCCGTTGACGACGGCAACCACGACGCCGGCGACCGCCGACACGGTGGCCGAGATCGCCCAGGCCATCGCGAACACGCTCTTCACGGAAATGCCGAGCGATTGCGCCACCTGCTGGTTGAACGCGGTCGCGCGCATCGCAAGGCCGTATTTGGAGGCGCGGAAGAACCAGGCCATGCCGACCATCATGGCGAGCGAGACCACGAAGCTCATGAGATAGACGGTCTGGATCTGCAGGCCGAGAAATTCGACGGATTGGCTCTGGAACACCCGCGGGAAGGGCTGCGGGTTGACACCGAAGATCCACTTCAGCGCGGCCTGGAACACCGTGGAGAGGCCGATGGTCACCATAATCACCGAGATGATCGGTTCGCCGATCATCGGCCGCAGGATCACGACCTGGATGGCGATGCCGAAGATGAACATGAAGACCAGCGTGATGGGCATGCCGAGCCAGAACGGCACCTGGAATTTTGTCAGCAGCGCCCAGCACACCCAGGCGCCGATCAAGAGCAATTCACCTTGCGCGAAGTTGACGACCTGGCTCGCCTTGTAGATCAGCACAAACGACATCGCGACCACGCCATAGAGCGTGCCGACCACGAGGCCGTTGACCAGGAGCTGGATGAGGAAGGCGAGGTTCATGCTATGATGTCGGTTGTTACCTCTCCCCGCTTGCGGGGAGAGGTCGGATTGCGCAGCAATCCGGGTGAGGGGGAGCTTCCGCATGCGCTCTGCCAATGAGACGAAGACAGTTCGCGCCAGAGCGTTGCGGAAGGTTGCTACCGATGCCGAAAACGCCCTCTGGTTCAGGTTGCGGGGGCGGCGGCTGAATGGGCATAAGTTCGTTCGACAGGAGCCGATCGGTCCTTACACCGTCGATTTTGTTTGCAGGGAGAGCCGTCTCATTATCGAAGTTGATGGAGGGCAGCATGCGGACAGTGCCACTGATGCAGTCCGAGACAGATGGTTCATCGCTCACAACTATCGCGTTCTGCGATTTTGGAACAACGAGGTGTTGGGCAATGTGGCGGGCGTTCTTGAAACAGTTGCCACTGCCCTCGCGGAGACTCCCCCTCACCCGGATCGCTGATGCGATCCGGCCTCTCCCCGCAGGCGGGGAGAGGCAGAGGAAGCCGCGTGCGTTCGGGAATTGATCCTGCCTCACTCCGCAGCCTCCGCGAGTTGTGGTGCACTCGCCAGATCGACCACCCGCAAGCTCGTCCGCACGCGCTGGGTCGAGCCGTCCTGGAAGCGGATCACGGTGTCGACGGGGATGGTGGGATCGCCGCGGTAGATGGCGTCGATGATGCCGGCGTATTTCTCGTTGATGACGCCGCGGCGGACTTTTCGGGTGCGGGTCAATTCGCCGTCGTCGGCGTCGAGCTCCTTGTAGAGCAGGAGGAATTTCGAGATGCGCTGCGCCGGGGGCAAGGTCGCATTCACCGCTTCGACCTCCTTCTGCAGCAGCGCGTAGACTTCCGGGCGCGAGGCGAGGTCGGTGTAGGTGGTGAAGGAGATGCGGTTCTTCTCCGCCCATTTGCAGATGATGGAATAGCGGATGCAGATCATGGCCGCGAGCGCCTCATGCCCCGCGCCCAGCACCACGGCTTCCGCGATATAGGTCGAGAACTTCAGCTTGTTCTCGATATATTGCGGCGAGAAGCGCTCGCCGCGCGCGGTCTCCGCGAGATCCTTGATGCGGTCGATGACGACGAGCTGCTTGTCCGCGTTGAAATAGCCGGCGTCGCCCGAATGCAGCCAGCCGTCCTTCATGTCGGCTGCGGATGATTCCGGGTTCTTGTAATACCCCAGGAACATGTTGGGATGACGCACCACGATCTCGCCGACGCCGTGCTGGTCAGGAGCTTCGATCCGGATCTCGATATCGTCGCCCATGGGAACGCCGGTCGTGTCAGGATCGACCTTGTCCTGGGGATGCAGGGTATAGGCGCCGAGCAGCTCGGTCTGGCCGTAGAGCGTGCGAAGCGGCACGCCCATGGCCTGGAAGAATTTGAAGGTATCGGGCCCGAGTGCGGCACCACCAGTCGCAGCCGAGCGCAGCCGCGTGAAGCCGAGCCGGTCGCGCAGCGCGCGGAACAACAGCGCGTCGGCCACCGCGGAGCGGTGTCCCTTCTCGATAGCCGCAAGTCCCGTCTTCATGCCGAGCTCGTAGAGGCCCTGCTTGAGCGCCGAGGCGTCCATCACGCGGGCGCGGACGTCGGCGGCGATGGATTCCCAGACGCGCGGCGCGAACAGCACGAAGGTCGGCGCGATCTCGCGGAAATCGTTCATCATGGTGTCGGGCTCTTCGACGAAGTTGACCTTCATCCGGCAAAGCAGCCCTTTGCCCAGCACATAGACCTGCTCCATGATCCAGGGCAGCGGCAGCACCGAGACATATTCGTCCTCAGGCCCCTTGGGATCGAAGGAAAGATACGTCGCGCAATGCCTGAGCACGCGCCCCGCGGCGAGCATCGCAAGCTTGGGATGCGATGTTGTCCCCGACGTGGTACAGAGGATCGCGCAATCCTCGCCTTTGGTCGCGTCGATCAGCCGATCATAGAGCCCAGGCTCGCGCGCGGCGCGGGTGCGGCCCATCTCGGCGAGCTTGTCGGCCGGCATCAGGCGCGGATCGTCATATTTGCGCATGCCGCGCGGGTCGGAATAGACGATGTGCTTGAGCTTCGGCACGCGGTCGGCAAGCGTGAGCAGCTTGTCGACCTGCTCCTCGTCCTCGGCAAAGACGAGCTTTGCTTCGCCGTAATTGAGGAGATAGGCCGCCTCTTCGTCCAGCACGTCGCGATAAAGGCCAAGGCTCAGGGCGCCCAGCGCATGGGTTGCGATCTCGGCGGCGACCCAGTCGGGCCGGTTGTCGCCGATGATGCCGACGACGTCGCCCCTGGCGATGCCGAGCTCGAGCATGCCGAGCGCGAAATCATGCACGCGGCGCTGGTAGTCGTTCCAGGTGAGGACACGCCAGAGGCCGAGATCCTTTTCGCGCAGCGCGATCTCCTTGCCATGTTCGCGCGCATTGAGGCGGAGCAGCTTTGGATAGGTATCGGCCTCGCGCGCGCGGCCCGCATAATCCATCATGCCGCGTTCTCCGCTACAGGCGCCGGCTGCTCCTCAGGATCGACCAGCACCTCGTCCTCTTCGCCGAGATAGGCGCGTTTGACATGGGGATCGGCGAGCACGGCCTCGGGCGCGCCTTCCGCGATCTTGCGGCCGAAATCCAGCACCATGACGCGATGGGAGATGTCCATCACCACGCCCATGTCGTGCTCGATCATCACCACCGTCATTCCGAACTCCTCGTTCAGGTCGACGATGTAACGCGCCATGTCCTCCTTCTCCTCGAAGTTCATGCCGGCCATCGGCTCGTCCAAGAGGATCAGCTTCGGCTCCAGCGCCATCGCGCGCGCCAGTTCGACGCGCTTGCGCAGGCCATAGGGCAGGGTGCCCGCGGTCGCTTTACGCACCGACTGCAGATCGAGGAAGTCGATGATCTCCTCGACCTTGCGACGGTGCTCCAGCTCCTCGCGCCGTGCGCCGGTGAGCCAATAGAGCGAGCCAGTGATGAAATTGTTCTTCAGGAGGTGATGGCGGCCGACCATGATGTTGTCGAGCACGCTCATGTGGTGAAACAGCGCGAGGTTCTGGAAGGTGCGGCCGATGCCGAGCGAGGCGCGGGCATTGGGATTGAGCGGGGTGATGTCGCGGCCGCGATAGATCAACTGGCCATCGCTCGGCCGGTAGCGGCCCGAGATGCAATTGACCATCGAGGTCTTGCCGGCACCATTGGGGCCGATGATGGAGAATAGCTCGCCGTCGCGGACGCCGAAACTGACCTCGGTCAGCGCCCGCACGCCGCCGAACCGCAGAGACACGCCACGCGCCTCAAGAATATCGTCCACCAAAATCCCTCCCGGATCTGGCGCCTTGAAAGCGCTCTTCGATCCTGCATCGGTCCTTGGAACCGATCCTATATCGTTTTGCACCTGCCGGGCGGCGATTTGTTCTTTGGTTGCCGCGCCGGCTCCCTCCTCAAGCCGCCCCCGACCCGGACCTGTAAGCCTCGGCTGAGTGCGGTGGTCCTCAATAGGGTAAAGCGCTAGTTTGAACTGTCTTGTGCCGGACAATTGGTCGGCAAAATTTGGTAGTGTGTTGCGATGCAATATCGACAGTCCCATAGTGGGGCGCCAGGTTGGGGATCGCGTCGGGTCGGGCATGATCGCTGAGGATTACCTGCGGCGGATCGCGATCTGGTCGCGCGAGCTCAACGCGCGCGAGATCGAGGTTGCCCGCGCCGGCATTGTTGAGAGGTCCTATGCGGCGGGCGAATCGATCTTCCTGCGCGGCGATCATTTCGACTATTGGACCGGGATCGTGTCCGGACTCGCGCGGATGGGCATCGTCTCGCGCGAGGGCAAGGTCACGAGCTTTACCGGTCTCACGGCGGGCGCCTGGTTCGGCGAGGGCACCATGCTCAAGAAGGAAGCGCGGCGTTACGACATCATCGCGCTGCGCGACACGCGCCTGGCGTTGATGGACCGCGCCACCTTCTTCTGGCTCTATGAGAACTCAGCCGCCTTCAACCGCTTCCTGGTGGTGCAGCTCAACGAGCGGCTCGGCCAGTTCATCGGCCTGGTCGAATATGGCCGCACCCTCGATGCCACCGCGCGGCTCGCCCGCTCCATCGCCTGGCTGTTCAACCCGATCCTCTATCCCGACCTGAACCCGCATCTCGAGATCACCCAGGAGGAAATCGGAGCGCTCTCAGGCATCTCCCGCCAGAACGCCAATCAGTGCCTGAAGCGGCTGGAGCGGGAAGGGCTGCTGCGGCTGGAATATGGCGGGGTGACGATCGTCGATCTCGAGCGGCTGCGGGGGTATGGGGATGATTGAAGAGCTCGAAGTGCTACGCTAGGTTTGTCGTGCAACCGTCTGATTTGAATCGGGTTTGGCATGCCGTCGTACCGGCGAAAGCCCCACGGCAATTAGTAGCGCGAGCTCCTGCCGCGCGTCATGCCCGGGCTTGTCCCGGGCATCCACGTCGTGCAGCATCTGCCGCTCTGCGTGGATGGCCGGGACAAGCCAGGACAAGCCCGGCCATGACGAACCCGGGGCTGCCGTTGCCCACCTCATCAAAGCCTGTGGCTCAGGGTCGCGGCCAGCCCCTGCGCAACGCGCAACTAGCCCGGGACGACGTCAGTGTGCCCGCCGCGGCTTTTTCGCCAGCTCCACCGCCATCGCCGAGATCAGCGGCTTCATGAAGAAGGCATCGTTTGCCGGAGTGATGTCTGCGCGCAAACCATGCGCCTGCAGCTCGCCGGAAACGGCTGGCCCCACCGAGGCTATGGCGGTACGGGTCAATCCTTCGCGCAAGGCGTCCTCGCAATTGTGGGCGCGGGCGGCGTCGAACAGGCGGCGGAGCTGGCTGAGATTGGTCAGGGCGACGGCGTCGATCTTGCCGGAGCTCAGCTCGTCGATTGCGGCGACGATCTTTCCATCGGCGGCCTTGGGGTCATGGACGTAAGGCAGCACGGTCTCGACGTCGGCCCCTTGCGCCGTGATGGCGCCGATCAGCGCCGAATGGTCCTTGTCGGGATAGAGCTGCAGCGCCAGGCGATGGCCCTTCAGATCGACGCGCGACAGCATCTCGGCGACTCCTTCGGAGGTCGGCTTTTCGGTGGCCTGTTGCGGCTCGAGCCCGATCTCGCGCAAGGCACGCCCCGGCTTCGGGCCGCGGATGAATTTGCGCGCCTTGCCGAGGGCGGCAACAAATTCCGCGTCATTGCCAAGGCGACGCGCCACCTTCATCAGCCGCCGCAGGCCCTCGCCGGTCAGAAGCACGAGATCATCGAACGGCTTGTCGATGAACCGGGCGATAAAGGCCTCGACCGGCGCGGGATCGGGGGCGTCATGGATCTCGAACATCGGGCATTGCACGACATCGGCGCCCTGCTCGGTCAGCAGGCGGGAAAACTGCGCCTCCTCGCGCGTCTCCAGGATCAGGATCCGGTAACCGTTCAGTCTGTCGGCCATAGTCAGTTCTCATGAGACGTCACATCAACGATAGCAGGCCACCTTTTGTTCATCCTGACCCTTAAGGTGAGCTTGGCGCAAGGCCGAATGCTCTGATAGAGCAGGGCGCAAATGCAGCCCTGCTCAAGAGTTCATCAAGCCGTTCCATGCCAGATCATCAATATGTGCTGACGCTGTCCTGCCCGGATCGCCCGGGCATCGTCTCCGCAGTGTCCACCTTCCTCGCCAATAGCGGCCAGAACATCCTGGACGCCCAGCAGTTCGACGATGTCGAGACCAACAAGTTCTTCATGCGGGTGGTGTTCACCGCCGCCGATCTTGCGGTGGAATTGTCGGCGCTGCAGACCGGCTTCACCGCCATCGCCGACCGCTTTGCCATGGAGTGGCAGATGCGCGACCGCGCCGCGCGGCGGCGGGTGATGCTGCTGGTGTCGAAATCCGATCATTGCCTGGTCGACATTCTCTACCGCTGGCGCACCGGCGAGCTCGCGATGATCCCGACCGCCATCGTCTCCAATCATCCGCGCGAGACCTATGCCGGGCTCGATTTCTCAGGGATTCCCTTCCACCATCTGCCGGTGACGAGGGAGACCAAGCCCGCGCAGGAGGAGGCGATCTTCAAGCTCGTGCAGGAGACCGGGACCGATCTTGTCGTGCTCGCGCGCTATATGCAGATCCTCTCCGACGATCTCTCCGCCAAGCTTTCGGGACGCTGCATCAACATCCACCACTCCTTCCTGCCGGGCTTCAAGGGCGCAAAGCCGTATCACCAGGCGCATGATCGCGGCGTCAAGCTGATCGGCGCCACCGCGCATTATGTGACTAGCGACCTCGACGAGGGCCCGATCATCGACCAGGACGTCGAGCGCATCAGCCACCGCGATACGCCCGAGGATCTCGTCCGCAAGGGGCGCGACATCGAGCGCCGCGTGCTGGCGCGCGCCATCCGCTATCACCTGCAGGACCGCGTCATCCTCAACGGCCGCAAGACGGTCGTCTTCATGGATTGACGATGGACATTTCAGTGCACCGGCGCCAGCCCCGACGGCGTTGATCCGCTCGACGTCGGGCACGTCGTAGAGGTCGAACTGTTGGACGCGGGCTTGGCGGTTGCGGAGGAGGGATTCCAGCCGAACGGCTTTGTCGTCTCACAGGAGGCCTGTGCGTCCTGGGGACGCTGGTCGGCGGGCATCTGCCGGAGCCGTTCGCGTTCCTTCATCCATTCATCATATTTGGCCGTGCCTGGACGCGGCGGCGCATCCGCCGGCAGGCCGCCAGCCCATTGCGGGATGTAGTCGCCCATGGCGGCCGACGCCCGCTCGTTCATGCTGGCGCAGCCGCCAAGGGACGCGCCGAGCAGCACGAGCGCGAGAACAGTCCGAACCTTGTGGAGGCGAAAGGTCATCTTCGAGTCAGCGTCGCGCCCATTTGTGTCGGCCGGCCGGCAGGCCGCACCGCAAAGCCCTTATAGGCTAGCCGCCAACAGGTAAAATCGGCTTATTCTGGTTGGAGAGGTATTAAGGTATTTTCGTGTCGAGAAAAATCAAATCCCCGGCGATGTGACCGGGGTCTCGCTCGACCATTTGCCGGCGCTTAAGGCGCGCAGACGAAGCTTCCGGCGCTCTCGACCGGGCCTACCTTGTAGTGCGGCCACGCCGGCCATTGGCACAGCGGCAGCGCGCGGGTGGTCGCAAACGAGGGCTGTTCGATCTTCTGTTGGGTCACCTCGAGATCGCCGGGCGCCTTGCCGTTCTCCACCCAATCGACCAGCACGCTGAGCATGTCGACATTGGCCGGTGCGCCCGATCCGACATGGTCGACGCCCGGCGCAGTGTAAAGACGGGCGAACGCCGCCGTTTCCTCCTTGCCGAGCGTGAACTGCATGTTCTCGAAATAGCGGATGCCGGCGAACGGGCTCTGCGCGTAGTCCGACATGTGCTCGAGGATGATCAGCTTGCCGCCATGATGGCTGAACGCGGTCAGATTCGGATTGGTCGAGTCCATCAGCTGCGACACCTCGAGCACGCGCTGCTTGTGGTCCTCGGGCCTGTATTTCGTCACGTCGAGCTTCGGATCGCGTGCAAAGACGTATTGAATGCCGCCGGCACCGAACAGCCAGGCAATGCCGTTGCTCGGGATCGGCGGCTGCGCCGGTGGCGCGGTGCCGAGCCACCAGGACACCCAGCCGCCGGCCGCGCCGAAGGGCGGGTTGTTCTCGCCGGACACGCCCCAGCCGGGATAATCGTCGACGCCGTTCGTCAGCGGGAACGGGAAGGCGTAGCGCGCATGCAGCGTGTCGATCGCCTTGATCTGGGCGTCGGTCAGGCACTGATCGCCGCTCTTGCCTTCCGTGCAACGCAGCGAGTCCGGCCGGAACGTCGCCCTGCAGCCGACCGGATTTTCGATGATGGAATCCTCGATGCCGTCGGCCTTGTCGCAGGCCTTGAGCACCGCATCGGCAACAAGCTTGACCTGCGCCGGATTGATCCAGCCGTCGCCCATGGTGACAAGCCCCGAGCGCGTGCCGGCATGCTGCAAGCCGACCCAGTTGATCACAGGCACGCGCGCCAGGATGCCGTCGAAATCCTCTGGGTAGCGCTGCGCCATGGTCAGCGCCTCGCGGCCGCCTTCCGAGGATCCCATGAAATACATCTTGTCCGGCTTCTTGCCATAGGTGCGCACCATGATCGCGACCGCGGCATCGCGGACTTTCTTGTAGGCCTTGTGTGCGAAATTCTCGAAGGCTTCGTCGTTGAGCGCGAAGGTTTGCGGCGGCTCGCCTTGCTTGGCCTCGTGGCCGGAATCGGTGCCGTAGGTGACAAAGCCGCGCGCGAGCGGCGAGGGTTTGTCGAACGGATAGGCCGGCGGCAGCGCGAGACCGGTGATCAGGACACCGTTGAAGCCGCCGCCGCCATATTGCAGCGACCGGCCGTTCCAGTCGATCGGCAGGTTGACCTCGAACTTGATCGGCGGCGCCTTGGGATCGACCGGATCGATGTGGCCGAGCACCTTGCAGAAGGCGGGATTGGCCGGCGAGATGCGGGCCGCCGGGCTCCCGGCCCGTTCGGCGATGGAGAGCGGGGTGGGTGCCTGCATCGCGGCGGAATCGACGCGCACGGCGTCAGCGCCAGCTGCTGCAAGATCAGCACAGGTCTTGGCGGGATCGCCCTGCAGGGTGGTTGCCGGCGCCGCTGCGGCTGTCGCAAGCAGCGTGAAGGCGGCCGTCGCCCAACCGAGCCCGTTACTCTGCGCGCGCATGTCGTTTCCCCGTTTCTTTCGTTGCCGCGTTCAGTGCGCGGCAATCGCAACGTTGGTCCTGCTAGCGCAATCGCCGTATCGGCGCAACCATCGCTCAGAACGGTAGGCCGACATAATTTTCCGCAAGCTGCCGCATCGCGCTTTCCGACGAAAACAGATAGCCGAGCTCCGTCTGCTGCAGCTGGTCGTCATAGGCGAGGCGATCGGGGAAGCGATGCAGCAGCATGGTCATCCACCAGGAGAAGCGCTGCGCCTTCCAGATCCGCGCCAGCGCGCGCTGTGAATAGCCGGCAAGCTGCGCATCGTCGCCCTTTTTGTAGTGGGCGAGCAGCGCGTGATAGAGGTAGTAGATGTCGGAGGCGGCGCTGTTGAGACCGCGCGCGCCGGTCGGCGGCACGATGTGGGCAGCGTCGCCGGCAAGGAACATCCGGCCATATTGCATCGGCTCGGCGACGAAGCTGCGGAGCGGCGCAATGCTCTTCTCGATCGAGGGCCCGGTGATGAGCCGGCCGGCGACCTCCTCCGGCAGGCGGCGCTTGAGCTCGGCCCAGAAGGCGTCGTCCGACCAATCCTCGACCTTGTCGGTGAGCGGCACCTGGATGTAGTAGCGGCTCAGCACCTGCGAGCGCAACGAGCACAGCGCAAAGCCGCGGTCGTGCTTCACATAGATCAGCTCCGGTGAGACCGGCTTGGTGCGCGACAGTACACCGAGCCAGCCGAACGGATAGACCTTCTCATATTCGCGCAGCACGTCCTTGGGAATCGATTTGCGGCTGACGCCATGGAAGCCGTCGGCGCCGATCACATATTCGCAGTCGACGCGCAGCATCTCGTCGCCCAGTCGATAGGTCACGTAAGGCCTGTCGGACTTCAGATCATGGAGCGCGACGTCCTCGGCATTGTGCACGACCTTGCCGCCGATGCGATCGCGGGCCTCGTAGAGGTCGCGGGTCAGCTCGGTCTGGCCATAGACGATCACGGAATTGCCGCCGGAATATTTGTAGAGATCGACGCGATCGAGCACGCCGTCATGGGCGATGTGAAACCCCTTGTGGATCTCGCCTTCGCGGTCCATGCGCTCGCCGCATTGCGCCTCGCGCATCAATTTGGCGAAGCCGTGCTCCAGCACGCCGGCGCGAATGCGGGAGAGCACGTGCTCGCGGCTATATTTCTCGAGCAGGATGGTGTCGATGCCCTGCAGGTGCAAAAGCTGCGACAGCAAGAGCCCCGACGGGCCGCCGCCAATGATACAGACCTGAACTTTCATTTTCGCGTCCTCCCTTTCCTGCACATTCGGCGAATCGTTCGCAGAAACCGATGGAGGGAATGGCCTTTGTCTTGTACAATTCGAACATGCGCAGCGCACCATCCAAATCGTCCATCCAGGTCTACAACCTGTTCGGTGAGCAGGGCGATCTGCCCGATGTCGTGCATTGCGAGACCATTGCCTCGCGCGCGGTGCTGCATGACTGGAGGCTGTCGGTGCACCGCCATGCGCGGCTGCACCAGGTGCTCCTGATCGAGCGCGGCGGCGGCGAGGCTGCGCTCGACGGACGCATCTTTCCGCTCAAGACCATGCAGATGGTCAATGTGCCCGTGGGCAATGTGCACGGCTTCAGCTTCTCACCCGGTACCCAAGGCTGGGTGCTCACCATCGCCGTCGAGGTGCTGGATGAGACGCTGCTGGCGCCGGAGGGGCTGCGCGCCGCACTCTCGCATGCGGCGGTGGTGCGGGGTACGCGCGAGATCCGCAGCCTGATGCAGCAGATCTTCGCCGAGCACGCCGGGCGGCGCTTTGGGCGGGCCCATGTGCTGCGTGCGCTATCAGCCGCGCTGATCGGGCTGGTCGCGCGCGAGCTTGCCGGCGAGCATGGCGTGGCGGGCGCTGCCGATTCAGAGCTGGTCCGCCGCTTCGAGGCGCTGCTCGAGGAGCATCATCTCAAGCGCTGGAGCGTTGCGGATTATGCCAAGGCGCTGTCGGTAACCCCGACGCATCTCAATCGCGTGACGCGAGCGGCGACCGGCGACACCGCCTCGCATTTGATTTTGAACCGGCTGATCCGCGAGGCGCGGCGCAATCTCGTCTATACCAACCTGCCGGTCTCGACCATTGCCTACGCGCTCGGCTTCGACGACCCTGCCTATTTCAGCCGTGTCTACGCCGCCGCGACGGGCCTGTCTCCGCGCGCCTTTCGTGCGCAGGTGCATGGCGGCGAGGGGTGACGCTCGCAGCAGCAAGACACAGCCTGATCGCGCGCAATGCGAATGGAACCCGACCGCGGCTCCGAGCCGGGTCATTTGTTGATCACGAGCGCCTAGATAAAGCCACGAAAGCGAAGGAGGTGTGTGCTGTTTCGCGCATCACGCAAAGCGATCACATCGGTTTGCTCGAACAAGGATGGGGATATGAAGTTCCTAACGGGCCTGCTTCTCGCAGTTCTCCTGCTTGCAGGTGTGGGGCCAAGTCATGCAGCGGTCCGCATCGCGGGTGATCGGGGCGGTCAGATTGGAACCTATGTCTCCAAGTTTCAGCGCCTGCGCTCATCCGGCGAAAACGTGATCATTGATGGTCTCTGTGCCTCGGCCTGCACCATCGTCCTCGGCGCCGTCCCTCGCGACAAGATCTGCGTGACCCCGCGCGCGACGCTCGGTTTCCACGCCGCGTACGATTTCGGTGCCGACGGCCGCACCATCACCGACCGCCAGGCAACCGTGATGCTGTATTCGATGTATCCGATGCCGGTGCAGCGCTGGATCGCCGCGCGCGGCGGCTTGACGCCTCAGATGATCTTCCTGCACGGCAGGCAGTTGGAGGCCATGTATCAACCCTGCTACTCGACACGTTACGAGTAGTAATGGGATGCCATAGTCATACGTCGAAAAACACCGTCTCGTCCGGGCCCTGCAGATTGATCGTGAAGCTGTAGACCACCTTGCCACCGCGCTCGCTGCGCTTTGCAATCAGCGTGGAGCGGCGCACCGGCTGTTCGATCAGGTTGAGCACGGGGTCGGCGCTGTTGGCGGCCTCCTCATCGGAGAAATAGAGCCTTGTGTTGAGGCCGATATTGATGCCGCGTGCGACGATCCAGACATTGATGTGCGGCGCGCAACGCCGGCCAGATTTGTCCGAGGTTGCGCCGGGCTTGATGGTCTCGAAGCTGATCAGGCCGCTGTCGAAATTGGAGCCCGCCCGCCCCCAGCCGCGGAAACTCTCGTCCAGCGCGCCGGAGGAGCGATCGGCCGGATGATTGTAGCGGCCGGCCGCATTGGCCTGCCAGATTTCGAGCAGCACGTCGCGCAGCGGCGTGCCGGTGCCGTCGAGCACGCGGCCCTCCAGCGTGATGCGCTCGCCCTTGGTTTCGGGGCCGACCAGGACATTGGAGAAGTTCTTCTCGAAGATGTCGAAGCCTGCCATGCCGGGGATCAGGCCGATATGCACATAGGGCCCGGCGGTCTGCGAGGCGGTTTCCTTCAAATAGGACAGCGGCTGCACCATTGTCTCAGTTTCCCTCGGGGCGATTTTCGAAAAAGGTGGAGCGGCTGCCGCGCAGCACGATGTCGAAGCGGTAGGCCAGCGAATCGAGCGGCAGGCTGGCGTTGAGATCGAGCGGCGCCACCAGACGGCTGAGCGTGTCCTTGTCGGGCACGGTCGCCAGGATCGGGCATACCGGGATCAGGGGATCGCCCTCGAAATACATCTGGGTGATCAGCCGCTGCGCAAAGCCGGAGCCGAACACCGAGAAATGGATATGTGCGGGGCGCCAGCTGTTGACATAGTTGCGCCAGGGATAGGGTCCGGGCTTTACAGTGCGGAAGTAATAATAGCCCGTCGCGTCCGTGAGCGCGCGGCCGCAGCCGCCGAAATTGGGATCGATCGGCGCCAGATAGGTATCCTTCTTGTGCCGGTAGCGGCCGCCGGCATTGGCCTGCCAGAACTCGACCAGCGTGTTCGGCACGCCGCGACCGGTCTCGTCCAGCACCCGGCCATGCACCAGGATGCGTTCGCCGACGGGATCGCCGTCCTTGGCGTAGTTCTTGATCAGGTCGTTATCGAGCGGGCCGAGATCATTGTGGCCGAACACCGGGCCGGTGATTTCGCCCACCGAGTTCTCCAGCGACAGCAGCGCCTGCCGCGGCGAACGCAGCACGGAGGACTTGTAACCCGGCGCATGCAGCGGCGGATGCAGCGCGCGGTCGCGCTGGAAGAAGCCGCCGTCGCCGAGCGTCGGGGTCGGTCGGTTGGCTCTGACGGTATCAAGGCTTGTGGCCCGGGCACTCATGAAGCGTTGTCTCCCTCGCGCCTGATTGGCGTTCGCAAATTGATCGGCGGAGGATGGGCCGGGCCATTCTAAAAATAAATCGATGGATTATAATCAGTTCCATGAAGGAAATTGATCATTTGGCCCTCGACGGGCATGCGCTGGCGCTGTTTCTTGCCGTGCTGGAGGAGGGCTCGGTGACGTCAGCCGCGACCCGGCTCGGGCTGACCCAGTCCGCCGTCAGCCACGGCCTGCAGAAGCTGCGGCGCATCGTTGGCGATCCCCTGTTTGCCAAATCCGGGCGCGGCATCATCGCGACCGCGCATGCACAGGCGCTCGCCGCCAAGGCGCGCGGCCTGATCGACGAGATGCGGAGCTTTGCAGGCGGCGCGACCTTTGAACCCTCAAGCGCCCGGCTGTCGCTCACCATCGCCGCCAACGATTTCCAGCGCGACCTCCTGCTGCCGAGCTTTTACCGGCGCGTTGCCGCCAAGACCAAAAGCCTCAACCTGCGGGTCATTCCGTCGCAATCGCCGAGCCCGGCGATGCTGCGGGAAAACCGCTGCGACCTCCTGGTGACCCCGCTGCCACCCTCCGGCATCGATATCGTGCAGAAGCGCCTGCTGCAGGATCACTATGTCTGCTACTACGACGCCAAAGTGCGTTCGGCTCCGGCGACGCCTGCCCAATATCTCGCCGCGCGCCACATTACCGTGGTCTACACCGACAATGAGCGGCTGGATTTCGACCGGAGGCTGGAGGCGTCGGGACTGCACCGGGACATCGCCATCTCCGTGCCGAGCTTCTCCGGCGTGAGTGCGTTCCTGCGCGGCTCCGACATGCTGGCGAGCATGCCGAGCCTGCTGGCGGGCGAGGTGGTGCGTGGCTTTGCCAGCGCGCGCATTCCGCTGCCCACGCGCGCAGGCAGCGTGGCCAAACTGCCGATGTACATGGTCTGGCATCAGCGCTACCAGAAGGACCCCGCCCATCTCTGGCTGCGCGAGCAACTCGAGCAGACCTGCCGGCTGGTTGCGGCCGCATCGAGACCGCAGGTTTGAATCGTGCAAAAGTGGGGCTGGATTCTCCATGCCGGGCGGGTCGAGGATGCCTCTACTAAGGCAGTAGACGGGACAGCCGTCGGTTCGGACCCGGCGCTCTTGCATTCCTTGTACAAATGTACAAAGGAATCGTTCGCAACATTCGGTGGACTCGAAGGCGTGGTTCGGCGAGGCTGCTTAGGGTAGAAAAATACCATAGGCCTTGAGGGAGGAAGGGTAGATGTTCGTTGCTGACAGGAAGCTCATATGGTCGCTGCTCGGCGCCGCGGCGATCGGCGCGTTGGCGCTTGCGCCGGCACGGGCCGAGGACACATTCAAGATCGGCCTGATCGTGCCCATGACGGGCGGCCAGGCCTCGACAGGCAAGCAGATCGACAACGCGATCAAGCTTTACATGAAGCAGCACGGCGACACCGTCGCCGGCAAGAAGATCGAGGTCATCCTCAAGGACGACGGCGCGCTGCCGGACAAGACCAAGACCGCCGCGCAGGAGTTGATCGTCAATGAGAAGGTCAATGTCATCGCGGGCTTCGGCGTCACGCCCGCTGCGCTCGCCGCAGCGCCGCTCGCGACGCAGGGAAAAATTCCCGAGGTCGTGATGGCGGCGGGCACCTCCATCATCACCGAGAAGTCGCCCTATATCGTGCGCACCTCCTTCACGCTGCCGCAGTCCTCGACCATCATCGGCGACTGGGCCGTGAAGAACGGCATCAAGAAGGTCGCGACGCTGACCTCCGACTATGCGCCTGGTAACGATGCGCTGGCATCGTTCAAGGAGCACTTCACCGCCGGCGGCGGCGAGATTGTCGAAGAGGTCAAGGTGCCGCTCGCCAATCCCGACTTCGCGCCGTTCCTGCAGCGCATGAAGGACGCCAAGCCGGACGCCGTGTTCGTGTTCGTGCCGGCGGGGCAGGGCGGCAACTTCATGAAGCAATATGCCGAGCGCGGCCTCGACAAGGCCGGCATCAAGGTGATCGGGCCGGGCGACGTCATGGACGACGACCTCTTGAACGGCATGGGCGATGCCGCGCTCGGCGCCGTCACCGCGCACATCTATTCCGCGGCGCATCCCTCGCAGATGAACAAGGACTTCGTTGCCGCCTACAAGAAGGAGTTCAACCAGCGGCCCGGCTTCATGGCGGTCGGCGGCTATGACGGCATCCACCTGATCTACGCGGCGCTGCAGAAGACCGGAGGCAATGCCGACGGCGACAAGCTGGTCGAGGCCATGAAGGGGATGGCATGGGAAAGCCCGCGCGGGCCGATCTCGATCGACCCCGAGACCCGCGACATCGTGCAGAATGTCTACGTCCGCAAGGTCGAGAAGGTCGATGGCGAGCTCTACAATGTCGAGTTCGAGACCTTCAAGGACGTGAAGGATCCGGGCAAGATGAAAAAGTGACGCTCGCTGTCGCCGCAGTTTCGACGTCATGCCCGGCCTTGTGCCGGGCATCCACGTCTTTCCCGCGGCACACAAGACGTGGATGGCTGGGTCAAGCCCGGCCATGACGACAGACCGTTAGCTCCATCGTAATTGGCTCAAACCGGATCGCATGACCGCCGTTCTCACCAACCTGTTCGATGGCATCGCCTACGGCATGCTGCTGTTCGTGCTGGCCTGCGGGCTTGTCGTCACGCTCGGGCTGATGAATTTCGTCAACCTCGCGCACGGCGCCTTCGCCATGGCGGGCGGTTATGTCTGTGCGGTGCTGGTCAACCAGATCGGCTGGCCGTTCTTCGCGGGCCTGCCGCTCGCCTTCGTCTCGGCGGCCCTGATTGGGATCGTGCTGGAGCGGCTGCTCTACCGCCATCTCTATGCGCGCAGCCATCTTGATCAGGTGCTGTTCTCGATCGGCCTCGTCTTCATGTCGGTCGCGGCCGTCGACTACATCATGGGCTCGCAGCGCATCTTCATCAATCTGCCCTCGGTGCTGGAGGGGCAGTTCGAAGTGTATGGCGTCGGCATCGGCCGCTACCGGCTGATGATCATCGTGATCTGCGGGCTGCTCACCGCTGCGCTGCAGCTCGTGCTGGCGCGGACCCGCTTCGGTAGCCGGCTGCGCGCAGCGGTCGACGATCCCCGCGTCGCGTCGGGCCTCGGCATCAACGTGCCCCAGGTGTTCGCCTTCACCTTTGCGTTTGGCTGTGGGCTGGCCGGCCTCGGCGGCGCGTTGAGCGCGGAAGTGCTCGGTCTCGATCCCTATTTTCCGTTGAAGTTCATGATCTATTTTTTGATCGTGGTCACCGTCGGCGGCTCCTCCTCCATTACCGGGCCGTTCCTGGCTTCGCTGCTGCTGGGGATCGGCGACGTCGCCGGCAAATATTACGTGCCCAAGATGGGACCGTTCGTGATCTACACCTTGATGATCGTGATCCTCATCTGGCGCCCCAACGGCCTGTTCGGCCGCCCGGCAGCGCGGTGAGGCGACCATGACCGCTTCCGATGACGTCGGATATCACGCCAGGCAGCATGCGCGCTGGCACCTCGGCGAGATCATATTCTGGCTGCTTGCGCTCGCCTGCGCGTTCCTGTTTCCCTCGCGCTATCTGGTCATGACCGACATCGTGCGGCTTGGGCTGTTTGCGATGTCGATCGATCTGATCCTCGGCTATGCCGGCATCGTCTCGCTCGGGCACGCCGCGTTCTTCGGCGTCGGCGCCTACTCGGCCGGCCTGATGGCGCTGCATGGGATCGTGACCGAGCCGCTGCTGGCGCTGATCCTGGCCGGCTGTGCTGCCATGCTGCTCGGCTTCGCCACGAGCTTTCTCGTCATCCGCGGCGTCGACCTGACCCGGCTGATGGTGACGCTCGGCATTGCGATGCTGCTGGAAGCCTTGGCCGAGAGCTTTTCCAACATCACCGGCGGCACCGACGGCCTGCAGGGCATCGAGATGCAGCCGGTCCTCGGCATCTTTGCGTTCGACATGTTCGGCCGGACCGGCTTCTTCTACTCGCTGATCGTCTTGTTCGTGCTGTTCCTGCTGGCGCGGCGGATCGTGCATTCGCCGTTTGGGCTCTCGCTGCGCGCGATCAAGAACAATCCGCTGCGGGCGGCCGCGATCGGCATTCCTGTGAACCGGCGGCTGATCGCCATCTACACGGTGGCCGCATTCTATGCCGGCATCGCGGGCGCACTGTTCACGCAAACGACGGCGCTGGCCTCGCTCGACGTGTTTGCATTCGAGCGCTCCGCCGATCTCCTGCTGGTGCTGATCATCGGCGGCACGGGCTATCTCTATGGCGGGCTGATCGGGGCCGTGGCGTTCAGTTTGCTGGAGGAGGTCTTCAAAGGCATTACTGCAGAATATTGGCAGTTCTGGATTGGCCTGGTGCTGGTCGTGATCGTGATGGTCGGCCGGGCGCGGCTGCATCGCTGGGTGCTGTTTCTGCCGAACCTTCTTATCGCGCAGGTCGCCGGCCGCAAGGCCGCGGTCGCCATGCCCGAAGGCGAGGGCCAATGACAATCGTGCTGGAAACGGTCGGGCTGGAGAAACATTTCGGCGGCCTGCGCGTCACGCGCGACCTCTCGCTGAAGATCGCGCAAGGTGCCCGCCATGCGCTGATCGGCCCCAATGGCGCGGGCAAGACCACGGTCATCAACCAGCTCACCGGCGTGCTCAAGCCCAATGCCGGGCGCATCCTGCTCGAGGGGCGGGACATCACCGATCTGCCCGTGCACAAGCGCGTGCTGCGCGGCCTGTCGCGCACCTTCCAGATCAACCAGCTCTACGCCGATCTGACGCCGCTCGAGACGATCGGGCTTGCGGTGTCCGAGCGGCTCGGCCGCGGCGGCGACTGGTGGCGGGTGATGGGCACGCGTGATGACGTCAACAGCGAGATCGCCGACATTCTGTCCCGCTTCCATCTGCTCGATGTCATGAACGAGCAGACCGCGACCCTGCCTTATGGCAAGCAGCGGCTGCTGGAGATCGCGGTCGCCATTGCGGCCAAGCCGCGCGTGCTGCTGCTTGACGAACCCGCGGCCGGCGTCCCCGAGAGCGAGCGTCATGACATCCTCGCCGTCGTCGCGAGCCTGCCGCGCGATGTCACGGTGCTTCTGATCGAACACGACATGGACCTCGTTTTCTCCTTCGCGGACCGCATTTCCGTGCTGGTCAGCGGTGCGCTCTTGACCGAAGGCCCGCCGGACCAGGTGGCCAGGGATCCTCAGGTGAAGGCGGTCTATCTCGGCGAGGCCGCCGATGCCTGATCTTTTGATAATCGACAGCCTGCGCGCCGGCTATGGCGAGGCGGTCGTGCTGCCGAACATGTCGCTCGCCATGCCGGAAGGGCAGGTGCTCGCGGTGCTCGGCCGCAACGGCACCGGCAAGACCACGCTGATCAATTCCATCGTCGGCGTGACCCGCTGCTTCGGCGGCTCCATCACCCTCGGCGGCCGCGACATCACAGTCATGCGTCCCGACGAGCGGGCGCGCGCCGGCATCGGCTGGGTGCCGCAGGAGCGCAACATTTTCCGTTCACTGACCGTGGAAGAGAACATGACCGCGGTGGCCCAGCCGGGCCCGTGGACGGTCGAGAAGATCTACGAGATGTTTCCGCGGCTGAAGGAACGCCGCAGCAATTTCGGCAACCAGCTTTCCGGCGGCGAGCAGCAGATGCTGGCGATCGGCCGCGCGCTCACCCTCAATCCCAAGGTCTTGCTGCTGGATGAGCCGACCGAGGGGCTTGCCCCGATCATTGTCGAGGAGCTTCTGAAGGCGATCGGCAGCATTACCCGCGCCACCGGTATCTGCTCGATCATTGTCGAGCAGAATGCGCAAAAGATTCTGGGGCTGGCCGACCGCGTTGTGATATTGGAACGCGGCACCATCGTGCACGACGCGCCAAGCCAGGCGCTGAAGGCCGATCCCGCGGTGCTGGAGCGCCATCTCGGCGTGGCCGGCGCCGCCGCACACTGAGATAACTGCACATTGAGATATCGGGAGTGAGACCATGCAGAGAACAAGAGCCCCCTTCCGCGCCGATGAGGTCGGCAGCCTGCTCAGGCCGCAGAAGATCAAGGAGGCGCGCGCCAAGCTGCAGAAGGGCGAGATATCGGCTGACGACCTGCGCAAGATCGAGGACGTGGAAATCGAGAAGGTCGTGCACAAGCAGGCCTCGATCGGCCTGAAGCTCGCGACCGACGGCGAGTTCCGCCGCTCCTGGTGGCATTTTGACTTCCTGGCAAAGCTCACGGGTTGCGAGCTATTCCACCCCGAGACCGGCATCCAGTTCGCCGGTGTCGAGACGCGCCATGACGCGGTGCGCGTGATCGGCAAGCTCGACTTCCCCGCCGAGCACCCGATGCTCGACCATTTCCGTTTCCTGAAGAAGCATGCCGACACCGCCCATGTGGTGCCGAAGATGACGATCCCCTCGCCAGCCGTGCTGCACTTCCGCGGCGGCCGCAAGGCGATCTCGAAGGACATCTATCCCGATCTCGATGCCTTCTATGAGGATCTCGGCAAGACCTACCGCAAGGCGGTGAAGGCGTTCTATGACGCGGGATGCCGCTATTTGCAGTTCGACGACACGGTCTGGGCCTATCTGTGCTCCCAGGAGGAATTGCAGAAATCGCGCGAGCGCGGCGACAATCCGGATGGTCTGCAGCAGATCTATTCCCGCATCATCAACTACGCGATCGCCGAGCATCCCGCGGACATGGTGATCACCACTCATGTCTGCCGCGGCAATTTCCGCTCGACCTGGATCTCGTCCGGCGGCTATGAGCCGGTGGCGGAGACGCTGCTCGCCAACACCAATTACGACGGCTACTTCCTGGAATATGATTCCGACCGCGCCGGCGGCTTCGAGCCGCTGCGCTTTTTGCCCAAGGGCAACAAGGTCGTCGTGGCCGGGCTGATCACCTCCAAGTTCGGCGAGCTGGAAAAGCGCGACGACATCAAGCGGCGCCTCGAAGAGGCCGCGAAATTCGCGCCGCTGGAGCAGCTCGCGCTGTCCCCGCAATGCGGCTTCGCCTCCACCGAGGAAGGCAACATCCTCTCCGAGGAGGAGCAGTGGGCGAAGCTGCGGCTTGCGGTGGAACTGGCCGAAGAGGTGTGGGGCAAGTGACGCTTGCGTCATTCCGGGGCTCGCGAAGCGAGAAGCCGGACTCTCGAGATTCCGGGTTCGGTGCTTTCGCACCGCCCCGGCATGACGACGTCATTCAGCTCCGCTCTCCGTCGCGTGAACAGGCGGCCACGGATGAAGGCCTGCGCCGGCGCCTCGAAATAGCGATAGGTCAAGTGCGCGGCGAGCAGAGTGACGATCACAAAGGCCGCGCAGAACGTGTCGTCACGGTAGGGAATTGGCCGCCGCGCGAACGAGTAGGATATCGCTGTCAGCAGCTGAATTGGAAAATGCAACAGATAGGCTGAATAGGTCACGTTGCCCGCCGCAGTCAGCAAACTTTCGATCGGCCGCGGGAGTGCGATGCGAGCAGAAAGGCCGAACAGCAGGATCGGCGTGTACGCAACCAGGAAGAGAAGAACGGCGGGTGAGAAGCGCGCGCGAAAAACCTCGATTGGAAACACGCTGAAAAATGCAATTGGAAGAATAATACTCGCGCACCATGCGACAAGCTCCACTGCGAGCCGTCGCTGCAGATGCAGCATCGCTCGGCGCCCCATGGCCGCGAGCCCGCCAGCATAAAACAAGGCAAGGCAATTGCACACCGGCAAGGGCAAATTAACGCACGCAGCAACGACGACCAGGTTAAACAGCGGCGATGTTGTCGCATAGCGCAGTGTGACAAAGAAGAACGCATAAACTAGGACTTCCACCGACACCGACCAGATCGGTCCATTGAAGGTCTCGCCCTGCGTGGGCAGCCAATTGCTTGCCATGAGCAGCTGTGGGAGGAAGTGTTGAATGTCGTTGTTCTGGTAAACGAAGAAGGTGCCGTTCCTGGCGAAATAGATCGGCTGCAACAGAGCGACCAGCAGCAGCGTCACGGCATGGAGGGGGTAGAGCCGTGACAAGCGAAAAACAAAGAATGTCCACCCCGATACTGATCGCTCGGCAACCGCGTCACAGTACTTCCAGAAAAAAATGAAGCCGCTGATGCACCAGAATATCCAGACGGCGTACTCGCCCGCCTCGTAGAACGGAAACAGCAAGCTGCTATACGGCAGCTCGCCCCTTACAAAATCGACTGGACTGTTTCCGACGAAGGCAAAATGCTGATAGTGCCAGAACAGGACGGAAATGGTCGCGAGCCAACGCAGCCCCTCAATTGCCAGGAGCTTGTCGGTCCCTCGCGAGTCCGAGGTTTTGATCATTGCCGGAAGCTTATTCTTAACCGTGCCGCGGAGCGCGCCACCTGAAACCTATCCGGTTGCGATGAACGCTTCCTTACGCCGTCGGTTGACACGTTATGGCCGCATCATCGGCCGCAGGCCTGCGCAACGCCCTGCATGATCGCGGCGTCCCATGCGCGGTAGCCGTCCGTGTTGAGGTGGACGCCGTCAATCGTAAATGGTGCCGCCATCTCGGACAGGGGCAGAAAGCTTGCCTGGTTGCCTGCCGCGAGCTCAGGCAGGACGGATCGGTAATCACGGATTGTCGCCGTGACGCGCTGCTGCATGTCCGGCGAGAACCGTCCGCGGGCTTCGATCGGAGGGATGTCGAGCACGAAAAGGCGCGTTGTCAGTTTCGACAGCTGCCGAAGCTGCGAATCGTAGCTTCTCTGGAAGGTCTCTTTCGCGACGGCCGTCGAGGTCAAAGCGTCGTTGGTGCCGAGACCAACGATGATCGCGAAAGCCGGCTTGTTCACGAGCGCGGGCGCAAGCCAGCCAGGAAGCTCGCTCGCCAGCGATGCGCCGCTGAGGCCGGCATTGATAATCGGGTGACCGCACGCGCTGCGCGGCAATGTCGAGGCCTCCGCGTTGCTGTCGCCGAGTACGATGATCGGATCGTCGACCCGCCGCAAGGTAAGGTAAACGATAAACTGCCGCATCGTCCGATGATCATCGTCCGGTGCTGGCGCGTAGTAGCTTCGGCCGAGCAGGAAGCCAGTGCCCACGGCAATCACGGCGGCAAGGAGTGCGAGGCCGGTGCGCTTCATTGTCCTGATCTGCTGCGCCCGATGGGGATCTTTCGTGCGTCGGACCCGGGGTCCGTCACATCTGGATAGTTCCAAATGCTTTCCAAGGCATTGTCGATTAACTCCCCGCCGACCGGTTGACGCCGTCATTGCGAGCCATCTGGTCCGGCCTTCGGCCGGCCCGATGACAGGCTGTCACGGGTGGGCAGGGTAGGGTTGAAGGCTGCCGGCCCACCGGCCCCTTGGTATTGTTGGGCAGAAGTGATAGGAGCGGTCAGAGCCACGCGGCTGCCCACCTCCTGTCCCAACGCGAATTCATGAAGAACGACGCTATCCTGGCCCAGATTTCCGACTTCTGCCGGCAGGCGGACATGGCGGAATCGACCTTTGGGCGGCGGGCCGTGAACGACGGCAAGCTGGTGCAACGCCTGCGCGAGGGCAAGCGCATCACCATCGACACGCTGGAGCGCATCCAGGCCTATATCGCAGCCTCCACCGGCGGCCCGCCGCCGCCCCGGGGCCTGCAGGTGCCGCCGGAGAAGCGCGATCCCCGCAGCAATTTCCGCTTTTTCGAGAACCGGCAGAAATACCTGCTGTTCGTGCACACCTGCAGCGAAAAGCGGGTGGTCGCCGACCGTATTGCGCTGGAATTGAGTTCGATCCATCCCCATCCGCCGGCCTTGCGGGTGTTCGATGCGGGCATGGGCGACGGCACGGTGCTGGCGCGGGTCCTGCGCGCCATGCACAGCCGCTTCCCCCACATGCCGTTTTACGTGGCCGGCAAGGAGTTGAGCCTCGAGGATGTCCGCCTGACGCTGGACAAGGTGCCGGACCGGCTGTTGGAGCATCCCGCCAGCATCTTTGTCCTGACCAACATGAATTATGCCGAGGCCCCCTGGCTCACGCCCGCCTCGCCCGCAGCTGCTGCCGGCATGATCTGGCACGAGGTGGCACTGCGCGGCACCGCGTCAGGTGATTTCGAGGCGCAAATTGCTGATTTGCGGAGCTTTTTGGACGCAAACTGGCGCGCCAGCGTCAGCCCGCGCACGGGCATGCCGGTCTACGAACGCCCGGTGGCGCTGGTGCTGTATCGGGAGGACCACCGCTTCCTGCTCGATGCCATCATCCCGCGCGCCGGCCGCACCGAGGCCAATTTCGACCTGATCATCGCCTCGCAGCCCTATCGCGCCAAATCTTCTGTGAATTTCCGCGCCAAGCGGATTGTCGCACCGCTGGCGCGGGCGCTCCGCCCAGGCGGCCGGCTGATCGGGATCCACTCCCATGGCCAGGACCCCGGCATGGAAATCATCCAGATGGTCTGGCCTGGGGAAAACCCTTTTGCGGTGAGCCGGCACGAGCTCTTGCAGGCCGTTAAATATGAATTGGGTTCCGTTGGGCGAGTGCTCAATTTTAATGCATATTCGGATAACCGTTCCGTCTTTCGATATGATATGGAAGCGCTGCCCACCGAGGTGACGGGTCCGATTGGCACCTCGACAGCCTTTGCAGCCTGGAATGCGGCAGTGTATGTCGCCCAGATCGAAGAGGACCGGCTGACGGAGACGGCTCATTCGAGCCTGGCTCTCGATGCCGCCAGAGAGGTTTTGCGCAAGTACAACGGGCTCTGGTTCTACGACGAATCCTACGTCATCTCGCGCCGGCGGGACTGACGCTTTACCGACACTTTGCAACAACCGCCGCTATCGGGCGGATCATTAGGGGATGCTTGATGCGCGCGTCATATCTGTTCACCAGCGAATCGGTGTCCGAGGGGCACCCGGACAAGGTCTGCGACCGGATTTCCGACGAGATCGTCGACCTGTTCTATCGCGAGGGCCCGAAGGCGGGCATCGATCCCTGGGCGATCCGCGCCGCCTGTGAGACGCTCGCCACCACCAACAAGGTGGTGATCGCCGGTGAGACCCGCGGGCCCAAGTCCGTCACCAATGAGCAGATCGAGAGCGTGGTGCGCGGCGCAATCAAGGACATCGGCTACGAGCAGGAAGGCTTCCACTGGCAGACCTGCGACATCGAGATCCTCCTGCATCCGCAGTCGGCCGACATTGCCCAAGGCGTCGACGCGCTGCAGCCGGGCGTCGCCAAGGAAGAAGGTGCCGGCGACCAGGGCATCATGTTCGGCTTTGCCTGCAACGAGACGCCTGACCTGATGCCGGCGCCGATTTTCTACGCCCACAAGATCCTGCGCCTGATCTCCGAAGCGCGCCATTCGGGCCGCGAGAAGGTGCTGGGCCCGGACTCCAAGAGCCAGGTCACCGTGCAGTACGAAAACGGCAAGCCGGTCGGCGTGCGCGAGATCGTGGTGTCGCACCAGCATCTGATCGAGGATTTGAGCTCGGCGCAGGTGCGCGAGATCGTCGAGCCCTATGTGCGCGAGGCGCTGCCGAAGGAGTGGATCAACGGCAAGACCATCTGGCACATCAATCCCACCGGCAAGTTCTACATCGGCGGTCCCGACGGCGACACCGGCCTCACCGGCCGCAAGATCATCGTCGATACCTATGGCGGCGCGGCCCCGCATGGCGGCGGCGCGTTCTCCGGCAAGGATCCGACCAAGGTCGACCGCTCGGCCGCTTATGCCGCCCGCTATATGGCGAAGAACATCGTCGCCGCCGGCCTTGCCGACCGCTGCACGCTGCAGCTCGCCTACGCCATCGGCGTGGCGCGGCCGCTGTCGATCTATATCGACACCCACGGCACCGGCAACGTGCCGGAGGACAAGCTGGAGAAGGCGGCCGCCGAGGTGATGGATCTCACCCCGCGCGGCATCCGCACCCATCTCGACCTCAACCGTCCGATCTACGCGCGCACCTCGGCCTACGGCCATTTCGGCCGCACGCCCGACAATGAGGGCGGCTTCTCCTGGGAGAAGACCGATCTCGTCGAGCCGCTCAAGCGCGCGGTTTAATTTCTTGCATGTCATTCCGGAGCGGTCCGAAAGGACCGAACCCGGAATCTCGAGGTTCCGGGGTTCGCGCCTTGCGCGCCCCGGAACGACAGGCTCAATCGACAGGAACGACACATGACCGCCGGCAACAAAGACTACATCGTCAAGGACATTTCGCTGGCCGAGTTCGGCCGCAAGGAAATTTCGCTGGCCGAGACCGAGATGCCCGGCCTGATGGCGACGCGCGAGGAGTACGGCCCGAAGCAGCCGCTGAAGGGCGCGCGCATCGCGGGCTCGCTGCACATGACCATCCAGACCGCGGTGCTCATCGAGACGCTGGCCGCACTCGGCGCCGACATCCGCTGGGTCTCCTGCAACATCTATTCGACCCAGGACCACGCTGCTGCGGCGATTGCCGCAGCGGGCATTCCGGTGTTCGCGGTGAAGGGCGAGACGCTGAAGGATTATTGGGACTACACCGCCAAGCTGTTCGACTGGCATGGCGGCGGCACGCCCAACATGATCCTCGATGACGGCGGCGATGCCACCATGCTCGTGCATGCCGGCGTGCGTGCCGAGAAGGGCGACACGGCCTTCCTCGACAAGCCGACGTCCGAGGAAGAGGAAATCTTCTACGCGCTGATCAAGCGGCTCCTGAAGGAGAAGCCGAAGGGCTATTTCGCGGAGATCGCTGCGAACATCAAGGGCGTCTCCGAGGAGACCACCACGGGCGTTCACCGTCTCTACGAGATGGCGAACAAGGGCACGCTGCTGTTCCCGGCAATCAACGTCAACGACAGCGTCACCAAGTCGAAGTTCGACAATCTCTATGGCTGCCGCGAGTCGCTGGTCGACGGCATCAGGCGCGGCACGGACGTGATGCTGTCGGGCAAGGTCGCGATGGTCGCGGGCTTCGGCGATGTCGGCAAGGGGTCGGCGGCGTCGCTGCGCCAGGCCGGCTGCCGCGTGATGGTGTCCGAAATCGATCCGATCTGCGCGCTGCAGGCGGCGATGGAAGGCTATGAGGTCGTGACCATGGAAGACGCGGCGCCGCGCGCCGACATCTTCGTCACCGCAACCGGCAACAAGGACATCATCACCATCGACCACATGCGCGCGATGAAGGATCGCGCCATCGTCTGCAACATCGGCCACTTCGACAATGAGATCCAGATCGCTTCCTTGCGCAATCTGAAGTGGACCAACATCAAGCCGCAGGTCGACGAGATCGAGTTCCCCGACAAGCACCGCATCATCCTGCTCTCGGAAGGGCGCCTCGTGAACCTCGGCAACGCCATGGGCCATCCGTCCTTCGTGATGTCGGCGTCCTTCACCAACCAGACGCTGGCGCAGATCGAGCTGTTCGCCAACAACAAGAATGGCAAGTACGAGAAGAAAGTCTACGTGCTGCCGAAGACGCTGGACGAAAAGGTCGCCCGGTTGCACCTCGCCAAGATCGGCGTCAAGCTCACCGAGCTGCGCAAGGACCAGGCCGACTATATCGGCGTGAAGCAGGAAGGCCCGTACAAGGCGGATCATTACCGCTACTGAGCCGAGCGCATCATCGCAGCTCTCGCGATGGCCGGGCAAATGCCCGGCCATTTGCGTTTGTCATGCTGCTGTCGTCCCGGCAAAGCAAGTTCGGTCAACGCCATTGTCCTCGCGTTGCTCTTTCGCAGCGGGCATATTGTTCCACGCGCCCTTGCGCTTGATGCGACTCGCGACTTGCGGTAGTAGCTCTCTCATCGAGTCAATTTTGCTTTTCGCATAGCGTCCTGCGTTGTTGTCATATTGGGGAAACGGCAGGACATGTACGTCCTTGCTCTGGTCACGCAGAAGGGCGGAAGCGGCAAGAGCACGCTGGCCGTCGGACTTGCGGTTGCTGCGATGGAGAATGGCGAGCGCGTTGCGCTGGTCGAGGCCGATCCGCAGGGAACCATTTGGCGGTGGAAGGAGCGGCGCGGCAGCGCCTATCCGCGCGTCGATCGGGTGACTGATCCCGCCTATCTCGAACCGGTGCTGGCGCGCCTCGAGGCCGAGGGAATCTGGCTCGTCATCATCGACACCGCCGCGACCAGCAATGCGCTCGCGCTTGCCGCCGTCAGAACCAGCGATCTCTGCCTGATCCCTGCGCGGCCGAGTCCGGCCGACATCGAAGCCGCCATACCGACGCTGCTCGCAGCGCGCAGGAACAACCGCCGCTTTGCTTTCGTTCTCAACCAGACGCCGGCGCGTGGCGGCAGACTGAGCGAGGCTGCGACGTCGCTCAACTCGCTGGGCCATCTCGCGCTGCCTTACGTCGTCCAGCGCAACGACCATCAGGATGCGCTCGGCGCAGGCCTGGGCGTCACGGAATATGCGCGAGGCGACAAGGCCGCCGACGAAATCCGGCAGCTGTGGCGCTGGGTGTTGAACAAGCTGGCCGAAGGCAAACCTTTCGAAGGGAGCGCTGGTCATGACCAAATCGCGAAACAGGCCGCCGGCTAGCGCTCCGCGCCCCGTGCGCCGCTCGTTGGTGGAACTGACTGCAGCGGCAACGCGCAGCGCCGAAAACGCTGCGCCGGCTGCGGCCGCGGATCCGACAATTGCCGCGGCGGAGCAGTCGCCGCGCCCGACGGCCGTGCCCGGGAAGTCCGCTCGCGCGGAGCCTCGGAGTTCCGAGAGCGCTGCCGAGATGATGGTCAAGATCGCGAAGGACTATCAGAACAGCGTGTTGGACACTATCAGGGCCAGCATGAACGCCGCACTCGATCAGGCGAAGGATTTCGCGGAAGCCAGGCATGGACAGCCGCAGGAGGGCGATGCCGGCCCCGATGACAAGTTGCAGGCTGCAACAGCAGCCTATCGCGCCCAGGCGCTCGAAGTGATGCAAACGAACGTCGCCAGCACCCTGAACTTTGCCCGCGGATTGGCCGGCGCGAAAACCGCGGCGGAGTTCGTGGAACTTTCGGGTGCGCAGGCGCGAAAGAGTTGCGAACTGATGCTCAAGCAGGCGGAAGCGATGAAGGCGCTGGCACAAGCGGTCACAAAGGAGCGCGACCGCGGGTGATTTCTCTCCGTCGTCCTCGCGTTCGCCAGGACGACAGCGCGTTCGCATACGTTGACCTGCATCAAATCGCCCTCCGTCGTTTCGCGTATTCGCCTTGCGTCACGAATCCTCCACCGTGGCACACGGTTAACGCCGGATTAACCGGCACGCTTTATGCTTCGAGGGCCGGGGCGGCTGCTCGAGAGGGAAGGGAAGCCCCATGGAAGCCCAGAGAATTGCGGTCGACGCGCTCGTCGCGCTGACCGATTGCGACCGCGAGGCTGCGGTCGCCTTTATCCGCAAGCTGTACCTGGCCGGGGTCAGGGATCCAAAACGGCTGACCTTCAAGGGCCTGCAGGCGTTGGCACGAAGCTGACGCGCCGTTCACATCTGGTTTATTTTGAAAATCACACCGAAACCGCCCGATATCGGCGTGTTTTGCCGGTGGTATGACGCGTTTCAATCTATGTCATCCGTGCGGCCTCTGTGATATTAGGGAGCCGTGCAAGCCGTCGCCTTGGGGGCGCCGCTTGCGGGACATGATCGGGCCGTGAAGGGGGCCGCGATCACGGGGATAGACCATGCTCAAACAGCTTTTCGCGCCGCAGCTCGTCGGCCTCTATATCCTTGTGGCTTCGACGCTGTATGTGCATTTCCGCGGCAAGGAGCGGCTGCGCTTTGCCCGCCAACTCGGCGACCACTCGACCTATCTCGCACCCTATAATGTGCTGATGTATGCGGGCTCGGCGGTGCCGAACCAGCCGGTGATTCCGGTTGCGAGCTTTCCGGAACTCAACAAGCTCACCGAGAACTGGCAGACCATTCGCGAGGAGGCGGTGCGCCTGTTCGATGAGGGCTTTATCCGGGCTGCCGCCAAGAACAATGACTGGGGCTTCTATTCCTTCTTCAAGAGCGGCTGGAAGCGGTTTTACCTGAAATGGTATGACGACTTCCTGCCCTCGGCGCGCACGCTGTGTCCGCAGACGGTGGAACTGCTCAATTCGATCCCGAGCGTGCATGGCGCGATGTTCGCCATGCTGCCGCCGGGCGGCAAGCTCGGCGCGCATCGCGATCCCTTCGCGGGCTCGCTGCGCTATCACCTCGGCCTCGTCACGCCCAACTCCGACAAATGCCGCATCCTGGTCGACGGCGTGCCCTGCGTCTGGCGCGACGGCGAGGCGTTCATGTTCGACGAGACCTTCATCCACCATGCCGAGAACGCGACCGATGTGAACCGCATCATCCTGTTCTGCGATGTCGAGCGTCCGATGAAATACGGCTTGCTGACCCGCATCAATCGCTGGGTCAGCCATCACATCGTCAAGGCGTCCGCGACCCAGAACGTCGAGGGCGAGCATGTCGGTGTGCTGAACAAGGTGTTCGGGAAGCTCTACGAGATCCATCTGCAAAGCCGCAAGCTGAAGCAGTGGAATCGGAAGGTGTATTACGCACTGAAATGGACGCTGACGGTTGCGATCGTCGGGCTGATCGTGGCGTCGGCGTTCAGGTAGGGGCGCACGGGGCTCGCTCCGGTTTCCGCCGCATCTCTCTCCGTGCTAACGCGGTGCGCATTGTTGTGCCCTCGCCCCTTGTGGGAAATCTGTCCTTCAGAAAGCCTCCTGATACACTACCCGGCAGAAGTAAACGCCTGTAAATGCTTGCGTTTACCGCATTGTGCTCCATCTTCCTTCACAGCTCTTCACCCCCATGCTGGGGAGATTTGAGGGACAGGGAGATTTTAGATGGCACGCCGGACCCGTTCGACCGATTTGGAACATTTCAGCAACCGCCTTGCGCTGCCGCCGCGCGGGAAGCCCTATTCCGTGATGATCGGGCCGCGCCTCATCTCTGCTACCGCGGCCTGCGCAGCGCCGGCACTTGGAGCGTGAGATGCAACGGCTGGCTGCGGAAGTTCGCCGTCGCCGACGATTTCGAGACGTGCAACGGCGAAACGGTGCTGAACTATTGGGGCGCGCTAGAGCGGTTCACAACTTAATTGAATCGGGAGGGATTCCCGATTTCGGGCGAATATGATTCAAGATGCTGGCTGGGCTGGAGGCCAGCATCCGATGGTCCGACCACTTTCCAATGATCTGCGTAAGCGTGCGGTTGCCGCTGTTGTAAAGGGTGAGAGCTGCCGCGCGGTGGCATTGCGGTTTGGGGTGGCGGTGTCATCGGTGGTGAAGTGGTCGCAGCGTTATCGAGCGACCGGCTCGGTAGCGCCCGGCAAGATGGGCGGCCATCGGAAGCCCGTACTTGAGCCGCATCGCGCTTTCATCAAGGAACGGATCAGCCAGACGCCGCATTTGACGCTTCACGCCCTAAAGGACGAACTCGCCGCGCGCGGGATCAAGGTCTCCCACAATGCGGTTTGGCTGTTTCTGCGCCGCGAAGGACTGCGCTTCAAAAAAAACGCTGCTCGCCCTCGAGCGAGCTCGCTCAGACATCGCGCGTAGACGCCAGCGCTGGCATTCATGGCAGGCCAAGCTCGATCCTCGGCGACTGGTCTTTATCGACGAGACCTGGATCAAGACCAACATGGCCCCATTGCGCGGTTGGGGACCAAAAGGCGAGCGGGTGCGGAGCTTCACGCCACACGGCCACCGGCGGACGCTGACTTTCCTTGGCGCCCTGCGCTGCGACCGCCTCACCGCACCTTGCCTGTTCGACGGCCCCATCAACGGCGAATGCTTCCGAGCCTATGTTCAGCAGGTTCTCGTTCCGCAGCTTCAGCCGGGCGACATCGTCATCATGGACAATCTCGGCAGTCACAAGTCGGCGGCCCTGCGCAGCTTGATTAAAGCGGCTGGCGCAAGGCTCTGGTATCTGCCGCCATACTCTCCCGACCTCAATCCGATCGAGCAGACCTTCGCCAAGATCAAGCACTGGATGCGCTCCGCCCAGAAGCGCACCATCGACGACATCTGCAGCCATATCGGCGGCCTCGTCACAACCATCCAACCCAGTGAATGCAGCAACTACTTCGAAAACGCCGGATACGCTTCCATCAAAACGTGAAGCGCTCTAAAGCGAGCCAAGAAACTAGCCCGTGCTGGTGAAGGCAACATCGACGATAGCGATGCACCACTGAACGTAGCCAAGGCGACATATCCGAACGCGATCTTCTCGCCCATGGCGGCAGCGTGTACAACGCCAGCGTGATCCGCCTCCAACCATCATTGATGCTGGGACCAACGCCTTGGCTATTGCTAAAGCCATGCAGTTGGTCGATTGCAGCGAGTTCGAGGTCTGGGATGAGGCCAGGCGAGTTGGATTGGTCCAGCGCCTCGGTAGGTGGCGATTAGGGGCAACCCTTGAAGCTGCCGACCGAGTACCTGACCTGGAGCGGGCGGGGGGCCAACTCCGGCGGGTAGCTAAGCTATTAACCTTCCCAGCAAGCGTCGGTAGCTCGGCGCCAGCCGTGATGCATACTGATCGCGCTGCCAGAGAACGGCAGCACACGCATTACGCCTTGCCCCGCCCACTTGGCGGGGCTTCCTTTTGGTATTGTTCTTACATGATAGCCAAGAAGCGCCGCGTGCCTATCGCTGCTCGATCCAAGGACGAAGCGCCCGCCAAAAAGGCGGCCTGCATGGAATGCGGCACGCCCTTCTTGGCGAAAGACGAGGGGTCTACGTCCACTCTTCCTAGCTCGGCTCGACTAAGCCACACGTCCTGACGCTGCTCGCGCGCGGTCAGCCTCCGGGCGATGGTTGGCGGCGATCGGTAGCAGGACCCTTGCCGCTCCCCGGAAGTCGCGACGGTGCGTTCAATTGGGCCCCAATGACCGCCCAGGGTACCTAGACGCTCCGCGCACCCTAGTGCACCGTCCCCCTCAGGCCAATGACCGCCGCGTCGGCGGTAGCGTTGCCGCCGGTTGCTTCGATGCCCCGAACGACGATCGCGCCGAGTAAGAGCACAGTTCCCAGTATCAGCCCGCTCAAGGCCGCCATATTCCCGCATTGACCCCAGGGTCGCGCCGCCTAGCAGCACGTGTTTGAGTCGTGGGGCGGTTTGGCGGCAGATGGGAGGCGGCTTTGGGTCGCTGGAAAGGCCGTCCTGAGTTCGCACGTCACAACGATAGCATCACCCAATGCGCCACGAAGGCGCCGCTCGTTACGGGGACGAGCGGAGCCTTCTCCCCCAGGGCTGATGTCTACTCGCAGCTCGCAGCGCACGCCGCCAGCGATCGGGGATTGCTCGCAACGAACGCGGCCGACGTCGCCACAAGCAAGCCGATCACGGCAGTGAGCGCCAAGACTTTCCCGAGCATTTTCTCCTCCGTCGTTCCGCAAACATTATTGCTGTTGACGGCCGCATTGAGGGCACGCCCCGGCGGTAATGCGGCGCTGGCATGACCGATGCTGACTGTTGCGCGACGGCGACAAATCGCTGCGAGCCCCTCTCAGCCGGCCAACAACCTAGGAAACCTGTTTCGGCAGGTGCGGGAGCAGCTCAGTCAAGGCCTTTGTGAACTTGTTCTGACTTCCCATTCCGGGGAACGGCACCGCATAGAGTTCGGCCTTGCTCAGAGCAGGCGCATGGCAACGCAAAGCCGAAGGCGGACTATGCTGCCGCAGATAGCTTGACTGTGACAAACCAGCGTGTCGGGGTGGTCGATTTATCCTCGAAGACTGCACGGACCATACCCGTGACGCGGCGCCCCTCAATGATGATCGTAGTTTTTTCACCGCGAAACTGTGCGAAACGACATAGCCGCGCCAGCTTCGGGTCAGTCGTCTCAAATTTTTGCATCAGAATGATGATCCCAGCTAAATTGATAATTCTTGCAAAATCGCAGCTCTCCGCAATTCGTCCCCTAGAGGCGTCAATCGCGAGGCTCGAACTAGACCGATGCGTGTCAAAGTCAAAAGGGCGATGCGGTCGCACAATTCGGGCGATACCCCGGCCGCCAACATCGCAATCGTGCGCTGTTCATCAGCATCGAGATCATTCCATGAAATGCCATCCATATGACGCACCTCAACTCGAAGCCCGCCGCTGGATGATGAGATGAGAAGGTTAACGTTTTGTTTAAATACGTCCCGATCCGTTTGGCCGCAGGTCGTGCACAACACGAGAAGGCACGACAGCAACCGGAAAACATCGAGCAGAGCACAAAGGCGATTGCTGGCTGGCTTGACCGCCAACAGGCAAACGACGAGCCGACATCATCCATAGAATAGGTAGGGCCGCGTCGGTTGGCGGCTTTGCTACGGCTTCCTAGAGGTGAAGTGCCATCGGAGACCATATCCGGCGCCGCGCAACACGCCGATCTGGAGTTGGAGGAGTCGTTCAAGTGTGGTGATGCCGGAAAGGCATATGCGCGTCACCTGAACACATGATCCAGCTCACTACGGCGCGAGATCACGCCCGGCCCCAAGCGCACGGGCGCGCTCGAACAAAAAAGAGCTGCGCAGCTCGGTTCACCGCCTGCCCCGGCAGGATCACCGGTCATAGCCACGGTTGCGGCACTTGCGACCAGACCAAAACAGCGAGACAGCCGCTGACGAATATTGCCACCACCGAGAAGAGCCAGCGCTCTGTCGTCCCCATGTGAGGAGTCTCCAATGAAAGCCCACATTTAAAGCAGCGCGGAGAGCCTGCCGCTATCGGCATGGCTGCTCTTGACCATCTGACTGGAGCGGCGGCCTGGACGTTCCAGGCCTAGCGGGCGCCACCGGGACTTTCGGCTCGATGCCCAATGGGGGAGCCCTCAAGATGCGCCTCGGCATCTATGTTCGGGGTCGGCACGGACGGCCACACCACAGAACGAGCACCGTGAATTGGAAGCATCGCAACGCTCGGAATGGCAAGTCATGGATTTCTATGAGGATGCCGGCTCGCGGCCCAAATGAATCCCTTGCGTTGCCGAATTTGGGACGCATTGTCACCTAGGTTGCGACCAAAGATCGTATGCGGTTGGGGCGCAACACCGGGGTTTTCCATGTCCGGTCATTTGCGATTCTGCTTTGTCGTTTTTTTCCTCGCAGGTCTCTCGACAGCGCCAGCATCCGCCAATCCATTCGACGCGCTGTTCAATTCCGCTCCCGCGGAAGCCACCGCGCCCGCTCCCGTCAAGGAGGAATGCTTGCCGCAACCCGGCAAGTCGACGGCCGATGGCCAGCACTGGGTCTACCGGTATGACGGCCACCGCAAATGCTGGTTCGAGGTCGCCGAGGGGGCCGCAACTGTAAAGAAACCGATTCATCACGCTGCGAGGCGTCGTGTTGTCGCTCCCGACGAGAATGAGTCCCCGCTACGTAACCGGAGCGCGGTCGTGGATGCGCGTGACGAGCTGCCAAGCGCGGCCTCTACGGAAGCGCCGCAGCCGACACTGCCTGCACCCGAGCTTAAGGTGGTCGATGCCGCTCCAGCGGCGGTTGCCGGCGTTGCGGCGCTAGTCCCGCCGGCACCTGTCATCGCGAAGTCCGCGAACGACCAGCTCACGCCGGACCATCCAATGCCGCGCCAAATTGAGGCGGAAAGGCTTCCGGCCGATGCGCCAGCCGCCGGTGATGTGGCCACCAGCCCGGGGCCTCCAGCGAACTCGATCGTCCTTGCCAGCGCCGACGCAAGCAATGACAGGGAAGGGTGGATGGCAACTTGGCCCGGCGTACTGCTGATAGCGCTGGGGCTCGTCTTCCTTGCACACGCGGGCCGGATTATTCGGAGAGGCCACGCTGGTCAGGATATTTCTCCATCTGAGGCGGGAGTTGGCGGCCATCGCGGCCGACGGCCTCCCGAACCGTCTTTTGCCTTCGATCTGAATACGTTCGATCGGCCGACGAACGAAAAGCCTTTTAGGCCGCGAAGCCCAAGACCGGCAAGTTTATAGGGAGCTTTTTACGGCTTGCGGCGGCGCACGCTTATGAGCGTATCCCGACGCGATCGAGTTTGCGGCTGCGCTGAGAACGCGACTTCGGCGTTACGTTCGCGAACCGCGCGTGGCAGGAAGCGTGCGGGCTCATCTTAGGGACCGTCACGCGTGGTGGCGCATGGCGCTGAGCCGTGCGGTTGAAGTATCGCGGTGGCCCGCGATCGTCTTGACCGAAAGACCCTCAGGCATCAATAATACGAGCGACGTGCTGCGCAAAGGATCGTCGGCTGGCCGGCGGATGTAACCGACTTCGACGACCCGAATGGCCCCGGTGAGCGATGGCTCGCCGGGGCTGTCTTTTTTGGGGTGCGCCCAGGATGACATGGGAAGACCATGAGGGTCGAGCAGATCAGGGCGCCTGGAAGCGAGCAGTAATTGCGAAGTCAGCTAAGCTAGTGGCCTCTAAGCGCGGTCGCTGCCTTCTGGTCAGGCGACGGCGTGACAAGCGTTGGATGTTTCCAGGTGGTCGGAAGCGGCCCCGCGAGACCGAGAAGCAGTGCCTTCTACGTGAAATCAAAGAAGAGCTTCCGAAGCTAAAAGTCGGTTGTCTAAAATTATGGAGGACGTCGAGAAGAAGAACCGCCGCTCGGGTCGAAAGATGAGCGATGCAGTCTTCATTGCGCGCGGGGTATCCGGTGATTTGAAGATCGGTGACGAGAGGGAGATCGACAGGGCAATGTGGCGCAAAGCCCGTGGTATAAGACTGACCCCGACCTCGCGATACATACGGGACAAGCTGTTCCCGAAGTGATCCAATATCAAGCTGAAGGTTTGCGTCACATCAACGCGCCTTCACCGACCGGCCGTAAAATTTTAAACAATACCGAGCGACCTGAGCCGCTTCAGGTTGTTCCGGTTGCGAGGCCCGAACTCCTAGGCACGTCGGGCCTCGCTCTTCGGTCGGTGCCCCGTGGTGATGGCCTCATTGGCTTGGCGATGGCGGGCAAGGTCCTGCCATGCGACAGCAACTCGCACCCATCTCGAGCGCTCAGGGTCGGTCGTCGCCGCAGCGGCTAACGCCATCGCTGCTGTTGCTTCGGCTTGATGGTCGATCTCGCTGCTCATATAGCGACCGATCTGTGTGAGGATCGGTTAAGGTCAAGCAAGTCAGTTCACCGGAAGAATAAGGTCAAGCATCGATGGACCCGCTTCGATCTGATAATCTTGCGCCTGCGTCTAACACTCTGAGCGGCAGGGACGAGCGGAAGGATTTCTGCAACTGACTTCCAGGCCGGCGCCAAGGCGTCGAAAAACAAAGTGGCCGGCAGGAGCCAGTAGTTGCAAGCGGCACTATGCATTGGGTTGTTCCTTAATGATGGGCGGAACAAGGATAAGAATGCCCACAAGTACTGGGTCTGGGCCATCCGGGAACATACGGGGGCGGCTTTTCACCCCAGGGACGCCGAAGACGCTCCAGACGAAAACTGAGGCCGCCACTTGGCGACCCTTTTTCATGCGCGAGCGGCGGCGCCCTGGGCAGATCAGGAGATGCGAAGGTCCTTAATCACGATGTCGGAAATCCTTTGCGGATCGCGCTCGAACGCACCGACCTCGATGATCTTCTTTGCCAATATTCTGGTGAGAGGGTCGTCTCGATCCAACAGCGAGAGCGAACGCAGGGCATGCTTGTACGCAAGCTCCAGCCGCTTGACCTCTTCTGGTTGGAGGTCCGTCATTCGGAATACCGGATTGATGGACATCGCTTTCAGACCTGCCGGTTACAACAGTCGCGCGACCAGGATCGCAGTTCCAGAACATAGTTGGGGCAGATGCTCTTTGTCGATCATTTCCGCGACAGGGCAGCCCGGCTGCCTTGAAGGTACTTGCGTCTGGGTATCACCTACATCCGTCGGCTCACTGATTAAGCCGCCCGATCGAGCCGGCAACGGCCCCGTCATTGCTCTCCGTGGTGACGGGGCCGATCTATTGGCTCGGGAGGGGACCTTAAGCTCAACGCTTCAGATCGGCCACAGCGCGGGGCCAGGGCCGCCTCACTCGTCCCAAATCAGCTGCTGGCAGCGGGGGCATTCGAACTCGCGGATATATCCGTTCGTGCCATTCCAAACTCTCTGCAGAAACCTAGGAGGGATTTCGGAGTGAGGGCATTGGGTAATTTGAAGCGGAGTAACGGTAGTCGCCGCGACATTAGCTTGAACTTGGAGCATGGTAGGCTCCGTCGTGCGAGGACACGGTGGTGGATTTGGTCGGAAGGCAGAATCGAAGGACTTAAACATCGCGAAGAATAGGTAGTGCCTGCGCTTCTTGCGAGCCAGCAACACGGCACAAGCATCGGCGTCGCCTCGCGATGGTATTATCCTGCTGCGGCTCTTGCGCCGAGGCTTAGTCCTTGATTGAACGTCGCGTCGTGGATTTGCGCCGCAGAGCTTCTATTCGAGCCCGGAATTGGCCGATCTCTTTCAGTATGTCATGGCGTGCTGGACCGGGCGGGAGCGTCCGGGCCGTTTCTAACAACGTCTTTGCCATCTCGTCCAAGTCTTGCATTGCAATGTGGTCTTCCATCAGCATCCTGTAATTCAACGACTGTAAGCTTCAATGAAATCGAGTATCCCGTCCGGCACCTCCCCGAACTCGTTGTAGCGTTGCCGCAGCTCGTCGGCAATCTCGACCGTCACATCGTTAGTTGCCTGTCTCGGAAAGTGACAGCGACCACGCATTCAAGAACGTCGCTGTAGCACCGTGTCCGCACCTCCGCGAACTTGTTGGCCGCAGTCATGCACGCAACCATCACCTCTATCCATGCCGCCGCGCTGAATTGAAAAGGCCGCTGGCAGTATGCCCAGCGGCCTCCGGGCTCAAAATCAATCCGAGCTTAAATGGCATACCTCCAGCCCCGGTGGCAGCTATCAAAGCGCAGTTCGATGACTGGGATTGTTCACTTTCGAACGTTCCAACGCGGAAACCCGCAGAGCGTTGCCGCATCGCTCCGGTTTTGCGTTGTGTGACCGACCCTGAAAGGTGCGTCCGGGCGCCTCGACTCCAAAGAGCGCATCCGTTGCCTGTCCGGCCACTGGAGTGACACGCCAGGCTAAAGACTTCGGAATAGCAGGTCCAAGGTCTTCGATGTCGCAGATTAGGGCCAGACTCGGAAGGGCCTGGCTCGCTGCTCCCTTCCAACAGCCGACCCGCTCCTTGTGCGCCGCCAAGACATGCTGCTCCACATCCGCGATGCCGATCTCGGAAGCCGCATGCCCGGCGGTCCGCACCGGCAGCTGCAAGCTCGCCTCTATTCATCGAGATCGGAGTCGGTGCAGCTCTCCGCTGACTTTCATCTGCTTTAGCTTCCGCACGTAATAGCCGTGCTCTTGAACCGCGCGAGCGATTTCGTCGCTGACGGTTACGGCCCTTTTCCTTTTGCGCCATCGGCCTGAGCCGCCATCAAGCAGAGGTATCGGCAATCCCTTCCGCACGACCAGCAGATCGCGCTTCTCGTTGAGATAGACATCAAACATGGTTATGGCCCCCCAGCCAAACTCACATCATAAGTCTGTCGGCCGGAAAGGGCGTTGCTAAGCCACAACAGTTAAAGTTTTTCTCCGTGGGGTTTGCGGCTCGGCCGGATCAACCCGACTAGCCGATCCGGCGAGCAAAAGCTCACGGTCGTGTCACGGCCCTGACGCAATGCCCGGAGACGATCCGGCTCACCAGCAAGTTGGATCGAGTTCCCATGCCGCCGCTCCTAAATCCAGAGGTCGCCGATCTCGCACCGAATGAACCAAGGCTCACGGTTTACGACGAACAGCACGCGGTCACCTACATCCGCATGCTTGACGCCGAGGCAGATGGAAGCTGAGTGGCGCGAGGTCTCCCGGATCGTCCTGCACATAGACCCTGAGGCGCGCGTTCGACAGTCATCTGGCGCGGGCCAAGTGGGCTGCAGGCGCCGGGTACAAGCAATTGCTCTTCAGCGCGGTTGGCCGTCAGGATCAGCGAAGGGATGATTCAGCGGGAATTTTCATGCACTCGAGGATGAGCATGCATAGCCTGCAAGACGATGGCGCTCAGTTTCATTTGCCTGTTACAATTTCGCAGTTAACAATTGGTCCCGCACGGGCGGACCCAATATTTTGAGCGCTTTGGATGGATGTTGCGATAGCAAAGGCAAACATCGAACACTTCAACAAACTGTTGGAGACCGAGACCGACGAAAAGAAGCGCGGTCTATTGGAGCGCCTACTGGTCGAGGAGCAATTAAAACTTGCTGCTGCGCTGAAAGGGCGGCACGAGAGAAAAAAGGACTGAGTTGGAATCGCGCCATTCCCGCCAGTGCGTCGGGTGAACGTCGACTTGCTCCTTGGTGCCAGCCTTCACCCAGCCGCGAAGAGCGCGTCGGCACGGGAAGGCGAGCGAATGTGGGCCATACGCGTCGATGACGGCCAACTCCAGATCGCGGTCGTACGGTGCGGACGTTATGGTTCGCCAGTCCATGCAAAAACCCTAGTCCGACCGGCTCTTGATGTTTTTGATCTTACTCAACCGGGAAAACGGATGGTGCGTTGCGCCGCGTCAAATGCCGCTTCAGGTTTGGTTGTTAATTTAGGGGACCGAATGATCCGGGCCGCTTCGGGTCATTCCGGCTTACGAGGCCCGGACGCCTAGGCACTCCGGGCCTCGTGTTTATCACACCTACGGAACGAAACCCCCACCGCGACTTTAGGGTCTGAGACCGTCGCTAGCTGTCAAACGAACGACAGCGCCTTGTCGCGGATAGCCAAACAACATTGCAGGGCTTCCTAAGAAGCCTGTGTTGCGCGACGCGGCATAACTGTGAACAGCGCCGCACCTAACGACGGTCCCGGAGTCGGACAAGATGACGTGAGGCTCATTATTTGCAGAGCATGACGCGCTATTGGAAACTCACTCCGATCTCCATCTCTCTCCGCCACAAGAGGCGGCAGGTATAGCTGACATCTTCCAAAGGGAGCGCCAACGTGAAGCGATCTGGAATGATCCCCGCGCTGATGACGTCCAACGAAGCGCCCTGCCTGGAAAGGCTTCTGACCAAGCACGAGACCGCGCGCCCGTGAAACTCGATTGTCCCGGGCTCTAACGCGAGGTCACGCATCAAGATGAGTTGCGCCTCCGCGTCGACCTGTTCATTTAGATCACCCTCCAACTCTGAAACAATGTCATGCAGCAAACCCGCTGCGAGCGGATCGGTTACCTCACGCTCCATCGCTTGATAGCGCGCCAACCGATCTCTCCGCTCTTGCCAGACGTAGCTGTCGGCCATGGTGATGTCCCCATCCTCTGTCCCCAGCGCGGGTTACATTGGTCTTCGAACTGTGAAATTATTGCGGCGTTCACGGCTGACTTGGCGGCGTTGCACCGGATGAGCCGTATCATCGCACCGGCCGCACTCGCCATTGCGCGCCGAGCCCATGTAAAATCTGGCACGACAGCGCCGCCTTGAGCCCGCTAACAGTAATTCTGCTATTTAGATTAGATGACCCCAAGAGAGACCCATCCAACTATCCCATTTTTCTTCGCCGCTTCCTGCGCGGCGTCGGTACGCGCGGTGAGATCGACAATCGAGGCGGGGGTATTACATCTGTTAAGGCGCTCCGACCTTCGCAGGCGTAGTCTTTATCGGCGGATTGGCCAGTGAGACTGCTCCATGCCGATGGATGAGCGCCGACGCCTCGCAGAGGAAGCCAAGAAAATCATTGCCGAGACACGGTGCGAGGCTGAAAACCTCAAAGAATGCGTCGCACAGTCCCGTATTCGCCTTGAGGAGAGCAGGCTGCTGTTGGCGCAAACGATGAGCGCTGTAGCGTATCTCCGCACGTCAAAGGAGAGCGGGGACGACTGAGGCGCGTCGCCGACACGTTGCCACTGCGATCGTCGCGCGCCATTCCGGTGCCTCGTGCTCGTCACCGCCGTCCGCCAGCGAAATCGGATCGTCGAAGGCACGCTGCCATCCTCTATCGGAATCAAACCAGGTCGCATGCCGCCGCTATACCGTTTCTGGGTCCCGCAAGTGCAGGCGAATGCCCGTGCTAGCAAGCTGGCCGTTCGTGGTATCGATGGCGATATCGACCACGTAAAGCGACCCTGGGGGATCGTAAATATAGGCAATGTGCGAAGGCCCCGCGATTTCCGGCTCGACGAGGAAATCATCCGATGCAAGCGCACCTGTTACTAGCTTGATCGCTTCGCCGTTCCTGATTGGTGAACGCAGTAGCGAATTGATGAGATCGGCAAGCGTCACCCCTTCAATGAGCATCAACCGAGCAAGGCTGTCACCATATTCGTGCGTCAGCGCATCAATAATCGCCGCGACCAGGTTCGGGTCTCTAACCGATTGCAAGTTCGGCCTCCCAAAAGGTCCGCCTAGAATGCCTCTCGTTTTTAGCTTTGCCCGTCTCCAAGAACTCTATACCCGGCCCGGTAGTGCGGCAAATCCGGCTGGTCCAGTTGTGGCCGCCTCGGGTGGGCATCGGGATCGGCGAAGGGGCGGTCAGAGACGAACTTCATCGTGCTTCGGGCTCTAGCTTAGCGAGGTTGATCGATCTAGTTCGGAGAAGCGGCTGAACTGCGGATCATCGCAGATCGCGGAAATAAGAGCTTGTGCAACCGGGCTCCCTATTGTTCAATATTTCTGGACGAAAACAGTATGAATGGCGGGCATCGAGAGATATCCTCAGCCCGGCAAATTGTTGATCCACATGTACTAATTGCTGTAGAAGCCGCGACACGCCTTTCCCGGTTGCCAATCTCGATTCTTGTGTTAGTAACTGCGCGCCTCTCAAGAAAGGATCAAACGTGGCCAAGAAGGCAAAGTCGAAGACGAGTGCGCGTCGCGAGTACACGAAGGCTGACGTCAAGGAACTACGCGCCCATTCAA
>Ga0070741_10001741_pt1 | contig 63083 bp, 50 predicted proteins | sample Coa_R1_4_FD_66440 | JGI IMG/M metagenome (GOLD analysis project Ga0070741, IMG submission 66440) | Surface soil microbial communities from Centralia Pennsylvania, which are recovering from an underground coalmine fire - Coalmine... | ecosystem: Environmental > Terrestrial > Soil > Unclassified ...
GGCGCTACAATGGTTCGGGTCACTGCCAGGGTCGGGCCTGCAATAATTCGGCCCTCCGCCTTGCGACACCTTACGGCCCTACTGCGTTCGCTTCGCTCACAGGGAAGGGGGGGACCCGACTTCTGCTCTCCCCTCTCCTTCGTAAGGAGAGGGGCAGGGGGTGAGGTGGCTGTTCCGGAAGGCTAGGGAAGGACATCGGCGCCCCGGAAGCTCTGCCCTGTGCCGACGCCCGGAAAATCACCGTGCAAGTCGGGACCGGAGCCGAAGCGGGCCGAGGTCGTATCCTCCAGGCGAATCCAGGCTGCGTGCCCATCTACAAAAACCCCGTTCATCTGGGCGCGGCGATCATACTCGGAGAGCATTTCGTCCGTGTGGAATGCCCACTGCTCCCAGACCATCAGCATTTCGGGCGGCGAATAGACATCCGCTTCCCGGCGGTTTTCGGCCAGCCACAGCTTAAACTCATAGGACGTAACGGGTCGCAATTCCGGGTGCTTGTCTGCCGGGCAGTGGAACAAGTTAAGGAAGAGGTCTGACGGCGCGCCACTGGCCTTCTGCTGGGACAGCCGGGCGGCATAGGAGGAGACCAGCGAAACCCAGGTTATCTGGCCGGGCTGCAGGGGGGTCGCGCGGCAGAAGTGGTCATGCCAGTAGCGAAAGTTATCGTCCAATCCGGCGCTGAGCGGATCGGCAAAGACGGTCGGGTAGCCGGTGTCATAGTCCTGGGCGTAGAGCATCACGGCGAGGGCGGTCTGGTGCATCTGGCTCAGGCAGGCAGAGCGCCGAGAGGAGGCGCGCGCCCGTGCGAAAACCGGCAGCAGGAGCGCGGCCAGAAGAGCCAGCACCGCCAGAGCGACGAGCACTTCTATCAGAGTCAGGGCGGAGCGATGGCTCTGTCGGCAGGCGGCAGGCTTGACGTCTATTCGGTTGTGACGCCAGGCGTCGTATGGCATCTTCCCACCCTCGTTTCCCGTGCTGCGGTTAGACGACACGCAATTTACTTCTCCATTCTATCACAGAAAACCCCACCTTTACAACGGAACGCCGCCTTTTTGCCGGCCCAGCCTGGCGCCTCTCGGCCCAAAGGAGGGCCGCTATCTCGGCCCTGGGACCTGTCACGAGAGGGCAAAGTGACTCGTCGTTAGGAACAAGCGGAGGCGCTCCAGGTAAAAATACATGGTGTTGTGTTTCCGATTCTGAGGCTGCGGCGGGAGTCTATTTAGAGAAGGCCGGAAAAAATAATGTGCTCCAACCGGGGAATGCACTATCTTATAATCCGCGCCGGGACTCTGTTTAGGAAAGGCCGAAAAAAACGTAAACCAAGACCCGCCGCTTGCGTCTAAGTCTTTGCAGGTATCACATCGGCCAACAAGTTGTAGAGTAGCTGCGTCCTATTTCATGGATTCTGAACTAAATTATGCGGCAGCAGGACAGGCGCTCCAAGAGAGCGATTGAGAGCCTTTTTGGGTTGCAAGAGGGAGGAACGTGATGTACGCCTTTGAACAGCAAGTGTCGGTATTGCTGGAATTCCGCGCGATGTTGGCACCTGTTTCGATCTCCGTTCCCGGCTATGTGCTGCGCTATCTGGATAGGCATGCCGAGCGCACCTTTGCCCCGGATGGAACCGTTATCTATCGCCAGCCGTCTCCGTCGGTTCTTCTGCCGGAGTTGCGCGAGCGGCTGCGGCGGATGTAGGGGTAACGGGCGAGTCATCTCCACGCCATGAAGCGGGGAATGCGGCCCACGCGGGCAAAGTCCGCGTGGGCCGCACGCTTTGGACGGTTCCAGGGTCCTTCCATTCTCGGTGCTTTTGCGTTTTAGGCGTCCGCCAGGACGCTTGGCCGCAGGCCCTAGAGCCGGGGGTTGAAAACCTCCGATCCGTGCCGGGAAACGGAAGGACCCTGGGACCGGTTCCAGGGCAGCAGGAAACGCCGCCCTCCCCAACGAATAACCGCGTAACGCGGAGGCGCTCCGTGGTTATTCGTCATGAAACAGCCGCATTCATCCTCCTCCGAGCCGCTCACTACGGTTCCGCCACGCGCGGAGGCGCCGCCTATTGACTCCGCGCAGCTCCAGAAGCCCATCTCCGGCGTGCGGTCGGGAGCCTACCGCATCGCCTGCCTGGGCCTGCTCTTGATCTGTCTGTTTCTGTTCTTCTGGCGGCTGGGCAATATCCCCCTCTTCGACCTGGATGAAGGCGTATATGTGGCCGCGGCGCGGCAAATGGCAATATCGGGCGACATCGTGACGCCCCGCTTAAACTCGCGTCCGGCGGACCGTCCCGAGGAAACTACCGTCCCCTTTTTTGAGAAGCCGATCCTGATCTACTGGCTCTCCGCCGGCTCCATGCGCCTCCTGGGACTGAGCGAGTGGGCCGCGCGCCTGCCTGCCGCTCTGGCCTCGCTGCTGGCAACCTGGGCGGTGGCATGGGCCGGGACGCGCTGGTTCGGACGCCGCGCCGGGTTGCTGGCGGGTCTTGTCTACGCCACGGCGCCTATGACCGTCCTGGACGCCCGCCAGATGACCACCGACAGCCTGCTGGTGCTCTGGTTCACCGTGGCGCTGCTGGCCTTCTGGAACTGCCGTAACGCGGCCCGACCGCAGGCATCGTGGCTGTATGCCATGCTGTTCTGGGCGATGTGCGCGCTGGCGGTGCTGACCAAAGGCGCCGTCGGTCTGCTGCTGCCGCTGCTAGTGATCGGCGTGTTCCTGGCGCTGGATCGACTGGCGGTGCGGCTGCGTCGGAGCCGGCGGCGCGGGCTGGTCGGACTGTTTCAACTGCGGCTGCATCGCCCGGCAGAATGGTGGCCGCACCTTCGCAAGCTGCGGCCCCTTGGGGGCCTGCTGCTCTTTCTGGCTCTGGCTGTGCCGTGGCACTACTTTGCCTGGCGGGTCGGAGGACGGGACGCGCAGGGGCATACCTTCCTTCAGGAGTATATTGTCCGGCAGCATATCGGGCGATTCCGAGGCGGAGACGCCGTCCATAATATGCCGCTGCCGACCTACTTTCTCTACTTCCTGATCGGCTTCTTTCCCTGGGCCTGCTTTGCGCCAGCTGCCTTTCGCTTTGGGCGGAAAAAACGGGCAGGCCGCGCAGACACGGAGGCCGGGCCGTGGGACGGCGCAGCGCAGGAGGCGGACGCTGCTGTCCCTGCCTTGCCGGAGGCGGCGGCGCATGCCCGGACGGTGGAGGGAAGCGAGGAGCAGGAAGTGTATCGCTTTCTGCTGGTGTGGTTCTGGACGATTTTCGTCTTCTTTTCGCTGAGCGCGGCCAAGCTGCCGACTTATATCGTTCCGGCCTATCCCGCCGCCGCGCTGCTTACGGGCCGCTGGCTCGGCAGGCTATGGGTGGCGGCACGAGGGGCGGAAAGAGATGCCAGGGCGTTGCGCCGGGGCGCGCTGGCGGCGGTCGTGACGGCGGGGCTTCTGCTGGCGGCGCTCGTCCTGATGACTCATCTGGGCAAGGCTGCGCGCGTCCCGATCCCTGTTGCGCAGACCGCACAGGGCCTGGCGCTCGTGCTATTTGTCGGCTGCGTCCTCGCCTGGGGATGTTTTGTGCGCGGGGAGCGAGCGCCGGTATGGCGGCAGCGCGGCGTGGGCGCGCTCGCGCTGACGATGATCGCCCTGATCGGCATCGGCTGCACGCAAGGGTATGCCGTCGCCGAGCGATATCTGCTTGGCCCCTATCAGCGGCTTGCGGCGATGGCTCGAACGGATGCGCAGGCCGGGAAGCTCATCGTCTACTACAACATCATTCCGCGCCGGCCAAGTATGCTCTACTATGCCGAATATTCTCCACTGGAGCGCAAGGAGACGCCGCTGCTGCCCTTCCTGCGCCGCTACCTCACCCCAGCGCGCCCGGAGGCCGACGTGATTACTCCGCGCAGCACCTTCCTCCGGGAACTACAGGCAGAGCTGGACTCCGCTCCCGACCTCTCCGTTCGCCGCCTGGCCGAAACCGGCGATCCGGCGGGCGGCTGGGTGCTGCTGCGGCTGACCCTGCATCCCGCCCCACCCACCCCTTAAGGCTGCAAGACTTAATGACTTTTGCCGCTCTAATCCAGTAATTCCAAGCTCTAATCGGCCTTATTGCGAACTATCCCGATCAATCTATCGCGGGATCATATGCGGCGCATTGGTCTGCGACTCTCGGATCAGATAGGTCTTGAAGATAGGAGGTATCCACCACAACCAGCTTGTTCGCCAAGCGCGACAGCGAGTTGGGACTCTCGTAGGTATAGATGGGCATGGAGAGTAGGCAAAATGAAAACGACGAGCGGTCTACTCGTCGTCCTCGGAAATCAGGTGCAGTTTGGAGAACACAGGATGGTCGGTGACATATTCCAGATACGCCTGAGCGTCAAACCGATTGGGCGTCGCGTGGGCCGACCGCCGCGCCTCTTCTGCTGCCTGCGGATTATAAAGCCTCTGCCTCATCTGGCGCAACGCTTCCGCGCGCTGCTGTCTTTCAACAGAGGGGAAGGAAATTGTTGCCATTGGTGTCCTCCTTGCAGGAAGGACGGATGCAGCGCGGCTTTTGTTTCGCCTCAGCGCATTACAGTTCGCATGACCTTTTTCGAAGCACAAAGCCACTACGCCCGAACGGGCGCGTCTACTGCAATTCGCTCCATTTGCCGGGTAAGGATTATTGGATGGGCAAATTCGTCCTTTGTCAATAGGCAAAAGTTACGGAACTTCCTCCTGGCGCTATCGAGGATTAAAGGGCATAATGGCTGAAACCGGCCCGCTGCGGCTTCCGTACCGGAAAGCAGGAACCATCGGATGTGCGATGATCGCGCGAGAAGCGTTACGAGGAGACAGCCATGTTATCGCTGATGATTCTATACGTTGCGATGGGCCTGTTGCAGGCCGGCCTGGCCGTGCCGCTGATCCAGCGGCGCATCAAACCCAACCCCTGGTACGGCTTCCGGGTGCCGAAAACTCTCCACAACGAACGCATCTGGTACGCCGCCAACTTCCGCGCGGGCGTGCTGTTTTTCCTGGCAGGCATGGGATTCGCCGCCTCGGCGATTCTGCTGGCTCCCATCGCCTGGCTGCTGGGATTGGGACGAGATGGCTACGTCCTCCTCTGCACGCTGATCATGGTGGGCAGCCTGCTCTGGGCTACTGTGGAGAGTTTCCGCTATCTGAGCAAGCTGTAGCAGAAGGAGACATGCCATGCTGAACGCCGCCGTGCGCCCTCTCGGCAACTTCCGCCGCGCGCTCTGTCCCACGGCCCTAATGGTCGGGATGCTGATCGCCTTTCCACCGGCCCTGCGCGCCGACATTAAGCCCGACTCCGGCAAGTTCCTACTGACCATTCAGGAAACAGACATCGGCATGGATACTTTCACCGCCGATGCGGAAGGCGGCTCGGAGGCCGATATCGCTATCTCGCTGGGTGGGCAGACCAACAAGTCCCATATATCCGTCAAGGCCAAAGCGGGGCAGCTAACCGAGATCGCCACCGATGCCGGCCCGGCGGGCAAGTTCACGCTGACCCTGGATGGAGAGAAAGGACATCTCAAGGCGGAGGGCAGAACGTTGCTGACCGCCGACGTCACCCTGCCAGCGCATCTCCTTCCATTCAGCAACTTTGGGCCGCATCTGCTCTCCCGCCTTCTCGCCGCCTACGACCTCAGCAAAGGCGGGCCGCAGACCTTCGATCTGGTGCTGACGGATGCTGTCGGGCCAAAAGGCGTCATTCCCCTCAAAGGCACGCTCCTTAGCAACGGCGCAAAGCCCATGCAGGTCGCCGGCAAAAAGATCCCGGTCTCGCGCTATCTCCTGACCTTGATGGGTATCAATATAGAGCTGATGGCCGACAGCGACGGACGCATCTTGATGTGGAATGTCCCGGCGCAGCGGTATGTGGCCGTGCGCGACGGCTATCAGGATCTGACAAAGCCGGAAACGCCCGCCGATCCGCGGCTCTCCAAGCCAACTTACAACGTCAAGAAGGAGACGGGAGTCAAGATCGCCATGCGCGACGGCGTCAAGCTGGCCGCCGACATCTATCGCCCGGACGCGCCGGGCAAGTTCCCCGTCATCTTGCAGCGCACGCCCTATGGCCGCACGAAGGCGTTGGAGGCCGGCTTCTACGCCAGGCGCGGCTACGTTTTCGTGGCGCAGGATGTACGGGGCAAGTTCGACTCGGAAGGGAAGTGGGAGCCGTTCGTCAACGAGGCGAAGGACGGCTACGATACCGTCGAGTGGTGCGCGGCGCAGCCCTGGTCCAACGGCGATGTCGGCATGATCGGCGGCTCGTACCTGGGCTTTGTGCAGTGGGCGGCGGCGCGGGAAGGCAGCAATCACCTCAAGTGCCTCATCCCGATTGTCTCCCCGCCCGATCCGTTTTTCAATGTTCCCTACGCCTTCGGCGCGTTTTTCCTCTACCCGGCGGCGTGGTGGGCGGGCATCGTGGACGGCCAGGGGATGAACCCGCTGCCGAAGTTCGAGAGCCTGGAACCATTCCGCACCCTGCCCCTGACCGAGGTAGACAAGAAACTTTTCGGGCATCATATCGCCTTCTTCCAGGAGTGGCTGAAACATTCCACTAATGACGCCTACTGGGATCAGGTCAATTTCAACGCCCGCATGAAGTCCTTCGCGCCGCTGCCCGCCCTGCACGTCTCCGGCTGGTTCGACGGCGACGGAATCGGCACGAAGCGTAACTACGCCGCGATGGTCGCCGCTGGACAGAAGCACCAGAAGCTGATCTATGGCCCCTGGTCGCACGCGGTCAATGCGGCCACCAAGATCGCTGAGTTGGACTTCGGGCCTCAGTCCGTGCGTGACCTGGACACACTCTACCTGCGCTGGTTCGACCGCTGGCTCAAAGGCATTCCAAACGGCGTGGATAAAGAGCCGCCGGTAGATGCCTTCCTGATGGGCACGAACGCTTGGCGAAAGTTCTCGGCCTGGCCGCCCCGCGAAGCCCGGCTCACGAAGTGGTACTTCCACTCCGGCGGCAGGGCCAATTCCAGTGCGGGGGATGGGCGCCTGTCTCTGGAAAAGCCCTCCGCCGCAGAACCCGCCGACCGCTACACCTACGACCCGGCCCATCCCTTTACCTCGCCGGGAATCGAAGAGGCGTTGAAGGCGGGCGGGGTGGAGACGCCCTCGCTCGACATCTCTAAAGGCGAGCGTGACCCGAACGTACTGGTCTATACCTCCGACGTGTTAACAGAGGATATCGCCGTTGCCGGGCCAATCTCGCTGCATCTGGTCGCCTCTACCTCGGCCAAAGACACGGACTGGGTCGCCCTGCTCACCGACGTCTATCCCGACGGCAAATCTATCGAGCTGGTGCAGGGCATTCTCCGGGCGCGCTTCCGCAAGTCGTTCCAGAAGCCGACGCTGCTCAAGCCCGGCGAGGTCGCCGACTATACGCTGGACCTGTGGGCGCTGGGCAACGTCTTCAAGAAGGGGCATCGCCTTCGCGTCATCGTCACCTCCTCGCTCTTCCCGATCTACGACCGGAACCTGAACACCGGCGAGGACCTCGCCACCGGCACGCAGATGGTCACGGCGCAGCAGACGGTCTACCACGATGACGCCCGCGCCTCTTATCTCATGCTGCCGACTCTGCCGCGCTAGTAGTCCATCCAGGTAGAACGTTGGCATAGCCTTGAGATAGACGGAATGCTAGGCTTATCTCATTACCCATACAAACTTTCTACCTTGAAGGAGTACTAGGTTCCGCCTGTCTCTCTTGCTGGCCTCCCTCCAGGCGGGAGATGCCTATTTTATCTCTACCAGGCTGCCCGCTCCCACGCCTGAATGTCGCGGAACATGGCGAAAGCGGGGAACGTCTTTGCGACGGCGCACAGGCATCCATAGACATTCTGTGCGGCAAGACAGCCGCAAACGGAATGGATGGAGGGGCTGTTGCCTGGCGGCTTATCCCAACAGCGGAAATAGGCGGTACAACGGAGTAGGAGAGACGGAGAATGTACACACACAATCTTGGGCATAAGAAGGGCCTGCGTGCGACCGCGCTGTTGGTGGCGGTATCGCTGGTGGCACCCGCTTTTCTTGGCTGCAGCAGCAACTCCAACCAGTCCGGCGCGAACCTGCCGCCGGTAGATGAGACGCGCGGCGGACAGGTCGCGCCCACGGCGGCCCCGCAGCGGCAAGCGCCCCGCCGGGGGCTGACGACCAATCAAAAATTGCTGCTGCTGGCCGGAGCCGCCGCCCTTTACTACATGTACAAGAAGCATAAAAACGCCCAGAACCAGCCGGCCAACGTGCAGTACTATCTTTCCAAGAACGGGCGGGTCTACTACCGGGATGCGACCGGACGCGCGCATTGGGTGACCCCGCCGCCCAACGGTATCCAGGTGCCGGAAAGCGAAGTGCGCGATATGCCGGAACTGCAAAACTATCGGGGCTACAACGGCAGCAATACCGGCCAGGACTTCGGTGGTGTGGCGCAAGGTTCCCCGGGCTACTGATGGCTGCGGATAGAGCGCTCCTACAGAGTAGAAGTGAATAGGATGGCGGTGCAGGGTGATGTTGCGTCATCCGCGCCGCCTTCTTGCCCTAAAGAAGGAGAGTATCATTATGGGATTGGATTTTCTGCTACAAAAGGTAAAAGATGCGATCTACAACGACGACTCGAATATGTATCATCCGGGCAGCGACCGGGGCGGACTGATCCGGCAGATCGAGGACATCTTCCTCCAACACCAGACCCAACACCCAGGGACCATCGCCAATCCGCTCCCAGCCAGTCAGGACCCATACGGCGATCCTGCCGACCAGCAATATGGACGATTCGGCAACATTCGTCCGGCCAGTGAGGATCCCCTGGGAGACCCTGCCGATCAGGAGAGGGCCCGATTTGGCAACATCCGCCCGGCCAGCGAAGACCCGCTCGGCGATCCTGCCGATCAGGAGGCCGGTTACAGGAGATAGCCATGACAAGCGACAGGCTTCGAGAGGAGGTCAAAGACCTCATCCGGACGCATATGGCCGATGGACAGCCGAAGGGCTACGATCCGGAGGCGCTGCTCAAGCGCGTGGATGAGTTGTTCAGCCAATATGCGGGCGAGGGCGACCTGACCCCACCGCCCAACGCCCAGAACATCTACGGCGTTCCCGCCGGCTCGGAACTCGACGACTACGACCACGAGACCCCGGCCAGCGAGGACACCCCGGAAGAAGCCGAGGATATGGTGGCGGGGACCTTCACCGAGGTGGGATTGCACACCCCGAGCGCGTTTGGCGGCTCGGTCGCCCACGCAGGGTCTGATCGGTACGGCGGGGCGCGCCCGGCGGTCATGGGGCCGTATGGGGGCCCCGGCGATGAGCGCGGCTTTGAGAAAGAAAAGGAGCCGCTCGGCGATCCAACCGACATTGGCGACAGGCGGTTTGCCAACTTGCAGCAGGCCCGCGCCGACCGCTGGCACGACGAGACCGACCAGGAGGAAGGGGAGAGCTGATAAGCCGCTTCCCCGCTTCCCCTTCCGGTTCCGGAGGAGAGCCGGGGGTTAGGCCAGCGGCGGCGTCTCATAGAGGGTACGGCCACCGACCTCGATGCGCACCGGCACCAGATATTTTTGCAGTGCCGGCAGGTCGGGAGTGATGCCCAGGCCCGGCGCTTCCGGCACATGAATAAACCCGTCGGCGTCGGGAAGAATCTTTTCATGGGCCAGCTCGCGCGCCAGCGGCTTAAGCTCGACCGGATACTCCGCCAATTGAAACCGTTCCACGCCCGCGTAGGGCTGGAGCGAAGCGCTGAGCGCCAGATGCGATGTGAAGGTGTGGTTGACGTAGGTAACGCCGGTGTTTTCCGCCAGGCGGCGCGCCTCGTAGGCGGTGGTGATGCCGCCGATGCGCCCGGCGTCAATCTGTAGATAGCGCACCTTGCCCAGCATCACCAGATCGCGGGCCATGTAATAGTTATTGGCTCCCTCGCCGGCTGCCAGCGCCAGCTCCGGATGCTCCTCCGCCAGTGTGCGGTAGGCATCCAGCGCCTCCGAGCGGAACGGCTCCTCCAGCCACGTCAACCGAAACTCGCGGAAATGCTCTGCCCGCGCCAGCGCTGGGGCCGGATCGTCGCCCCAGACCACGCCCGCATCAAAGAGCAGGATGCCGTCCTCGCCCAGGCCCTCGCGCGCCGCGCGCACGTGCGCCACGTCCTCTCCGACCGTGCCCTTGCCGAAGGAGCCCCAGCCAAACTTGGCGGCGCGAAAGCCCTGCTCCCGTATCGCGCGGGCCTTGGCATAGGTCTCTTCGGGCGTGTCGCCCAGCAGGACGGAGGCGTAGGGCAGTTTGGGATACGCCTGCCTATCCCCCAGCAACTGGTAGACCGGCACGCCCCGCGCCTTGCCCAGCAGATCCCAGAGCGCCACATCCACGCCCGAGAGCGTGTGATCGGTTTGCAGCAGGTCCAGACCCAGCCGACGCGCCTCCGCGTTGATGCGCCGGATGTCCTCCGGGCTATCCAGCGTCGCGCCCTCCACCGCCGTCTTGACCGGCTTGCACGCGCCGTGCGATGGCGGGCAGTAGTAGGCGGCGATGCAGGGCAGGGGGGCCGCCTCGCATTCCCCCCAGCCTTCCCACTCGCCGGCGCGCACTCGCACCAGCAGCGCGTCCTGGCTGCCGTCTACCTCGTCGGTAATGACCGGCATCGCCAGATAGAAGAAATCCACCTGTTCGATTCGCATAACGACCTCTCAAAAACCGGCAGTCGGGAGTGGGCAGTCGGCAATCGGGATTTGCCATTCCATAGTTACCTGACAGGACTGCCCTATAGGTACGGCTTGATCTTATATGGGCTTTCGGCCTTTCCCCACTGCCTACTCCCAATTGCCGCTCTTCTAAGGGGGAACGACTCCGATCGTCAGTAGAATATTGGCATAGATGCGCTGCTCGCCAGTGGCGATGACCAGGCAGACGCTCGGCTGGGATGCCGCCGCGTAGAAGGCGAACCGCTCCAGCGGCTGCAGCGCAAGGCTGACAGGCAGTAGTTGGCGGAATTCGTCAAAGATGGGCGGCTCCGGGCCTTCGGCGGGCTGCATCACCTGCGCCGCCTCTATCGGAATGGCGGAGGCCAGCACGCGCAACGCGTCGGTGGCATTGACCAGGCCGGGGGCCAGGTTGAGAAAGACGCGCACAGCGTTGGGGGCGGCGCCGGTGGAGAATGGGTAGTTCCCATCGGCGATCAAGACCTGCGCGCCGTGCCCGGCGCTGCCCAGGGCCCGTAAAATCTCCGGATGCAACAAAGCGGACTTCAGCAAGCGCCAACTCCTCCTTTTCCGAAATCTCCCGTTACGCAGTCTGCCGTATGCCAGGAGCGCGCCCGCGCAGCAGGAGTCCTGATCCCTTCCTAGAAACCACTTTCGGCGCGGTCCCCGGCAATCCCTGCCTCAAATCGCGGAGGAACGGGTTGCTGGATCCGGCTGCGGGCAAATATCCTCGTTCGAGGCAAAAAGTTGTAACATTGCCTGGTTCTCTCTGTCGTATAGGGCAGAACCATCTGGTGTGACCGTGATACGCCCCGGCAAGGGGTCGGTTGGTGATAAGGTTGTTAAAAAGGTTCCAGGTACTTAGGTACTTAGAGTTCCTAACAAAACTTGGCCGTGAGGCTCTCCCCTCACCCCGGCCCTCTCCCTGCAAGGCAGAGGGAGAACGGGTTTTGTTAGACGCTCTTAGCACCCTGGCACATTGACCGGCAAGGAAGCCGGTTGGTAATAGGTGTTGTTAAAGGAGGGCGACAATGCCCACCGAGTATGAGCCAAACGAGAACAATTTTGAGCGGCGTAAACCGAACAGTGAACCGGCGCCGTGGGAGGATGCGCGCGACGGCATAACCAGGGAGGACGATGCCCTCTGGAGCCTGCTCAGCGCCTATGTAGATGGTGAGGTGACAGCGGAGGAGGCCGAGCAGGTCGAGGAGATGCTGCGCGCCGACCCGGCCTGCGCCCGCGACCTTGAGTTCCTGCGGCTAGCCGGGCGCTACGCGCGATCCTATGTGGAGCTGGAGCCGCCCGCCGGGCTGCGCGAGTCCATTCTCGCCGCTACCAGCCGCCGCCCGACGCTGGCCCGGCGCGTTGCCGCCGGATGGGCCGGTCTGCGGCAGGCGCTGGCGCCCAATTTCCTGCGCGTCGCCGTTCCGGCCGGCACCGTGGCGGCAGCCGCCGTGACCGCGTTCCTGCTCTGGCCGCGCCATCGCCCGTTCGCGCCGGTGGCCGCGCCAGGACTCAAGCCGAGCGCGCCGCAGATCGCCATGAATACGCCGCCAGCGCCTCCAAAAGAGAGCGAGAAGGCGGCCCCAAAGGCCGTTCGGCCTGCTCCGTCAATGAGTCTGGCAAAGGCGAAACCGCACCGGAAGGCTGCACCGCTGCGGCACAAACAGCCAGAGCCGGCCATCGAGCGGCCTGGGCCGGAAATTGCTATGAATGTTCCCCGGCCTGTAGAGAGGCCGAAGCTCAGGCCGACAAAGGCCCTGCCCTCGCTGGATAAGAACCTGAAGCGCGCCAAACGCTGGGCGCAGGCACAACCTGGCGTCTGGCACCGGCCCAAGCTAGATGCCAGCAGCGATCCGGCGGCGCAGGTGATCGCCTACTCTAAGCTGCCGATGATGGATGCCCGCAACCAGCGCCTGGCCTGGATGGGACAGGACGATTTCTCGGCGTCCGACCTGCGGGAAAGCGATGTGGCCGTGTCGGCCCCTCCCGCCGCTGCCGGAAAATCCGGCTCGACGGCGGCCCAGCCCAAAGACGGCGACGGGACGCCCAAAGTGGCGTCTACGTCCGTGCCCGGCAAGACGGTACGGGTGCGGATAGGGCATATCCTGCGCGAGCAGTTGCCGCCCGACCCGCGCCTGATTGCGAGCAATGCGGATTTGAAGCGCGAGCGTGCCGCCGCCAACCTCGGTTATGACCGCGATGCCGTACAGAACATCGAGCGGCGGCAGGCCGCAGTGTCGCTCATCTCCGGAAAGTTTTAGGTACGTCTCTTTCCGCGCCTGGCGCCGCTCCGACCGGAGCCGGGACGGCATCAGGGCGAAAGCGCAGGCCGGGCAGTCTCTGCCCGGCCTGCACCCTGTGAAGGAAGTCTGAACCGATGTAATTTGCGTGCGGTGCATGTACCTGGCCGCAAACGCGGTTGCCGCGCTGCATTATTTGCGGTAATCCGTCAATCAAACTGTGGAACAACCCGTGCACGTTATCTGCGATGAAGGTGGAGCAGAAGCGGTAACGAAGCGGGGGCGCTGCCATGCTGACGGAAGGGTGTGGACAACAGAATAGGCGGACGATCTATGGGCGCAGAGGCCGCGAATGGGGGAAGCTCCTGGGGTGGGGCGTGGGAAGCGTTCTCGCGCTGGTGGCGGAGGCTTGCGTTCTTGCTTTGCCTGCCGGGGCGCAGTCGGCACCCGCGACGCCGCGTATTAACGAGGCCCCGCTCGATGCCGAGACGCTGGAATTTCCCGGCGCGCAGCGCGGCCTGCTTGGGACGGGCTTCCAGACCGCCGCTCCCGGCGATACGCCGGGCACGCCCTGCGCCGAGGTGCTGCGCGGCAGCGGCACGCGCGGCGGATACGTCCTCTCGCACGGCAGCATTCTCCCGGAGACGGTCCGCGTTCGCGCCGGAGGCAGCCTCCTGCATCCGGGCCGCGACTACTGGCTCGATCCGGCCAACGGAACGCTGATCCTGGCGCAACCCGTCAGCCCATTTGAAAGCATTAGCGTCTATTACCGCTACGTGGAGGGGCAAGATAGCCAACGCCAGCCCCTGAGTATGCCGGGCTTGCAGCTTAACTTCGGCCCCGCCTCCCGGCTGGGCCTTTTCTATGGCATGACGCCTGGCAACGGCTCCGGCTTCGATATCTCTAATTATGGCCTGGCCCTCAACAGCAAGTTCGGCGCGGGCGGCCTCTCCAGCTACAGCGGCCTGCTCTTCTTCTCCAACGTCCAGAAGAGCAACAATCTGCTGCTGCCAACGCGGGCGTCCCTGGCGGCCCCCCAGGCGCCACAGATAGAATCCGGCCTGGACCACCTGATCGCGCAGAACCTTGCGGCGCAGTGGGGTGGCCTGAGCCTGCGCGCCAACTATCAGGACGTGGGGCAGAAGTTCGCCGGTTTCCAGGCGTTGCGCCTCAACTACGCCCACGACCAGTCCATGCTGGACCAGTTAAAGCTGCTGGAGGCGGAAAAAGGCATGCGGCGGCTCGGCTTGGGCCTGAGTTATAATCCCAGCGTCCGGGGCGACTCCGCGCAGGGCCTGAAGCTCGACTGGAGTCAGATCCAGGACGAGAAAGGCTCGATCACCCAACAGGCGCTCGGCTATACGGCCCGCAATTTCTATCTGAACTATGCCTCCCGGAGCATTGGGGAGACGTTTGCCCATTTCCAGGGGCTGCGCGAGGCGGAAAAGGCCCAGTGGGAGCACGAGAAGGGGATGCACATCTCCAGCCTCGGCCTCGGCTTCAATTTCGGAAAGAATAAAGCGGGCGCGTCGCGCGGTGGGCTCGATTTTCTGGAGCAACGCTTCGGCGCGGACGGCGGCAGCCTACGGCGGGACAGCCTGACGTTCTCAACGCCGGCCTTTGAGCTTGACTACTTGAGCCATCGCGCCGATCCGGGCTTTACCCGCTTCGCCGACCTGGCCGATGAGGAGAAGAATCGCCTGGCCCTGGACATCCGCCGCCAGTTTGACCCGGAGGTAACGCCGGAGCAGGTGACGGCCAAAGAGCGCGATCAGGCGGTCAAGGAGGCCGGGCTGGCGCGCACGGCCCTGCGCGCGCGCCTGAAACTGGGCAAGGGGAGCGACATCGCCTTCAACCAGTTTGCCATTAGCGACGCCGCGCTGAAGGAGGGCGCGCCGCTGGGAACAAGCGCGGAGGACGCCATCCGCCGCACCGTGTTTACGTTCCATACGAACTGGCTGAAGTTCTTGCTGTTGAACCAGTCCATCTCGGAGGGCTTCGGGCGGCTTGGCGACCTTTCCGATCTGGAACGCGCTCAGTTCGGCGGTGAGCGCGGCCTGGATCGCCGGCAGCTTGCGCTCGACTGGCAGATCAATAAGACGACCAAGCTCAGCTATGACCGCCTGCAAGTCAGCCCGACGGCGGACGCGGTCGCGGCGGCGATAGAGGCGGCCAAGCAGGCTGGGCAAGATCCGCTATCGGCGGCCCGCGCTGCCGTCGAGGGCTTCCGTCGCGAGAACTTCCTGCTGGAGGCGAAGGGACTGAAGTTCGGCTTTAACGTCGGGGAGACGGCAAAGGAGTTCACGCGCGCCGCCGACCTGGCGCTGCCCGACGCCGACAAGCATGCCATTGAAGCCGAGCGCGGCTTCCGCCGCACGGACTATACGCTCCGTCTGGACGGCATCAAAGGGCTGCTGCTCGACAGCTATCTCTACGGTGCGGACAACCCGCTGGACAGGCTCGCCCACAGCATCTACAAGCAGAACCTGACCTGGACGCCCTTCAAGCGGCTGACCCTCTCGCTAATGCGCGATGGCGACCTGACGACCGCCGACGAGAAGCAGAACGGCCTCATGCACACCCTCTTCACACTCAACCAGGACTTCGGCAAGGGCGTGACGCTCAACCTTTACCGGGACGATAATACGACCTTTGACAAGGGCGAGGTCGCCAGCGCCGCCAAGACCGACTATCTAAAGTTTCAGACGGACCCAGCGCGACCCAATGCCGTCAGCCTGGAAACGAAGCGCATCGCGTTCCAGCAGGGCAAGTTTGAGAACACGATCAACTTGAACGTCCACGCCAAGCCAGCCCGAAATTTCAGCCTCGGCTACTCGAAGCTGGATATAGACCGGGGCGATGACCCCTCGGAGAGTACCGACGCATTCGATTTGCAGTGGCAGGCGACGAAGCAGTTTGCGGTGGTGGCTGGCGTCTCGCAGACGGATACCAACAACAACGCGAACGCCAATGCGGTTTCCGTCGGCCTGCAAGGCGAGCCAATTAAGAACGTGACGCTGGCCGCCAAGTTCGACGAGGTGCATCAGTTCGCCAAAAACACCAAAGACGTGGCCGATATCTCCATCAGCAACAGCAAACCGTTCACGCTCGGCCCGCTGCGGGATCTGACGATTACGGCCCGCTATGCCTCGCTCAACGACCAGCGCAAACTGCTCAACGAGGTCATGACCGGGCGGGCCTCCTGGAAGCTGTGGAAAAACGAGTTTCTGCTGGATTACGGCGGCTTTACCCATCCGGACGGCACCAGCACTATCGCCCGAACGTACTCCTTTATGACGGACCCGAATCCGAAGAAGTGGTTCCACGGCAGCTTCCTGTACAAAGTGCGGACGATGCTCGATGGGCAGGAGGTGCTGGTGCGCCGCTTCACGGCGGACTGGAAGCTGACCAGAGCAACTAGTTTCGTGTATACTTATGGTACGATGCCGGAGGATGAGAAGGGCAACATCACCCCGCTCACGACCGCCAATGTCGCCCTGAAGCACGCCTTCCGGCCTAACCTGGCCCTGGAACTCTACTACCGCCTGAGCGATAACGCGGCGACCAAGATTCTCACGCGCTCGCTTGGGTTCGGATTGGAGGGCAAGCTGGGACGCAACAGCAAGTTGGAACTGGCCTACAGCAAGGATGCCAACGGCTTCACCGACCGCTACGACCGTTCTGACCATTTCCGCCTGCTCTACGACCATCAGATCAGCCCGGACAACTTCCTGACGCTCTCGGCGGAGTTCCGTACCCACGACGCGAAAGACCTGGTGGACGAGATCGAGGCCAATCTGGATTTTCAGATGCGGTTTTAGCCCCCATCCCCAGCCCCTATTGCCAGGGTCGGGCCTGCAATGGACTGCCAGGGTCGGCCCTACAATGGTTCGGGCCACTGCAAGGGTACGGCCCTTGCCTCCGCCTTGCGACACCTTGCGACCCCAACAACAGGGGAGGGGAGAGTCAGGGTTGGCTTCTCGTCTCCCTTCTGCCTTGCAGGGAGAAGGGACGGGGATGAGGGGAGAGAAGGGAATACGGAAGAACCTAGGAGTTAGAGCCCTCCCTCTCCTTGAGAAGGAGAGGGGCCGGGGGTGAGGTAGGCGTCCGTAAGGACGCTTGGCGGCGCAGCCCTCCAATGCCGGGGTGAAAACCCCCGTCTATAGGGCCTGACGGCCAACCGTCCTACCGGACGGAGCCTCTGGCTAAAGGGAGCGTCCGGAGGACGCTTGGCGGCGTAGCCGCCCTAGAGACGGGTACTTTCAGTGCCCGGTCATTTTGCTAGGAGAGGATGCAAGTATGCTGCGAAGAGAGCGCGCTCTTCATTTTCTGGGTGTAACGCTGACCATTGGGCTATTTATCGTCTGTGGGTTTGGTTCGAGCAGCCGCGCCTATCAGGCAGGCAAGGCCAAGCCCAGGCCGATAGCGCCGGTAAGCGGCTATTCGCCGCAGGAACTGGACGGCTTCGGAAAGCGGTTCCAGGCCGAGATATGGCCGCTGCTGACGCGCCAGGAGAGCCAGTGCACCGTCTGTCACAACGCTACCAATCCCTCCCAGCTTCATTTCGTCAAAGACCCGGACCAGAATTTCAAGGCTATGCTCACCGACGGCCATTTCGATCCTGAAAACCCGGCAGGGCTGTTGGCGCGCGTGACCTCGCCCGATAAGACCACGAAAATGCCGCCAGCGCCGTTCAAGCCCTGGACGGACGCCGAGATCGCCGTCCTGCGTGCCTTCGTCAATGACCTTTACGCGAAGCGGCAGAAGGGCGGCCCGAAACTCGACGAAATGTTCCCCGCCTCGCTCTTGACTCCCTACAAGGGCCGAAAAGCCGGCGGCATGGATAATACCTTCCTCAGCTACTATCAGTTGCGCGGCAAGATCAAGGCAATCTTTAATGATGATTGGCGGCGCGGCGATAAAGACCTGTTCGAGGAGAACCTGGCCCAGTTCGGGGGCGCGGACTTCGTGCGCAGCTTCAACGAGAGCACCAAGCCGACCGCGCAGTTCCTTGCGGGCGTAGATACGATGTCGCGCGATGTGGCAAGCCGTGCCTATTTGAACGCCACCGGTCCCTTCGCCGGCCGCGCCCGGAACCTGCCCTCACCGCTCACGATGGCCGCGCCCGATGCCGCCTACAAGCGCGAGATCAACCGGCTCTACCAGAAGATGCTCTTCCGCGACGCCACGCCCTCCGAGATGCAATCCTCCTTCCAGTTTCTCCAAAACATCTACCGGGCGCAGAAAGAGATCGCCGCGCAGGGCTATGACCTGCAATTTGAGTTAACGGCCCGCGACGAGCGCGGCCTGACCACCGCGCAGGACATTCGCGTGCGCGTCGCCAACGATGCCTACGGTCTAGGCCAGACCCTCGTCAACGAGAACGACGTCAGCGGCGTCGGCGAGAAGGAGAAGATCGCCCGGCGCCGGCTGAACGGCCCCTTCACCTTCAAGGCCAACGACCCGGAGCAGCGCGTCACTATCTCCAATATCAATACGCATGGCAACGTGGTCGTCTATGGCCTGGAGGTGCGCGGCCCGCTGCCCGACGGCCCAACGCGCGTGATCCCCATCACCGACCCCTCGGTGCAGCCGCAGGGCGCCTGGCGGCGGCGCGACCGTGACGGATTGGCCTACTACGAGGACGAGAACCAGAACAAGGGCGCCAGCAGCCTGGTGATCCCCGTCGGCGTGACCAAAGACGGGCAGTACGATCTCTCCCTGCTCTGGCGCAAAGGGGATGGGCGCGGCGACGCGGATAATGTCCTGGTCGAAGTCCAATCGCGCGATAAAAGCCGTCTGGCGGCGCCCGCGCCCGCGCCGATCCCGCCCAAAGGCGAGGCCCACTTCGCCATTGACGAGAGCGACGACACCATCACCTTTGCCGACCTCAAAACCGCATTCCAGTTCGGGCCGGGCGACGGCGTCGAGATCACCAACGCGGGCACGCGCAAGCGGGTCGTCGCCGATGCGGTCAAGTTCGTGCCGGTGCCCGCGCCGGGCGCTCGGCTCGCCTCGGCGGGCGCGGCGACCTTCCTCGTCCCGGCCAAAGAGGCCGTCGGGCAGGAGCAGTGGAAGGACTACCACAAGGCCGAGTTCATCGTCTACAAGCCGGTCGGCCCGCGCGTGGTCAGCGACGAAAACGACAGCAGCCTCAAAGGCAAGCTCCACCTGCTCTACAAGCCTGCGGTCAAAGCCGGGGAGTGGAAGCCGGAAGCCTATTACCGCGTGGAGGTAGGCTATCCCGGTGAGGTACAGCATGATACCGACGTGCCGGTTACCGTCCATGCACAGAAGTCGTCGCCCATCCTCCGCATCGCCTACCCGGTGCACGCCCACGTCGGCGCGGCCTTAACCCTGGACGCGACCGGCTCCTATAACCTCCAGCGCACGCCGCTGCAATTTACCTGGCGGCAGACCGGAGGCGCCTTCGTCAAGATTGCCGACCCGCACGCCGCAAAGCTGACCCTGACCGTGCCGACCATGACGGCGCAGCAGGCGGCCTGGGAGGGCCTGTGCCGCGCCCTGATGAAGCATCCCGACTTTCTGTTCACGCGCCCGCTCGCGCTGGCTACGACCCGCGACCCGGCAGCGCGCCGCCGCCTGCAACTGGTCAAGATCGCCCAGGATCTGGTGGCCCGCACGCCCACTGCTGCCGAACTTCAGAAGCTCGATCAGGGCGCGTCGCTGGCGTCCCTGGTGGACTATTACCTCAACACGCAGGAGTTCAAAGACTTCTACTTCCGCCGCATCCGCCTCTACCTGGAGAGCCACGGCACGGATGAGGATGACGAGCCGGCCCGCCTCTGGAGCTACATCGCCTTCCAGAACCGACCCTTCAAGGAGATCCTGACGGCAGACTATACGGTGGATGCCGAGTGGAAGCGCCAATCCCGACCGGCCTACTACGGCAAGACCGGCGTGCTGACCATGAAAGGCTTCATTAAAGGCAAGCCGGGCCTGCCCCACTTCAACTATGCCGCGCAGGTCTGCGAGAAGTTCCTGGGCTACGTGTTCGAGGTGCCGGCGGAGATCGTCAAGATGCGGGATGGCATCACCGCCGTCGCCACGACCAGCCCCAGCTCGGTCTGCTACTCCTGCCATCAGGTCCTGACGCCGCTGGCCTATCAGCGCACGCGCTGGACGGATGCGGGCCTCTACCGGGAGAAAGACGACGACGGCAAGCCCATTGACGACAGCGACCACCAGCTTGTCCTGTCCTACCCGTTCAAGGGCAACGGCATGGAGGCGTTCGCGACCCAGGCGCAGCACAAGGAGCGGTTTATCCGTACCCTGCTCCAGACGCACTTTATCTTCTACTTCGGGCGCGAGATGCGCTACGACAAGGACGAGCGCGGCCTCTATAAGCGGCTGTGGGATACAGAAAAGGCCAACCACTACAGCATCAAGGGCCTGATCCGCGCGCTGCTCACCAGCCCGGAATACCTCAATGGCGGCACGGCCCTCGCCCCTCCCGCCAATCCGCCGCGCGTCCGGCCCGCGCCGCCGCGCGACCTGGCCCGACGGTAGCGCTATGCCGCATGGAGGCAGGGCCTACACCTTTCCTCTCTCCCTCTCTTCCGTAGAGTGGAAGAAAGAGAGCTAATGCCTTTGCCCGGCGCAGGAAGATCGTCTGCGTTGACGGTCGGCAGGATCAGTAACAATCGGACCGAACTATGGCGGTGCGCCTGCTGTCCTATATGATGCATCTGTGGGATAACCAGCGCCGTGAGTGGAAGGATAGAAAGCTGCCGGAGGAACAGCGCCGCCTGTATCCTATCATTCCGCTGGTGTTCTATACGGGAACGGAAGCCTGGAGCGCGCCGATCCGTCTGACAGAGATCATGGATGTGCCTGCCGAATTGGAGCGGTTCGTTCCTCAGTGGGAAACCCTGTTTTTGAACCTGCACCGCACGCCGCCGGAGATGCTGACTCAGTTTGCGACGGCGGTGGGGTGGGCGTTACGGGTATTACAAGCGGAACGTGAGCCGCTTGCGCAGTTGGAGCGCGTTCTACAGGAAGCGATGGCAGGTCTGGAAGGGCTGTCGGAGGAGCAGTTGGGGCAATGGACGCGCGTAGCCTGGTATTTTCTCCTCTTGTTTTACCATCGGCGTTCCGACAGGGATTATACAACGCTGCAACAGTTGCTGCACGAGCAGGCGCGTCAATCCAAATTCCGAGAACGAAAGGAGTTGGATGCGATGACCAAGACAATGGCACAGGTCGTGGAGGAACGTATCACGAAGCGTGTCAGAAGAGAAGTGACAGCAGAGGTGACGGCGCGTGTCGCGCCAGAGGCAGAAGCGCGCGGTAGGGAGCAGGCCACCCGCGAAACGCTGATAACCGTGCTGACGGCGCGGTTTGGGCCGCTGCCGCCGGAGATACAGACTGCCATAAACGCGGCGAATGTGGAGACCATGAACGCCTGGCTGCCTGTGGCGGCGACGGCACAGACGTTGGAGGATGTCGGCATCCTGCCTAAAGCTTAAAGGTCTCAGCAGCGCATTGCCTCCGTTTCGAATACCTCAACGATGGCACAGCGATTGCACGTCGTAAGACAGAAACACATACCCGACCGCGTTTCCGCAATCTTGCCTGCGTTTTTAGGAGGGATGCTCTAATACCATAGAAGAGGTGGAACGATGGTCGTTGCCGAAAAAGTTGTGCCGCGCATCTCGCCGCAGGAGTACCTGGCGCACGAGCGCAAGGCAGAGACCAAAAGTGAGTATCATGGCGGACGCATCGTCGCCATGGCGGGCGCATCCAAAGGACATAACCGCATCACCGTCAATCTAATTCGGCATCTTGCGAACCAGTTAGAGGGGACATCTTGCGAGCCGTTCGCCAACGATCTGCGCGTGCGCGTGCCGGCGTGCGATAAATACGACTACCCGGATGTGGCCGTCGTCTGCGGCGAGCCGCAGTTTGAGGATAGCCATCTCGATACCCTGCTCAATCCGACGCTGATTATCGAAGTTCTCTCCGATACAACCGAGGCTGCCGACCGGGGCGAGAAATTTGCCTGCTATCGGACGCTGGCCTCGCTGACGACCTATGTGCTGGTGGCACAGAAGCGGCCAAGCGTGGAGGTTACCAGCGGCAGGAGGATAATTCGTGGCTCTACACCGTCGCGGAGACGCTGGAGAGCACCGTATCGCTGGACGTCATCGGCTGCGAATTGCGATTGGCGGATATCTATGCCCGCGCCACCTTCCCGACAGAAGAGCCGGCGCAAGCCTGATCATGCCGTAGGACGGCGCAGGCTGCGTTTTGGAGAATGCAATTTTATAAATCTGTAACTGCTGTGCCGGAATCGCCTCTAATAAAGTAAGGAAGAGACACCGTTTGCAGATGTGAGGGCTTGTTATGAGTGAGACGCATTGTGAATATGGGAAGCCGATCCTCGCGCCCGCCCAGACGCGACATCCGATGACGCGGCGCAGCTTTATGCAAAAAGCGCTGATGACGGCGACCTCTATTTCGGCGCTGGACTTTTTGAGCTATTTCCACGCCTATGGAAGCCCACTGCCGGACAAGACGCGCCGGACGGCGCGCGAGGCGGCGCGAGCCAACGACAATCCGCACTTCCTCATCTACTGGTATATTGAGGGCGGCTGGGAAAGCTACGACATGTTCAGCCCCGTCGTCACGCCCAACAACGTCATCCACCGCCTGCCTCCCGACCAGATCAGCAAGGAGACCTACCGCGTCCTCCACTTCGGCGAGCCGGGCTACGGCATCTACAAGCAGGGCAACATCCGCTACGGCTATCTGGCCGAGCATGGCAAAAACCTGTTCCCCGATATGGCCGTGCTAAGCTCGATGGAGACGGGCGAGTTCCACTCCGGCGACCGGCTGCGCGTCCACATGGGTTCCTACGACCTGCGCCTTCAGGCCGACCGCCAGGACGACGAGCGCAGCGTCATGCAGGCGTTTGCGGAGGTCTACGGCCAGCCCTACGTCCTGCCGCATCTCTCCTGGCACTACTGGCTTTCCGACGGCGAACTCAACGAGCAGCAGTACACCGGGCGCAAGGGCTACTACGCCAACCTCGGCCCGGCCTGGGCGCACACCATCTATGCCGGGACGCCCGCCAACCTCAAAAGCTTCCTGCTGCGGATGCAGGCGGCCTCCAGCGATACGGTCAACCGCCAGATAGAGAAGTTCCTGGACAACATGCACCCGCACCTGCGCCGCGACGCCGATGTTGAGGTCATCAAGAGCTTCGACTCGGCCTGCAATATCTACGAGAGCCTGGCAAGCGCCGGGCGGCGGCTCGACAAGGGAATGCTCTCCCGCCTGTTCGCCGATCCCGTCCTGCGCGCCAAGTTCGACATCAAGCCGGAAGATGAGCTGATCACCTATACCAGCGTCAACGGCAACAAGGCGCGCACCAAGTTCTCGCCCGCCGTCAACGTTCAGGCCATGATGACCTACGAGATGATGCGGGCCGGGCTCTCCTGCGCCTTCTTCATCGAGACGCGCAACATCCGCGAGTTCGACAGCCACTTTGACCGCCGCAGCCTGTGGGAAAAAGACCGCCGCACGCCGCGCGGCCAGCCGGACCAGACCCGCATGATGAACGAACAGCTCTGGAAGCCGCTCAACACACTGGTCGAGCTACTCAAGGCCACGCCTTACAAAAATACCGGCAAGAGCCTGTTCGATTTCACCACCATCGTCCTTACTTCTGAGTTCGGGCGCACCATTAAGGGCGACGTGGACGCCATCCTCGCGATGAAGATTCCGGAAGCGGATAAGCAGAAGATGATTGACGGCCAGGACATCTCCCAGCACTGGAAGGTGACCTCGGCGGCGTTCCTGGGCGGCAAGGTCAAGGGCAATTCGCAGTACGGCGGTGTAGGCGAGCGCACACTGTTGCCTATCCCGCTCCTGCCGGACGGCTCCCTCGACCCGGCCTACGATCCCATGACCGGGGAACTTAAGCCTGGCCGTCAGAAGAGTCCGCAGTCCTCCATTCCCGATCACGGCGACGTCTACGCCACCGCGCTCTACCTGTCCGACATCGAGCCAAAAGGACACGGACGCAACACGCGTCCGCCGCTGCGCTATATCAAAAAGGCATAAGGAACCACCCGCTACGCTGGAAAACCCTTTCAACAGGATGAACAGGATTTTGCAGGATTTACAGGATTAGGGCTAGAGAGACAGAAGCCTTCCAGTCCGCTTGAAGTCCAGAGGAACAGGAATTCGGTTGGCTGGGCAGGTTTTAGAAATCCTGTTTAATCCTGTCTCATCCTGTTCATCCTGTTGAGGTTTTTGGCCTTTCTATCGTAGTGGGTGGTTTCATTGTGAATGCTTGCGTCGGTGTGCGGCCATGCGGTACAATAAATTGTGAAATTGCGCACTTTCGCGGCCCCGCTACGTATACAGGGGCGCGAAGAAGATAGAGAGGAGCAACGCGTATGGCGCGAACGGTGACCGAAATCTCTGTGCATGACTCCGCGACGCCGACGCCCTCGTTTGGTCCGGGCGGCTCGCCGGTTGTGCTGGCAAAACTGGATGAACTGGTCAATTGGGCGCGCCGCAACAGCCTGTGGCCGCTCACGTTCGGGCTGGCCTGCTGCGCTATTGAGATGATGGCGGCGGTGTCGTCGCGCTTTGACCTGAGCCGCTTCGGGGCCGAGGTCTTCCGCGCTACCCCACGCCAGGCCGACGTGATGATCGTGGCCGGGCGCGTCTCCACCAAGATGGGGCCGGTGTTGCGCCAGATTTACGACCAGATGCCCAACCCGAAATGGGTCATCAGCATGGGAGCGTGCGCCTCAACCGGCGGCGTCTACAACAACTACGCGATCATCCAGGGCGTGGATCAGATCGTGCCGGTGGATGTCTATGTGCCCGGCTGTCCGCCCAGCCCGGATGCGCTGATCTACGGGGTCATCAAGCTACAAGAAAAGATCAAAGCGGGCAGTTCCGGCAAATTGATCGAACTGGAACCGATCTTCAAGCGTCCGGCGGAAACGGCGAGGGGGTAGGCGATGGGATTCCTGAGCAACACCATTAGCAATACCATTAGCGGCGCGAAGGCGCTGACGACCGGCATGAGCATTACGCTCAAGCACTATATGGAGCACCTTGCCAACCCGCGCTCGGTCGTGACGGTCCAGTACCCGGAGGAGCGGCGGGAACAGTACCCGCGCACCCGTTGGCGGCACGTCCTCACCCGCTACGATAACGGCCTGGAGAAGTGCATCGGGTGCAGCCTGTGCGCGGGCGCCTGCCCGGCGCGCTGCATCTATGTCGAGGCCGCCGAGAACACCGACGAGGCGCGCTTCTCGCCGGGTGAGCGGTACGCCGTCAAGTATGAGATCAACATGCTCCGCTGCATCTTCTGCGGCTACTGTCAGGATGCTTGCCCGACCGGAGCCATCGTTCTGCGCAAGGACTTCGAGCTATCCGACTACACCCGCGAAGACCTGCTCTACACCAAAGAGATGCTGCTGGAGCCCGCGCCGCTGAGCGCGACCATTCCCGCTTCCTCCGTGGGCGTAATCGAGCGCAACGCCGAGCCGGTCAAATAAAGCTAGCAGCCGACAGAAAGAAACCAACATGGCGCAAGCGACACTCGCCCGTATCCTGGAGGAAATCAAGACATTGCAGCCGGACGAGCTACGCGCTGTAGAGCAGACCGTGCGCGCTGCTGGAGCTGGCTTCCCGTGAGGCCGAGCGAGAAGCGGCACTCCGGGTTTTGGAGCAGTCGGGTCTGGTTAAAGAGGTCAAGCGTCCGCCGATGGTCATTCGCCAGGAGCGCCCGCCCGTTCCGATCCAGGGCCAACCAATTTCAGAAACCATGATCGCGGAGCGCCGTTAATGCCCGTCTATTTTACCGAAGGATTGACCGTCGAAGACCCCAACGCCCATCCCTGAATGAGAGCCAGAGGAGCTTTCCTGTGCGTGCTAGGGAGTGAGGGCCAGAATGCGAGAGACGTACCGTGCTTCCAATGACGGTACGTTCTTTTGCTTTTTAGGGGCGTGTAGGGATGGCATGTCCGCTTGCAATGCCTGCCGCGTTCGCGTATAATATCCTATCCGCTAAACTACCGTCTACGCAATCACTTAAGGGACACTCCAGGTATGCCGACACCCGCAAAAGCCGCAAAAAGCGCGCGCGCCAGCCGAACGAAGGCGCACAAGACGGGGCATCCGGCGGCACTGGAAGCCTTTTTTGGTCCGGATGGCCCGCTCGCCGCCGTCCTTCCCGGCTACGAAGCGCGTGCTGAGCAATTGCAGCTAGCGGAAGCCATCGAGCAGGCGATGCTGGCAGGAAAACCCTGCCTGACAGAAGCCGGCACGGGAGTCGGGAAAACCCTGGCCTACCTCATCCCCGCCGTCCGCGCCGCCCTGCGCGGCAAGCGCACCGTCATCAGCACCCACACCATCAGCCTGCAAACTCAGTTGATGGAGAAGGACATCCCGCTCGTTCTCAGCCTGTTCCCGGAGGCGGAGCAGCGCATCGCCGCCACCCTGATGAAAGGGCGCGGCAACTTTCTGTGCAAGCAGGAACTCGACAACGCGCGCGGCGACCTGTTCCTGATGAACGACCCGCAGTTCAAGCGGATCGAGCGCTGGGCCGCCCGCGAGGATTGCACCGGCGACGTCGCCGACCTGCCCTTTACCTTCCCGGATTGGGGCCTGCTTACCTCCACGCCGGATACCTGCCGCGCGCAGATGTGCCCCTATTACAACTCCTGCTTCTACTATCGAATGCGCTGGGCCGCCGCCCAGAGCAACCTCATCGTCGTCAACCACGCCCTCTTCTTTAGCGACCTGGCCCTCCGCCGCGCCGACCCCAACTCCGGCATCCTGCCTGAGTACGACTATGTGGTATTCGACGAGGCGCACCACCTGGAAGACATCGCCACCAAGACCTTCGGCATTGACTTCGGCTCGCGCCGCCTGGTCAACCTGAGCGAGCGACTCAAGCACATCCGCAGCCTGGACCTGGATAAGGGCCGCCTCAAGAACCTGGAGGACATGAACGCCAGCCTGTTCATTCCGTTCCTCCAGGCGGGCAAGAGCGAGTTCTTCTTTGACGACGTATTGCAGGAGGAGGCGCGCAGCAAGACGAAGGAGTGGACGGGACTGACCTGCACGGCCATCGAGCAGCTGCAAAACACGCTGGTTGAGATCGCCCGCAGCGACGAGACCCTGCGCGAGCGGCTGGAGGGCATCGCGCGCATGTGTGGGCGGGCGCGGGAAGAGCTGCACCAGCTGTTCTTTTATAAGGATGAGAACGTCATCCGGTGGGGCGAATATACGCTGGCCGGGCGCGGGGACAAGAAAGAGCCGCGCGTCATGCTGCACTTAACTCCGATCTCGGTCGCTAATATCCTGCGGGAGATGCTGTGGAACCGTATGGAGGCGCGCAAGGGCAGCGTCATTCTCACTTCGGCCACGCTCTCCAACTCCGGCACCTTCGATTACGTCCGCTCCCGGCTGGGCGTGCCGGAGGAAGCGATGGAGTGCCTTGTCGGCAGCCCGTTCGACTACAAGCGGCAGGCCATGCTCTACGTGCCGGGCCATCTGCCCGCGCCCAACCCAACGCCGGTCTACGCCGAGAAGATCGCCGCCGAGATCGAGCGCGTGCTGCGACTGAGCGAGGGGCGGGCCTTTCTGCTCTTCACCTCCCGCGCCATGCTCAACACCGTCTACGAGCGGCTGAGCGGCAAGCTTCCGTTTCCGCTGTTCAAGCAGGGCGACCTGCCGCCCGGCAAGCTCGTCGAGGCGTTCCGGGCCAGCGGCAACGGCTGTCTCCTGGGCGTGCAGACCTTCTGGGAGGGCGTAGATATTCAGGGCGAGTCGCTCTCCTGCGTCATCATTGACCGCCTGCCTTTCGCTGTGCCCGACTCGCCGGTGACGAAAGCGCGCACGCAGGCCATCGTGGATGCGGGCGGCGATTGGTTCCGCGAGTTCGCCGTCCCGCAGGCCCAGATACGGCTCAAACAGGGCTTCGGGCGGCTGATCCGCACTCGCTCCGACCGGGGCCTCGTCTGCATCCTCGACTCGCGCCTCATCACCCGCGACTACGGGCCGGAGTTCGTCCAATACCTTCCGCCCGCCTCCCGTGCCAGCAAATGGCCCCGCGTCGAACGCTTCTGGCGCGGTGAGCTTCCCGTGAAGGATCAGGGAGCAGGGGACAAGGAATAGAAGAGGCAAAGGCGCGTTAGCATCTGGCAGGAAGGCATCTCCCGAATGACGACAGAGAGAGCGGTTGTCTGGCTGAATGGAACCCTGGTTCTGCCCGACCGGACCCTGGAGGACGGCGCGGTTATCTGCCGACAGGGGCGCATCCAGGCGGTGGGACGTAGGCAAGAGCTATCTCTTTCCGAAGAGGCTTTGACCGTAGATGCCGGGGGAGGGTATATCGCTCCCGGCTACGTAGACCTCCACGTGCACGGCGGAGACGGGGCCGATTTCATGGACGGTACGCCAGATGCCGCCCGTACTGCCATCCGGGCGCACACCCGGCACGGCACCACGACCATCTTTCCTACCACGACCATCGGCTCGCCGCAACAGATCGCGGCTATGCTGGAGTCCTGCCTGGAGGTACGGCGACAGTGGCACGCCGCCGAGGGGGCGCGCATCGCTGGGGTTCACTTCTACGGCCCCTATTTCGCCGCAGATAAGGTCGGCTGTCATCTGTTGAGCGGGCGGCGCGACCCAACTCCGGAGGAGTATCTGCTCGCTTTCGACCTGGACATCATCCGCATTGCCACCTGCGCCGCTGAGCTGCCGGGAGCCGAGGCGTTTTATCGGGAGGCTCACAAGCGCGGTTGTCTGGTCACCTGCGGGCACTCCAATGCAAGCTGGACCGAGATGGCGCGCGGCTTTGAGGCGGGGCTGCGGCATGTGGATCATTTCTGGTGCGCGATGAGTTCGGTGCCCAGCATCCGGGAGCGTTTCGGGACGCCGATGCAGGGGAGCATGGAGCAGTTCGTGCTGATGCACCCGGAAATGAGCACCGAAGTGATCGCCGACGGCTGCCACCTGTCGCCGGAGCTTCTGGAGTACGCCTTCGTCATGAAAGGCCCTGCGCGGCTGTGCCTGGTGACGGACGCCAACCGGGCGCTGGGGATGCCGCCCGGAGAGTACCGCTTCGGCCCGCAGGAGGACGGCGAGTGGTTCACCAGCGATGGCCGGGTCGGCTTTCAGCCCGGTCGTGGGCTTGCCAGTTCGATTGTCGGCATGGAAGTCATGGTGCGCAACATGGCCGCGATGACCCGCGCGAGCGTGGTAGAGGCCGTGCGCATGGGCAGCCTGACCCCGGCAGAGCGCGCCGGAATCGCCGCCGAGGTCGGCAGCCTGGAGGTGGGCAAGCGCGCCGACGTGCTAGTGTTAAACAAGGCCCTGGAGGTACAGCGGGTCTTCGTCGCTGGCGCGGAATTTGACCGCACGCGGACAACGTAAGAGTGTATACGGTATCTTCTGGCAGCCACCCCTCAAGGGGTGGACTGCGGACGGCAAGCCCCCTAAAGGGGGCTCTCCTTTCTTGTTGCCCCTGAAGGAGACTCACCCACCTCTGGAAGCCCCATAAATGGGGCTTGCCGCCCACAGCCCGGTCCTTTAGAGCCGGGCGACGGCAGCAACCTTGAGCCTGCTTGGGAGGTGAAAATGACGCCGGAACCACCCGCTCCTGACACGCAGCAACCGCATCTGCTCCGACGCCTGGGACTGCTGCAAGCCACCGCCCTGAATATGACCAACATGATCGGCATCGGGCCGTTCATTACCATTCCGCGTCTGGTCGTGGCGTAATCGCCGCTGGCCCTTTGCGCCCGCCAATCCATAGCGGCAGTCGGGAAAACCGGGTATCGGGGGTCGGAACCTTGCAAGACGGAGGGCTGAGAACCGTTTCCGAGCCGACCCTTGCAGTCGGCAGCCGGCTGTCGAAGTCGATCCTTTGAGACCGCCGAGCCGTCCTGTTGAACGCTTTGTGATAGGGCGCGAGACGCAGCCTTTACCCGCTATGAGACCTGGACGCCGACCAATCCCTCCTCGTGATCTGGCTCCACTTCCGGGGCCGGGTAGTCGCGCAGCGCAGGAATGGGCGAGAAGAGTATCCAGAGGGACGCCGACAGAATGCCCGCTACTGCGGCCAGCCAGGTCAGCCGCAGGCCGATCAGCCCGCCGAGCGTGCCGCCGACCAGCGCGCCTACAGGCTCCAGGCCCCGCTCCAGAAAGTTCATGCTTGCGTTCGCGCGTCCCAGCAAGCGGTGCGGGATGACCGCCTGACGCAGACTCGTCGCGCAGATGAAGTAGATGGCGATGGGAATATCGCCGATAAGGGGGACGGGGAGTTAGGAGAAAACGCACAAAGCGCCTGCGATGAGAACGCGCGCCGCTAAAAACGGCTTTAGCGGCGCGCGTTCTCATCGCAGGCGCTATCCAGGGTTGAAGCAGCGGCCCTGCGGTCGTTGCGTATGGTTTTTTTGGCAGTCAACCGAAGAGAGTATATAGCAATCCGGGCGTAGTGTCAAGGTCTCGCCTGGGAAAGAGGGCGAACTCCAGGCTAACCGGCAAAATTCAGTTGCCAACCACGCCGACTTATGGTATAATATCGGCTGTGTACGGAACGCTGGCTGGCGGAGGCGCTGGGAACCGGGGAAACCGGGCGTTCGGGCGCAGAGAGAGCCGGAGATCGGACACGTTGCGGGGTGTGGCTCAGCTTGGTAGAGTGCACGGTTCGGGACCGTGAGGTCGGCGGTTCAAATCCGCCCACCCCGACTTTTCCTCTTTAGCAGGGGGCAGAACGTCATGTTCTGTCCCCTTTTGCACGTCAGGCGTAAGTTACGGTCATCGCTTAACAGATAGGCTGCCAGCCACATGAGGCGTGTTGGGCTTTGAGAGGCGGCTTACTCTGAGGCGGAATGTCGGGTCGCCTCTTGACTTGTACGTGTCGGGTGGTTTTGGTATACTGTGGCTATGATTACCGTCAGCATAGAGGACATCCAGCGAGATCTGCCCGGCTACCTACAGCGCGTCCGCGCTGGCGAAACTGTCCTGATTCTGGAAGCCGACACGCCGGTTGCCGAAATCAAACCGGTCCTTCCTATCTCTCCGCAGTGGCGACCGTTCGGGTTATGCGCAGGCGAGTTTGTGGTCCCGAAGGACTTTGACGCTCCCTTGCCAGAGGACGTTCTGGCGGAGTTTGAGGGCGTATGAGACTGCTGCTTGATACTCATATTTTCCTCTGGTACATCAGCGGAGACAAGCAGCTATCCCTCGCCTGGCAAAGCCTATTACGTGACCCGGCCAATCAGGTGTTCTTGGGCGTAGTTTCCGTATGGGAGGCCAGCATCAAGTACGACCTAGGCAAACTACCGCTGCCTGCCCCTCCGGAAACGTATCTGCCCCTACAGTGCGAACGCCATCTGATTGCCAGTCTCTCTCTGGAAGAAGCGGCTCTGCGCCATCTTGCCCATCTCCCTGCCTTACACCGTGATCCGTTCGACCGAATGCTCATCTGCCAGGCCCTGGAGTATGATATAACATTGGTAACGGTAGATCCAGCCATACGTGCTTATCCGGTCACGGTTCTAGCAGACAGCTAAAGAGCAGTTCGGCGTGACGGATGGGAGAGCAGTGCTATAATAGAGGCAGGAGAGTTTGCTGGGGGCGGCAGGCAATGGCCGCTTCGGAGAGGAGACGCTCGATGGAGAACCGTTTCAGCCCAGCCGGGGGCGCGTTTTTGATCGAGGAGACCGACCCGCACCGTGTCTTTGTGCCAGAGGCGTTCAGCACGGAAGACCAGCTTATCGCCAAAACCGCCGAGGACTTCCTGCGCAACGAGGTGCTGCCGCAGACGGAGCGGATTGAGAGCGGCGACCACGCCCTGATGCACGCGCTGATGCAGCAGGCGGGCGCGCTGGGGCTGCTCGGCGCGGACGTGCCGGAGGTCTACGGCGGCCTGGGCCTGTCGCAGATGGCCTCTGCGCTGATTGCCGAAAAGCTTAACTTCCAGCAGTCCTTCGCGCTGACCCATGAGGCGCACACCGTCATTGGCACACTGCCCCTGCTCTTTTTCGGCAACCACGACCAGAAGAGCCGCTACCTGCCCAGACTGGCCAGCGGCGAATGGATCGCCAGCTTCGCGTTGAGCGAGGCCAACTCCGGCTCCGATGCGCTCGCCTTGCAGACCCGCGCGGTTCTCTCGCCGGATGGCAGGCACTATCTGCTCAACGGCGTGAAGATGTGGATCACGAACACGGCGTTTGCCGACCTGTTCACGGTTTTTGCCAAGGTGGACGGCGAGAAGGTGACCGCCTTCCTGGTCGAGCGTAGCTTTCCCGGCGTCTCCTTCGGCAAAGAAGAGCACAAGTTAGGGATGCACGGCACCTCCACCCGCCGCGTCATTTTAGAGAACGTGCCCGTCCCGGTCGAGAACGCGCTGGAGGTCGGCAAGGGGCACTACGCGGCCTTTTGCGCGCTCAACCTGGGCCGGTTCAAGCTGGAGGCGGGGGCAGTCGGTGGACTCAAGGCGCTATTGACGATCTGTGCGGCCTACGCCAAGCAGCGCAAAACCTTCGGGCGGCCCATCGCCGAGTACGGCCTGATCCAGCACAAGCTGGCCGAGATGGCCGCGCGAACCTTCGCCCTGGAGAGCATGGTCTACCGGCTGGCCGGTTGCCTGGATGTCGCCTTTGCGGGGATTACTCCGGACGCCGCCGACGCCTCCGCCCACTACCATCGCGCTGCCGAAGAGTACGCCATCGAGTGCAACATCGTGAAAGTCATCGGCTCGGAGACCTATAGCCAGATGGCAGACGAGGCCATCCAGATACACGGCGGCTACGGCTACACGGAGGAGTTTCCGGTCGCGCGGGCCTGGCGGGATCAGCGGTTGCTGCGGATCGGCGAGGGCGCTAACGAGATCGTCCGGCTGGCGATCATCAACCTGTTGCTGCGGCGGGACAGGGCTGGCCGCCTGCCTGTACGGGATATGGGCTTGCGCGCCACGCAGGAGCTCGCTCGCCAGGAGGCCCTGGAGATGCCGCTCTATGACGAGCCGCTGGAGGCGATTCGCGCGGCGGCGCAGGACACGAAGCAGTTGGCGCTGTTCCTGCTCTACCAGACGAGCGAGCGGCTGGGCGCGGAGTGGATGGAGGCTCAGGAGATCGCCGCCGCCCTCGCCGACATCATCAACTCCGCCTACGCCCTCGAAAGCGTCGCCCTGCGCTGCGAGAGGCTGCGCACGCTCGCGCCCGCCCGTTACGAGACCGCGCTGCTCGCCGCGCAGGTCGCCGCGCGCGACTACGCTGACGAGGCGCTGGCCGCCGCCCGCTACGCCTTCGACTCGCTGCCCGATCTGGAGGATGTGGTGGACTGGCGCGACGAGCCGTTCAGCGGCGTCCATGCCCTCCTGGATCGCCTGGGCCGCTGGGAAACCGGGCCCATGCAGCTGCGCCGTGACCTCGCCGCCCGCGTGCTAGAAAAGGAAGGCTATCCTCTGTGAAAGATTCCAACAGGATGAACAGGATTAAAACAGGATTTCTAAAACCCCAACCACCCAGTCCCTCTGCCTCTGTTCCTCTTAGATTTAAGGCTTCTGTCTTCATCCTGTAAATCCTGCGAAATCCTGTTCATCCTGTTGAAAGGGCTACTCCATTGTCAGTCGGATAGCGGCCATGACCTCCTCCAGGTCGGGCAGCACGGCGTACTCCAGGATAGGGTTGTAGGGCACTGGCACGTCCTTGCGCGCTACCAGTTGCGGCGGCGAGAGCAGCAGGTTGAAGCGGTCGGGATGGGAGATCATCTCCGTAAGGATGCTCTGGCCGAACCCGGTCGTGCGCGCGTCCTCATGCACCACCACCAGCCGCCCCGTGTGCCGCAGCGACTCGGCGATGGTCGCATAGTCGCAGGGGCAGATGCACCGCAGGTCTATGATCTCGACCGATATGCCCTCGTCGTGCATATGGTCGGCGGCCTCTTCCGCCAGCTCCAGGCAGTTGCCCCAGGTCACTAGAGTCACGTCATGGCCGGTGCGGCGCACGGCGGCCTGCCCCAACGGAATGGCCTCAATCGTCGGGCTGACGGGCATGCGCTTGCGGAAGATGTGCTTGGGCAGCAAGAACAGCGTCGGGTCGTTGCCGTGAAGGGCCGTCCAGAGCAGTCCGGCGGCGTCCTCGCTCGTGCTAGGGACGACGATGTTGATCCCGTGGATGTGCGCCCACATGCCCTCGTTACTTTCGCTGTGCCAGAGGCTTCCGCCCGGCAGATAGGCCCCATAGGGGGCCATCAGCACCATCGGGCACGACCAGGCGCCGCACGTCCGCCAGCGCAGCGAGGAGACCTGCGTCATGAGCTGATTCAGGGCCGGGCAGATGAAGTCAATGAACTGTAGCTCAAAGACGGGCCGCCAGCCCAGGCTCGCCAGCCCGACCGCCGTGCCCACAATCGTTGCCTCCGCCAGCGGCGAGTTGAGCACCCGGCCCGGAAACTGTTTGGAAAGCCCCTTTGTCAGCCCGAAGACGCCGCCCTTGGGGTCTTCAATGTCCTCGCCGAAGATAAGGACCTTCGGGTTCTCCTCCAGCGCCTTCTGCAAGGTTTGGTTGACGGCGGCGACCATGGTGGTCTCGGCGGAGAACCGCACGGGCGGCGCGGAGAGCGGGGCGGGCGGCCCAAAGAGATAGGTGGTCGCCTCTGCCGGGTCGGGATCGGGCGCGGTGGCGGCGGCGCGGTACTCCTCGTCCACCTGCCGCACGATCTCTTCCTGCTCGGCGTGCCACTCCTCTATCGTCATCTTGCCTTCATCTATCAGGCGCCGGGCCAGGTTGTCAATTGGGTCGCGCAGCAGGTCGCAGGCGATCTCCTCCGCCGGGCGGTAGACGCGCTGGTCGTCGCTGCTGGTGTGCGAGCAGAGCCGATCTAGTTCGCACCAGAGCACCGTCGGGCCGTCGCCGCGCCGCGCCTTCGCCACAGCCTCCTGCCCGACCTCGAAGAGCAGGTAGGGGTCGCGGGCGTCCACCTTGACTAAGCAGCCTTCGCCGAGCGCGCCCAGGCGGTAAGGGAAAAACTTCTGGGTCGGGGTGCTGATGCCGTAGCGGTTGTCTTCAATGGCGAAGAGAATGGGCAGCCGCTCCTGGAGCGCAAACGCCAGCGCCTCATAAAACTCGCCCTGGCGCACGGCGGCGTCCCCCACGGTCGCCAGGACCACCTGGTCGCCGCCTCCCATCTTGAGGGCCCAGGCCGCTCCGGCGGCAGGAATACATTGAGACGCGGTGGGCGTGGCGACGGAGAAGATGTTGCGCTGCCGGTCGCTGAAATGACCGGGCATCTGGCGTCCGCCGCTGCTGCTGTCGCGCTTGGCCAGGTAGGCCAGTGCCAGCGCGTAGTTGGAGACGCCGCGCGCCAACACCATCGCGCGGTCGCGGTAGTAGGGGAAAAGATAATCGTCCGGGCGCAGGGCGTAGACGAGGGCGGCCAAAGCTTCATGGCCCATTCCGGAGACCTGAAACCAGCCCTTGCTTTGCCGCAGCAGGATACCCTCCCGCCGGTCGCCTTCGCGGGCCAGCGCCATCAAATGCAGCAGGTCGCGCGCGGGTAGCGCCGCGCCAACTTCCGCCAGAGTTAGCTCCATCGCTTACTCCTTATCCAGGGATGTGAATTCTACCGGGTGCCGAATTCCACGCTGGAGCGCCTTTTGGGCCTCCAGTCCATTTTATATACGCAACGGGAGGGAAATATCCTTTCGCCTCTTTACCGGTTTTGCACGCTCTACTGAGTAGACGGGAGCAGGGGCCGGGAGGTTGCTCGTTAGCATGGATTATTGGGCGTCTGCGTGAATAGGCCATCCGTATTGCTGCCGGTGGTCGGCGTCCGGAGGGAGCGAGGAGAGAGGCCGCGCCTGCCGCCGCACAGGAGGTTGGGAAACCAGAAGACGCTGTTACACCGTCTATGGAGTTAGCAGGCCCCGAAGAGGGGCGCTCATGGCCCGGATGGAAGGATAAGGAGAGAAGAGGTGAGACTATGAAAGCCCCCTTAACAAGCGTCTGTCTGGTCGGCCTGGGGCTGGCGATGATCGGATCGGGCATGGCCTGCCGCTCTGCCGGTACCGTGGCCCCGCCGCCTCCGCCCGTCCGCACGCCCGGCCCTCCCGCCGTCCTTCCCGAACAGCCTGCCCCGGGGACGATGGCCCGCAACTCTCCGCCGATCCTGCCCGATCCGAACCTGACGCCGGGCGATACGCTGGATGTGACGCTGGAGGACGTCTGCACGCCCGGCTACAGCCGCAAGGTGCGCCATGTGCCCATCGAGGTGAAGCGGCAGGTCTATGCGGAATACGGCATACGGCATCACAGGCCCGGCGAATATGAGGTGGATCACCTGATTTCTCTGGAGCTGGGTGGCTCCAACTCGATTCGGAATCTCTGGCCGGAATCGTTTGAGACGCAGCCCTGGAATGCGCGCGTAAAAGATGCCCTGGAAAACGAGCTGCACCGGCTCGTCTGCTCCCGGCAGCTGGATTTGAGGACGGCCCAGCAGGAGATAGCTACGAACTGGATCGCCGCCTATAAAAAGTACTTCCACACGGATAGGCCCAGGGCCCGGGATAGAGGCCGGAGCGCGCCGCAGGAGACGGCGGAAACAGATACGACTTCGGAGGGCGCGGCCGCAGAAGGGAACGTGCAGGTCTGGGTCAACACGCGATCCGGCAAGTATTTCCGGCCCGGCATGCGCCACTACGGCAAGACCAAAGAGGGCCAGTTCATGTCGGAGGCGGAGGCGATCCGGCAGGGATATCGCGCGGCGAAAGGGGACTGAGGCCAGCTTGCGCTGAAAACAGAGGCCGAATTGGAACGCAGCCTTAAGCGATTGGAGGAGAAGATGGCACGCAATCAGAAGCTAACCGGTGTCATCCAGGGCCGCACCATTGCCGACATGCACCAGGAGGACGGCAAGCTAGCCATCCATTTCATGGATGGTTCCACCATGACCGTCAAGATCGCGGGGCAAGCGCCTGCGGACGGGGTAGGGGGCACTATCAAAGCGGTGCGCCAGAAGGGAACGACGTTAAATCTGGACCTGGTGGATGGCCGGACACTGAGCCTCCAGACCGTTGAGCCGACCGCTAGCGTTATGGTGCGCGATAAGAACCATACGCTGGAGTATGCGGACTAAAGACGGCCTCAGGCTGTCATCTTTATCGGCTTAAAGGGCGCAGGATATCTTTGACAAGCCTTGCTTGAAATTTTTTCACAAAAAGGCCCCAAAAGTGCTTGACAAGCTGGATTGACTATGCTAAGATAAAATCGTTCTGATTTTCGGTGCATTTCCTCACATAGATGCGCTGATGATATGGCGGCCCGAGCCTCCGAGCCGTCTAGACAAAAGCGCACGCTTTGAAGGAACACCTCATTCAGTCCTCGTATTTAACAGGCGCTTGGCCAAGGAAATTGGCCGGGCGCCATTTGTTTTTGTGGCTCCAAGTCATTTACCCGAAATTAGGTTTTACAGACAATGCCGCAGCGGTCGGCCTGCTGCGCGATTTCGCGGGCCAGGGCCGCGCGTCCGAGGACCTTGCGCTCCGTCACCGGCTGGCCATCCCGCGCGCATGCCTCATAGTAGGCGCGCAGGCGTTGGGCATAACCCGCGCCCATCGTCTCGCGGTAGTTGAGCAGGTCGCAATGGATGCGCCGGACGCCCACCGCCGCTGCCCGCTGCATATATTCCGCGACGGCCTCCGCATTATCCGAGACGCCAGGCAGCAGAGGCGCCCAGAACAGGCTCATCGGGAGGTCGGCGGCGATCACGGCGCGGATTAAGTGCTCGCGCCCAGCCACGCTCGGCGCACGCGGCTCGAAGACCTTGCGCGCCCGGTCGTCGAACGTGGAGAGCGAGATCCCGACATGGACGCCGCCGTTGGCCGCCATTCGCTGCAAAATGGGGATGTCGCGCAGCAGGAGTGGTGAGCGCGTAATCAAAGAGACCGGGTTGGGATGGAGCGCTAACTCCACCAGAATGGCGCGCGTGATGCCGAAGCGCTTTTCGATGGGCTGCCAGGCATCGGTGGCCGTCCCGATCATAATGCGAGCGTCCGGGGGGATTTTCGCCAGCTCGCGGCGCAGCACCTCCGGCGCGTTGACTTTCGCCTGCGCCCACTGCCCCCAGGTTTCCCATTCCTGCCCCCGGAACTTGCGCAAAGACGGCACGTAGCAGAACGAGCAGCCGAACGCGCACCCACTATAGGGATTGAGCGCGTAGTCGGTGAAGCCCATCTTGCTCTTTTGCAGCAGCGTCCTCCACGCCGTCTCTGTTAGCTCTACCCGCTGCGTTTCCATACTCCATTGTATCGAAAACGTAGAAATAGGTCAACTGGAATTTTATGAGAATATGGGAATATCCGCACGCATGGGGAAGGATTAACCGCCTCATCTAGGAAGCAGTCGTAATCGGGGCGCTCTGTTAGGGGGCTTTCGGGCAATAGGTCGAATGAGGATAGGAAGCCCACCGTCTACCGGCTCGGCCGCGTTGCCTTCAGTTCCGGCCATGAGATACCTTCCTGTGGGTTTTGCTGCATTGCCTCCAAGCGATGGTCGAGTTCTTGGCATTGCACCTCGGTTAAGGGCAGCGCATCGGGCGTAGCGGCAATGGCGTCCCAGATGTCTTCTACCAACTGGATACGCCCCGCGATGCTGAGACGCTGGATGTCAGCGAGCATAAAGTGGTCCTTTCGATAGAGAGAAGATTCTGCCTGTAATGTATCACAATCTGCCAAGCCGCACAAGCCTAGGACTCAGCCTGCCACAAATGAGGCCGCCAGTGCCGCCTGTCTGTGTAATTTGCATCGAGGGCGAGCGCAATCTATCCTTGTCGGCATCGGCGCTTTAGCGGTGAAGCCTGTTTGAGCGACAAAGGGAAAGAGGGACAACCTCAATACTATTATCAAGTGTCAAGGAGTGTTTGAGACTTCATGCACGCTCAGCAGTTCCAGGCATTGCTTGCCCAGGGTTTAGGTCGTCCCCTGCTTTATTTACAGAGCCACGATGCCAGACCGTACCGTGAGGTCATCCTTTATGCCTGCACGCATGATCTGAGATATGACCATCAGTGTGAAGACAGCCGGGCGCCTTATCTATTTGACCTTATCCAACGGACGGGTGAGGCGGATTTCTACCGACAGCGAATTCTGTCCTCACTGCAAAATCCCGCCGAGGATGAAGACATATACCAAATGGTAGGGCTGGCCTATCTTTTCGCCCAGCAGGGCGATACTGCCGCCCGGTCCATGATGTATTCGGTGTTACACGATGTGCCACCGAGCAGGACTTTACGGGCGCAGAGGAATTGATCCGTCTGGATGGATTGGATGGGCTGCTGTTTGCGCTGCAACCGGCAAGGGAGCAGAAGTCATGGGCCAAAAGTCCTATTTTCGTCATGATCAAGCCAAAGCGCATTCGCTGCGTGCGCGGCGCGGCAAAGGAGATGAAAGGACAGGGGCCAAACATAGAGCGGACGGCTCGTAATAAGAGCCGTCCGCCAAAAGAAACACACAAATACATAGGGGCATAAATTGGTTTTGGTTGACTCCTAGCCGCCGTCATAGATGTTGCGCGGCACCTCGGTCGTCTCTTCCGTCTGCCAGTTGTCGCAGTCCAATCGGCGGCAGTGGAGCATGCGGCGGCTGGAGCCGTCGGCCATCTCTACCGTAGCGATGGTGGCGTACCGGCAAGACATACAGAGCGCCGGTTCCAGAAGACGTACTATGCGAAGTTTGGTATTCTCGTTTTGCATTGTTGTGTACCTCTAGTATTCAATTGTCCGGCGTCCATGAACCTCGCCGATTCCGTGGATTCGCCTGCTGCGCCATTACGGCATCTCCAGAGCGTGCTCTCCTTAGGCTTCCTTAACCGAGGATCTTCCTCCTGCTTTCAGGCCGCCCCTCGCAGGATGAGAGAGGTCGGAAGAGCGTTCTATCCTGACCATTCCCCCGGTTAGCTGCCAGCTATCAGCCGCGCCGGCACTTTACATCCGCCGGTCATCATAGGGATTCCCTTGATCCGGCAGATGGCTTGTTCCTCGGAGGTCGCCCACCGCATCAGCGATTGCGCTTTCCGCCGCAGATAAGCCTCAATCTGTTCGCCCTGCGCCACTACGTCCAGATGTCCGCAATGGGCGCGCACGGACGCCGCCAGCCGCTCCAGCGCCTCTAGCCGACTGCGATCCAGCAAGGGGATCCTAGCCGCGCGCGAGATATTGACGATGATCTCAAAGTGGCCGGCGCGCTCCAGGCAGCGAATCGTCTCGGCCAGAAGCCCATCGGTCGTCTCATCCCACTCACCTTCCAGGTCTACTACCGGAATCCCGCTATGCAGATGCAACGCCAGTCCCGTGCTTGCCATGCTCTCCCTCTCCACCTTTCCAGGCTGCGGAATACGCCTGCAAGATAGTTCGATTATCGGCGCAACCCCTGGCAAACAAGAGGAAAAAGCGCGTCGTAACGGGCGCAAATGTGCTTATTTGACCCCTCCAAACGCAAGAAAGTTCCCCGCAATTGGCAGGGCTTCAGGTAAAATTGCGACGTCTTCCCGGTCTGCCGACGGCGCCTGTGGGGCCTCTGGCGGACATCTGCGACAAGTTTGCCGAAACTTTTCTGTCACAGAGACGACTTATTAAGCGTAGAATTACTCCAGGCAAGCAGATAGGCCAGCTTGAGCAAGAGGATGGAAGCATGCGCTATCGGATTCTTCGCCGTCCCATGCCTGCCAGGTTCCACCTAACCTCCCGGCTCCTCTCCTTACGAAAGGGCAGGGGCGGATCGCTTATTGGTTCCGGCTCAAGGTTCTTGCGTTTTCCTCTATCTACCCCCGTCCCTTCTTTCTGCAAGGGGAAAGGGGGGTGGATACTCTCTTGCTTCGGATGGTTGGGTTGCCTCTTCGCTCTCTTGCCCTCGGTTGCGTGGGCGCAGGACGTGCGGACGCCCGCGCTGACCGCGCCCACGCTCGCGAATTCCGCCATTACCGATAACCCCGCTGCGCTTCCCTCCGCGTCGCAAGTCCCGGCCTCCGACGAGCAGACCGACGTCATCTTTGGGCGCAACGTCAAAGGGCCGTACCTGCTCACCTGGAAGGGCATCCGCGCCGACAGCGAACGGGTGGTGCGCGATGGCGTCCCGCTGCATCGCGATAGCGACTACACGCTGGACCCGGCTTCCGGCAGTCTTTCCTTTGCGGAGCCGCTGCGCGCCGACCAGATCGTGCGTGTGACCTACCGCAAGGATACTCCCGATGCTGCGCCTAACCCGTCGGCGGTGATCCTGCCGCTGCAATGGGATCTTTGGCAGCGCGGACAGAACCGCCTCTCGCTCGGGATGGTCTACCGCTCCGATCCTAATGCAAAAGCCACCGATCCAACCGCGCAGACGGCACTGCAATTCGTGGGCGGCACACACCTTTCGTCCACCTCCGAGCTAACCTCCGGCCTCTTTCTTGACCTGCACGGCGGCGATTGGCTGGGGCGCAGCGGCTTGCGGCTGGCCGAGCGCACGCGCCTTAAGCGCGCCGAGTTTGGCCTGACCTTCTCCCGCGCCGGAGCCCTGTTTGCCCAGGGGGGCGCCACCGGGCTGAAGGCGGGCAACGAAATCTGGGAGGCGACCGGTAAGTTCGACCCGCTCAAAGGGCTGACGCTGACCACCGCGCTGCGCCAGATGACCGAGCTGCCCGCTCCCGGCAAAGCGGCAGGGACGCCGCAGCAGGGCACAACCACGCGCGAGTTTAGCCAGGCGCTCGATCTGGCGCTGCCCAAAAACGGCGGCACGCTCCAGGCGGCGCGCACGGAGACCGCTATCACGTCCCCGGATGGCAAGGGCGTCCTGCGCACGCAGGACACGCTGAAGCTGGAGCGGACCCTCGTTGCCAACACGCAGGCCACCGTCAGCTACGAAGCCCTCAACACCGCTCCGACCGGCGACAGCAAGGACGGCGGCAGCTACGAGCAGAAAACCAGCGTGGGCGTCACCAGCCGTCCCAGCGACCGCATCAGCCTGACGGGAACCTTCCAGAACAACCTCGGCACCTCCGGCCCGCAGGATACGCTGGGCCTGCGCATCGAGACGACGCCGCTGGCCCGCCTGCGCGATCTGCGGATCAAGGCGGGCGTGGAAGATAAATTCCAGCCCGACGGCGCCTGGCGCACCCGGGAGGCGCTCGTGGAATTGCCGACGCTCCCACTGGCCAGCGCCAAAATCTCCGGGGGCGTGCAGCAGACGAGCGCGCCGGGCAAGGAGCGGTTTGTCGGCCTGGTAGATGCCAGCCTGCGTCCCTTCCGCTACCTGGATGTCTCCGGTGGGCTGCGCCTGCGCGACGGCATGCTGGCGGCGGAGGCGCCCGACCCGGACGCCGTGAATACCTACAACTTGAAGTTTGCCCTCGCCCCCTGGAAGCGGTTCCGGCTGACGGGCAGCATGGCGCGCAACCCGGAAAACAGCGACGGCACGCTGCGCAAGGTAGATTCGCGCGCCCTCGGCCTGGAGACGGAGCTGGGCATCTTGCAGCTAAGCGGCAAGGTGGGCTACGAAGAGGAGTACCTGGAGGCGCGCAAGCTGAATACGCTGGAGGTCGGGCTGGGCTTTCGCCTGACGCCCTGGGACACGCTCACGACCGGATATCTCACCCGCGCTGCGTTTGATAAGAGCCTGTCGGGCAGCGAATCTTACCTGCTCAACTTCACGCACCGCCTGGGGCCGACGTTCGACCTCTCACTGGGTGGGCAATTCACCCTCTACGACACGGACGGGGTCATCCAGCCAGATAAGACGGACATCAAGGCCGAGGCCAAGCTCAGCATCCGCTTCTAAAAAGGGAAACCAATGAAAAGTCGCCCCCGGCCCTTGCCGGGCATTGAAAATACCCGTCTGTAGGGCGGCTGCGCCGCCAACCGTCCTTCGGACGGAACACGTTGGTAGGTCGTCCGCCAGGACGCTTGGCCGTAGGCCCTAGAGCCGGGTACTTTCAGTGCCCGGCAAGGGCCGGGGTTTTCAACCCCCGGCGCTTTGGCGGCACGGCTACGTAGTCAGGCCCTCCATGACCTCCTGGAGGCGTTCTGCCGCCTTCAGGATGCACTCCAGGGACGCCTTCATATCCTGGATGCCGGGGAGTCCTGCCTCCGGCAGCGCGCGCAGGCGTTTCAGAGCGCATTCGGCGTTGGCGGTGACGGCGAACAGCGGATTGGCAAGGTCGTGCCGCAGGCCCGCCGCTCTCCTGGCCAGGGCCATCTCCGCGCCCGCCTGGTAGGCGGGAACGGCATGCGCCTGGGCCATCGTCTCGGCCAGCCGGATCGTCAGCTCGGCGGCGCGGCGGCGATTGCGCTCGGCCTGCTCTTTCCAGACCTCCGCCTCCAGCGCCAGGGTCTTTTGATGCCGCTCTATCTCCACCACGCGCAGGGCGGCGCGGATCCGCGTCTCTAGCTGGCCGGGCAGGCAGATTTTGCACCATAGATCGTCTACGCCCTCCGCTAGACCCGCAATCGGCCCCACCTCCCCGCCAGATACCAGCAGCACGCAGTAGCACGCTTCCAGCCCCGGGATCGCCTTGATACGCCGGCAGAGCGTCGATCTGTCTCGATCTGCCAGTTCGCCATCGATCAGCACAAGGCTGGGGTAGTGCGCTTGGGCCACCGCCAGCGCCTCCACGCCGCAGGAGGCCATCAGCACGCGATAGCCGTGCGCGTCCAACGCAGCCGCGATACCGCCCGGTGTCTCGTTTTCCACAATCAGAATAGCGTGCATAAGTTTTCCGCCGAGGGGAAGACCTCACCCCCGGCCCCTCTCCTTGCGAAGGAGAGGGGGGAATCAAGCGTTGGCTTGACCGTTCCCCCACCCCCGCAGCGCCGGAAGAGGAGATAGGAGGTAAGGGCTAGAATAGAATGCCCTCATTATCGGCAGCGTGCGCTCAGGGGATAACGGACGGAGGCAGCAAAGGCGCGTGGTGCCGCCGCAAACTGGTATTTTTCACAGGGTTAGGACGCGATTGACAAGCCGATACGGCATTGGGTAGAATCGGGGCTAATGAAGGAATTGAAACGGCCTGCGTGACTGGCGCTCACAGGGAAACGACCCTGAGGGAACGCAGGCCGCGGTAGGGTGTCGCGCGCCTGGGCCTCCTGCATCGTGTGCGGGGCGTCCGGGCTTTGTTGTTTTTGGCCGTCTCTTTGACGGCAACAACGCCGGAACACGCGCCCGCCTTTCCAAAACCGCGCCCGCTTGTGGCGCACGACCACGATGTCTTCACAGAAAGGATTGGAAACGCTATGTCCGCTGCTGTCTCCCCCGTGCCCCGCCGCGCGCTCCTGAGCGTCTCCGATAAGACCGGGCTGATCGCGTTCGCGCAGGGGCTGCAACGCCTCGGCTACGAGATCCTCTCCACCGGTGGCACGGCCACCGCGCTCGCCAACGCCGGCGTGTCCGTTATCAGCATCAGCGACGTCACCGGCTTTCCCGAAATGCTGGAGGGCCGCGTCAAGACGCTGCACCCGAAGGTGCACGGCGGAATCCTGGCCGACCGCGCCAAAGCCGAGCACATGGCCACCATCCAGGAGCACGGCATCCACCCTATCGATCTCGTCTGCGTCAACCTCTACCCCTTCGCGGCCACTGTCGCCAAGCCCGGCGTGACCCTGGAAGAGGCTATCGAGAACATTGACATCGGCGGGCCGGCCATGATCCGCTCCGCCGCCAAGAACCACGCTGGCGTGATCGTCGTCGTCCACCCTGCCGACTACCCGGCGCTGCTTGCTGAGATGGAGTCCCATAACGGCGATGTGTCGCCGGCCACCCGCCGCCGCCTGGCTGCCAAAGCCTTTGCGCATACAGGCCAGTACGACGCCTATATCAGCAACTGGCTGCGCGAGCGCTTTGCCGCCGAGGAAGGCGCGGAGGCTGTCGCGTACCCACAGGAGCTGGCTTTGGGCTTCCAGAAGGCGCAGGATTGCCGCTATGGAGAGAACCCGCACCAGACCGCCGCGTTTTACATCTCTCCGGGCGTGACCGAGCCCTGCGTGGCGACCGCAAAGCAGATTCACGGTAAGGAGCTGTCGTTTAATAATCTCTATGATCTCAACGCCGCGCTGGAGACGGCCAAGGAGTTCAGCGAGGAGGAGCGGCCCGCCGCCATCATCATCAAGCACACGAACCCCTGTGGCGCGGCGCTCGGGACGACGCTGGCGGAGGCGTTCCGCAAGGCAAGGGAGGGCGATCCGGTTTCGGCGTTCGGGGGCATCCTGGCGGTGACTCGTCCGGTGGATGTGGCGGCTGCCGAGGAGATCACCGGCAAGAACACGTTCTTCGAGGCCATCATCGCCCCAGGCTACGAACAGGAGGCCCTGCCGATCCTGACCGAGCGCAAAAAGTGGGGGGCGAACCTGCGGCTGCTGGAGGTCGGCGACCTGAGCGGCTGGCGGGAGAAGACGAGGGCGACCGGGCCGGACTTCAAGCGTGTGGTCGGCGGCATCCTGGTCCAGACGCCGGATCACCGCGTCGTGACGCCCGCCGATCTAAAGGTCGTAACCGAGCGCGCCCCAACCGAGGCCGAGGTTGAGGAGCTGCTCTTCGCCTGGCGGGTGGTGCGGCATGTCAAGAGCAACGCGATTGTCTTCACCAGGAACCGGCAGGTGATCGGAGTTGGCGCCGGCCAGATGAACCGGGTGCGCTCCGTACGCCTGGCCGTCGAGCAGGCGGGGGAGGCGGCGCGCGGGGCGGTCATGGCCTCTGATGCCTTCTTTCCGTTCCCGGACGGCCCGGAGGCGGCAGCAGAGGCCGGAATCACCGCCATCATTCAGCCGGGCGGCTCCGTTAAAGATCAGGAGACAATAGACGTCGCCAACCGCTATGGCATCGCGATGGTCTTTACCGGCGTGCGCCACTTCCTGCATTAAGGGCCTGAAGCGGCAGGCTGAACCCTGCCGCTGTGGGGCGCAAAGCGCCCGCCGACTGCCAGGGTCGGCGCTGCAACGGTTCGCGCCACTGCCAGGGTCGCAACTGCGCTCGCTCGCTCCTCCGCCTAGCGAGACCTGGCGGCACCCTTGTGGGCGAGACTCTCTGCCTGCGAAAGAACGTATTCTGCCTGCGTAGGCAGGCAGAGAGCCGTAGGCTCCACAGCGGCAGGGTTTAGTCTGCCGCTATAGGCGGTTTTAGGTCAACATCCCTGACTTACGCTGGCCACTCCCGGCGCGGCGGAGGATTCTCCCCCTCAGGGGTTGGCTCAGAGGCCGGTCTCTCCTCCGGCTGGGGTATCGGTCTCGACCAATCCACCACCGTTTCCTGCCGGGCCGTCTCGGTTCTCTGGGTGGGGCTTTCTTCTTCCCGCGCGGCGGCCTGCTGGCCAAACCACTCCGGCAGATGTTCCCGCAGGATCTTGCTGAGTTCCTGGGAGTCCATGTGGGGAGCCAATGCCACAAGCACGCTAGGATCGGTGATCTTCTGGCGCGAGAGGCAGGCACGCACCATCTCCCCCAGGGTCTTGCGGTCTACGAAGGGAGCCAGCCCGGCAATCGTCTTGAGGTCGGGGCCTTGCTGTGGAGCGGCCTCCTCCTCTTCCGCTGCCGATGCCTGTCCGGTAAAATGCTTGCGCATCATCTTGGAAAGCTCCTTCTGCTCCAGGAAGGGAGCCAGCGCCACCAGCATGCCCATGTCCGGCTTGGATCCGGCGCCGGCAGGGGACGTCTCTTCTTCGGCCAGGTCGGCCAGGTAATCCGCCAGCAGGCTCGCTTCGGCCCCCAGTTGACCGGAATCGGCCTCATCCTCCTCCAGCATGGGGAACATCTCTTCCGGGATGATCTCGCGCTCCTCAAGGTACCCCACAATCGAATTGTACCGTTTTACGGAGTTGCGGACCCCGCTCTCGAAGCTGCCGGTTTGCTCTACGTGCTCGGCCATCTCCGCCATCTTTTGCAGCAGGCTGCGCATCCGTTGTATCTCTTTTTTCTGGTCGCGTTCGGGCATCGGTTTTTTCCTCCAGGGATTCGACAAGCCGGCGGCGCAGTTGCTCGCGCCCGGAGCGCAGCCGCCACTTGACGGTAGTTAACGGAAGCGATAGGAACTCGGCGATGCGCACGGCAGGCCACTGCTCGTAGTAGAACAGGTGCAGCACGATCTGCAATTCCGGCGCCAACTCGTCGAGCAGCGCGCAGACGGATGCCTGTGACTCGGAGCGCAGTACCGCCTCCAGCGGACTCGCCGCGCGCTCTCCGCCCTGTGCGGTCATCAGGCGCTCGAGGCTGGATGCTTCCACAGCCTCATTGTGGCCTTCGCGGGTGGCGACGCGACGCGCACGATGTCGGGTGATCGCGTACAGCCAACTCGCAAACTTGGCCGGATCCTGCAACTGGGGCAGCGAGCGGAATGCCAGCAGAAACGCCTCCTGCGCCACATCCTGGGCCATCTCCCGCGAGCCGAGTATCTGCTCAGCCACGAAGAGGACCGCGCCCCGAAATCGGCCCACCAGTTCATCATACGCCTCCAGGCTTCCTAGCCGGGCGATCCCGACAAGCTCCCGGTCGCTGAGGTATTGAAGGCGTTGCTGCATCGCCATGTTCCCGGCTCCTCCTGCCCAACAAGAGACACCCTGGAGCAAAAAAGAGAGTGCGCCGGATACCTTCTTTCTACGAATCTATAGAGTGCCTGCTGGCAGCCACCCCTTTAGGGCCAGGCACAGCCGGGTTACCATAGACACTTTGATGACGTGAGAACAGGACTCTCCCCTGCGCCTGGCGAACTGGATGCTGGCGGCAGGATCAGGCTGCGCGCCGCGTAAGCTCGCCATATCCTATCCATCCCGTGAAGGAGGTTTTCCGCATGGCTGACCGAACCGTTACTTTCAAGGGCGCTCCCCTCCCTGTCGAAGGGTCGGAGCTCAAACCCGGCGACAAGGCTCCCGATTTCAAGCTGCAAGTGCGCAGCGATGCCGGGCTTGAAGATGTCTCGCTGGCGAATTTCGCAGGCAAGACTGTGATACTCTCCGTCGTTCCCTCGCTGGATACGTCTGTCTGCGCTCTCCAGACCAAAAAGTTCAACGAGCGGGCCACCCAGTTGCCCGACAACGTGGCGATTCTCACCGCCAGCATGGATCTGCCGTTCGCGCAAGCGCGCTTCTGCGGCGCGGAAGGCATCAACAAGATTCAAGTCGCCTCCGCCCATCGCGACGCCAATTTCGGGAAAGCCTATGGGGCGCTGATTTCGGGCGGGCCATTAGAGCGTATCCTGGCACGCTCTATCTTCGTCATTGGGCCGGACGGCAGGCTCAAGTACGTAGAATACGTGCCCGAACTTACCAACGAGCCTAACTACGATGCCGCGCTGGCTGCCGCCGCCGGATAAGAAGCAAATAGAGAAACGAGGAAATGGTTCCTGGGCACTAGGAGGGCCTTTTCCATTTCCCCGTTTCCTTCCTAAACACCCACGCAGGGTAACTTCCTCGCTCTTCGAGATTGAAAATCTACGAAGTTACGGTGAGGACGTATTTAGCGGCTGGCGACCGTAACGCGATTGGGCGCGGTAATGGCGATCTCCAGGCTCTTGCCGCGAAAACGAACTCCTCGCAGGATCAGTTTCTCCCACCCCGGCGGCAGGTGCGGGTCGGCGTAGAGGACGGCTTCGGCGTCGCCCGCGATCCTGGTGCCGGAAACCTTTTCGCCCGGCATAGAGACGCGCAGCCCCGCGAAGCCGTAGAGCGCGCTTTGCACGCAGCCGGCCATGCCGGTCAGGAAATAGACGTTCTGCGTGGTGCGCTTCTCTGAGAAGGCGTCCCAGGGAGCGCGCATAAAGGGCCGGTAGGCTTCGCGGAAATAGTCGAGGGACTGCTGGCTGCGTCCTAACCGGGCCGCAACGATGGCGTGGATGCTGGCCGTCATGGCCGGGCCGGTCTTGATGGTGTGGGCCGCGTAGAAATCCAGCATCCGGCCCATCGTCGCCGCATCGTAGTCCGCGCCGAGGGGATGGATCAGCAGCAGCGCCGCCGCCTGCTTGGCCGCATAGTGGTCGGTCAGCGGCAGGGCGCTGGCCGCCGGGATGGCGCGTTGTTTATCGAAGGGCAGGAAAAGCCTCTCGGCAACGGCGGTCCACTGCGGCTCGGCAGGCCGATGCAGGAGGCGCGCGGCGGCCAGGGCAGCACGCAGATTATAGCGGGCGGCGGCGTTGGTGTAGGCATCGTCATCTACCAGGCCCGCCGTCTCGTCCGGCGAGAGCACGCCCCGAATATGGTACTTGCCATCCTTGCCTTGCGTTACGCGGGAGACCCAATACTGGGCCGTCGCCTGTAGAAGCGGCCAGCCCTCCCGCGCCAGAAACGTTCTATCGCCCGTCCAGAGATAGTACTGCCAGGCGGCAAAGGCGACTCCGGCGGTGACGTGCCGTTCCCGCGCGAACTCCGCCGGGGCCGCCTCCGCGCCCGTCGCCGCGCTCTCCCAGGGAAACTCCGCGCCCTGGTAGCCGTGCTGCCGGGCGTTGCGCTGCGCCTGCCCCAGCGTCTTGAAGCGATAATCTACGATGCTGCGCGCGTACTCCGGCCACTGGACAAGGAGAGCGGGCAGCATCCAGACATCCGCATCCCAGAAGATGTGTCCGTTGTAGGTCCGCGACGACAGGCCCATCGGAGGAATCGAGTGGTCACTGCCGGGATAGGTGGAAGAGAGCAGGTAGAAGAGATTGGCATGAGTCACCTGCTGCGCCTCCGGGTCGCCCTCGATGACGATATCGCGGCCCCGCCAGAAGGGAAGGATAGGAGCGGCGTGGCTGCCGGAAGGAGCGAGTTTGACAACCGGAGCGCCCTCCTTTCCCAGGGACGCCGGCGCCTGCGTCTGCCACGTTGTCTCCTTACCCTCGGAGACGAACATAGTGGTAAGAACGCCAGTGCGCAGGTCCAGAGTCTGGCGGTAGGGGCCGGTCTTGTCCGGCTGAGCGGCTTCCGGAGGATAGGTCTCCACGACAAGCGCGTTCCGGTTATAGCGGCCTGCCTCACAGCGCTGGCCAGCTTTGCCATCCTTACGAATCAGGAAACCGACGCGCCCGTTGGCGAGGTAGGCGTCTATCGGACGGTTCAGGTCGCTCGTGCTCAGTATCCAGGGATCAAACTCTTTCTGCCGAAGGAACTCCCGATTGGCCGCCTGGGCCTGCTCCGGGGGAGTAGAGGGAACGGTTTGCGCGGGCAATGCGTCCTTAGAGCGACAGCCTGCCGCGAGCAGGCAGGCGAACAGCACGAGCGCAGGTAATCGGCGGATAGGCATGGGAAGAGCGGCATCCCTCATTCATTTAGCATGGAAAAACAGGGCTACGTCTGTATATACGCGCCCGCAGAGTGCCTCTGTCACCCTGGCGAAGCGCGGCGCCTGGCTGCTGGGGCTTGCCTTGCTGACCTGCCTTGCGCTGCCGTCGGGCGCGCGGGCGCAGACACCACAGGGGATGAGGGCGACTCTACACCCTACACCCTACTCCCTACACCCTGCACGAGGGGACGGGGGGTTAGGTCAACACGCCGCGCTCGTCCGACGCGACCCGTATACGCCCCACGTCCCCCCGCGCGCCATCGCCTATCAGCGCGCGGGGCGCGCGCTCGGCGTCTTTGCGATTTTCTGGAACCTGCTGGGCCTGTGGGCCATCCTGCAATCCGGGCTCTCAGCCCGCCTGCGGGATGTCTTCCTGCGCCGGCTGCGCCTCTCCCCACCGCCGCCCAACGGCCCGCCGCCGTTCCGCCTGGTCGCAGCCTATTTCGTCGCCTTTTCTCTGCTGGCCCAGTTCTGGTTCTTGCCGCTGGGCCTGGCGCGGTTCTACCTGGAGCACCACTTTGGGTTCGGGCGGCAAAGCCTGGGCGGCTACTTTGCGGACTGGGCGCAAACCTGGGGACTGGAGCTGCTGCTGATCCCGCTGATCTGGGGCGGCTACTGGCTCTACGCACGCACGCCACGCCGCTGGTGGCTGTGGCTGTGGGCGATTATGATCCCACTGATCTTCTTTGTCTTTGTTCTACAGCCGGTCGTCATCGCACCGCTCTATAACCGCTATACCCCGCTTCCGCAGGGACCGCTGCGGGCAGAGATTCTGAACTTAGCCGCGCGGGCGGGAGTCGAGCACGCGCAGGTATTGGTCGAGGATACCAGCCGCCGCACTAACCACGTCAACGCCTACGTCTACGGCCTGGGCCCGACGGCGCGCATCGTCATCAACGACACGTCTCTCCGGCTCCTGCCGCAAGATCAGATTCTGGCGATGGTCGGCCATGAGCTAGGGCACTACGTCGAGAAACATATCTGGGTGGGTTTTCTTGGGAGCGCCCTGGGCGCAGGCATCTTTCTGTGGCTAGCGTCGCGCATCATCCCCTGGGCCGTGCGGCGCGCGCCGAGACGCTGGCGGCTGCTTGGGATTGGAGACATCGTGGCACTGCCCCTGGTCTACCTTGTTCTGTCCGTGTTCCTTCTCGTGCAGTACCCGCTCGCCTCGGCCCTCTCGCGCTACCTGGAGCACCGGGCGGACGCCTTCGGTCTGCGCCTGACCCACCTCAACGACGCGACGGCCCGCCTCTTTGTCGGCTTCGCCGAACGCGACTACTCCGACCCAAACCCGCCCGCGCTGCTCCACTTCTGGTTCGGCACCCATCCGACCCTCTCCGAGCGCATCGCCTTCGCCCTCCACTACAAAGATTAGAGAATCCACAGATTACACAGATTAACACCGATTAAAAGCTAAAGACAAGATTTTTGGTAATCCCTCCCAACCGTGTTGACGCTTCTCATGGAGCGCACGCTTGAGATGTATCCACACGATTGGGGGTGTCTACCAGATTTTTAGACAGGATGAACGGGATGAACCGGATTTCAACTACACAGATAAGCCTGGCTTAGCCCGCTAGCTCTAATCCTGTAAATCCTGTAAATCCTGTCTGATCGGATGAACAGGATGCCTTCGGTTAAGGAGTTCCGATAAGCGCTACTGCCTGGATGCCTTCATGACGCTCTGAATGGCCTCTTGCAGCGCCTCTTCCTCTCCGTAAGGTACAGTGATGACGCCTGGGCGCTCGCCCAGGCCGCAGGCAGGCGTCGCAATTACCGGTATCCCTGCGGCCAACGCAGTCAGCAGAGGACGCGGCCTGTCTTCTACGAGAGCCGGCTGCACTACGGCAGCAACGCCCTCCAGCCAGTCGCCGGCAGTAGGGTGGGGAAGACGGCGCGTGCGTATCCCCTGCCAGAAGTCTTCCCCTTCCAGGTCGCTGCCGAGCCGCAGGATCTCCAGGTCGAGCGCGCGCGCGACGGCGCGCAGCTCGTAAGCGCCCTTGCGTGCCGCCGTCGGGCCGGGGAAGACAAGGATCGGCCCCGGCATAGCAGGCCTGCGCTGAGGAAGGTGCCACTCCAGGCGGTGCGCACGCTCTCCAAACAGGGCCGCGAACTCGGCATGGGGGGTAATGATCTTCTCTGCCGCTTCGAGCGCGGCGGCTTCTGCCTCCACAAGCCAGCCGGGCGCGCGGAACTCCTTCAAGGTCTGCCGGTCGGGATGGGCGGCATACGCAGCATCCAGGCGCGCATGCAGCGTTTGCAGCGGCAGCCGCGTCATTAGCACGCTGAACGTGCGCCCACCGAGCCAGCCATCGCGCCAGAGAAAAGGCAGCAGCGATTGCGCAACACAGACATGCGTTACCTCCATCGTCAGTTCCCGCGCCAGCCGCCCTGCCAGCGCTTCCGCGCCCTCCAACTGCGCCTGGAGCCGCGCCGCGCCATAGGCTCCTAGGCGTCGTGTTTTCCAGGAGCGCCACAATGTCTGCCAGGTGGCCGTGCCTATATGCGCGTAGCCGCGCGTACCCCAGGCATAGCGGGGCTGCCGCCAGCGCGCGCCATCGAGTGGGATGGCGAGGATGTCCTCCGGTTGCCGGTTTGCGGCCAGGTACGATTCGAATTCCGGGCAGCGCTCATCTACCAGATAGGCCGTGCGCCCGGCACGTACGCTTTCCCGGCTCTGTAGGGCCGCCGTTTCAGGAACGGAGGTTGGATGGCGGAAGCACGACACGGCAACGCAGGTGGCGCAGCTATGGGCATGCACATCGAGGAGTGGGCGATCCTCCCGGCTATCCCTGGCATCGAGCGAAAGAAAAGGGATCGGCTTTCGCGCCGCATTCAGGACGGCCTGGTTTTGGGGCCGGTCACTGCGCAGGCGCACCACGAGCTCCTCTCGGCTGAGCCAGGCTTCGATATAGAGCGCCTGGGGAGCGCGGAAGCGGAAGTCAATATAGTTCCAGGCAATGGCGGCATCGCGTCCCCGCGCGGCGGCAGAACCGGGGACAATGTGGGAGTGCGGGTGCCGTTCCACGATGACGCACCCGGCTTGCATAGCGACATCGCACAGGGCGTTGGATAACTGGCATAGCCCGCCGCCGATAGCCGGGTACAGGCAGCCTTCCCGCAGCTGCCTTCCGGCGACATAGCCGCGTCGTCGGGTCGCGCGGCCTATCTGTTTCCAAAAGCTAAACAGCCCGGCTTCGGGAAGTACCGTTCCATGCAGGCGGCGCAGCGCGCAGCGCAGGTTCTGGACTTTGCCCAGCTGTAATGCACGCTCGGCCAGGCTTTCCTCCACCCAGAGCGGCGTGCAGGACTCGGCCAGGATGGAAGGATAGGCCGCTATCTCCCCGCGCGGATAGCGTTTCAGGCCCTCCGCAATGTCCCGAATACCGCGTCCGATCTGGAGCAGGCACGCTTTGCCCTGGAAAATCGCCGTCGAAAGGCGTGTCGGCTCTCTATGTTCCGCATCTGCAACCGTTTCCGCCATGCCCGCCTGCCCCTACCCACGATCCGACGAGACTTCCTTATATGCTTCTTGCCCTGCCTATCCGTATTCTTCCTGGGTCTTTAATCTGGGTAGACACTCCCAGCCGTGTTGATCAATCTCAAGCAGCCTGCTGCTGCGGAGATACGTCCACACCGTTGGGAGGGATTACCTTAATCTGTGCTAATCTGTGTAATCCTGTGGATTCCCTTCTATTGGGCCTGCCAGGGAAGTAGACTCGCCTCGCCGCCGGCGCGCACGATCACATTGTCCTGCGTCGCATGCTGCCAGGCGTGCTGCGTGACGCCGAAGCGGCGGCGCAAATAGTTCCAGGGCGAGGTTGGCACGGTGGCCGGGCTGATATAGGGGTTCACCTCCAGCAATTGGACGCGATATCGTCCCGGAGAGAGGTTTCCCAGCCGCCAACGTCCTTCCTGATCCAATGCGGCCTGTGTTACAACCGGGGTCTCCGAGCTCGCCGCTTGCCCATCCGTGCGGCTGATTTTGACACGGGCCGTGCCGAGGCCTAGCGGCTGCCTGCCGGCCTGCGCCGCGCCGGTGATCGCGCCGCCGCGCTCTTCACGCGATGCCTTGAAGGGAAGCGACTCTGCATCCAGGGAGATACTGTTTGTCGGGGGCATGTCCAGATAGAGGTGAAGCAGCAGCGCCAGGGGAGGCTGCGCCGAGATTTGCCCCGCGCCACCGCGGGCCGGCAGGATCAGAATGAGGGGCGCGTTATCCCAGGCGCGCAGGTCTGCGCGCGCCAGGGGGATGAGGCCGCCGGCGCGCGTCACGGTCAGTTGCAGGCGTATCTCGCCATCCGGGCCGGAATGGGGCGTCAGGCGGCAGGCGAGCCTTACCGGCGTCCGGGTGCGATTGGATAACGCGGGCGCCGACAGCAGGAAGGAATTGGCAACATCCGGCACGAGGATCAGGCGCGTGGGCAGCGCAAACGGCCCCGGCTCCCGCGTGTAGGGCGGAAACAGGCGGCGCAACGCCTTGATTTGCCTTCCCGTCAGCACGCGCACGCCCTGCGACGCGTCCGTTTCCGCCTTCAGGCCGGCAGCCATCGCGGGAGGCAGGAACCGGGCGGCGGCCAGGCCGAAGAGGTGATGGGCGCCGGGTAGCGGTACGGCAGCGCAATGAAACGGCACGACCCGGACGGGCGGCTCGCCTGCCTGATGGTCTCGGGCAGGTGCGCGCCGCTCTCCATCTGGCCGGAAGCCGCTTGCGCCGGCTAGGCGTGCCAAGGGATGCAGCGGTCTCGCGCCGGAACCGACCAGCCGCAGGTCGCCCTCCAGGCTGACGAGGAAGCGCGCCCGGGGCGCGGGAGCGCTCAGATGCACCAGGCGTGCCAGGCCCCTGGGAAATGCGACGACGGGGGAGACATCCTGCGTCGTCAGGCGCTGCCCGGTATCGTCGGTGGCGGTGAGATGTCGGGCGAATTCCCGAATGCGCCCGAGGGCTTCCTGCCGCGCCGCCATCACCTGCACGCTGACCACCAGACCCCCTAATGGCCTGCGCGGCGCCGTCGGAGGCACATTCTGGTACAGGGTGAGGCGGTCGTCGCCCGCAACAACCTGCCGCACGGAGACGCAGTAATCGCCCACCCGGTCGGCCAGATTGGCGACGTAGCGTGGCTCCGGCTGCGGCAGCATCCGGACGCTATACCAGCCGCTCGGGTCCCTGCCATAGAATCCATATTGCGAGCGCATGGAGAAGCTGGGGCCGATGGGATAGCTTCCCATCCCCCGGAATCCCCCCAGCACGCCGCCTCCATCCCGATAAGCGCGCGGAAATGGCCGATTGGGGCGCGGCTGCCATCCTATCCAGACCAGGGCGACGATCCCCAACAGAGCACAGCCCCACAGGGCCAGCGCGGCGGCCTGCACGAGGTGCGTTATTGGCCCGGCGCGCTGCGGCGCCTGTATACTTCCCCTCGGCTGTCCTGATGACTCCGATGCGGCTCTCATGGCATTCCTCCCGGGAACTGCCGGTCACAACCGCCCCCATTATGTTAGCGCTATCCTACTTTGAGACGCACGAACCGACGCGGCCCTACCCGCAGCACCGCCTCATTCAGTTCCGCCAGGGGCAACTCGGCATTGGCGTCGGCGATCTTTTCTCCGTTGAGGGTCACGCCTCCCTGCTCAATCAGGCGACGCGCCTCGCCGGTGCCTTTGGCCATGCCTGCTACCACCAGCAGCCGACAGACCCAGACTTTGCCCTCGCGGGCGACCTCCGGCTTCAGGACGACCTCCGGCATTTCGGAGGGCAGCTCGCCCGCGGAATGGACGCGCTGCCACTCGGCCTCAGCGGCTTCGGCGGCGGGCATACCGTGATAGAGGGCGATGATTTCGCGCGCCAGACGCGCCTTGACATCCTTGGGGTTGACCCGGCCCGATCCGGCCTCGCGCAGCAGACGGTCTATCTCTTCCAGCGGCACATCCGTACAGAGCACAAAGTAGTCGCGCATCATGGCGTCGGAGATGGACATGAGCTTGCCGTACATCACGTCGGGCGACTCGGCAATGCCGACGTAGTTGCCCAGCGACTTGCTCATCTTCTTAACGCCATCTAATCCGACGAGCAGAGGCATGAACAGCGCCACCTGCGGTTCCTGGCCCATCTCGCGCTGTAGGTCGCGCCCGGCCAGGATGTTGAAGGTCTGGTCCTGGCCGCCCATCTCGATATCGGCCTCGATGACCACCGAGTCGTAGGCTTGCGCCAGCGGATAGAGCAGCTCGTGCAGGCTGATGGGCAGGCCCTGCGCGTAGCGATTGGCAAAATCCTCCCGCTGCAAGACCTGGGCGAGCGTCATCTTGGAGGTAAGTTGAATGATGTCGGCGAACGTTAATTTGCCCAGCCATTCGCTGTTGAAGCGCACCTGGGTCTTGTCGCGGTCGAGGATGCGCGCGAGCTGATCCACATACGTGCGCGCGTTCTCCTTTATCTGTTCCGGGGAGAGCATGGGGCGCATCGCCGACCGGCCCGAAGGGTCGCCGATGAGGGCGGTATAGTCCCCAATAATCAGGATGACCTGATGCCCCAGATCCTGAAACTGGCGCAGCTTGCGCAGCACGACCGCAAAACCCAGGTGAATATCCGGGGCGGTCGGGTCGAGGCCCAGCTTAATGCGCAGCGGCTGGCCCGCGCGCAGCGACCTGGCGAGCTTCTCCTCCAGGCCGTTTTCCGGGACGACGCCGAGCGTGCCCCGCTTTAGGAGCGCGGCCTGCTGTTGAATTTGCTGTTGCTCTTGTGGTGTGAGTCCTTCCCAGTTCAAAACGACTATCCTCAGCATTTAAGGTAGCCCCGCATGAAACCAAGGCTTAAGAGGAAGCCTGCGAGAGGCGATCACGCTTAGCGGGGTTCTACCGCGTTTCTGTGTTGCCTGCTATTATGAAACATAGACAGCACAAAGTATATCCCTGTTGCAAGGCAACGCTATAGTATCACGCCGGGCAGGATGCTGTCAAACGCAGCGGCACCGCAGCCGCCAGGTCGATCAACGCTTCGGTCCTTAATTTTGGCGTCACCCAACGAAAGGAAGGATCTCCCGATGGCTAATACCTTTGATCTGCTGATTCGTCACGGTCGGATTATGGATGGCACGGGCCGTCCGGCGTTTGAGGGCGATATTGGCGTCGCCGGCGATACGATTGCCGAGATCGGCTCGATTCCGCCGGAGGCCCAGGCGGCACGCACGATAGATGCCAGCGGCCAGGTCGTCGTGCCAGGCTTTATTGATATTCACACGCACGCTGATATTGCCCTGATGGTCCGCCCGGAGCACCTGCCGAAAGTGATGCAGGGCGTCACCACGGAGATCTTTACCAACTGCGGCCTCGGGTTTGCGCCCGTAACGGAAGAGGGCCTGGAGATACAGCGCCGCTACATCGCCGGGCTTTTCGGCGACGATGGCAGCGGCCCTGAGGGAGAAGCGGGTCAGGAACAGAAGGGCGGCAGGCCGCGCGTGGATTGGAACTGGCGCACGGTGGCCGACTTCCTGAGCCGCTATGAGTCGCAGGGCATCGGCGTCAACATGGCCTACCTCATCCCGCACGGTGCAGTGCGCGTCTCCGTGATGGGCATGGCGGAGCGGCCCGCCGACGCCGAGGAGGTGGCCCGGATGCGCGCGATGGTCGAGCAGGGCATGGAGGAGGGCGCCTGGGGATTGAGCACCGGCATCTGGTACGCGCCGATGCGCGCCGCCGACCGCGCGGAACTGGTCGCCATCTGCCGTGCCGCCGGGTTCTTCGCCACCCATCAGCGCGACTACGGCAAAAACATCTTCCAGGCGACCGAGGAGAGCCTGGCGATAGCGCGTGAGGCCGAAGTGCCCGTCCAGATCGCCCACCTTCAGATGAACGGGCCTGATAATGCCGGGCGTGCGCCGCAGTTGTTGGAACTGCTGGAAAGGGCCATCGCCGAGGGGGTGGATGTGACCTGCGACACCTATCCCTACACCGCCGGATCGACCTTTGTGCAGTCGCTGCTGCCCTCCTGGGCGGTAGACGGCGGCCCGGAAGCCATCCTGCGCCGCCTGGCGGACCCGCAGACTCGCGCCCGCATTGTCGAAGCCCTCCGCCTGCATTCCGAAACCGGCCAGCCCCGCGCCGATTGGAATCGCTTTATGCTCGTTGGAACGGTATCGTCCATCAATGGCCCGTTCGAAGGACAGACGTTCGATGCGGTCGCGGCGGCGCGCGGCATGAGCGTACCGGAGTGGATCTGCGCTCTGCTGGAAGAGGACAATCTGCGCGCCTGCTACGTCCAGCATGCCGCCCACGAAGGCAACGTCCGGGATATTCTGCGCTGGCCGCATCAGATGGTCGGCAGCGACGGCCTGCATCTGCCCGGCAAGACGCATCCGCGCCTGTACGGCACGTTCCCGCGCGTGCTAGGCCGCTACGTCCGTGAAGAGAAGATTATCCCGCTGGAGCAAGCCGTTCACAAGATGACCGGAATGCCTGCCGCTCGCCTGGGGTTGAAGCAGCGGGGATTGTTACAGAAAGGCTATGCTGCCGACATCGTTGTGTTTGACCCGGCGACCGTCCACGATATAGCCACCTTTGAGGACCCGCTGCGCTATCCGATAGGCATTCCTTACGTGTTTGTCAACGGGGTTGCCGTCAAAGAGGGCGACCAGCCGACCGGCGCGCTTCCCGGCAAAGTCCTCCGCCGTGCTTGACCGGTTAATCTATGGCGACACCTACTACTCAATCTATTTGCATTCACGACAATAATGCCCGTTTGACCCTGGAACTGTTGCGTCGCCAATATCCGGACAATGAAGACTACTGGGATGGCAACTGGGTCGTTACGCGCTTTCAGGCTACTGCGCCTGGGTTCCAGGCCGACTTCACCGAAGGCGTCCATCTGCAAGAGTTAGTCTGGCTGCGGGAAGAGCTAGCGAAAATGCACGCTACATTGGAGGGCCGTATCGAGTGGAAAGCGATGGACGGCTTTCTTGAGCTTGTCGCCGAGGTGGACAGATTGGGTCACATCCGCTGGACAGTCAAACTCATCTACCCTGCGGGAGTAGGAGCAAGGCTAACGCTGGAAATCGCAAACGACCAGACCTATCTGCCTGCCCTGTTGAACCAGATTGACGCCGCTTTGGAAGCGTTTCCGCTTCGAGGCCAGCCCAACGGATAATCCGTGCTCTGTCCCTGGCAATAATCAGCGGGCCAGCCAGCCACCATCTACGGGCAGGATGGCGCCGTGCAGGTAGTCGGCGGCTTGGGAGGCAAGAAAGACAACCGCGCCCTTGAGGTCAGCAGGCTCGCCCCAGCGCCCTGCCGGGATGCGCGCCAGCACCGACGCGCTGCGTTCCGGATCGGCCCGGAGTGCGGCGGTGACTTCTGTGGTCATGTAGCCGGGCGCGATGGCGTTGACGTTGATGCCGGATGCGGCCCACTCGTTAGCCAGCGCGCGCGTCAGCCCGGCCAGGCCGCTCTTTGCGGCGGCATAGGAGGGCGCATACAGCCCGCCCTGAAAGGAGAGCATCGAGGCGATATGGATGATCTTGCCGCTATGACCGGAGGCGAGGAAGTGGCGGGCGGCGGCCTGGCTGAGATAGAAGGCGCTGCTCAAGTTGATGTCCAGCACTGCCTCCCAGTCCTCCGGACGGAACTCGACGGCGGGGGCGCGGCGGATGATGCCCGCGTTGTTAACGAGAATATCCAGCCGGCCAAGCTGCGCCGCGCACTCCTCGACGATCCGGTCCGCCCTATTGGGCGTCATGCCTGCCAGGTCGTGCGTGAGGCCATAGGCGCGACGGCCCAGGGCCGTGATCTGGCGCACACATTCCTCCGGGGCCAGGCGGTCAAGAACGGCCACATCGGCCCCAGCCTCGGCCAGCCCAAGCGCCAGCGCTTCGCCCAGGCCACGCGCCGCGCCCGTCACCAGGGCCACCTTGCCATCGAGTTTGAAGGCGTCGAGGATCATGTTCAGATGCCGTCCCCTCTCCTTCTCAAGGAGAGGGGAGAGGCCCCACCCCAAGAACAGGGGAGAGGAGAGCAGAAGCCGGGTCACCCCCTTCCCTACCGCGTTAGCGGCGAATTAGGGAAGGGAGTCGCGCAGCGACGGGTGGGGTTAGGTAAAGAAAGGCGCCCTCAGTAGCGCAGGTCTTGTGGTTGGATGCCCTGCTGTCGGCAGAAGTTCAGATAGCGCTCCATCTTGGTGAAGACGTCATCCTGGTAAATCAGGTTATCCTCGTCATCCAGGTATTGGATCACGCCCTCCAGAAGAAACAGCGTGATCATCTCCTCAGCCTCATCCACGACCAGCGTGTGAATATCGCCGGGCGGCTCATAGATGAAGGTGCCGGGTCGCGCGACCCACTCCCGCTCCAGGTAGTGCCAGCTTCCCTGCAGGCAGAAGCCGAGCACCTGCCCGCCGCTGTGGCGGTGCCGGTTGACTCTGCCGCCTCCGGTGACCTTGAGCAGGTTCACCCAGCGCCCGTTGGTCAGGTCGAAGCGCAGCGGTTTGAACCAGACCCGATCTCCCTGCGGCACCCAGGGAATCTCGTCGCTGTGGATGGCCTGATCGGGCAGGCCCATCTCCAGGATGGTCTGCAACCCTGCAACCTTAGTGATCATGTGCGCCTCCTCTGCACGCTGTTACCTGATTTATCTCCTGCGGCCAGGCTCGGCCCGCCGCCTGGTGATTCCGTGCTCCCAATTCAAGATGCCCGCTTATCGGCGCCGTAGCGCCCACTCCACGCCCTGCTTCAGGAATCTCTGGAAGTTCGGCTCGGAGAAGGTCTCCGGGAAGTGCCCCAGGGAGATATAGAAGACCCGGCCCGCGCCTGGCTCACGCACCCAGGAGATAGGGATCGGGCCATCTTCGATAGAGTAACTGCTCGTCTGGGCCAGCAGATGCACGCGCGCCGGATCGTAATCGGCAAAAAGATAGAGCTCGTCGCGGAGGGTGAAATCGTTTAGCCCCTGGGTGATGGGATGGGTTTTATCCACGATCTCAACGGTAATATCCAGCGGGGCCGGATGCGTGCGAAACCGCCCGCCGATCAGGGCAATAAACTCCGGGTCTTTGGTAAAGGAATCGGTGGCGTTATGGATACCGACGAGGGCTTTGCCGCTCTCCACGAAATCTACGATGGCCTCTATATCGGCCCCGTGCCGCTCCGATCCGGTCGTATGCAGCACCAGCAGGTCGTACCGGCGCAGGTTGTCGGCGGTGAGGGCCGAATAGTCGCCGACAAACGCATCGCCGCCGTCGGGATGATACATGCCGGTCACGGTCACCTCCAGGCCCAGGCTCTCCAGCAGGGCGCGGGCGGGCGCTTCGATAGGCTCCAGCCGGTGATAAGGCGCAGGGCATCCGCCGACGAAGAGGGCTTTCTGCGGCATAAGCGTGGTTTCCTTTCTGCTAGCGTGTGGCCGGCTCCAGCAGCGTCAGCGTGCGGGCGTCGGCGTCGAGACGGGCGCGCACGCCGAGGGGCAGGGTAAGCGCATTGGGCACATGGCCGAACGGGAACCCGGCAATGGTCGGCTTGCCGAGCGGCACGAAGATGTCGCGCCAGAGGGCTTCCGGCGTGTTGCGCGGCGGATCGTCCTCGTGCTTGGGCCAGTCGCTAAGGGCGCCGATGACGAACCCGGCGGCCTCCTCCAGCAGCCCGGCGTTCTTTAGCTGGGTCAGGTCTCTATCTGCGCGGTAGATGGCCTCGTTGACATCCTCGATCAGCACGATCTTGCCCCGGAAGTCGGGCGCAAAAGACGAGCCGCAGGCGTGGGCCAGCAGGCAGAGGCAGCCGCCGGCCATCTCGCCCTCAACGCTGCCGGGCACGAGGGTCTGTATCGTCTCCGGTGGGGCCGGGAGCGGGCCGAACGGCTCCGGGCTTTCCAGCAGTTGCCAGAAGACGCCCGCCGCCGTCAGGTCGAGTTTAGGCAGGCCGAAGAGGGTCGGGCCGTGAAAGGTCACCAGGTCGGCATGGCGTTCCAGCGCCAGATGCAGGCTGGTAATGTCGCTGAAGCCGACGAAGACCTTTGGATGGGTGGCGATGGCCTGCCAGTCCAGGTGATCCATCAGGCGCATGGCACCGTAACCGCCCCGCGCGCACAGGATTCCGGCGATATCCTCACGGGCGAACAGGGCATTGAGGTCGGCGGCGCGGTCGGCGTCCGTTCCGGCCAGATAGTTGTTGTGCGGGTGCGTGTCGCGGACGTGCTCTCCCAGCACGACCCGGTAACCGCGCGCCTCCAGCGCCGCCACGCCCGCTTGCAGCGCCTCCGCCTCTATCGGGCCGGAGGGCGAGGCCACGCCAAGCGTGTCGCCGGGACGCAGTGCGCGCGGTCTGCGCCTTACCATCGCGCGTCCGGGCCGAAGTCGGCGTTGTAGTAGCTCTGTCCCGGCACATGCTCGCCGGGAGAAATCAGCTCATCCACGCGCTTCTTGTCCTCGTCCGTGATCGTCACCTCAGAGGCCGTCAGGTTCTCCTCCAACTGCGCGACGCTGTTGGGGCCGATGATGGGGCTGGTCACGCCCGGCTGCGCAGCGCACCAGGCATTGGCGAAGGCCGTCATGGTGCAGCCTTTGTCCCGGCACAGCGCCTCTAATCCCTCCAGCACGCGCCATGTCCCCTCGCTGAACTTGGAGGGGTCTTCGCGCGAGTTGGGTGGGGCCGGCTGGCCGCGATGGTACTTGCCGGTCAGCTTTCCGCCCGCCAGCGGACTCCAGGGGATGATTCCGAGGCCATAGGTGCGAGCCACCGGCAGCAGTTCGCGCTCAATGCGCCGGTCCAAAAGATTATAGGGCGGCTGCTCGCAGACAAAGCGGTTCAGGCCCAATTCCTTAGAGGCCCAGAGGCTTTCGACGACCTGCCAGGCGGCGAAGGTGCTGGTGCCGATATAGCGCACCTTGCCCTGC